>Ga0190367_1000205_pt1 | contig 45748 bp, 47 predicted proteins | sample 4872181011_MG_FD_171838 | JGI IMG/M metagenome (GOLD analysis project Ga0190367, IMG submission 171838) | Hydrothermal vent microbial mat bacterial communities from Southern Trench, Guaymas Basin, Mexico - 4872-18-10-11_MG | ecosystem: Environmental > Aquatic > Marine > Hydrothermal vents >... | reverse complement strand
CCATAGATTCTCGTGAGATACTCTGATATATCTAAGATATTTACATCTCCTAAGGCTACTCTCGATAAATTCGAGTAGCATATTGGACACAATACAACTATATTTCTACTTTTACTCGATAACTCCTCAAACCTAACTTCAGCCACCTTACTTGATAATTTGGGTGAAATAGCTTCAATAGGCCCTCCACAACAATATGTTAATAACTTGTTTCTATCCGCCTCTATAACATTAATTCCTCCCCTCCTCAATAGTTTCCTTGGCTCTTCAATAATATTCTCATACCTAGCATAATAGCATGGATCATGAATCGTCACTTCAACATTCAACTTATTCCTCACGGATATGTTGGATTTATCGAGTAACTCTAGATAGTTTACTACATTAATATTAAAATTATCTAGATATTCTGGATAGATCCTCCTTAAAATATAGGTGGTATGAGGGTCTATCGTAATAACTTCTTTAACACCGTATTTTGTGAAGATATCGCAGACCTTCGAGGCATGCTTCTTGAATAGATCGTCCAACCCTAGATCGTATAATAATACACCTGAATACATCTCATTATCATACAAATATCCATATTCAATTCCTGCGTATCTTAATAGCAGGGCAATCCCTCTAATAATTTTATTAACTCTATCCACCTTATCTTTAGGTACACGGGCAACTATTTTAGAAACGTCAAATACTTTACTCGCTAATTTACCTAGTTTTAATAGTATCTTACCACCTTCTTCAAATCCAGATAAGTATTTAACTAGTGAATCTATATATGGAGTCAGCTGATATAATAGTCCTGTATATAATACTCTATCTCCACCCTTAGGTATATTTAATCCCTCAGCCCATTTTACAACTGCCTCCTTAGGGATAGGAACTGGAGACCCTCTCCTCCGCGTATTCTCAATTATTATATCAATTAAATCTTTAATGGGCAGTGGAATCTTAGATCAACCTCCAATTACTTAATTACATTCTCTATTTCAAGTAATTGTCTAAATAACCTTATATCCTTTTCAATCTCGATTCCAGCCGGGCATTGAGTTGTACATGCCTTACATAGTAGGCATGTATAGATGGACTCGACTAGAATATCACTCCATAGACCCTCCCTAAGAAATAATATAATCATATTAACCCTTCCCCTCGGACCGAAAACCCTGTAATTATCCTTAGCATACTGCGTTGGACAGATCCATTCACAGAATCCACAGTATGAACATTTAAGCAGATCACTTAGAATAACCTTACGTAATTCATTATTCATATACATTCACTCAAACAACTTACCTGGATTCAGGATATTCTTTGGATCAAACACCTCCTTAATCTTCTTCATATACTCTAGAGCCTTTAAACTTCCTTTCCACTCTAACTCCATCCTCAAACCCTCTTTCTTCGTCGTGCCTATACCATGTTCGGAGCTCATGGTACCTCCCAACTCTATCCCGATCCTCATCAACTCTTTAATCATCGTATTCAGCTTAGATACTCCCTCCCTATCACTCTCCTCAACCCACATTACAGGATGTATGTTACCGTCGCTAATGTGCCCGCCTAGTGTCATAGGAATGCCATATTTCACCTCTAAACCTCTAATTAACTGAATTGCCTTCGTCAATTGAGAGGGAGGTACTGAAATATCTTCGACATATACGATCATCCTAGACTCAGGATCCCGCCTACTCTCAGAGGCTAACTTGACTGAAGCTGGATAGTAATTTCGTCTTATATCGTATAAACCTAGTTTCTCGGTCTCATCCTGGCTCCTAGCAATATAAATATTCTCCGCCCCACACTTCTCATAAATATCCTTTAAATTTCTTAAGACTCGTTCAGTGGCCTCCGGCGATATCTCGACGCTTGTAACAAGGAAATGTCCCTCACCTCTAATCCTAGATCCAAGTACATCGATAGATATCTTAACCGTCTTGTCATCTACAAACTCCATACTCAATACATTAATCCTATTCTTCTTAATCTCGACTACCGCATTCATTAGATTATTCAGGTCTTTAAAGAAGCCTGCTATAGTAGCTACATTCTCAGGTATAGGAATTATCTTCAATGTCGCCTCAGTAACTATAGCTAATGTACCCTCACTCCCTACAATTAACCTAACTAGATCATAGCCCTGCCTACTCTTCATTGTCTTAGAGCCTATCCTTAATATACTCCCATATTCATCGGGCACGACGATCTCAAGCTCTAAAACCCAATCCTTCATAGTCCCATACTTAGCTCCCATCATCCCCCCTGAACCACTATTTATAGCCCCTCCCACGGTAGCAGATTTTATCGATGCAGGATCGACTGGAAACATATAACCATATCTCGATAGCTCCTGATTTAACTCATGTAGCCTGACTCCAGGCTCAACAGTGGTATACGAATCCACGATATTAATATCCTTGATCCTATTCATCATCTGAAAATTAATTATTATACCGTTATAGTCTGGAGTAGACGATCCTACGATCTCACTCGATGATCCCTGGGGGTAAAGCTTAACACTATTCTTATATGCATACTTAACTAACTCAGATACTTCATAAGTAGATTTAGGGAAGACGAGTGCTATAGCTCCTCCCTCCATGTAAATCGCGTTTTTACTATATAGCCTTATAATTAATTCATCGTCTATAACTCTATCAGGATCTATAAACTTCTTCAAATCCCGAATAATCTTATCTTTATCCATAGTATCCTCCTTAACATAGATTATATATATGCTAGAAACTTTAATAATCTAAACCTAAAAATACTCTATAGTCCTAATTAATTTATTGTAATGTCTAAATATGATTTAAAACCTAGGAGTAAATTCTTCAGCCTTGAATGGGGTCAGGCTCCACATAGGGTTTTATTTAAAAGACTCGGTCTTAAGGATGACGACTTCAATAAACCATTTATAGGTATAGCCAATTCATGGAATGAAGTTAATCCAGGACATCAACACCTTAATATCTTAGGAGAATACGTTAAACAAGGTATTAGAGAAGCTGGCGGCGTCCCACTACAATTCCATACAATCGGTATATGCGATGGTATAGCTATGGGTCATGAGGGTATGAGAGCTCCACTACCTAGTAGAGAAGTAATCGCCGACTCCATCGAATTGATGGCTCTAGCACATAGATTTGATGGAATCGTATTTATCGCATCATGTGATAAAATAATACCTGGAATGTTAATGGCCGCCGCGAGACTTGATATACCAGCCATATTTGTATTAGGAGGAAATATGCCGTCTGTAAAAGCTGAATGGGGTTATTTTAAGGGGAGGAAGATTACATTGGCAGATATATTCGAGCTTCAAGGGCTTCTAAAGAGTGGGAAGATTAGTGAGGAGGAGGCCGAGTATCTTGTCAATTTAAATGCAATGGGCCCAGGCGCATGCTGCGGAATGTTTACAGCCAATACTATGCAGGCTTTGACGGAGGCTTTAGGTATGGCTATCCCGTATATGGGTACCACCCCCGCTACATATGCCGAGAAGAAGAAGCTTGCACTAGAATCTGGTAAGTTAATTATAGAATTGATTAAGCAGAATCTAACACCCAGTAAAATAATGACTCCTGAAGCATTTGAGAACGCTATTACAGTTGATATGGCGCTGGGAGGCTCCACAAACACTATACTCCATCTTCAGGCAGTGGCACATGAACTAGGTATAAAGCTTGACCTAGATCTATTCGACGAGATTAGTAGAAGGACTCCTCACATATGTAATATGGCTCCAGCCGGTCCATATACTGTGGAGGATCTTCATCTAGCTGGCGGAATACCTGGGGTGATGAAGAGACTACGAGAAAAACTCAATCTAAATGTTATTACAGTAACGGGAAAAACGCTAGAAGAGAATTTAAGAGATGCAAAGATCTATAATGAGGATGTTATTAGGTCTTTAGATAACCCTATTCATCCAGAGGGTGGAATCGCGATTTTAAAGGGTTCACTAGCTCCCAATGGTGCAGTCGTCAAGACAGCTGCAGTCTCACCTCGTATGATGAGGTTTAGAGGTCCTGCAAGAGTATTTAATAGTGAGGAGGAGGCTATAGATGCATTACTTAAGGGAGATATTCAGAAGGGCGATGCAATCGTCATTAGATATGAAGGGCCGAAGGGTGGTCCTGGAATGAGGGAGATGCTTGCTGCTACATCACTCGTCTGGGGCCTTGGACTAGCCGAGGATGTTGCATTAATAACAGATGGAAGGTTTTCAGGAGCCACTAGAGGTCCATGTATTGGACACGTTTCTCCAGAGGCTATGGAAGGCGGGCCAATAGCAGTTGTGGAGGATGGCGACATAATCAATATCGATATCCCAAATAGAAAAATTGATTTAGAAGTTGAGGAGGAAGTTATTAAGGAGAGGTTAAGTAGATGGTCTCCGCTTCAGCCTAAAGTAAGGAAAGGAGTATTATATAGGTATTCCAAGTTAGTTGAATCAGCTGATAAGGGAGCAGTATATAAGACTCTTTATCCATAAATCTCTATTTTTTATTAGAAATTAAGTAAGTATTTTACATAGTAAAGAGAATTTTTGTAAAAGCTAATAAATGATCATGTACTATAATATTATTCGTATTTAATTAGGTGTATACTATGGCTGAGGAAAAGTCTTCAGCCGCTAAACTAATTTTAGGGCGCCTCGATGAACCGCTTAAGGTAGCTGCATTACCAACCTTAATATCGATATGGATGCTATTCGGTCCTGGTATGGTATGGGCAGGTCTATCACAAGGGAGTGGAGAGCTTATTTGGTGGCCATATATGGTCACCAAGTATGGATTATTCTTCGTAGGCTGGCTAATTATATTCGCATTTCTACAGCTTTGGTATAATCAGGAACTAGGAAGGTATACCGTCGCCACAGGAGAAAGTATATTTGAGGGATGGCATAGGATACACCACCTATTCGGATGGTTCATGATGATCATGGCTATCGTATTCTACTCATGGGTCGGGGGCTACTTAGGTGGAGCAGCAAGTGCATTAGCTGCAGTGACAAATTTCCCAGCCGGATGGAGTTTCACAGACCAAGGTAGATTCTGGAGCACAATATTAATTATAATCTTATTTATCTTGATTCTATTAGGCCCTGTTGCATATCGGGTAGTAGAGGTTATTGAGTCGCTAGCTGCAATAGCTTCTGTACTAGGTATGTTACTAGCCATAGTGGCAGTACCTGCGGCTAGGGCTGTCGTAGGAGAGTACTTCGCAGCATTAGTTACACCTAGGTTCTCATTAACCCCACCTGGATTCGATTTAGCGGATACAGGAATTTTAATTACATTAATAGCATATACTGGAGCTGGTGGCTTCTGGAATATGGCATATAGCTTCTGGCTAAGAGACGCTAACTGGGGTATGGCTAAGCATATAGGTAGAGTTACAAGCCCAGTTACCGGAGCCCCTGAAGCCATTCCCTCCACCGGAGTAGGATTCGAGTCTACAGAAGAGAATGTTAAGGCGTGGAAGAAGTGGTCATTAGCACTATGGGCTGATAATTTATTCGGAGTAATATTTAACATGATTACAATAATCTTAACATCAATATTATCATATGGTATATTAAGGCCACTATATCTAGCTGGGAAGATAGAGGTTCCATCTGGATGGAAGCTTGTTGTAGTCCAGGGTGAGTGGCTGGGAGCTGCATGGGGCTTCGTCGGGAGGGCTATAATGCTGATACTAGGATTCTTCTTCCTATTCGATACATTCATAACCGCTGGAGACTTCTTCTCAAGAATCATCGCAAGTAACTCCTATACTAACTTGGCTGGTAAGGTTAAGAGTCTCGGTTGGACATGGCTAGGATTATTTATACCAACGGTTATTCTAATGCTTCCATTCTCATATGATCCTAAATTGATATCTACGAATCCCGCACTAGGATGGGGTGGAGTAGCTATCGGAGTAATATATACAATAGCAGTTACAGCAGTCGCTGCTTATAGTGCAGTTAGAAACTGGGAATATAGAAAGACTTACTATGCGATAACGGTAATCTTCTATATAATGGGTCTAGCGCAGCTATTCCTGAAGAAGCCTGGGCCACTAATTATATTGACTGGGGTAACCTGCATGTTCATAATGGTCGTGGCATGCTGGGCACTTCTATACTTAAATTGGTTCCATCTACCTAAGATACACCCAGCTAAAGAGAACGTCAGGCCTAGCTGGATACACTTTATACTACTACTTATAGTTACACTAGTCTTTACATGGACATTCATATGGTACTTATCAGTCAAGTTCGGATAACCTATATTCCTCACAACCTTTTTTTAATTTTAGAGCATGATGAAGTATGACTTTATAAAGAATTACCAGAGGGATCTAGGAGCTTTAACATCATTTATACCCTCAATCCTATACCTCATATTTATGGTTTTGGGAAGGGAGATAACGGTATATAACTTGGCATGGCTGATCCTTACATTTACACCCTTGATAATTGCATCGGGATATCTCGACATCATCTTGAAACTGAAGGTCTTAGATATCCTTAGATATTGGTGGCTAAAGATTATAACTGTATGGGCTATAATATTCCCACCAATAAGAATATCGTCAATGTGTTCTATGGCATATATATTCGGAAATTATATTCAACTAGATCTATTTCTAGTTCTATTCTCAGTTCTAGCAGGAGTCATATATGGATTCTTCTTTATAATGCTCTATATATATCTGCTACGGATATTTAGGAGGATTAGATAGATGAAGAGGATAGATGAGGTTGAGGAGGAGCTTGTAAATATTATTTTAAAGGTAATTAAAGATATGAATGCAGGTAAACTCGTTAAAGATACGGTGAAACTATATGGTGATACAATCTATATTAAGGGTAGATATAGAATCAGGCTTGATAAGGTTGGAGGAATATATGTAATAGGCTTTGGAAAGGCTTCCGGATCTATGGCTGAGGCTATTGAAGATATATTGGGGGAGAATATTATAGATGGATATGTAATAATTCCAAAAGGTACTAGAGGGAGGTATAAGACAAAGAGAATTAAATTACTGGAGGGTACCCATCCACTTCCATCCATTGAGAATGTAGAGGCTGCTAGAAAGATCCGTGAATTAGTAGATGGATTAGATTCTAGGGACATCGTGTTTACATTAATATCTGGGGGAGGTTCCGCGCTATTTACGCTACCTTATGACGATATAACAGTTGAAGACCTTTCTATAACGACTAAGTTGATTATGGAGGCTGGGGCGGATATAAATGAGTTGAATGCCGTTAGGAAGCATTTATCACTTGTTAAAGGCGGGGGATTAGCACGTCTAATCTATCCCGCTAAAGTATACTCTTTAATTCTATCGGATGTAGTTGGAGACCCGCTGGACGTAATAGCATCAGGACCTACAGCGCCAGATACATCTACGTTTGAAGACGCATATGATGTATTGAGGAGATATGATTTAACCTCCAGAGTCCCAAGTAGAGTATTGAGGCATATTGAAGAGGGTTTGAGAGGCTTAATTCCTGAGACTCCGAAGCCAGGGGACAAGATCTTTAGAAAGGTTAGAAATATAATAATCGGGAATAATAGGATGGCTTTAAATAAAGTTGTGAAATACTCTAGTGAGTCTGGATATATGAGTAGGATCTTATCATCATATATTGAGGGGGAGGCTAGGGAAGTTGGCAAGTTACTCGCGGGGATAGCGTTGGAAATTTATCATTATAATAAGCCATTTAAGAAGCCCGTATTATTAGTAGGGGGTGGAGAGACTACAGTTACTGTAAGAGGGAAGGGGATAGGAGGTAGAAACCTTGAGCTTGTATTATCTGCATCCATTAAAATAAGAGGTTATAGAGATATTGTGATAATATCCGTGGCATCCGACGGTAAAGACGGTGTTTCACCTGCTGCAGGGGCATATGCGGATGGAGACACATATTTTAAAGCTATTAGAGACGGGTTAAAGCCTATTGAATATCTCGAGAACAATGATTCATATACATTCTTTAGGAGGGTAGGTGGATTAATAATTACGGGACCTACGGACACAAATATAAATGACATTACATGCATCTACGTAGGTTGATTCAAGGCTCATTCAATACTTGACTATAGTCCCTTTCACCTCGACACCCTCTAAAAAACTCTTTAGATTACCTGGTTTCAAGCAATTCAATATCATAGAGTTGACTCCATATTTCGCTAACTCGTATAAAATCTTGATTTTAGTTCTCATACCTCCCGTAACATCTATCCCATATGAACCTCCCAAATATCTTAAAACTCTTCTTATATTCAATCTATTCACTTCATGAATGAAATTCGCCTCTGGATATTTAACCGGGTCTTTATCATATACCCCATCCACAATTCCACACATTACAATAAAAGGCTGATAATACTTCCTCAATTTAATTGATAGTACTCTAATGATCTCCTCCGTTGAGAGTATGCTGCATCCCTGTATTATATCAATTCCCACATCTCCATAGACTAATGGAATAATATCATTTTGAAGGAGTTGGATAATCGGTTTAATATATATGCTGACTATCTTACCGCGTTTAGATAGCGAGATGCTAGAAGGATGTATAGTATATACGTTTAATCCAGCATCCAGGAATTCCTTTAATAGAATCATATTGAGCCTTAATGCATCATAATGTACTATAGACATTCCACGCTTACTATCTTCATCTATAAATCCTAGGCTAGTCTTATATTTGGCGGCAGATACGTGTGGAAAACTTCCCCCTCCATGGCCTATAATCAATTTATAGTCATCGATATATCCCTCCTTAATTTCCATTGCAAGCCTCCTTATAACATCTATTCTAGGAGTATATTCACGTAACTTATCGGTTATCAGACTGCCACCGAGTTTCAAAATATATAATCTAGATTTATTCATCAATCCATATATAGCATAGCTACTAAATGAAAATTACTTGAATTTAGCTAAGCCGGTCCACCTCCTATATAAATTGTGTTTTATCCCAAGTACATCCATTATCCTACCTATAGTGTAATTTTCCATATCATCAATACTACTTGGCTTATGATAATACGTTAAGAGAGGAAATATAATATATATGTTATCTATTTTAGATAATCTATATAGGTTCCTGAGGTGGGTCGAGCTTAATGGACTCTCCCGCGGGACTAGAATCAATTTATTCCTCATTTTAATCTGGTTATCCGCAGCCCTTAAAACCAAGTTATCGGAGATCCCATATGCCAACTTAGCTATTGTATTCATCGAGCATGGTATAATAACCATCCCATCAACGAGGAATGATGCGGATGCGAGTGGTGAATCCATCTGTCTCTCATTATATAATGCTTTTGAAAAGCCCTTGATCTTATCGACGACCTCTAAACCCTCCTCAGCCTCAGCAACCTTATATGCATTATCAGTTACTATAGTATAGACTTCATTATCATGCTTATATAATTCCTCAACCAGTCTATAAGATAATCTTATGCCTGAGGCCCCTGTAATCCCGACTATAATCTTCATTACCATATATTTAGTCGACCATACTATTATAATATAGTTATAACTCCCTGATCAGCGTCCACTATAACGTGATCACCGTCTTTAACCACATTAAATACTTCCCATGCAACCTTATCAATCAATGGAATATCAGATATTATGGCTCCAATAGCTACAATAGGCTCCGCCTCTATACATACCATAGCCTTAGGTGCAACTCTATTCTTCTTCAACCTATATATTATATATGAACCGACTGTAGATCCTTTCCCACCAGGGAAGAATAGTATCTTACCAGCTATGGAAACTCTACTTAACACATGTCCCTTCTCAATAACTTCTCCCGTATCTGGGTCTACTCCACCATAGAATGAGATGGGGTCTTTAGATATTAAGGCTTCTCCCTCGGCAACTCCACGCGAGATAACTCTACCCTTAAACACATACATTCCAAATAATTCTTGATTATTGAGTTTATATATTAGGCTTGAGTTAGGTTCTCAAGTTTCCCTTACACTCATTATCTTACCAGGTAACGATGCTGCAAACGAAGCATATTTATATACATTTTCAGGCTTTTCCTTCCATACATATGGGGCATTCCTCCAGTCCGGATCCTTTAATAATACCTCTCTCCATCATCGCAACCCATTTAGCCATAGGGACCTTATCCCTTAGACTCATCACCTCAATGAAGTCCTCCCTATTTGAAGAGGCTAGTATTCTATAGATCAGACTCGGGTCATCGGGTTTAATTTTTAGAAGCTTAGTTATACGAGTCTCGAATATCGCTAATTAAGAATTACGAGATATATAGTTAAATAATTTTACTATTTAGCAGCTGACTCTACAATCTCATTTAAACTATATACCTTAACCTTAAGCCTATTTAATCCACGTGCATAATAACATCCTTTAGCCGAGTTAGTGATTATGTTCTCGATTATACCCTTCAAAGGCATTACAGCTATACATGTATCAGCATAAACTTTTCCACCAGCATCCTCAATGAGTTTAATATAACCTTCATTCAAGGCCTGTAGATATACTGATCTTGATGTAGTTATCCAGAATCTTCCATCAATCCTCCTTCCCCTTAATAAGCTTGCTATATGAGCTATGTCCTCTAGAGAAGCATGTGGACAGCCTATCCATATTAGATCAGGTTTATCAAAATCATCATGAAGATATTTATAGCCTTCATTAATATCATCTTTATCTATTGTAATCTTCTCCCTAGGGATATCGAAGTCAGATGACTCTGGAGTCAGATCCTGAATGTGATACATCGGTATATTAGAATATGTTGATATGGAAGCCGATAGTATTCTTAAGTCTGTTTCACTAGGCTTATTAGCTAACTTAATTAATGGAATTAATCCACATGTATATTTACTTATAATATATCCTAATACACCGTAGTCACTCTCATATCTTAACTTAAACCCTATTTTAACATACACTTGAGGAGCCCTCTCATCTTTAACATGCATTCCATAGTATGGTGTCTTACCTACTATAGCTGCGGCTAGAGCAGAGATACCGCTCTCCCGATTACTCCTCGCACCTATAATTGAATTCGCATATGCCACCGCGGAGCTCTCGCTCCACGCAATATGATCCCCCAGACTAGGTCTATTGCCGCTATAATATGGAGTGCATGTCAGAGACGCTTCTACTCCGGCTTCTCTAAAATACTTAATAATCTCGAGCTGCTTATACGCAAACTCTCTCCCAATACCCATTTCATTCCATCTCTCAATATCCATTGCACAAGGGTTTATCGTGGTCTTAACCTTGACCCTCACACCACGTAAAAAATCCTTTAAGAACTCTAGACCCGACTCACCAATATTATAATATGAGATACCGGATACATGGGCAGATTTAATTGGGATAAGCTTATCCGCATTATATATCTTACCCAATGCAACTAAGATCTCCATAGCCTTCTTAACCGCATATCCATATTCACCCTCCAGCATCTTCTCCTCTTCATTCGTCAGATACATTATACCACCTTCCTAAAATCCCTTATCCTCTTGAGATCAGGTATGGTCGCGTCAATACCCCATTTTGATGTTTTTCTAGTTATTTGATCGGCCGAGGGATCTAACGAGGATCCAATTTGATTACTATAAATATATACATCTCTATCTGGCTGGACTCTAGTTGCTAACGCCCACTCGACGTCATTTGGATCATAAATATCAATATCCTCATCTACAACTATAGCGAGCTTAAGTGACTGATGCGCTTTAAATGCTATCTCAATAGTTTTTCGAGGATCATCCTCGCTCTTCTTCCTTATTTTAATTACCGCGTGAAGCCATGATACACCACCATAGGTTAGGTGAACATCGACTACGTCTATACCGTTTTTAACTAGCTCTCGATATATAATCGGCTCCTTAGAAAAACCCATTAGAAATCTGTGTTCATATCCAGCTGGTATGATCGCATGATAGAATGCATTTTCTCTCACGTAAATCTTTTTAATTCTCACTACAGGCTGTGGTCTAACGATATCAAGCGTACCTGTAATATCTACAAATGGCCCTTCATCATGATACTCCCCCGTCAACTCTCCAACTAAAACAATTTGAGCTTCACTCCCTATCAATCCATCATAGTCGATTAAATTAATCTTATTCATTGAATTCGCTATAGCAAGTTCACTTACACCAAGCTCGGGGCTTAGTGCACTGGCTATCAAGACTTCAGGCGTATTCCCTATACATATCGTAAATTTCTTTAATCCACGCTCAATGTACTTATGCAAATGTCTAGGAAGTATCCTAGCTACAACCCTATCCTTATCAATTAACATTAACCTATGATATGATGCATTCAAACCATATTCAGGATCCTCTGCTATTATAATCCCGGCTGTGATATAGTACCCTCCATCGCCTTTATAATGGTATAATATCGGTAGCTTATACAAGTTGGTCTCTATATTATAATATTGATTAGGAGATTTTACATCAGGTTCAACCGGATTTTCGAGGGCCTTAACAATAAAGTCCTTCAAATAACTGACGCTTACTCCAAAATACTCTGATACAACTTCAGGAGAGCTTGTCACATTAGATAAGACTGGATATTCCGAGATGGAACCATCTTTAAGTAGTATATTCTCAAGTAAAATCGGTTTATTTCCAGTAATCCTAATAGCTGATGCAGCATCTAGATATACCGAATATGTATTCGAGTCTCTAACCAAGTATTTATTTAAGAAATTATATTTGGGGGGGAGAGAATACATTTTACATCATAATTCACTATACACGAATATCATATAAAATGTTATATCCTGGGATTATAGTGGAGACGTATGATTCGATAACTTTGTAAGTATCTAAATTAAATAAATTAATTTAGTGGTAATGAGTTGGATCAAAGACCTAGATAAAATAGAGAGGTTCCTTGATAAATATGATAAAGAGAGGAGATTTAGATTCAAGGGAAATTTAAAATTAAGATTTGAGAAGTATGAAGATAAAATACTATCTAAGATAGTTGATGAAGCCGCAGGTCCATATCTCAATCAAGTAAATAAATGGATAAAATATTTTAGAGATAAAATTGATTCTCTGAAAAGCAGGGATTCGATAACGGATATATTATTAAGTAGGGAGCTAAGGAGCTTTATAATTGATCCAAAGAGGCATCTTAAGAAGAAGATAATATTCTACTTTCACGACTTACTTAGAGGTATATTATCATTAGATGAGTTTATTGAGAAGGCGTACCCCGCTATAAAGACCTCATTAAGGACTAATATGCGTACAGTATATCAAGACTGGATACTACTCACTATCCTAGATTATATCTTAGAGAAAGGTGGGTATATAGTTTATCCTGAGAATAATGTAATATCTCTAGAAAGAAGTAAAATGCAGAAGTTGGGGTGGATTCCACCTAACATAGTCTTGAGAATCAGGGGATGGGGCTATATCTCAATATTCATAGAAGCCCCTAGACCGGTTGGATGGGGTGACTCAGTAGAGCTAAAAAATATATGGAAATTATATACTACATTAAGGCCTGATATAATGATCTATGGAGGTAGGGTAATGAATATTTTAAACTTATCATCCGAGCCCCCTGTTAAAAGGCCTGACCTGATAATCGAGGTCAAGGAGTTGGATGACTGGTATAAGAGAGTTAGGGAGGTTAGAGGCCCGCTAGCTAAGCCATTATCTATTGAGGAATGGAGAAGTATGTGGATAGAAGGGTTGTGGAGCGGGTTAGCCGGTATACTTGGGGTTAAGAGAGAGACTAGAGAGAGTGTAAAACGTGGACGTGGAGTCAGACTTAAGGATGTAGATATAGTTAGGCTATATAACCGCTTCTATAATCCGAGAGATATGATAGTGATAACAAAGGCGAAAACCCCACGTGATATTAAGAAAATACTAGAAGACGAGGGAATATCCGTTTATGATAATATAGGGTTTAAGCCAGATAAGTTAATTAATGTAGTTGAAACACTTTGTGAATATGCGTATTCAGATGATATAACGATTAGAATAGATGGTAAACTATATGAGATGATTAAAGAAACAGCCAAGAGTCTAAATGTACCGGAGGAAGACTTAGTATTCGAGATTCTCGAGAGAGGGTTAAAAGAATTTATAAGATGATTAAATTAATTTTATATTCAATAATTGGAGGTGTATCGAAATAAGCGAGAAACTATATGATGTAAATGAATTCTGGAAATTCAATTTGAGAGTCGGTTTCATAAAGGAAGCAGTTAGAGTACCTAAAACCGATAAGCTGATTAAATTAACAGTAGATTTCGGAGATCATACACGGACTATAGTAGCTGGAATAGGGGACCAATATACGCCGGAAGATCTAAATGGCTTAAAGACGGTATTCATACTTAACCTAATTCCAAAGGTAATAAGAGGGATAAAGAGTGAAGGAATGATTATAGTAGCTGAGGATGAGAAGACTAATAAAGTATATCTACTAAGAGTTCCTGATGATACTCCGGTAGGAGCTAAAGTGTGGTAGTTCTAGTTAAAATATTTGCTTGCATAAGGGTAGATATATATCTCATTTTTATTTTTAACTATATAGTTTTAAACTATATAGTTTATTTACTCTATTGAAACATAGGATTTTTTTGAAGCCTTCATTTAGTGGTTGGAATGTATCTATCATATTTGACGACGGTTTATTTTATTCATTACATTATTTTGTTCGAAACTAGATAGGTTATTTATTTGAATATGCACAAAATTAGAGTAGCAATTGGAGTGTGTGAAGATGACACTTTATGCATGAGCCATTTCGGGGACTTAGATTATTATATGATTTATGATGTATATGTAGAAGGTGGTGATATAGATTTTAAATTTGTTGAAAAGAGGTTGGATAAGGCTAAGGAAGTTATGGAGAAGGTACATGGGGATCCCAATAAATTTAAGGCTATTATAAATGTTTTACCAGATGTAGATTTTTTCGCTGGATTAATGTTTGGACCTAATATTAGACTAATATTAAGTAAAACTAGTAAGATGCCAATCGTTTTAAAATGACATGTTAGGAAGTCTAGGAGTATTGAGGACGCTATTCAGGAAATAAAAGAGAAGATTCTCGATATCATGAGTTCTTAAGGTTCGACATATTTTTTAGATTAAATAAGGTTGTCGCCAAGCTTACGAGCTTAGGGATAATTTAGATATTTCACCCCTATCTAATACTACAGCATTCTTAGAGTCTCATCTATGAGGGCTGTCAGTCTTCACAGATATCTATTAATTATCAATAGATAAAATTATCCCCTCTCAGTCTTTTATAATCTACCATAAATCCTTCATTTCAAACGTGATAATTAGTTATCAAATTACTATATATAATCAATTATCAATATTTCAGATCCTTATGATAGAATTAGGTTATAATTTAACTTCTGATAATTTAATTGCTTAAAACTCTCGGATGCCAACTATTATAAAGGTATATAGAGATATTCTAATATGTGAAGGAGGAAATTAAATTTCTGCTTAAGAGGGCAGAGAGTTTCTTTAGAGACGCCAAATATGATTATGAAAATAGAGATTATGACCTAGCGATGTTTCATATCGAACAGGCTATTCAGTTATTAATAAAAGCTAAGTTGCTTGATTTAAAGGGGTCATATGAAAGAACTCATTCAATTAGAAGACTCTTGAGTGAACTATCCGATTTAATTGAGTCAAATAGAATTAGAGAGTTTATTAGAGAAAATAAGAAAATTTTAAGAGATTTGGAGAGGGCATATATATCTTCCAGATACTACTACGAAGAATTCTTTCCAGACGAGGTAGAAAATGCGATGAAAATATACCGTGAACTGAGGGATATTTTATGGAGAGAATAGAATATTTTAAGAGATTTAAAGACGTAGCTCGTGATATTAAGAAGACTGTTTTAAAATATGTAGATGCTAAGGTATATGTCTTTGGGAGTATAGTGAGGGGAGATTACTCCATAGGGCTGAGTGATATCGACATAGCAATAGTCTCAAAAGACTTTAAAGACAGAAATATAAGACTGAAGATATATGACATACTGCTAGAGAAATACTTCGATTCACCAATAGAGTTCCACTTAGTTACGCCAGATAGATGGGAAAAATTCCTGAATTTTATAGGGAAAGACTATATAGAAATATAAGTAACATCAAGATTTATACTGTAGGAGACTAAATTATTCATGATGAATCTCATAGATAATTATTCATTTGGCAGGATAGTGGTTAATGGTAAGGTCTATGATAGTGACATAATAATTTTTCCAGAATACATTAAACGTAATTGGTGGAGGATAGAGGGACATAAGTTACATGTCGATGATATTAGGGATGTACTGGAGTATAAGCCTGATATTCTGATCGTGGGCACCGGGTCCTATGGCATGCTTAAGATATTAGAGGATACAGCCAAGAAGATTAGGGAGGAAGGTATAAAGCTTATTGCACTACCTACTGATGAGGCTTGTAAAGAGTACAATAAACTCGTTAAGGAGGGTTATAAGGTTGTAGCTGCTTTACACTTAACATGTTGAGGATAAATATTTCTTTTGATGAGGAGAGTTAAGTATATAGGAGTTAAATTACCGATTATAGAGCCTGGGGTAGATCTACCTAAAATTATATTGGATTCAATACATGAGTCTGGAGAGGTGCTTAGGGAAGGCGATATCCTGGTAATAACGCTGAAAATAGTCTCAAAATACCTAGGTTTATTAAAGGATATATCTAGGATAGAGCCCAGCAGAGAGGCTTTGAGATTGTCTAAGAAAACTGGTTTAGACGCTAGATATTTAGAGTTACTCATTAGAGAGTCTGACGAGATCGTATTTGCAATACCTTTTTCGAAGTTAGTTAACATAGATCATTTTGCACGTAACTTTGGATATAGTTATAAAGATGCTGTAAATGCTATTAAGAAGTACCCCACGTTATTCATAACTTTGCGAGATGGACATATATGGAGCGACTCGGGAATAGACTCGTCTAATCATCCTTCAAATATTTATTCAATCCCACCCCGTGATATCGATGAAGTAGCTAAAAGTATATCAGAGAAAATCAGTAATCTAGTCGGCTTTAAGATTCCAGTTATATTATGTGATACAGAATTATTCCCATGGGGTACTATGGATATACCAAGAGGGACGTATGGAATTAGGATATTGACTAGGGAATTCGGTAAACCTGATTTATATGGAAAGCCCAAGTTCGGTGGAGTGGATAATATAGCATATTCAATATGTGGCTCATGCTCACTTATATTTAGACAGTCTGACGAGGGTATTCCCGTTGTAATTGTCCGTGGAGTCGATTATGAATGGGTTGACGAGGGTATGAATGCTCAGGCTCCCGTTGAATATGATAAGTATGATGAATATATAGCTAAGATAATTAAGTATAACGTTAGGATCTTGGGATTAAGAAGGGTATTTAAACCATTTGTTAAAGCTATTTTAAAATTGATTCGATGAATATTTTACTTGGGATGATGAAATGTGTCCTCCTCTGAATCGGGATGAATCCAGGCAGGAGCTGACCGTATTATGAATTTATATCTCATTATTTTTAGTATCCATACATTTATTCGTAATTGAAGATGAAATCCCTAGACAGCCTGTTTAGACCAAGGTCTATAGCAATATTAGGGGCATCTCATAAACCTGGAAAAGTAGGTTTTGAACTTGTTAAAAACATTGTTGAAGCAGGCTTCCAGGGAAGAATATATCCTATAAATCCAAAGGGTGGAGAGATATTAGGATATAAAGTATATAGAACGCTCCACGAGGTTGAAGATGACATTGATTTACTGCTAATTGCACTACCGACTAAATATATTTTAGAATCTATTGAAGAGGCGGGGAAGAAAGGAGTTAAATCAGCTGTAATATATGCAGCTGGATTCGCGGAGATCGGGAGGGAGGATCTCCAGAATGAACTTGTTAAACTAGTTAAGAAGTATGGAATTAGGGTCATAGGCCCTAATTGCGCAGGTATCATATACTGGGGATCCAGATTAAATGCTAGTTTCTCACCCGTATCGAGAGATGGTTTCCTCGGCCTCTTAAGCCAGAGTGGAGCTATGACTGCTGTAATATCAGAATATCTAGAGTTTAAAGAATTAGGATTAAGGCTTCTAGTTAGTTATGGAAATAGGATTGACGTGAAGGACCACGAAATTATAGAGTACTTCAATTACTCTGATGATATAAGGACCTTCATGATATATATTGAGGGGCTGGACGAGGGGGATGGAAGAAGGCTTTATAAAGCGATTAGAAATAGTTTAAAGCCTATAGTAATCTTTAAGACAGGTAGGGGAGAATCAGGGTCAAGGGCGGCATACAGTCATACCGCTGCATTAGCGGGTAGATACAATGTCTTTAGAGATATAATGTTCCAGGCTGGGGCATACGTTGTTGACGAATATTATGAGTTAGTTGATGTAGCTGAAGCTCTCTCTATAGTAACCCCGCCTAGAGGTAAGGAGGTGGCTATAGTTACTAATAGCGGAGGGCCAGCTGTAACAGCCACCGATAAGCTTGAAGAATTGGGTATCTCTCTCCATACGACTCCACCTGATATCGTAGATAAACTAGATTTCCTACAGCCTTATATGAATAAGGGTAATCCAATAGACTTGACTGCTGATGGTAATGAAGATTATTATAGAAAAGTATTAGAAACCATACTTGAGAGTAGGTGGCCCGATATAATATATGTTATTCATGTTCCACCCACATTCATCAACCCAATTAAAATAGCTGAAGCCGTTAGAGACGTTTATCTAGAGCATAATAGGAAAAAGACTCTAATACCGCTATTCCTAGGTAGAGATCGATGGAGGGCATATAAAGTCATTAGAGAAGCAGGACTACCGACCCCCTTGACCCATATTTCTGCCGCTAAGACGATACATGCATTAATAAGACATGTAAAAATATAGACGATTCCCCAAGCTATTCTTCAAATAGCTATATCTGAATTATATTTATTATGACGTTTAAAGTCGGCGAGGTATTTAGTAGGAGGTATTTTGTAGAGAAGATTCACTCTGCTAAGCATATAGGTTCAGGAGATGTAGACGTACTCTCCACCCCATCTATGATACTATTTATGGAGGAAACATGTAGACTTCATGCAGAGAAATATTTAAGTAGAAATGAGACGACTGTAGGGATTCATGTAGATGTATACCATGTTAAGGCCGCTCCAATTGAATCAGAGGTTGAGGTTATAGCAAAGCTAATTAATATAGATGGCAAGAGACTCACATATTATGTTGAAGTTATATGGAATCAGATGGTTATTGGATATGGTATCCATGATAGATATATTGTAGATAGATCTAAGTTTCTAGAGAAGTTGAGGAAAACCGTAGGTAGATAATACAATTCTAATTCTACTCCCTATCTTTAGCTCTAGACTCAAAGACTTTATATATAAATGATACGACTTCAGATAATTCTCTTACCTTAACCTCAGGAGATGCACCCATATGCCCACTCAACTTCTCCGTCCTCAGATATACTGGAGCATTATAATCCTTTAATTTAGCAATGAATTTAAATGCGTGAGAGGGGTGCACCCTATCATCATACAGCCCTGTATAAACTAACGTAGGTGGATAACCCATTTCCCTAATATTATGGTATGGAGAGTATTTAATGAGGTACTCTAGATCCTCGGGATTCTCTGGATCTCCATACTCTGGAATCCACGCTCTTCCAATATACAGCTTATGAAAACGCAGCATATCTAATACAGGATATCCTATTATAGCTCCATCGAGAAGAGATGGATCGATCGTTAAGACTCCCCCGACTAATAAACCTCCGTTACTAGATCCATATGCCACCACCTTCGAACCCATATCTTTAAAATATTGAATAACAGCGATGAAATCCTTAAATACATTATTTTTATTGCTTCTCATGCCTGCCTTATGCCAAGATTCTCCAAATTCATCTCCACCTCTTATATTAGCAACTGTAAATACGAATCCATCCTCGATGAGAGGAATTATATGTGGATAAAATCTAGGCGTTAAACCCAACCCGAATCCTCCGTATCCATATGCAATAACATTTTTTAACTCAGCATCACCCTTCCTGAATATAAAGAAGTGGATCGATGCACCGTCATAGGACTTGACCCATCTATCCTCTATTATATAGTTATCCGGTACCCTCTCCTCATCTAATAAGTGGAGCTTTAAATTCCATCCATCCAGCTTATATACTCTATATGGAATGTAAAACGATTCATACTTGAATACAAGTTCATTCTCAAATCTATTAAAATTACTTAGTGTGCCGGGTGGATCTATATAGATCTCTTTGATAAATTCGCCTTTCAACCCATATATCTTTAGCCTAGACGCTGCATTAATAATATAATGCAATACAATTTTATCCCCTAGTATCTCACCATTTCTAATTGGATACGACCTGCATCGATTATAATCTTCGGTGAATTATCGGCCTCAATCACCCTCCCTAATCCATCTCGATCATCATAGGATAGCAGATAATATTTTCCATTTAGATAGTTAATCGGCTTGACAATGTAGCTGCTCTCTCCATATATCAACCTCCAATCAGTAGGATCATTTATATCCCCGCCATAAAGATTACTCCAGTTCCATCCGTAGCTTACTATAACTATCATTATTCTACCTGAAATTGACTTCTTAAATGATAGGAAATGAGATGTCTCTAAGCCCTCCCCAAAGACAAGATAATCATTTTTATAATCCTCCCTGAGAAAGATACGCTCTGCCGGTGCATCGACTCCATCGGGAGTCTTACCCTTTCGATAAGACCTTATATAGTAGTATTTCCCTTCATCGATCCATATTAAGTTAGATATTACACCCTTTAACTCATCAATTAAATCCTGAGAATCCACTTCTACGATCTTTAAAGTACCTTCATCAGATCCAGCATAGGAATATGAATAAGCTAGCTTATCTCCATCTTCAGTAATGTAAAACCATTGTAGAATAATATTCTTACCTAATTTCCTGGAGTCAATTACATTATCTAATGATCCATCTCTATATAATAATTTTATCTTATATGAAGAACCTTCTCTTACTGATATGTAATAACCTCTTTTAGAAGGCTTAATATAGTATATATACGGCATCAAATAATATTTCTTAACTCTATCAATAACCAAATCAGGATATGAGCCTATAAAAACCTTAAACCTAGTATTTTCTTCATCAACCCATTTTATAAGCCTAGAATTATTTAGATTCTCCATCCACAGATAAGGATCTTCAGACTTCACATCTATTAAATAGAATTAATGGCTAGATAACTATTAATTAAAATTGATTAAAGATTCTTGTATATTATTAAATTAATTATATTTATTTAAGTAATTATATATGTTAACAATCAAAAGGTTGATTACCTTAAACTTTTTAATTTAGATTAGGTTACTACATTTACATTAAAAATTCATTTAACAATTATTATGTTATAATTTTTCTGGTGTACCTAATGAATAAATCTATAGAAGAAATGCTTAAAAGAAGAGCTTTATCCTTCCTAGAAACAGCTAGGTATAATTATTCAAATGAAGCTTATGACCTAGCCATATTTAATGTAGAACAGTTTATTCAGTTATATCTAAAATATTTGTTATATTCTAAATTAGGTGACTTCCCTAAAACTCATAGCCTTATTACTTTATTTAGATCGTTAAATAAGACAACTAATGGCAAGTTAAAGGAGTTCATAGACCGGAATCTTGAAATCATATATTTCTTGGAAGAAGCCTATATATCATCAAGATATTTACCTAGATCATATGACAGAGAGATAGCTGATAGAGTTTTAGAGTTTGCAAATAAAATTATTGAGGTGTTTAAATGGATAGAGTCGACGATATAACCGATATACTATTGGATATAAAGAGAGAGAGAGATAGGATTATTAAAAGATTAAACCATGTATTATCTGAGATAAAGAACATAGCTAAGTCATATGATAAGAACTCCAAGATATTATTATTTGGAAGTGCATATAAACAAGAGTTAAAGTCTGATAGCGATATAGATATTATAATTATTAGTGAAAAATCTGTAGACCATAACTTTAGGATGGAATTATTAAGGAAGATTTATTCTGTATTAGGAGGAGAGGGGATAATACAGCTGCATATAATTACATCAGAGGAATTCGAAAGATGGTATATCAAATTCATTAAAGACGATTATATGGAAATTTAGCCTATTCACGTATAAATAAATTAGTGATATCAATTTATCATTAGGGTGGGGTATTGAAAAATTGTAAATAAAATATTTTATTTACAATAGTTGTAAGAAAAATAAATAAATTTTTTTACATGAGCCTAAGAGGAGATTATATAGACTGACATAGAAGACTATTAAGGAGGTTGAGGAATTCCCAGTGAAAGATGCAAAAGTATATCCAGAGTATGAAGGGTATTTCTCCACGTTACTTGAGGTTGCGGAAACTTTAATATTGTCGCCTCCTCCTAGATTCGGCGATATAGCTGAGTTTATGTCTGACCCAGAGATTGAGGAAAACTTTAGGAGACTTCCTTTTTCAAGTGCTACAGATGTATTAGATGATTATTTTTTATAGCACCTCACTATTCTAGACATATGCTTAAATTATTGATGATAGACCTATGATAGTATCGCTCGAATGTGATTAGTATATTTATTGAAGAATACTTAATCCTTATATTATTAGATCGATAATTATATCTTGTTTAATCCTATACATGACTTTATCTTCAACTTATTTTAATCGTTTTAGTAATTGTCGGATGATTGTCAGTCTTTGAATATCGTTAGTTCCCTCGTATATTGTCGTTATAACGGCGTCTCTAAGATAGCGCTCAATACCTACTTCTTTATCTACACCCAATCCTCCATGAATCTTGATAGCATATAATGCCGACTTTTCTGCTACCTCTGTAGCTAATGTCTTAGCTAGCGATGCTGCTAATATATATTCTTCTTGATCTTGAATAGCTAATGTAGCTGCCCAATAAGTAAGTAGTCTCGCAGCTTGCAAATTAATAAGCATATCTGCTATCTTAAATGATATACCTTGATAGGAGATAATTGGCTGTCCGAATGTGTGCCTTTCTAAACTATATTTTAATGCTTTTTCCAAGACTGCCTCTGCAATCCCTACTCCCTGTGCAGCTATCCCGATTCTACTTCTATCATAAGTTATTAAAGCTATTTTAAATCCTTCATTTACAGGGTCTCTAACGTTCTTGTATGGTGTATTAAGAACATTTTCTATGGGAACTTCTGCATTATCTAAGATGACCTCATAAGGATGCTCTCCATTTAATCCTATTACATCAAACTTCGATCCTATTTTTACGCCCGGGAAACTTTTTTCAACTATGAATGCAGTTATACCCCACCATCTCTTTCCCTCCTTCGGAGGAGACGTCCTGGCCGTAACAAAGAAATAATCTGCCTTACCTGCATTCGTTATAAAAATTTTCCTCCCATTTATAATATATTTATTCCCCTCTAATGTAGCGGTTGTCTGAATACCTGCAATATCACTGCCGCAACATGGCTCCGTATTCGCATGAGCCGCAAATTTTTCGCCTCTAGCCACAGGCGGTATATATTTTCTTTTTTGCTCCTCATTTCCAAAAAGAAGTACAGGAATCATAAATAAATGGTTGGCTCCTATCAAGGCACTAAATGCAGGACATACACGTGCTAGTTCTTCTTTGAGAATCACATATGAAATTATATCTTCTCCCTGTCCACCATATTCTTCAGGAACCCCAACGCCGAATAACCCAGCCTCCCTAGCTTTGTCAAATACTATTTCTGGTATTTCCCCACTTCTCTCTATTTCAGGAACCAACGGCTCCAATATATCTTCTGCAAATTTACGTACCGATTTGCGGAATAATTCATGTTCAGGGCGTAAGGATATATTAAAATCAGTTATATCATTAAATGGAAATACCATAAAATTCACCTTCTAAAATCGTAATATAAAGTTTATAAAGAAATATATAAATCCTGAAATCGGAAATTCTTAGCATTCAAACATAAAAATTTATTTCAAGGAGAGTAAACACTATAATTAAGTATTCTGTTAGATCGTAGACGTATATCCCTCGTCCTTATTCCTATTTTAACCATCTTGATTTTTAACCGACGCATAATTTCTCACTTTTCTGGAAGTTTGGCTATTAGAGTGACGAAAGATCCAAGATTAATGGAATAACATATGCTTAGGCAAGTAGACTAAATCAGCCGCCTCACCAAATGAAAAATATTAGAAACTCTTCCACAAGGTGACAAACATATTATAGATTTTTAATTAAAAATATTTTTCTATTAATATTCAAAATTAAAATTCTAACATACTGAGAGAGAGTTTAGTTTTTATATTTAATATCGTATTACTTTAATTTTTTATAAATGATATTTTAATGGTGATTCTTTATGGAGTTTAGGGAGATTCTGTATAAGAAGGAGGATAGAGTTGCATGGATAGTTATTAACCGCCCCCATAAATTGAATGCAGCTACTCCTATAACCGTATATGAGATCTCAAGGGCTTTTATAGATGCATGGACTGACAGAGATATAGGTGTAGTTATATTTACGGGAGCTGGTGACAAAGCTTTCTGTGTAGGCGGGGATCAGAGTATAAGAGATTTAGGAGGATATAAATTATCTAAAGAAGAGTTAGAGAGATATAGAGGTACAATCGCATCTCTACCCTTAGAAGTAGGATGGCAAATAGTAACATTCTTAATAAGGTATATTCCCAAGCCAGTTATTGCAAGGGTAAATGGATATGCTGTTGGAGGTGGACATGTATGGCAGGTGGCATGCGACCTAACCATAGCCTCTGAAAATGCAAAATTCGGACAGGCTGGGCCGAGAGTAGGGAGCTTCGACCCAGGTTTTGGAACTGGCGACTTATGGAGAAATGTCGGATTAAAGAGGGCTAAGGAGATCTGGTTCTTAACTAGACTCTATACCGCCCAAGAAGCATATGAGATGGGGCTAGTAAATAAGGTAGTCCCACACGATAAACTGGATGAGGAGGTTATGAGATGGGCTAATGAACTCCTAGAGAAGAGTCCGACCTCGTTGAAGATGCTTAAATATTCATTTTTAAGTGATATAGACGGCTTAGCAGGTATAACTATGCTCGGTGTAGGTGGATTAAGCTTATACTATATGACTGAGGAGGCACTTGAAGGGCAGAGGGCTTTCATTGAGAAGAGGAAACCTAATTTCTGGAAGTATAAGACAGGGGTGTAAATTAGATGGAGATAGAGGATATTAAGAGTATCGGAGTAATTGGGGCAGGTGTAATGGGAAGTGGAATAGCTCAAGTGTTGGCTAGAACAGGATATCATGTAGTTCTAGTGGATATATCTGAAGAGCTTTTAAAAAAAGCTTTGGAGAAGATAGAGAAAGGCCCATTTGGATTAATGAGGCTGGTTGAGAAAGGAAAATTAACCGAGGAAGAGGTAAAAAATATCATGGAGAGGATTCATCCTACTATAAATATTAATGAAGTTGAAGACTGCGATTTTATAATTGAAGCAGTCCCCGAGAATCCCGAGCTGAAAAAAGAGATTTTTAAGAAGCTTGACTCAATATGTAAAGAAGAATGCATATTTGCCTCGAATACATCCTCGATATTAATAACTGACTTAGCATCAGCTGTGGAGAGGAAGGAGAAGGTGATCGGAATGCATTGGTTCAATCCGGCTCCTGTAATGAAACTTATAGAGGTCGTTAGGGGAGCCTTAACATCTGATGAGACATACAATCTTACTGTGAGACTGGCAGAGAAATGCGGTAAGACTCCAGTAGAAGCCAAAGATACACCAGGATTCTTCACTACAAGATTCATCTTGATCCTAACTAATGAAGCAGTAAGAATGTTTGAAAGGGGTATAGCCGGAATTAAAGAAATTGATACAATGGCTAAATTAGGCTTCGGCTTTCCGATGGGACCCTTTGAATTAATGGACCTAGTTGGACTAGATACAATACTACATATATCTAATTATATATATAACGAGACTGGAGAAGAGATTTTTAAGCCGTCGATCACTCTTAAGAAACTGGTTTTATCAGGATATATAGGAAACAAAAAGATTAAAACGGGTAGTAAAGGAGGATGGTATGACTACTATAAACCAGAGAAATAGATTCCTCTCCTCATTTTTATTTTAGACCGCTATTTTATAAATATATCTTCTATACTAGAAGAGCCGTATTTCTATATTGTTTTCACTACTCCCCAGATATATCTGGGAGAAATTGAAAGTTCCTTAGAGGAATGCTAAGCGTCTATGTAGATAAATTATCTATTGAAATATAAGTTAAATTATGTAGTTTAATTATAAATTATTATAATGAAAGTAGTATGCCCATATTGTGGAAGGAGTTTCGAGGTTAAATGCTCTACAGGTAGAAGGGGTAGGCCACCTATAAATATCGATATAAATAGAGTCAAGAGACTATTGAAACAATACAACAATAATAAGTCTGTTGTAGCGAAGATCCTCGGGATCTCCAGACCAACGTTATATAAAATTTTAAGAGAATATAATTTGGAATAGTAAATTCATTTTTTAGATATAGTCTCATTATAAAGTTTCTCAACAATTTCAAGTATTTTCACAGCTCTGTTAAATACATCCTCTCTATTTATATAGGTATATAATTCCTCTGCTACGCTGCCGAATATGACGAAACTAATTAATTTATTCCCAAAATACTATGAACTTAATTTATAATATTCTTTAATTACATTCCTATAAGAAGTAGGAATATATTCAAACTTATCTTTTCATCACATAAAAATATTTTTACTTGCTTAATTTAAAGTAAAGGAGAAGTTATAATAAAAAGAATATGGGATTTAACCTCTTTGATCTATCGGGATATACTCCTTATCAACTTCACCGACGTAGAAGTACCTAGGTCTTATAATCCTGTTGTTAGCCGTATACTCTAATATATGGGATGTCCATCCGACTGTTCGGGCCATAGCGAATAGTGTACAGTAGAAGTCTATTGGGATTCCTAATGCAAGGTATACTATTCCAGACCAGTAGTCTACATTAGTATATATTCCCTTTTCAGCGAGCTTAGACTTTAATGCAACCTCCTCCAGCTTCAATGCGATGTCATAATATCTTTTTACCTCGCCACCCTTCTCCTCTGCAAACTTCTTAGCATATTCTCTGAATATCCTCGCCCTTGGGTCATATGACTTATATACCCTATGTCCGAAGCCCATCAACCTCTTCTTCCCGCTCTCAATATTCTCTTTAAACCACTTCTCTACGTTATCTGCAGATCCAATCTCGTCGAACTGCTTCATAGCAACTACGTTTGCATACCCATGTAACGGGCCTCTCAATGCACCTATACCACCTGCGATTGCACTGTAATAGTCTGCGAGGGTCGATGCGATTACGACGGTTGTGAATGCAGATGCATTATTCTCGTGCTCAGCATATAGCCTTAATGACAAGTCCATAGCCTCAGCATGCCCTCCATTAGGCTTCTCACCATGGAACATATATAGGAAGTTCTCAGCATAATCTAAGCGTGGGTCTGGAGGAACAAGCTCAAGACCCTTACCAAGTCTATAGAAGTAAGCAATTATAGTAGGTATCTTAGCCCAGAGCCTAATGAACTTTCTATATACACCGTCTCTACTTAAGTCATGTTTACCTGGGTCGATGGTACCTAGATATGATACCATAGTCCTAAGCATCTCCATAGGCTCTGTATCAGTTGGAATAAGCTTTAGGACTTCAAGAGCCTTCTCAGGAAGCTCCCTCTCCTCCCGAAGCCATCCCTTAAAGTCATCCAACTCCTTCCTAGTAGGTAGATGACCATATATAAGTAGATAAGCCGTCTCCTCGGCGCAGCTATACTTAGCCAAATCCTCTATACTATACCCCCTATAATAGAGCTTACTATGGAAACCGTCGATAAAACAGATCTCACTCTGATCAATACATACGTTCTGGACACCTTTATTAATCACAGGATTACCCTGCTCATCAACACACCAAGGTTGCTCCTCAGGTTTAAGCTTCCTAGGCAATTAAAACACCTCCAGAGAAAAACCCTCCATATTATATATGTTTTTACTCAATTGATATTTGTAGTAGAAAATATAGTATATATGTATAAATAATGACTTATAAAAGTAAATTCCATATGTGGAAAAATAATATTGTTTTAATAATTAATTTAACTGAATATTATTCCACGCAAGTTATAGATATTCTATCTTCCACGATATCTCAATACCCCTCTTCCCTAATTCCTCAAAGAACTCATCTGGATTATATGCTGCCTCAGGAGGGATGACTCCTTTTTCAGATACACTCCCCCTAGCTATTAATTGAGCCCCGATCGATAATGGTATGCCGATGCACTTGAAATATGCTCTAGATCCACCCCACTCATCTGGGTGGGGATGCTTATTCATTACGATGACCTTAGCCCTCCTACCATCCTTAACCCCTGTAACCTCCACCCTTAGGCCATATCCCCATATCTCAGTCTTCTTAGCCTCAGGCCTTGACAGCAGGAATTTATATATGAAGTCCATAGGTTTAATCAATACTCCGTCAATCTCAATAGGCTTATTCGAGTAGAAGCCGTAGTATAAGAGAGTCTTCAGTAAATTCATGGTTTCATCCGGCCAAGTACCTCTCACATAGACCTTCTTAGGATTCTTGTCCAAATACTCTGGCAGGGTCCAAGTCTCACTATGTGGAACATATACTGTTAACCTCTTTCCAATCAGTGGGAAGAACTCGACCTCCTTCACACCCGTAAATGGAGGGACCTGCTTCCACTCGCCATATTCATATATAACCCTCTCCTTGAGATTAGGGTCAAACTCCCATATAGTAGTATATAGTAATCCTGGGCTAGGAGCTGTAGACCTAAATGCAGCCCAATAAATCTCTATAGTATCGACTTCATCCAGGAGCTCAACACCTTTTTTAGTCATTATATTAGTAGTTCCTGGAGTGGCCCCCACCCCCGGTACGAATGTAACTCCCTTCTCAACCGCGGCGTCATTTAAACTATATTGATCCTCTTCAGTAGCTACGTCTACACCATTTAAACCTAATTCAACGGCATATCTCGTGACTATATAATCATATTTGAATGGTAATGCATTTATAACTATATCAAAACCCTTTAAGACATCTTTAAGCATATACTCATCTGTCACATCGACTTTAACTGCTGAAACCCTATTATCGCCTACTCTCTTAACCACCTCCAAAGCCTTATTAATGTTATAATCGGCGATGACTATTTCGTCGAAACCACTCGTCTCTATAAAATCATATGTCGCCTCAATACCTACAGCTCCTACACCACCTAGGATTATAGCCTTCTTCATAAAATCACCATCTTTACTTGATTATGTTGGGGAAAAAATATATTTGAATGGTATAGATTATTATCAACTCTTTGATTTAAATCTCCATCTCTCAATCAATGTATTGTCCTCCGTAATTCTAGGTTCACGGTCTTTACATACTGTATATCCGAGGTAATTCATTAATGCGACGAATAATGATGAGAAGATATATATTGGGCCAGCCTCCTCCCTCCTCTCATACCTCAATGGTATTAGAAAGCTTATCTGATACTCTATAGCCCTCTTCTCCCTATCTATAATATAGTTGATGTCCCTGACGATATGTGTAGCTCTTATATATCTTGATAGATTTGATATAGCGTCTTCAAGCTTCATATCCTTAGAGATTGGGACTTCATCCTTAATACAATCAAATAATATTTCACCACTCTTCCATAATATCTCCCAGGCGTCGTCCCCAATCTCCCTATATATAGCTTGATATATGGCACTAATTATTTTATATAGGAAACCTACCTTAACATCCGCTTCCATCGTCATTATTACATATTGATATATGGTATGCGCTTTTTAATTTTTACTACCAGAGCCTAGAAGAACCATAGAAATAGTATAAATAATGCAAATATAGTTGATATGAATGCGATTGGGAGACCAATCTTCATCCATGTATGTAGTGGGATCCTCTCCACCCTCCTCTTATCCAGGAGACCTAGGAGAACTAGACTTGCAGTTGTACCTATGGGTGTTGAAATACCCATATATACACTTGAGAATAACATCGCCCACCAGATGGGAAATACATATAACCCCTTTAGATAGAGCAATTTAATAACTGGCGCCAATGTAGCTACAGTCATTATATTAGCTACAAATATACTTAATAACCCGGTTATAAACGCGACTAATAAAAACATTTTAAATGTAGATTCGCCACTATAACCGATTATAATATCTCTAAAGACCAGGAGGATTCCGGTCTTATCCAGTGAACCTACTATAATAAAGAAGAATACGAAGAAGAGTAGTGTATCCCAGTCGACCCTATGTATTATAATACGTCTACCCAACTCAACATCCTTAGATAATACGATTCCAGATATTATGAGTGGAGCAAGCATTAAAGTAGTGTTAGAATCTAGTGAAAATCCTAGATAGTTATTCAAGAATGACGCTATATACCCATGTAACATTATGAGAATTAATACAAGTATCAGGATAGTAGTCGAGAAACCTACATTCCTCGCCTGATTAGACATTAAAACCGACTTGACACTAACCAAGTCCTTACTCTCCATACTCTTAGTAAGTCCTCTAACATGTCTCCTAAAAATGAGGATTATGTATATGATAAGTACGCCTAACGTTAATAGAGTTATAGGGGCGGCCCAATGAAGAAAGTCTGTCATCGTAAGATTACCTTGGAATGCTATAATTAGGGATACTGGATCTCCTATTACTGTGGCCGTACCTCCTACGATAATTGAGAATAGTATAGCTATTAGAAGGGGGTAGGGATCGGTTTCATATAATGACGATAATTCAAATGATAATGCAGATAAAAATAATATCGCGGTTACTTGATCAACTAATGCAGAGAAGAATGCACTTAAAAACATCATAATTATAAAGAGTCGATAGCCACTTCCATGCATATACTTGATTATCTTCGAGATTAAATATGTAAAATAATTATTCTCCTCAAGATAACCTACTATCACCATCATTCCAAGGAGGAAGATCACGATATTGAAGTTCATATACCGGAGGAAGTCATCATAATTCAATATATTTAACATCAAGAGTATCGACGACCCGATGATTGATATAGGTAGGCGGTACTCCCATTTAAAGAGCGTAACAACGACTACAATTAGAAATATTACTAAGGCTGCTAGTGAATCATACTCACTTACTACGAATTCCAGTAGATTCATTAGCATCTAATAATTAAAATTAGTTTGAACAGTATTATAAGAGGAAGCCTCTCACGAATATGATGAGGATAGATACAACCGTCGTTATAATCGCTGAGGGCATCCCTATCTTAATCCACCTCCTGAAACTGACTCGACCTATCTTATGTCTATCCAGCATACCTAACATTACGAGGCTGGCGGCTGTACCAACTGGGGTAGATAGAGCCATGAATACACTCGCGAATAATACGCCCCACCATAGTGGATAGACATGTAGACCCATGAGTGAAAGCTCTCTAATCAATGGGGCAACAGTCGCTACAGTCATTACATTCGCTATGAATATACTTAGAACACCCGATAGTATCGTGATGAATAAGAAGATCTTTAACTCCGAATTTCCCGTAAGTATCAGGATAGAATCAAGGATCTTCCTTAAAACTCCAGTGACTTCTAGAGAGCCTACGATTACAAAGAAGAACATAAAGAATAATAGTGTCATCCAATCAACCCTATGTAGAAGAACTAGTTTAGCAGACTTCCAATCCACTAATAAAAGTATACTAGCGAGTATAAGTGGAGACCCTATTAGAAAGATCTCTGAAGTAACCTCCTTATTAAGTAGATTACTTAATATTTGTGAGAGTGGATCATGGAATACTATTAGCGTCAATACACCTATTAACAAGATTGTAGATAAACGGGTTTTAACTGGTTTATCCCTTTTAATAGTCTCAACCACCTCATATAACGTAAGCTTCTCCATATGTCTAGTCATCTCCCTAAGCTCACGCCTTATAAACAGGATTATAATTGCTAGAAGTATGAATAGATTGAGTATAGTTATTGGCGTAGCCCAGTTTAGGAACTCTGACATCGTTAAATTACCTTCAAATGCGATTATGATTGCGACAGGATCACCCATTAAAGTAGCTGTACCACCGATGATAACTGAGAACGTAACTGCTAGGATGAGGGGATATGGATCGACTTCATATATAGCGGCGATTTCAAGGGTTATCGCTATCATGAATAATATTGCAGTGACCTCATCTACTATAGCAGAGAAGAACGCGCCCATAAGCATTAATAATGCAATCGTCTTAACACCACTTCCATGCATATATTTAATTATCTTGGAAATCAGGTATGTAAAATAATTATTCTCCTCAAGATACCCGACTATAATCATCATAGCAAGAAGAAAGATTATGATGTCGAGATTGGTATGGACAATAAACTCCTCAAACTTTAAAATACCTAAGTAGAATAATATGGATACCCCGAATAATGATATCGCTAACCTATACTCCCACTTAAGTAACGTAACTAAAACAACCAGAAAGAATATAGCTAGTGACACTGTGGCGTCTATACTAAGGTCTAGTATATAAGCTGCTAGTATAGCCATGAATAGCGATGATGATATTGCTGCGATCTCTGGCAATTTCTTGATATACATACAATGTTAGATTATTTACATCGGTTAATTAATGTATCTTTAAACTCATTTGTTACGATACTATAATATAACTACAAACAATGATTTAAAAAGAGTTAGGTGGAAGATGCTAGAGAGCCTCATTTCCTCATAAACCTCCAAACTACCGCTATTAATATTGGAATTAATACAATAGTAGTCGGTATAACCCAATTATATAAATCACCCTGACTAACTTCCCCTCAATCCGCCCTATTCTCCCCCGAAACATCCGATCCGTTCCTTTCTTCTGGAATAATATGGGGATAATCCCTCTCAACAAGGGCCGTTATCACAGGTATATCTTCAGGTATAATTTTCCTAATATTTATAAACCAGTTTCTAATTTCTTCTGGAGTAGAATTAGGCTTACGGACAATAATTGTAAGCCCATCGCCTCCCCCCGCCAAGTACAGTAGATCTATATCCTCACTGAAAATGCCGGATGCTATATTTTCTAATTTTTTTATCGATAGTTTTATTGTTCTTAGTTAATTAAGCAAGATCAGACTATTTTAACCATTCTCCACGTTCTATAGTCAATCACAACTTTAATATAGCCTTTTAAATAGTTATCAACTTCGGGATCTTGTGTATCTACTCTCAATACTCCATCGGCAATGTCCCTCAACTTCCTCTGTGTGGCCACTACGATGATTCTATCTTTACCGACTCTTTTAATTACTTCTGGGCTAATCTGCTGATTACCTCTTCCAAATAATATACCCTGTCTACCTATAGGGGTAACTATGATCCATACGTTATCCTCATTCTTAATTATATTAAGTATCTCCTTCTCGGATACATCGTTATAGACTTTAATACTCTTATAATAGATATCGACTCCTAGTAATGTCTTCTTAATCCCTAGTAGATCCGCTATCCTCTTAACCGTAGTCCCTGGACCAAGGATGTAAATACCATTTTTATCCATTGTCTCTACAATATATCTGGCGATCCCCATCTGATTCTCAACTTCATCAACAGTATCTGGGGAGAGCTGTTTACTAGACTGAATATGAAATGGAATATAAATCGCCTTTGCATAAGCATATAGTTTCAAATCTATCCTATCCTCCCTAAACGCCTTCTCATCAATATCAAGTATCTCGAGATCCATTGTAGAAGCCCTACCCTTTAGATACTCCATCAATGAGTATGCAGCATCCTCAGGCGTAACTGCGAATACCCCACTATAAATCTTTACACCTGAAGGCACACCTAGAATAGGGATATCAAGCATATTAGATTCCTTAAGAGCATTATATACGTCTCTAGCCGTCCCGTCTCCACCGACAAAAACTATTACAGAGGCATTTAATAATACGAATTTCTTAACTGCCTCCATAGTATCCAATGCCGTAGTATTCCTAGACTTGGGAATATCTATATAACTCGCTTTTAAACCAACCTTCTTAACTACATCCTCACCCATATTAAGTCTACATGTAACTAGATTTATTTCTAGCTTCTCATATTCAATTAACTCCTTAAGTTTTCTAAGGAAGCTCTCGGCTCTAATAGGTGCAATAGGCTTGGCTCCCCTCCTAATCGCCTCCTCGACAACTCCATCAGTACCCTTTAAACCTACCCTACCACCCATTCCGGCAATTGGGTTGATTAAAAAACCGATAATATGACTTGTCATAACTGGATTATGTAAAAAGTAATGTATTCTAAATTATGTTGAGCTCCTTACCAACCTTCTCAAACTTCTCAATCGCGAAATCCAAGTCTTCCTTAGTAAACTCGGCATTCATCTGGACACGTATCCTCGCCGTCCCACGAGGCACCATTGGATAGAATATCGGTAGTCCGAATACACCTTCCTCAAACAATCTCTCAGCGAGTTTCCTGGCGGTCATAGCTTCACCAACTATTACCGGGATTATCGGGGTCTGAGTCTTACCAGTATTGAAACCTAGATCCTGCATAGCCTTCTTAAAATACTCTGTATTCTCCCAAAGCTTCCTAACCCTCCAAGACTCCTCCTGGAGTACTTCAATAGCAGCCTTAGCCGCTGCAGCAGATACTGGGGTCATAGCAGCTGATAATAACCAGGTTCTCGCCTTATTATATGCAAAGTTATACAGGTCTCTAGACCCTGTTATATGGCCTCCAATAACCCCGAATGCCTTAGAGAACGTCCCCATCTCAACATGAACCTTATCCCTAGATAGCTTAAAGTGTGAGACTATCCCCCTACCATTCTCACCTAGTACACCTTCGCCATGCGAGTCGTCGACATATACCATTGCACCATGCTCCTCAGCCAACTTAGCTATCTGATCTAATGGGGCAATATCACCATCCATAGAGAATACCCCGTCTGTAATGATCAATATCCTCCTATATGGTGGATCATGCTTCTCAGCCTCCTCCAATACCTTAGCTAGATCCTCCATGTCACAGTGTTTATATATCGCTCTATCAGCCTTAGATAATCTAACTCCATCAATTATACTACCGTGATTCAATTCATCGCTGACTATTAAATCACCCTTACCAGCTAACTGTGGAATTAGGCCTTCATTAGCCATATACCCTGTCTGGAAGACTAGCGAAGCCTCCGCACGCTTAAACTTAGCTAGAGTCTCCTCAAGCTCATGATGGATCTCCATATTACCAGCTATAGACCTGTCTGAACCAGCCCCCACACCATATTTATCAATAGCCTCTTTAGCGGCCTGCTTAACCTTAGGATGATTAGCTAAGCCTAAGTAATTGTTTGCACACATCATAAGAACCTTCTTACCATCTACAATAGCCCAAGGCTGGCTAGGACTACTTAATACCTTTAAAGTCCAGTTCAACCCTTGGCGGACGAGCTCTTCATACTCTTCTTTTAAGAATGCTGTTGGATTCCTCTTCATAGAATCACCACATATTATATTGCATGAATATGTTATAAGAAATTGATTTTATTAGAATATAGGGTTTAATACTATCTTAACAGCCTCCTTAGATTTGAGAAGCTTCATCCCCCTCTCAATATCCTTCATATTCAATTCATGTGTTATGAGCATCTTAATTTTATCTCTGAACCTCGGTATATTAAGCAGTCCTTTAACCTGATACCATGTCTGGAACATCCTTCTCCCCGTAATACCGTGTATGACGATACCCTTGAAGATCACTTCACTATTTAAGTCTAGGGAGATTTTATCCTTGAATATCCCTAGTAGAGATACTCTACCACCGGGTGTAACAACCTTCAGACCATCCAGTAATGCCGATTCCGCTCCAGACATTTCTAGAAGGATATCAACGCCCTTACTATCAGTTTCATCAAGTACTATTTTGACTAAATCCTCTCTAAGGGGATTTATAACGATGTCTGCACCCATCTTCTCAGCATATCTAAGTCTGTATTCTGATACCTCGGTAGCGAATATCTTATTCGCACCTGCTTCACGTAAAACGGCTATGCTCATCAATCCGATGGGGCCGCATCCAGTCACGAGGACATCCTTCCCAGCTACAGGCTCTACATTATCACTTGGATATATTGCATGAACAGCGTTTCCGAGGGGCTCTTGTATAGCCGCTATACGTGGATCTAAGGTCTTATCATTCTTCCATGCATTCAATTCAGGTATCTTAATGTATTCGGCGAACGCTCCATCGATATCGACACCTAATATCTTGAGATTCCTACATATATGCATTTTACTAGATCTACATTGGTAGCATGTCTCATCAACTATATGGGTTTCTCCAGATACAAAATCACCTACGTCAACCTTAGTAACGTCATCACCTACTTCTACTACCCTCCCAGAAAACTCGTGCCCAATTACTAGCGGAAGCTTCTTAATCCTACTTCCAGCCCATGAATCCCACTCATATATATGTAAGTCAGTACCGCATATAGCTGCCCTTTCAATCTTAACTAATACCTCCCTCCTCCCAAGTTTTGGAATAGGGACTTTCTTAATGGATAACCCAGGCTCAGGAGAATTCTTTACAATAGCATGCATTTCTATCATGAACCATATATTAAATTACTTAAGAGGAATATTTGTTTTAGAATATATTATTTTAAGCATTTAGAAACTAAATTCTTTAAAAAGTAAATAATTACTATATTAATTTGTATAAAAATTCTATACATTAAATTATATAAAGAGCCGAATTATGAATAAATCTAATATCATAGAATAAATATTTTAAATTATAGCAAGTTATATAGTCTAATGCAATATATCTTTAATCAGGTGATGACTACTCGGATCAAATATATTGTACATATAAATAAGGATTTATGTAAAGACTGCGGTATCTGTATAGAATTCTGTCCAGTGAAAATCCTCCATACAAGTGATGAGGTAAATAAATATGGATATCATTATACTGAGGTTAGGAATATGGAGAAATGCATTGGATGTAAATTGTGTGAGAAATACTGTCCCGAATTCGCGATATACGTTACTAAGGGGTAACCCCGTCCCAACATATTAAAATTTTTTCTCCCAATCCTATAAACTAGGAAAATTGAATAGCATCAAATTGTTCTAAACTTCTTTATAACCTATCTCTACTGCCTTCAAATTCCTTTCTACATCCCTCCCTCCTTTACGTATAGCATTTACTAGGATATCATAGCTAATTATATTAAGTCTAGCTAGGTACCCTGCTACAATCATGTTTATAGGTAGATTCAGTTTATGACTATACCTGTCGAAGTCCCTCCAATCCACCTTATCCCTATACTTTTCATTCCATGCAAGGACTTTATCAGCAATAATATGTTCATTTCCTTTAATTGATACCTTACTCCAGCCTATTGAATCCAGGATTATAATGTAATCATATTCCTCGATATATGGATTTACAATCTCCTTCTCATCGAAGACTACATTTGTTAATACGGAACCTCCTCTAACTTCAGCTCCATATGAACTGGTTACAGCTGTATATAAACCCATATCCATCCCAACCCGGCCTAGTAACCTTCCTAAATATACGATACCCTGCCCACCTTTACCCGCTATCCCAATCTTCATCTCCCTAACCTCCTTAACATCTCAATATATCCCGGGTTATCCACATTCTTAAATACGCCTATTACATATTTCTTCCCTATCTCCTCAAGCTTTATTCCCTCGGTCTTATCAATCAATATAGAGTCTTTAATTAACTGTTTAATATGCTGAGCTGGTGAGAGACCTATTCTACTAGAGACTCTAGACGTACATGGAGTTAATACCTCAATAAACCTGAATCCATTCTTTGGAATAGCCTCTATAAAACTTTTTACAAGCTGATCATAATGTCCTACAGTCCATCTAGCAACGTAATTCCCCCCTGCAGATGCTACCACACTACATGTATCCAGCGGATGCTCCGGATTCCCATATGGTGTAGTCGTAGTCTTCATGCCTAATGGAGTTGTTGGGGCAACCTGCCCTCCAGTCATACCATACACCTCATTATTAACCATGATGACAAGTATATCCATATTCCTCCTGGCCGCATGTAGTAGATGATTCCCACCAATCCCAGCAATATCTCCATCACCACCAAATACAACTACGTTTAGATCAGGCCTAACTAACTTAACCCCAGTGGCGACCGGAATCGCTCTACCATGTAGTGTATGTATTGTATCAGCCTTGAAATGTGGACTTGGGATCCATGCTGAACACCCTATTCCACTTACAAATACAAATTCTCTCATATCACTATACTCCAGTTTATCCAATGCCTCGAAGAAAGCCTTCATCAATATACCTATCCCACATCCAGGGCAGAATACGGTTGGAACAGTCTCACTCCTCAAATATTTTAGGTATGGATGGGATATCATTTATACACCTCCTTCACATATCCAACTAATTCACTCGAGTATATTGGAATACCTCCTCCAATCTTGTTGAATCTATATACCTTATCGCCGCCAACCATCTTTACATCGTGAATCAACTGACCCAGATTCATCTCAGGAACTATAACTATCTGGGACTTATCCACGAAACTCTTTAAAACTGTATAGTCGATAGGCCATAGCGTCATCAGCTTTAAGATACCGACCCTATATCCGTCTGAGTTAAGTATGTCAACCGCCTCCGTAGTCGGTCTAGAGACGGATCCGAATGTAATGAATAATATATCTGGCGCATCTTCACCATGGTAATCGTATATAAAGATTCTATCCAGGTTACCATAAATCTTCCTATGTATGCGTCTAACCAATTTATTATGTGCGTCTGGATCCTGAGTCTTTCTAAACCCGTATCCATCATGCGTAGACCCGGTATATAATACGTTTAAACCTACTCCTAGTTTAGGCATCGGAGGAGGATTTTCAGGGACTTCCGAATCGAAGAATGCACCTGGCTCACTACTCCAAACCCTTTCAACTACTTCTATATCCTCCGGTACATCTATAACCTCCCATAAATGCCCAATCAACTCATCTAATAATACTACAACTGGTGTCCTGAGAGACTCAGCCGTATTAAATGCTTTTATGGTTAGTAGAAATGCTTCTTTTACACTCGATGGCGCATATACGACTAAGACCTGGTCACCATGTCTACCCCACCTACTCTGCATCAAATCTCCCTGTCCACTCTTGGTCGCCTGTCCCGTAGCTGGCCCTAGCCTCATTACATCGACTATTACGAGTGGAGCCTCAAGCATCACGGCAAGCCCTATCCCCTCCTGCATCAGACTGAATCCAGGTCCACTGGTAGCAGTCATGGCCTTAGCGCCAGCTATACTCGCCCCTATAAGCATATTTATACTAGCTATCTCATCCTCACCCTGTATAAATACTCCTCCTCTCTTAGGAAGTTCCCTAGCCATATACTCCATTAAATCACTGCTAGGCGTGATCGGATACCCTGCATAGAAATTACATCCAGCTCTTAACGCACCCTCTGCAGACGCGATATTACCTGTCCAAAACCTCCTAATTATAATCACCTCCTATATCCAACTGGATAAATCGCGAGTATAAATTCATGCCTATCTAAATCTAATAGGGATTCAATCGGAGAGTCTTCAAATGCACCTACACATACAGTGCCTAATCCCAGGGATGTAGCAACTAAATATATATTCATTCCAAGATGGCCTACATCCAGAAGTACATATCTATATGACCTAGCTCCATATTTGGATGCGGTCCTCTTATATACACCGACTAACAGTATATTTAATGGAGCATTTAGGACATGATCCTGATATAATGAAGCCTTATATAATTCACGGTTGAAACTACCTTCTCTAATGAGCATCAGCCTATGCTTAAATGGGTTATAATAGTAGATACCTTCGTCAAGACCCTTTACACGGTCCACAGCGACATATATGTCTGGAGAGTTTAGGGCTCCTGCAGATGGGAACATCCTAATCGGATACCCCCATTCAACCCTCTTTAAACCAGCTGTATAATAGAGAAGTGTAGATAATACTTTAAGCTCGATAGGCTTATCTATATAGTCCCTCACGCTCTCACGATACTCGAGGGTAGATGGTAGATCATATTTGAATAGCGTCTTATCTGGCTTAGGGAGATCTATAGACTTAATTCCACGAATCTTCTTAAGATACCCTGGATGATCATATCTAATCCTATAAAACTCCTTCGGTGGAGGTAACTTAGATACGAGGTGATACGCTATACCAGGATCCTCGTGAAATACTTTAAAATATTCTTCACTCATCAAAATAGATTATAATACATGAGTCGTTATATTATCATTAGAGATAAAAATATATAAAATATGTTTGGGGGTTAGAGATACCACCTTAACTCTGTCAATATAAGCAATGCATCCAGCAACTGTTTAAATGCTCCAGTCTGCGTCACTCTCCCAATTATCTTACCGCCTTCAACAACATATACTCTCCTTATATTATGTGTAGCCATCAACTCCATAGCCTTGGATATCGGTGCATCAGGCTCTATCGTGATTAGAGGTGAAGACATTATACTCCCAACCCTAACGCCGTTTACATCCAATCCCTTTGCAATAACCCTCCTAATTATATCCCTTTCAGTAACTACGCCTACTGGAAGCCCATCCTCAGAAACTACTACAGACCATACCCCATTCTCAAGCATCTTCTCTATAGCCTTGATACATGGCTCATTATGATCTATGTAGACCACTTTATCATCCATAACATCCCGTACTCTTAGTGAGATCTTCATAATACCCACCGATATATATATTATATTCGGTAACTATTATATTCGGTAATATAGTAAAATACTATCTCTAGAATATCAATATTATATTTATTTGATGAGACTATCACCGAGGTATGGTAGAGAAGTTGAGATAGAATTCTTTGATAGAGCTGCTGACGCCGTTGCAATGGAGCTCCTGGGGAAGCTGCTTATAAGATTTAGGGATAATAAGCCTCTAGGAGGCATGATTGTAGAGACGGAGGCATATTTCGGCGAGGAGGACCCAGCCTCTAGGGCGTCTAAGGGGGGAAAGATTAAGGATTTAATGTATCGGGAGCCTGGATATATACTCGTGTATATGGTTCATGCCAACTGGCTATTGAATATCGTTACAGGTCCGTCGGAGAAGGTTTCTGCAGTATTAATTAGGGCTATAGAGCCTATGATTGGGATACCTGAGATGATGGATAACAGAGGTGTATACGAGATTAGGAAACTGACTTCAGGGCCGGGTAAGGTTACTAAGGCACTGGATATAAATGATGAGTTTAATAGGTATAGAGTGAATTCAGAGGACTCACCCATCAAGATACTATATTACATCGATTATGAGTGGGATGAGATCGGGAGAAGTCATAGAATAGGTGTATCTAAGGATCTGGAGGAGCCATTTAGATTTTATATAAAAAATAATGAATTCGTATCGAGGGTGTAAATCCAAAATTTTTTACTTAATTATAATATCTTTACTTGTGAGGTAGTATATTTGAGGAGAGAATATAGTAATCGGCCGATCGTAGCTGTAGCCGCATTAATATTTAATGATAGTGGGGAGATTCTACTTGTTAAGAGGGGGGCTGAGCCTGGTAAAGGTTTATGGTCTATACCTGGTGGAGCCGTTGAACTCGGTGAGAGGCTTGAGGATGCTTTGAAGAGAGAGGTTCTCGAGGAAACTGGTTTAGTTATAGAGCCTATAGAGCTGCTTGACATTGCAGAGATAATTAAGAAGGATGAGGAGGGAAAGATAAAATTCCATTACATTACAATTGATTATATAGCTAGGAGGGTTGGTGGGGAGCTGAAGCCTTCATCAGATGCATTAGATGCTATGTGGGTTAGATTCGAGGATTTAGATAAACTGAAAACCACTAATACATTCAAGAAAATTATACGGGATAATAGAGATAAGATACTTAAGTATATTAGGGATTAAGCTACTAGTAAATTTAAGTAGATTCTATAAATCATAGAAATTTATAATTTATTTAAGATATGTGTGATAGATTCATCTAATAAATAAATGAATTATATTTAATAGAGATGCTTAAATACGTATTCGGTCCCGTACCATCTAGAAGATTAGGTAAGTCGCTAGGTGTAAATAATATACCGCCTAAGATATGTAGCTATTCATGTGTATACTGTCAGTTGGGTAGGACGATTAGATATTCAATAGATAGGAAGAAGTATTATCCACCTAATGAACTCGCTGAGGAGGTTGTCAGGGTTGTAAATAAATTTAAGAGGAGGATTAATGTAATTACATTCGTACCTGATGGAGAACCTACATTAGATATAAACCTAGGTAAAAGTATTGAGTTAATAAAATCTGAAGTCACTAAGAAGATAGCGGTAATAACGAATTCCTCCCTAATAAATAGGGAGGATGTAACCGAGGACTTAATGAATAGTGATATAATTTCACTTAAGGTGGATGCCGTTGATGAGAATATATTTAAGAAGATTAATAGGCCTCATCCCAAATTAAGGTTAGAGGATATATTAGATGGAATTAAAAATTTCAGGAAAGTGTATAAGGGTAAGATCTACACTGAAACAATGTTCGTCAAAGGACTCAACGACTCCATTGACCATATAATGGAGTTAATCGAATATATCAAGAGTATAAAGCCCAATAAAGCATTTATAGCTGTACCCACGAGACCACCTGCAGAGCCTTGGGTTAAGCCTGGTGACCCTAAGAATATCCTACATATGTATAATAAATTATCTAGGTATATGCCTAATAGAGTCGAGTTACTTAACTATATTGAAGAGGGTAGGTTTGGATTGGGTAAGGTAGATCCTATCGAAGAATTTGTCAACATAGTTTCTGTACATCCCATGAAGATTGATTATGCATATAAATTCTTTGAAGAGAGGGGGTTGAATCCTGAGAAGACGCTTAAGATATTAATTGATATGGGGGATGTAATACTAATCAAATACGAAGGCATTGACTATGTAATGCGTAAACTTATTACTCGAAGAGTATCAAGTTAATTAACCTGATAAATACTTTAATTATTCAGTGTATAGGCATAAATCCATTATCCAGGGTATAATAGCGGGGATATTATTTGGAACAGCATCCATATTCACGAGATTTCTCACAGTATATGGAGTAGATATTTACTTAATTGCATTGGGCAGACTATCCGTCGCAGCCATATTTTCATTTATATTTATTTCGAGAACAATTAAAGACGTATTTAATCAAGTCTTTAAACACGGTATAACTAGGGCTGCGATACATATAACTCTAGGAATCCTCCTGGGATTCCACTTCATATTATTTACAGCAGGTGTTAGAGATACTTCAATAGCTAATGCAACGATATTAGTTAACACTGTACCTATTCAAAGTCTAGTTATTCTAGCCTTAACCGGGAGTAAAGAGATAGATAAAATTGATTATATAGTGGTTACAACGGCTTTCATAGGTTCCGTATTAATTGCATTACCTAATATTGGTACTTCGAGGTTATTAGGCGATGTAGAGTCTTTCTTAGCAGCTTCAATGCTAGCCTTCTACCTAATTATAGGTAAGAGGATGAGGGTGAAATTAGATCCATACTCTTCGATGCCATACATATATCTGTTTGCAGCTTTAACAATACTAATTACCTTAACTAGTTTATACAGTGGACTACCGAGTCAAAACCTTGAAACTAATTTCGATATTATTATATCCCTACTCGGATTGGGACTGCTACCTACTTGGATTGGACATACACTATTCTATTCAAGTCTAGAGTATTTGAAACCGCATGAAACCGCTATACTAGGTCTATTGGAGCCTATAGGAGCAACTATATTAGCCTATGCTATATTCAGTGAAATCCCTCACCCATATGTATATATAGGTGGAGTATTAATTGGAATCTCTATATATCTACTTTCTATTAAACGGGGCTAGAATCTAAATAAACCCTTCTTCCTACCTAATATAATCTTAAGTATACCATTCTTAAATTGATAATCTTCTATATTAAACTTCGTTATCTCACGATCCACTGGAATAATATATGTCTTCCCATCGACAACAACTATTATCCTATCACCCTCCTTATATACATCTAATTCAGACGGCTTACCTATTCTCAAGTCGATATAATAAACGTATTTATCACCCTCCCTAATCACATCGTAATCCAACTTCTCTTCAACCTTCCTCTCAACTTCTTCAAAACTTCTATGAAACTTCCCTCCAATCGGTCTACCACTTAAGTCCCTAATATCTATCCCCTCAGGACCCATATATATTGAGAAACCTCTTACATTAGACTCATCCATAAAATCCTCTGGAATCATGTCACGTAGCATCCGGTTTATTTCTTTAAATATCTCATCAAATACATCGAAAAAATCTTTCCTACGCCTCCTCCTATCTCGATCAAACCAGTCATCCATTTTAAAGACCACATAGGAATATAGAATTAAAGTTAATAAATCTAAGTATATCCTAAAATCAATCTAAATTAATATAGAGACGCTAGATAAGATATTTATTTCGCTATTTTAGATTTCGCAAAATTTAATATGATATTTTGCTAAATTTTAAATGGAAAAATTAGCACAATAATTAAAAATATAAATAAGTTCCTAAAAATATATTAATCAAGAAGAGTTGGTGTTGATAATGGTTGATATTAGTGAAATTAGTTTAACTAGCGAGATAGCGAGAGAGATATTGACATATGAATTCATTTCAGTACTATATATGGATGGAAGCTATATAATTGATCCAGTTATAGACGAGATGTACTCTATAACTCCGGAGGAGAGTATAAAGATACTAGACATTCTTTCAGAGGAGGGGTATTTCAGGAAGGAAGTCGTGAGAGGAGCATATTGTAGAGAGTGTTTCTCAACGGATTTAATTAGGGAGTATGTATGTCCAAAGTGCCACTCATCCAGGATAATTAAAGACAGGATTCTAAGGCATAAATGTGGATATAAAGGGGTTAAGAGAGCATTTATAAATTCATATGCATTGAAATGCCCTAAGTGTCATGCTAAGCTATATCGTGAGGGTGAAGACTATTTTGATGAGGGTGTGAAGTATAAATGTATTGCATGTGGTGCTATATTCGATGAACCAATGGCATTATATAGATGTAGTAGATGTGGAGCTAAATATTTTGGCAAGCCTCCTGAGATGATCATAATAAACTATGAAAAAGTAGTGATTTAGGTTAACAAATTATTTACCTAAGTGGCTCGAAAGCGTATTATATACCTTTATTCCCTTCTTCCTAATTCTAATATAAGAGTATTTCCTCTTCTTCTCAATTGATATTAGATTATGTTTAAGCATGACCTCTATAATCTTTTTAAACTCTATGTCATCCATATTAAGCCTCGTTTTAATATCCGTATCAGTATATACACCCTTCCTACCCATTAGGATCTTTAGAACCTTATACATTTTATTCATAACATCCTCCGCTATATCATATGGAAATCTCCTTA
>Ga0190367_1000204_pt1 | contig 45822 bp, 40 predicted proteins | sample 4872181011_MG_FD_171838 | JGI IMG/M metagenome (GOLD analysis project Ga0190367, IMG submission 171838) | Hydrothermal vent microbial mat bacterial communities from Southern Trench, Guaymas Basin, Mexico - 4872-18-10-11_MG | ecosystem: Environmental > Aquatic > Marine > Hydrothermal vents >... | reverse complement strand
ATTAAATATGGTGTTAGCATTCACCTAACCCATCTCTCATCCATATCTTCGTTAGAGCGAGTATTAGAAAGTATTTTAAAAGGTGGAATGTTAACCTTTGACGTAACCCCTCACCATGCTTTTCTTAACAAAGATATAGAATTAAAGCTAGGGAGTTTAGCGGAGGTCCGACCTCCGCTAAGATCTGGGGAGGATAGGTCAGGAGTTTATAATTCTCTTAAATATCTACTGGCAAATGCATATGTTACTGACCATGCTCCTCACGCTCTTGGAGAAAAGCTTAGTGAAACTCCTCCTCCAGGTTTCCCAGGACTTGAAGTAGGTCTACACCTCTTAATTAATGAAGTGTTAAAGAACAGGATGCCCTGGAATGTTATAGATCTTTACTCATCCAAGCCAGCAAAGTTAATAAAGGTGCCTAAAGGAGAATTGATACCTGGGAATGATGCGGACATGGTAATAGTTGATACGAAAGCTGAGTGGAGAATAAAGGGAGAAGAGCTCGTGAGTAAGGCTAAATATACCCCGTTTGAAGGTCAAACGATTAAGGGTAAAGTCATTAGGGTCTTCATTAGGGGGGTACTAGCCTATGACAATGATGAAGTTCTCGTTAAGAAAGGGCATGGTATGATGTATCATGGTAGAACCAGATCTTAGTACGGAGATAGCGGGTATAAAGTTTAAGCATCCTCTAATGATAGCCTCAGGCATTCTTGGCACGTCCTTCGGTTTGATGAAAAGAGTGGAAAAAGCAGGCGCTTCTGGTGTGGTGACTAAAACCTTTACAGCAAGACCTAGGGAGGGAAATCCCAATCCTGTAATCGTAAAGGTTAACTGTGGTTATTTAAACTCCATTGGTCTCTCTAACCCAGGTATAGACTATTTTGCTTCTGAGATCTTAAACAAAGGAAGGCCGATTAACATCCCCCTAATATTAAGCATAGGTCCCTCAAATGTAGAGGAGGCTGAATATATTGCTAATAGAGCAGGAAATTTACCTGTAGATGGGCTAGAGTTAAATGTATCTTGTCCTCATGTTAAAAGAGGAGGATTAGAGATCATCTCAGATACTGATGCTTTAAGAAATATGATAAGAGCCATAAAAAGGAGAACGAGTAGACCTCTTTTTGTGAAATTATCAGCTATGGTGTCCGATATCGTAGAGTATGGTGAACTTGCAGTTAACTCGGGTGCTGACGGGTTAGTCGTCATAAATACATTAAAAGGAATGAGTATAGATATAGTATCTAAAAAGCCTATCCTAGGGGGTATATATGGAGGGCTTTCCGGTCCAGCTATAAAGCCTATTGCTGTTAGGTGTGTTTACGAGCTTTATGAAAACTTACCAGAAACTCCTATCATAGGTGTAGGTGGTATTACTACATGGAAGGATGTTGTTGAATTTATCCTAGCCGGAGCTTCAGCTCTCCAATTAGGCACGATCATAGCATATAAAGGATTAGAGATATTTGGGAAAATAGTTGAAAAACTAAAGAAATATATGAAAAGAGAGAGGATGTTATCAATGAGCGAAATGATAGGTCTATCTCATTAATGTCTTAGTACTCGATAATTCCTTTATTCTTTGCATAACCTTTCTATGGAGTTTCTCTAACATTAATTTCCTGTCTTCCATTAGAACTACATCGCTTAATCCCTCAAGAACGATATTATGTGCGAAGGGGCTAGGAACTGTTTGAATGGGCAACTCAATAATCCTTATATGACCTTTCTCAATATTCTTTAAGACCTCCTTAGCGTGTTGTATGTCCATGTAGTCCTCAAGTATCTCTCTATAAGTCTCTTCTAATACTGGGAAATGATCTAAATTACTCACTACTCCTAATAGTACAGTTGCGTTCATCTGTTGCTTATTTACACTTATTTCATGGCCTTTATAGTTTCTTAATACCATGAAGCTTCTCGCAGCTACATGACGGAATCTTCTCTTCATAAGTTCAGTGTTTTTGATAGCTTCTCTTAGAATAGCTTCTAGTTCCTTACTTTTAATATCCTTTAAGGATATCTTGGGAATAACCCCTGGCGGATAAATTAAGGCAAAGCCATTATCCCTTATAGCTATACCTACGTTAGTCTTAAGTGCTCTTGAAGACACGTAAGCTAATGCCCTTGAAAGAGCGTCATTAGTTCTTCTACCGAAAAGTGTGTGAAATATCTGATATAATTTACCATCTTCGTCTATAAACTTTTCAACTAAAATAATCTTATGTGAAGGAAACTCATTTATATTTAATGATTTAATATATAAATATTCCTCTAAAAAGTACCTATAAATAGCCTCTGCGGCGTTTTTGTCCGCTTTACATTCCTTTATTACATAGCTCTTTATTCTTTCTGGAGATTTACCTTCACTTATCCATTTAAACATTTGATGTCTAAACTTTCCTATTTTTATAGCTAAATCATAGGAAAGTGGTAACATCTCTGAGAACCATGAAGGTATAGTAGGTTTCTGTTCAAATGCTGGTTTAACAAAGGCCTTAAACCCTCTACTTGTCACGAACTCATAGACTTTACCACCTAATACGAACCTATCTCCAGGTATAAGTCTCTCAAGGAATTCTTCCTCAATGTTACCCACATACTTTCCTGTTACTGTATAAACTTTCACATCTACCTCATCCGGTATAGTACCTAGATTGAGTGTATAGATTACTCTAATGTATTTTCCTCTTCTCCCGAACTCTCCCGCTTCTTCATCCCACCATATTTTACCGTATACTCTATGATGCTCAAGAGTTGAATATTTACCTGAGAGATATTTAAGAACTCTAAGGAACTCGTTCTTGCTCAAATCCCTATAACAGTGACTTCTTCTAATGACTTTTAATGCATCGTCTACTTTCCATTTTCTCTCTATAGCCATTCCTACAATATGCTGAGCTAGCACGTCCAAGGCTTTCCTAGGTATATGTATCTTGTCTAGATGATGTCTATAAGCCTCCTTAATCATAACGGCATCTTCTACCAAATCATCCCTATCCACACATATCAGCACTCCTTTACTTATCTCATGGAGTTTATGTCCACTTCTACCTATGCGTTGAAGGCATCTAGTTACGCTTTTAGGAGAGCCTATTTGCACTACCACATCTATGTAACCTATGTCTATACCCAACTCTAAGCTAGTGCTACTTACTATAGCTTTAAGTTCCCCATTTTTAAGTTTCTTTTCAACGTCATGCCTTACGTTTCGTGATAATGAACCATGATGAGCAGCAATTTGTTCTTCCTTTAATGTTCCTTTACTTTTAGCCAGCTGCTTTAAATGAAATACCACTCTCTCAGTACCGCTTCTTGTGTTGGTGAATATTAAAGTCGTTCTATGTCTTTCTACTATCTCATATATTTTCTCGTATAACTTCTTACTTAATTCTTCTGCAGGTATGTATATTAGGTCTGTAACGGGAGATATCACCTTAATTGATTTCCTTTTCATGTATCTTGTGTCAACTATAGTGCAGTTTCTCGGTCTTCCCTGGTCATCATATCCTACTAGGAACCTTGCTACCTCCTCTAATGGATTTATTGTAGCTGAGAGTCCTATTCTTATAGGTGAAGTATCTGCTAATTCTTCTAGTCGTTCAAGAGATAGGGATAGATGAACCCCTCTTTTACTTTCAGCTAAGCTATGTATTTCATCTACTATAATCCACTTAACCCCTCTTAGCTTCTCCCTAAACTTCGGTGCTACGAGAATTATAGCTAGGGTTTCGGGCGTCGTTATTAATATATGAGGTGTTTTCTTTAACATTCTTTGTCTCTCAGAAGAGGGGGTATCACCTGTCCTCACTGCATGACGTATGTTTATCTCTAGTCCTCTCTCAGTAGCTAAACTCTTTATCTCGTGTAAAGGTTCCTCGAGATTTCGATATATATCATTGTTGAGAGCTCTTAAAGGCGAGATGTACACAGCATAAACTTTATTTTCTAGTGAATTTTTCATAGAGAGGTTTAGTAGCTCACTTATTATTGTAAGAAAAGCAGTTAAGGTTTTGCCTGACCCTGTAGGACTGGAGATTAGAACATTCTCCTTTTTATATATAGGTATTATGGCCAGCTTTTGAGGAGGTGTTAGATCCTCAAACTTAGATTTAAACCACTCCGCTACTAAAGGATTTAATACCTTTAGTACCTCCTCCTTGCTATATTCCTTTTTAGCGTATTTTATCATTCTTAGTGCCTCTCATCAGTATTATTCTTGAGATTCAAATCTATTATTTTTCCTGTCTTTAGTCTAACTATATATCAAAAACTTTTTTTGTTAAAATTTATAAAATCTCCTTCTAAATTCTACATTTTTACTTTTTAAAAAGATCTAAATATTGTTGCTGTGTAAAATAGCTGATGCAACTAATGGAGCTTATAGCACTGGCTACTACTACCTTTCAAGAGACTGGAGTACCTACCACTGGGACTTATGAAGAACTCACTTTAAGAATAATAATAAACCTAGCTATTCTAATTACTGCGGCTAAGATATTGGGGGAGATATTCAAGAAGATTAAGTTACCCTCAGCCTTAGGTGAGCTACTCGCAGGTATTATTTTAGGTCCTTATGCATTGGGAAAATATGTAATAATATATGAACAGCCTCTCTTGGGTAAGTTTGAAGGAAATAACATAGTTGTTGACCCCTTTTTTATACAATTGGCCCAGATAGGAGCAATAATCATACTTTTTACAGCAGGTTTAGAGATGACATTTGCACAGCTTAGAAAAATGGGATTATTTGTGTTTCTTTCAGCTATGTTAGACGTCATCCTTTCTTTCTTCGGTGGATATTATCCTTGGCTTTTTCTCCCAGGTTTTCTAAAAATAGGACCAGGAAGCTCATACACCGAAGCAATCTTTGTCGGAGCTGGATTAGTAGCTACCAGTGTAGCTATCTCATCCAGGATACTTGAAGATCTCAAGATGATGGCAACTGATGAGGCGAAATTCCTCCTTAACACAGCTATAATGGATGACGTAATGGGCATAGCTGTAATGGCTGTAGCGGTCTCGATAGCTGGCGGTGAGACAGTGTTTGGTCCATCTCCTGATCCTGCCAGAATATTAGCTGTAGATCTTCTAATGTGGTTAGGATTGGTGTGGCTTAGTAGCGAGGTTGTACCGAGATTTATAGATAGATCCGCCGCGTTAAGAGCTGAAGAAGCCGTAGAAAGTTTTGCAGTAATAATGGTGTTTGTTTTTGCTGCACTAAGTACATGGCTTGGTCTCTCACCACTTATAGGCGCGTTTGCCGCTGGTATGGCGATAGCTGGTTCTAAACTCATAGTAAGGGTTAAAGATCTTGCTAGACATCTTAACCTAATATTTAGCCCACTGTTCTTCTCCATAATAGGGGCTCAGGCTAATTTAAGTGTTATAAGGTTAGATACTATACTTATTATCATGATACTCTCTGCGATAGGTATGATAACTAAAGTGCTAGGGGTTAGTGTTCCTGCCTACTTCTACTTTAAGGAAAGAACATCTGAGATAAAAAGAGCTAAGGAAAGCACTGAGGATGTTGAAGAGAAGAGAAGGTTAGAAGAAGTGTTACTCAGAGCTAGAAAAAGGAACTGGATGAAGGCATTAAGTATAGGATATGGGATGATACCTAGAGGTGAAGTAGGCCTTCTGGTAGCAGGTATAGGGATATCACTAAACGTTATAAGCGAAGTTGCCTATGCTGTTATCGTGGGAACAGTTATAATTACGACCATAGTTACTCCCTTATTGTTAACAAGGTCGTTAAGGAAAGTGGAGCTGGAAATGGGTAAGGGAGCTGAAGAGGTTCTTCAAACGTAAAGAGACAGGCTATAAGTTGAAGAAGGTTTATAAATCTCTTATAAAGTCTCAGTAGAGGTTGTTAATTATGGGTAAAGTGAGACCTCTATATATAAAAAGAACCGCTAGGCAGCTACTTGATATGTACTCAGATAGGTTTACTGAGAATTTCGATGAAAATAAGAAAGCTGTAGCTGAACTAACTAATATAACATCTAAGAGAGTTAGGAACAGAGTTGCAGGGTATATAACCAGACTTACGAAGAGAAAAAGGAAGCTTGAAGAGATGGCAGCTAAAGCTGTTACCTCAGAACACAGTGAAAGTTCAGAAGAATAAAAGCTCCCTTATTGTCTATCTATCCACTCACCTATCCTTCTTATACCCTCTTTTATTCTTTCAGTTGATATTGCGAAGGAGAAACGTAAATGTCCTCCACCGAGCTTACCTGGGAAGGCAGTTCCAGGTAATGCAAGCACACCTGCTTCATAAAGCATTTTTTCCACGAGGGTAATTGTATTCTTTATCCCTAATATTTCCTGTAGCTTTGTTACGTTAGGAAATGCGTAAAAGGCCCCTCTAGGTTTAACACATCTGACTCCTTCTAATTTGTTAAGCTCCTGATATATTATATCTCTTCTCTCTTTAAACTTGTTGAAAATAGGTTTAAACCATTCAAGCCCTTCCTTTAACGCATCAGCAAAGGCTTTTTGTGTAAAAGTAACTGGACATGAGTAAATGTTATTAGCTACTGTTTCAAGCTTCTTTACTAGGTTTTTATCTGTAATCAGGTAGCCTATTCTCCACCCTGTTACAGAAAAGGTCTTTGAAAAACCATTTACATAGTAGAGTATATTTCTCCACCCCTCATATTTTAACGTTGAACAATGAGGGGCATCATAAGAATATCTATCATATATCTCGTCGGATAGAACCACTATATTTCGCCTTTCAGCCTCCTCCATGATATCTCTCACATCACTTTCAGTGAGCGTAGAACCTGTAGGATTTTCAGGATAGTTAAGAACTATCATCTTAGTTTTGCTACTGATTTTCTCAGCAAAACTATCGTAGCTAAGCCTATATTCCTCATCCTCACTTAAGGGGACGAAAACGGGCCTTCCTCCAGCGTAGATCACAGCGGATTCATAAAGAGGATAGCCAGGATCGGGTATAAGTACTTCATCTCCCTCATTTACTAGTGATATTATACCCATAAAAACGGCTGTTTTAGCGCCGACCGTCACCATAACCTCTTCGGGACTTACGTCACTTCCATAACTCTCATTAATGAAATCGGCTATAGCCTCCCTTAGCTCCGGTATCCCGGCAGAAGGTCCGTAACCTGAGTAACCCTCCTCAAGGGCTTTTTTCGCAAGCTCTATAACGTGTTTAGGAGGCTGGAAATCAGGCTGACCTATACCAAACGATATTATCTCTCTTCCCTTTTTCTGGAGCTCTAAAGCCTTGGCTAAGTATATAAAGGCTTCCTCTGGTTTAAGTTTAGACGCGTTCCTAGAGATATCTCTCATGAGAGGCACCTAGCACTTAGATAGATGAGAAGATAGTATAAATTGATTAAGTCTTATAGTTAAAAAATATTTAAGACAGTGTGTTTTTATCCAGTAGATCCTGACTTAACCTTTAATTCTTGTACCTGCTTAGCTATCTCCTCAACAAGATCCTTGGCATCTCCTGGCTCTATTATACATGCTGATGCGGCAGCTACCTCAAGCCCTGCGGCTTTACCCAATTGTTGCTTAGACGGCACATAGACATAAGGTATTTTTTTCTCCTCACATAACAAGGGTAGATGAGCAACTATCTCAGGGGGATCAACATCCTCAGCTATTAATACTAGCTTGGCGAGGCCTCTTTCCACAGCCTTCGTCGTCTCATTAGTGCCCTTCTTTATTTTACCTGTCTCCCTAGCTGTACTTAACGCCTGATAAGCCTTCTCAGCGAGTTCTGAAGGCACCTCAAACTTCACATAAAATGGTTTACTCGACATACTCACTCACCTTGATCATCGATCATCCACATTTTCTCATAAACAATAATGTATAAATATTTTCCATTCTAGACGGGTTATGCATAGCAAGTACTAGATATTAGTTAGCTAGCACTAAGAGGTCGTTTAAGGCATGTATGACGTGATCATCGTTGGTGCAGGACTCTCAGGTCTTACTGCTTCGTTTAAACTCTCTGAGAACGGATTTAATACTCTACTGATAGATTATAAAAAGAGGGTTGGTAAACCTATAGTCTGCGGCGAGTATCTTCCTTACTTGGATGAAATAGCCTTCGCCTTAAAGAGTCGTTCAATAGTTGAGGCTTACGACATTATAAATAAATATTCTACTAAACTCAGTAAGACAAATGGAATTAAAGTGTGTTTTGAGAGCGTCAGAGAATTCTCATTTGACATTGAAGGTTTTGTTATTGACAGGGAACAGTTCCAGAACAGGCTTCTCGCTATCTCACGCTCTGAGGTTGTACTTGGAGAAAGAGTTACAAAGGTAGAGCTCTCTAATAGGGAGATCCTAGTTAAGACGGACAAAGGTAACATTTTCAAAGGAAGGTATCTAGTGGGCGCTGATGGATACCCATCGACAGTTGCGAAAAAACTTGAATTAACTGATGGATATGACGAGTGGGATTGGGCAATAAACATTAGTACTAGGGCTACTTTGCCTAAGGCTTTTTCTAAGGAGGTGTACATGTTTATATCTCCTAAGTTAACGCCAGGAGGATACGGTTGGGTAATACCTCGCGGAGAAAGGTATAACATCGGTTTAGGTGTCAGGAAAGCTTACCTACCTAGTTTAAACATAATAAATGTGTTTAAGAGATTTAAAAAGCGTATTTCCGAAGAATTTGGTCGGCCGAAGGAAATGGAGAGTAAAAAATTAAAACCTGTTCCAGTAGGAGGAGTCGTAAGGAAACTCTATTTTAAAAATGTACTATTAGTAGGCGATGCTGCTGGCCTTGTAAACCCTATAAATGGAGGAGGTATATTTACCGCTATAGCTTCAGGTCTTTTAGCGGCTGAAGCAATAACTAATGGGAACATTGAAATGTACTATAAAAGGGTTAAAGAGGAGATAAAACCCCTGATTGACGTAGGTTTAAGATATAGGAAGCTCGTGGACAAGCTTTTTAGAAAGTGGAATTCTTTAAGCTTTCTAGTAAAAATAATACCAGTTTCTATGGCTAAAAGGATCCTTAAAGGCGAAAATATTTTTAATATTTAAAAAAAGCTATATTAAATTACAGAAATGCTTCCAATCCTTAAGTAATTAAATATCTCGTCAACCATTTTAGGATCAAGTTTTTCATACATTTCTAGGCTTCCAATATCATACCAGAAGGCATTTGTTATATAGCCTTTAACCTTACCTCTCTCTATGAGTAGAGGTATGAGATCTCCCATTATATCGGCTTCATTTTTATTCTCTAATATCTCCTTAACATAGGAGATTGAATCCGTTTTTAAAGCAAGTATAGCCATGGTAACCGGCTTACCTAAAGGAGGCTTCTCTATTAGCTTTCTCACATTCGTTCCCTCTAACTCAGCTACACCAACTCTAAGTGTGTAATTAGGAGATAACGCTAAGGTCGCGTTAGCCTTCTGCCTTCTATGATAATCCATAAGATCACTGATGTTTATGTTTGAGAGTATATCACCATAGTAAACTAGTACATTCTCCTGATCCTTGAGAAGCCCCTTTCTGTAGGCATTATAAATAGCCCCGGCAGTTCCCTTATACTTGGGATCGTCCCTTAAGTACTTAATTCTAATATTAAACCTGGAGCCGTTCTCAAAGTAGTTAATTATCTGTTCAGCCTTGTAATCCACCAAGAATATTATATCCCTGATACCATGATACGCCAAATGCTTCACTATATACTCAAGAAGAGGCTTCTGAGAAGAACCTATAGGCACCATAGGCTTAGGTATATAATAAGTAAGAGGCCTTAGCCTCCTCCCCTCACCACCGCAGAGAATCATAGCCAAATCACTCATCACTCCTTCACCATGCAGAAACTTTATACTCGATAAAGAAAGTTATATCCTCTAAATGATAAATTTCTTTAGTGTATCCGTTATTGATTTGGTGGTATCATGTTGCCAGCAGCTCATTATAATTCTCCTAAAGAACCTAATAAGGTCTTAACTCTTTATGAGGACTCTCTAGGAGCCTTTAAATGGATACTATTGACTCAAAATTCGTCACTGAATTATTTCTCAAATGAAAACAGAGAGATCGTAATTTCCTGTTTAAAGAGTAGTTGTACGATCAGAATTAAAGGAGAAGGATATAAGCTTAATGTTAAAGACGTAATATATATACCTCCCGGAAGTGAAAGAATTGATATAAGAACTAATAAGGAAGAAAGCCTAGTGGTTATTGGAGAAGGCGAATCTGATTATAAAGGTAAGGTCTACGTTAAACGATTTAATGAGGTAAGCCCTATAGAGTCAGGCTATAAGGGATATAGAAGATATATATATGTGCTTATAGGAGAAAACGATCCTGGAAAAAGATTGCTAGCAGGTTTTACGGAAGGTATGCCTGGTGAATGGACAAGCTATCCCCCTCATAAACATGATGATAAACTTGAAATCTACGTTTATTATGGTTTAAAAAAAGGTTTTGGAATACAGATAGTTGAAGATGAAGAAAAATTTACTGCATTTAAAGTGAAAGATTACGATGCTGTAATCTTTCACAGAGGTTATCATCCAAACGTACCGTCTCCTGGTAGTAAAATATGTTATTTATGGATACTTTGTCAAAAAGAAGGAAAGAAAAACCTTTCTGTAGAAATCCATCCAGAATACAAGGATATACCTATAGGAAAAACACATCTAAAGCGAGATTAGTAATGTAACTGAAGGACAAAATTCGTAGTGTTTACTTTTATTTTTAATATTTTATTCTTTTCTGTAAATGACTGTTTTTTACCATTTATAAAAACATCCTTAACCCTACGATTACCATAAACAATCAATTCCCCTTTATCTACTAATTTTAATTTTATTGATAACTTATTTTCATTAATTTTATTTACTTTTTCTTCAAGTATGGTTAATGGTGGTATAGCATATTCTTTTAAACCTAGTAAAACAGGAGCATTCTTTTCTTTAAAGGCTATAAGCAAATGAGCATCTCCTGGTTTTATTACTCCCTTTATATTATTTTTATGTATAGTTTCATCCCAATGCCTATATATTACTGCACCTTTACTTATGCCTATATCTGTAGACGAAAATTCATATGTTATGTCTTTACCCATGAGATCAACATTAAAGAGTGCTATAAAAGTAAACTCTTTATGTTTATTCACTATCTTAAGAGGTACGCCATCAACCGCTGGATCATACATGAACATTTCATCGCTAAGCATAGAAGGTTTCTCAGGTCGTAATAACTTCCAGTTAGGATCAAAGAATTTTCTAAGAAGTTCTATAGATATGCCTCTAATCCATAGTGGATCTTCATCTATAGGATCTCCTATAGCTATGGGAGAAAACATTAAAGTTCTACTCAATATATCTGCATAGGCATGCCAGTTACTTGTTATAAACACATCAAAGAAAGGAGCTATTCCCAGAATGTTAAATAGGGTGGAAAGATAGGCATTTTGGTATAGTAGATATTGTTTAGGTAATGCCTGCCCGTAATCTTCACTACTTCTTATCATTAATACATTGTTATGTTTAACAAGTGGTAGTATATGATAGAAGTCTGGCATACATATTTCAGCGGTTAATCCATATGATTTTAAAGATTTTAAAAAAGCATCGAGATACCTCTCTACACCTTCTGGTCTACACATGTAGATTTCCTTACAAAGCTCTCTTATAACTGTAAGCCAGTCATGCCTCACCATGTAGACTCCTTTCTTTTTAAGAGAGATAGCAAGATCTTTAAAGAAATTTTCAAGATTTTCTATACAGGTAATATCATTTCTTACAAACGCCCTATAACGTTTAAGGTAAGGACTTTCACTGGATAACCATCTTAGATGAACTCCTATAAGCTTGACCTTAAAATCATTGCATAGCTTTCTCAGGTTTATACCCATAGAGGAGTCCTCAACATATTCAAGAGCCCCTCCATCTTTTCCCTTTGGATACCACCACGAATCTATTTGTAGGTATTTAAGAGGTATACCCTGTTTTCGGAAATAGTTGATTACGGCTTTTAATGTCTCATAATATCTTCTACCTGGTAGGGTGCGATACCAGTAGGCTGCTCCCATATCAGTCCAGTACTGTATTGAGTTAAAGAAATCTCTATAATAATTATATACGTGATAGTCTTCATCCTTGTCTCCTATAATTTTCTTAACATAATTTCCCCACTTCTTAAATGTCTCTACTGGTTTTTTACCAAATACCATTATAGAGGATACTTCACTTCCTTTTGGTAATTGTATAATATTATTATCTAATTTAATTGTATATTCAAAATATTTCTTTTTAACATCTACATAAGCTATTTGAGAGCCTGTAGGCTTTAATGCTGATATAATTAATGATCTGTTCAGATCCTCATTGAAAAATAGGGAGAATGCACCTAACATGTTCGGATAAACCTTACTTAATATTCTCTCTCTAATAGGTTTTATTTTCCTAAGTCCAATTCCTATTTTTCCAAATACAGGGGTTAACCAGCAGAAAGGAGTATATCCAAATAATCTCTCCATGTATACTCTAGCTTTAAGTGAAGGTAATTTTTCTTTAAAAGATTCCACATATGCTCCTTCAGGAAAAGAAAATTTGGTTATAAATACCGGTATGTTCTCATATCCTTTTATGCTGAAAAACACTTTAATATTATCTTTTTGAAAAGGAATTTGCCACTCTTTAAACTTTCCTAGTTTATCAACTTCCTCTTCTACATGTTTAGATTCGGTTTTCACTTTTTCATTTGTAAAAGGTCTTAGAACTACCTCTAGCTCATTATATTTATTAAAGAAATAAGCTATAACATTATAAGGAGAAAATCTCAACATAACATAGCTATCATCCTTACCATAGTGTATGAGTATTTCTTCCTCTTTATCATCAAACGTTCTCATTTTCTTCCACTACTTTAGTTACTTCAATACCAGGAATACCAAGTCCAGGAACGGGAAATAAACGTGAAAGTAAAAAAGCTTCTCCGTATCTAGTATTTATCATAAACCCTCTTACTCTAGCTAAACCCTCTAGATAATTTACAATATTAGGAAGAACAGATGCCTGAGATTTATATTGCTTTATTGCATCTATCTTTACCTTAAAGGTATCTGTTATATCCACTATATGAGAAGGATGGGAAAACAGATCTGTTACTTCGTAAAAGAAAAGTAAAGGAGTATACCAAGGCTTACCTAGATCAGCCAATACATTTTCTGCTGCTTTCCATCTTGCCTCTTCAGTTATCTGAGATACCACTCTATGATCTCTGTGTTTGTCCTCATTCCAGTGAGTGAATATAGCTATAGGTTTTATATCTCTGATAATTTTCACAACATGCTGATAAAGCTTTCTCGTGTTAATTATCCCTTGAGTCGGTTGTGCTAATCCTAACCTCCTCTTTACTCCGAGTATTTTATCAGCTTCTAAAGCCTCCTTACGTCTAAGTTCATCTATTTTATCTTTTAATTCAACTGAGGAATAACTAGTATCATACCATTTGCCTCTTCCACTCCAACAAAAAGTAACTATATATACCTCATATCCTATCTGTGAAAGTAAAGCTATTGTGCCCCCAGGCCCTATGGTTTCATCATCTGAATGAGCACCAAAAACTAAAATCTTTTTAGAAAAAGCCATAAATATCCCAAAATAATAATAAAACGAGTAAAAAATAAAGAAAATTTATCCTTTACAAGGTATTTCATTAGCTATCTCTAATATCTCATCTGCAGCCGCATTAAGTGCATCTATAGGCGACATGTCTTTTAAAAGAGCTAGCTGTATATACTTACCCGCTATGTTATAGATTATACCCATTTTAGGGTGCACGGCTCTTGGCTCAACTCTTGGAACTTTGGCTGCTGCTTCCCATAAAGGATTTCCTTTAAACGGAGGATTTTCTGCGACCGATTTATAAGGTAGCCAGTTGTTTACTTCATTACCTATTCTCATTATTTGTTCAGGTTTATTGTACCATTTTATAAATTCCCAAGCCCATTTTTTAGCTTCATCAGAAGATTTTGAGTTAACAGAAAACGTGTTATATCCTGCGGTACTAACGGAGCTCTTAGTTCCATTATAACCAGGAATAGGACATACATGGAATTTGAGGTCAGGTTTTTCTTTAGTTACTACTGCTATATGAAATGTCTTTCTATAATTCATAGAAACTAATCCGTTAACGAATCCAGGTATAGTATCTCCGGGAAATCCCACTTCATAAACCTTATGTTTGTACAATAAGTCAAGATAAAGGTTTAATGCCCTTTTACCAGGTTCACTGTTAATATCTGTCTTCCATTCCCCATTCTCACACCACAAAAATCTTCCTCCAGCGCTTCTTAACCATGTATCAAACTTATCAGTAACTCCACCTATATGACCAGTTACTCTTACGTACATTCCAGCTCTCTTTAACTCTCCTGTACTAGGATCTCTTATAGTTAGCTTAGAGGCGGCCTCCACCAGTTCGTTCCAATCTTCGGGACACCAATTTTCTGGATATCCTATCCCTGCTAAGTGTTCATCGTTCACAAATAAAACAAAGTGTCCAAATATCTGAAAAGCAGCGACATAAGGTCTTTTTATACCATCGGGACCCATAAAGTAAAGTAACCCATCATAGCTGGGTAATAAAGCAGATTTAACTTCCTTAAGAACCTCTTCAGGCACTGGCTCGAGAAAACCATCGTAAGCCAGTACAGGTGCTATTACATCATTACCTACTATGATGTCAGGCCCTTGACCTGCCTCTGTAGCCTGTTCTATTTTAAGAATAAATTCGGCTTCCGAAAGCTCAGGTAATATTAATAATTCGATTGTTGCATCAGGATGTAATTTATTCCACTCTTCAACCAGCTGTTGTAATACTGGATCAACAGCAGGATCAGTACCCCATTTCCACATGGTTAATTTAACTGGTGTAGAATACCCCAAAGAGAATATTAAAACAAAGATAATTAGTGAAAATAGGAGTACTTTTTCCTTCATTTTTTCACCATCGGGAAATTATTTAAAAAATAGCTATATTTAAGTCTTCTTATTACTTAATTTATAGATTAATCATTATTAGAGTTAGAAAATTCAATTTAATTTAACTAAAAATTTAAAGAGGTCAGTTTAATTTATTAGAGAAACCATCCTCAATATTTAGGGGATAAGCATGGGAACTATAGTAAATCTTGCCTGGCTTTATGCTATAACTAAATATGGCTATCCTCCTTCCTTAAAGGATACTTTTGAGGCCTTTAATGATGCAAAAAGATTGGGATTTAAGTATGTTGAACTAGAAGCATATCAGGAGAATAATCTTAATGAAATAGAGAGAAATAGAGAGAAACTATTAGAGCATTGTGAGAGCCTGGAACTTAAAATTGTTAATTTTGCTGGCATATTCCCTGAAATTATTTCCTTTAATTCATTAATAAGAGAAAAGGGGTTAAGGATGATGGAAAGAGCTGCAAAACTTGCTAATTATTTTAATGCAAGTCTTTTGCAAACAGATACCTTTACACCGCCTTTAAGGTTTAGAGGTGCTAAGCCCTATTCTAATGCCATAGTTTTCGGAGAGGAGTACTATATTGAAATAGATCGAGAGTTTTCCTGGAGAAATTTCTGGAAAAGTTTAGTTGAAATTATGAAAAAAATTTCTAAAATAGCAGAAGAATATGGGTTAAAATTTGTCATAGAGCCTAGAGTAGGTGAGACTATAAGTAATAGTGATGCAATGCTAAGACTGATAGATGAAGTAAATGCAGATAATTTCGGTGCTGTATTAGATACAGGTCATCTACATGCAGCTAAAGAACTAATACCCCTCTCTATCGAAAAATTGAGTGAAAAAATATGGTATGTCCACATATCGGATAATGATGGAAGAGATAATCTTCATCTAGCACCAGGTGAAGGAACAATAGATTGGGAAGGCGTTTTTAAGGGATTAAAGAAGTTTAATTTCAGAGGACCAATAGCTATAGATGTAGGAGGTAAAGAAATATTAAAAGAACTAGATGAGAAAGTAATAGAAGCAAGGAAATTTATAGAGAAAATGATAAATAAATATGAGTTATAAGCCTGTTTTTAAAAGAATGCCTCCATGTTCAATGCTTTCTTCAGCTTTTGCTGCAACTATCAAAGAATAATAACCTTCCTCTATTGTTGCAGCCGGTTTTTCTTTATAAAGTATACATCTAGCAAAATTAAGTAAAAGTCTATAATCGCCTCCACAATGACCTTGAGGTTCTTCTTTTATTTCTATCTGAGTTTCACAGTTAGATTTATTTTCTCTTATTATTATGATGCCTTTTTCAAAAATTCCCTCTAATTCACCTTTCGTACCTAATATATGAATTCTTCTAAATTCGTTAGGAGCTATAGGTCCAATAGCAAACTGTGATACTATTCCATTTTTATGTTTTAAATTAACTATTGCGTGATCAATTATATCCATGTCAGAGTTAAAGACGCATAAATCATATCCATATTTCTCAGGTTCATAAGCCTCTTCATATGGTAAGTAGTACCATATAGGGCATATAGAATATCTATAAATGCAATCAAGATTATCACATTCGTGACAATATTGTGGAAAACCTTCTCGTTTGCCAAAAAATCTTCTACCTCCAAATCCAGATAAGCTCTCTATTAAACTCTTAGATAACCAATGAAGTATATCAAAATCATGACAGCATTTTGTTACAAGTAAACCACCACTATTAACTCTTTTTCTGTGCCATCTTCTAGCATAGTTAGCGCCATGTTCATAGGAGAGCACTTCACTTGCTCTTATGAATATTATTTCGCCTATTGTATCACTTTCAATGATTTCCTTAATTTTCCTATAAAAAGGAGTATACCTTAGCGGATATGCTACAACGACTGATTTTTCATAATTCTTTAATTTTTCTAATATTTTCTTAGCATCTTCAATATTTGTGGCTAAGGGTTTTTCAGCAATAAAGTGCTTACCGTATTCGGTTATTTCATTATATAAACTAACATGTGTATGATCAGGAGTAGAGATTATAACCGCTTCTACGTTTTCCATACCTTCTCTAAAATCTGTTAAAATTTCTCCTTTAAATGAAAATTCTTCTTTAAATCTTTTTAATTTATTTTTATTAATATCAGCAACCCATTTAACATCAAAAATTTCCTTTAAAAGAGGTTTACTTTGAATTAAACGATAGTATGATACACCTCTAAGTCCTAAACCTATTATACCTAGGTTTACTCTTCTCATTTAGTTTCGTTCACCTTTTAATACCGCTTGCAACAAAGGATTCAACTATGTATCTCTGGAGTACTGTATATAACAGTATTATAGGCAAGGCATACACTAGCGAAGAAGCTGCTACACCTCCATAATTTAACAATTCTCCACCACCATATCCTACGTATCTTACGAATGCTATAACTATAGGCATCGTGAAATTTTCCTTACTATTTAAAATTATTAAAGGCCAAAGGAAGTAATTCCATGACCAAAGGAAGTTTATTATTGTAGCTGTTCCCAATGCTGGTTTAACGATAGGCATTATTATCCTCGTAAATATTTGTAAGTCATTAGCTCCTTCTATTCTAGCAGCTTCGACATAGTCTTTAGGTATTTGAGATATATAAGATCTCATATAATATATTGTCCATGCGCCTATTATGTTAACTATAGCAACAGCCAGTAAAGTATCTATAAGGCGTAAAGTACGCATTATCCAGTACCAAGGTATAAGTAAGATAGCTGTTGGTAACATGTACTTGGTAAGTATTATAATAAATATAGCTTCTTTAAATCTAAATCGTAACATTGCAAACGTATAACCCGCTAGTGTAGAGAAGAATACAGTACCTAAAGTAACCATGGCTGAAACTGCAAAGCTATTAGCTAAGGCTCTAAGTAAATTTACGCCTCTCAAAGCCGCAAAGGAATAAAAATTCTCTAACGTAAACTCTTTAGGCCAGAAAGTCGGCGGCACTCTTATTATTTCTTCATAAGGCTTAAAGGCAGTTATCACCAAGAAGTAAAGTGGAATCAACACGACTAAATTGATAAATACCATTAAAATATGTGCAAATATCTCTTTTCTATTCCATTTATACCTCATACATTTTCACCTTAACCATTTTATCTGAATAATGGTTAAGACAAGTATAACAGCTGTTAAAAAGACCGCTATGGCAGAGCCATACCCTGCTCTTGCCTCTTCGAAAGCAACCTGATAAAGATATATTCCTAGCACTCTTGTAGCATTGCCAGGTCCTCCTTTAGTTATTATATACACAGGTCCAAATATCTGCCATGCTGTTATAATTGAAGTAACTAAAAGGAACACTATTATAGGCTTAAGCAAAGGTATTATTATTTTAGTGGATATGTGCCAATCAGAAGCTCCATCTACCTGTGCTGATTCTAAGTACTCTATAGGAATTGCTTTTAAAGCTGAATAAAGAACTAATGTATTAAAACCTACATTTTTCCATATAGAGTAAATTATTATCATGAGTAGAGCTAAACTAGGATCGTCAAACCATTTAACAGCGGGAATACCCAGTCTATTAAGGATATAGTTTGCATAGCCATAGGGTCCTGGTGCAAATATTATCGTCCAGGTACCTGCAGCAGCTGCTTCCGGTATAACTACTGGTAAAAATATGAGAGCTCGCGTCAATGCAGCAAGCTTTGTTGGCCTATTAAGAAGTAATGCGAAAAACAGACCTAGTATCATATTTATTAACACAGTAGAAAAAACATAGATTGTAGTAACGTACACCGCGTCAAGAAAAAATCTGTCATTAAACATCCTTATGTAATTTCGTAAACCTACCCACCTGGGTGGCCTGATCATATTCCACCTAGTAAAACTAAAGTATATTGAGAGTATCAATGGATAATAATAAAATATAGTGTATAATATTAACACAGGTAACAATAGAAGAAGCGCTGTCAGACTTTCTCTTTTCTTTAAAGTCATTCTATACTCTCTACTCATCAATCATTAGCTTAAAAATCTATAATATAAAAATCTTGATCAAAGATAAAAATCTTGATATATTAATTTTAAATTTATATAAAAATCAGTGCAAGAACATTTATAAATAGATCTTAGAATTAGTAAATAGGGGGATGCCCTTGAAGGAAAGGTTAGCTTCTATCATTGCTATCTTATTTGTTCTAAGTGTGTTAATGGCCGGAACAACTTTTTCAGAGCCTGAGAAAGTAGAGCTTGTAGCCTGGAAATGGATGGGTAACCCTGTACTAGATCCTAAACTTGAAGAAATAATTAATATGTGGAATCAGGAACATCCTGATACCCCTATTAAATTCACGGTTTTCCCTGAGCTTTCAGAAGCTGAGTTTATAGTTAAGGTTGAACAGGCTACAGAGGCAGGTCAAGGGCCTGACCTGATACATGGTTCAGATGTTCTCTTAGCAGTATTAGCTTCTGATGGCTATCTTGAATCAGTGCCTGAGGATGTAATGAGTGTAATAAAAGAGTATATACTTGAAAACTATATTGAACTACTTACTTGGTGGGGACCTGATGGAGTTAAGAGGGTATATGGAGGATGGATATCTCTCGATGGTCCTAAAGTACTTTTTGTAAATGAGTATCATCTTGAGGAAGCAGGCTATCCAAAAGACTGGTGCCCGGCTGATTGGAATGAATTATTAGAAGCTGCTATTAAGCTTACTAAAAGAAATCCGGACGGCTCACTTAATAGATCTGGATTGTTTGTAAGAGTTGCAGGACATGTCGGAGGGATATTTGATAAATTTGAACCTATATTTAGAAGCGCTGGAGGAAAACTTTTGTGGTGTGAGAATGGGGAATGGAAGACAGATATTAACAGTGAACCTGGTTTAAGAACAGTACAATTATACTTAGATATTCTATATAAACACAAGATATATGAGATGGGATTCCCAGGAGATTCTGATGCCTTCGCCAATGAATTAATCTCTATGTTACTTGATAGGGAAACTGAATATATAGGGTATTTCTATACTGTAAATCCAAGGTTTAGAGGACCTGAGGGGCCTGTAGGCTTCCATCCATGTCCTATACCACCACCTGAAAAGGGTATGCCTTCTAGAACGTCGTCTCATATGCATGGCTGGACAATAAATGCTAAGACTTCATCTGAGAAGAAAAAAGTGGCCTGGGAATTTATAAAGTGGTTACATACAAATCCTGAAGTGAAAAAGAAATACATAGAGATAGGATACTGGATACCATACAAGGATGTAGTTAACCAGCCACCGTTCACGAACCCTGTGTATCAAAAAGGAACTGAAATAGCAATAGAAACTTCTGGGTCAAGAATATATCATCCCAAGATAGGATTAATTCATAATGCTGTAGGTAAATGGTTACATTTAATATTCACTAAGCAAATAGATCCAAAAGAAGGACTTGATAACGCAGCCAGAGATCTATTGGAGATAGCTAGTGAGATACCTTGTAAAGGATAAATATCATTTTAAATATTTTTTATTTTTATTAATTTAAATAAATTTAACACTCTTCTGTTTTTCTTTTTTCACTTCCAGCAACTAAACAAGATTTAGCAAGAAAAACGCCAAAAAGCAGAAGAGCGTATATAATTATTAAGAATTAACTAAAAATTTATGGGAGAACTAGTTATAGGAATAGATTTGGCTGGAAGTGAAAAAAGAAAAACAGGTATATGTGTATTAGATAAGAATTTAGTGGTACGTACTTTTTTGGTGTTTAAAGATGAGGAAATATTAAGTATCGTTAAGAATGTAAATCCCAGTATCATAGCTATTGACGCTCCTCTTTCTATACCTAAGGGGAGAAGAAATATCGACGATAGAGAGGGGCCTCATTTCAGGGAATGTGATTTGATATTAAGAGATCTCGGTATAAAGTTTTTTCCAATAACACTGGGTCCTATGAGAATGCTAACTAAGAGAGGTATGCTGCTCAAGGAGAAGTTGGAGAATCTTGGGTATGAAGTTATAGAGGTTTTTCCTGGAGGTGCACAGGACTTGTTAGGTATAGCTAGGAAAAGTAAGGGTCTTAAACCGCTTCGAGAAGGCCTCCTAAGATTAGGAATAAAGGGAATAAGAGAAGATGCTACAGGCGACGAACTGGATGCTGTTACAGCGGCTTATGTAGGTTTATTATTCCTAAGAAAAGAAGCAATGCTGCTTAAAGGATGTGATGGTTGTATAGTAATGCCTAAGGCCGATCATTCAAAGAGATCTAAGAGTGTGTTTAACACGTGAGTAGGTTTAATGTTACTCCTTAAAATATCCTCTAGCTTCGCTATACCTGTTAATACAAGAGCTGATTCCGCACCAAGTTCCTTAGCTCCTCTAATATCAGTTTCTAATCTATCACCTATAATCAGTGCTTCCTCCTTTCTCACGTTAATCTCTTTTAATACGAACTCGAAAATTATGGGAGAAGGTTTGCCTATCTCTACATCAGGTGACTTACCCGATGCTTCCTCTAAAGCGGCTACTATGGATCCTGCTCCAGGGATTTCACCTTCAGAGGTAGGTAATGTCCGATCCCTATTCGTCGCAACGAAGAAAGAGCCTCTTTTAATCAGTTTAAAGGCATGTGCCAATTTCCAATAGGTTAAACCTCTGTCCATACCAACGACAACATAATCCGCGTTGCCTAGTTCTACTACCTTTATACCTTTGTGATTGAGCTCCTCAGCTAATCCTTCCTCACCTATCACAAAAGCATCATTAGCGGTTTTCTCTCTGAGAAAACAGGCAGTTACATATGATGAGGGAAATATGTCTTTTTCATTCACATTAAGGCCCGTTCGTTTAAACTTTTCAAGGTAACCTTTTCTAGAAAGAGTCGAGTTGTTAGTCACAAACACAACTACCTTTCCACTTCTCCTTAGCTCATTTATAGCTTCAAGCGCTGAAGGAATGGGGGCGATCCCTTTCCATATCACGCCATCACAGTCTATAAGAAATGCCTTGAACCTTCTGAAGGGCTCTTTTAACCTCATCTCTCTGAGAGAAGTTTAGTTACATTTATAAATCCTTCTCTTAGCATGGAGACAGCCAATACGGCAAGTATGAATGACATTATCCTCGATATTACTATTATTAAATTTTTTCCTAATTTGGATAAAAGTGTATTACTATATCTTAAAATAATAATAGCTATTAAGGTATTTAAGACTATGGAAACAAGAGTTGGCAGTGCTCCATAAGTAGAATTAAGATACATTACAGTGTAAATACTGCCTGGACCTGCAAGTAACGGTGTTGCCATAGGGACTATAGCTATATCTTCACTAACTAAGAGGTTTGCTTCCAGCCTTCCAAATATTCCTGTAAGTGATATCAGAAGTAGCATAAGTCCACCTGCTATTCTAAAATCATCAAGCGTAAGCCCGTAAAAGCCTAAAAGAGGGACCCCTGCATACATTAAAAGTGTAAGCAATCCTCCCGCGACCATCGTTGATCTATAAAATATCTTGTTTCGCTCATTCTCATTCATGTGACTCGTGAGAGAATAGAAGATAGGTACATTTCCTATAGCATCAAATACAATAAATAATGTTAGAAACGCATCAATGTAGCCTTTTATCTCATTCATGAGAAAGAGTAGCTAAAGAACCTTTATATGAGTTTTCACCTGATATAGTTTTTTCATTTGACAATTTATGATCAAAATAATTGCTAAAAGTAAAAATTTTTATTCAACTAGCATATTATTATATAACTAGGGGTTAAACATGAAAGCTGACAGACTCGTTACATTATTACTCACAATACTCATGTGCATACCCATTTTCATAGCCGACAGCCCCTTCGTTGAAATAGAGTCAGCACTTCAAGGAAGTAAAGGCGTAGATACAAGCCTTCATGCGGATCATAACGAGTTTGAGGTTAACAACGAGTTCTCAAGCACAGGGTTTACAATCTATGTACTTAGACTAACTACGAACGGTCTTAACGTCAGCGGGGAAGCCAGTTTCATGGTTTCAAGTAAAGCACTAGGTAGATTTGAAGTAGCGGTTCCTGGCACAGGATACGCTATAGGGTACAGTTTTAGCAGTTTTACGGCTTTAGTACTTGAAAGTAAGTACTTATTAGTGATAACTCCTAGGGTAGGAGAGGAGATGGCTAAAAAAGTTCTACAGCTAGCTCTCAAAGCTGAAGGTGAGGGCACATTACGTGTCGGAGGAGTTTACTACTGGAGTCCACAGTTAGGCAAGAAACTATACTATAAGCAATCGGTTTCTGGAGAGATTCTAGCTAATATAAACATAACACTTAACAACCTGTTTAAAGGATTAATGGTAAAGGCTCCCTCAGCTCCTCGGGTTTTCCCAACAAAACCGTAAAATATTGTTAGTGCTTTAAGGTAAACTAGGTGAGCTGATGCGTAAAAAAGAATTATTGTTATTTTTTCTCTTTTTTTGTCTTCTAACCTCGTTATTGTTGATACCTATCATTAACGCTGAGGAAGAAACCGAGGAAAAGTTAGCGACTACAATAGTAGAGGTATTTACTAGTGCCTTTTATAACGTTACTCAGAGAATACTTTATTCCTTCGTAGAAGGTGTCCTTAGAGAGGATTCATGGATACAGAGCTTAGAAGGCATATTACACCTTTTTGAGCTAAAGGCGGTTAATGTAAACATTAGTAGATATGAATCTACTAAGCTAATATTCTTTAGTGGAAAGGACATGAGTTTCAGACATGACTACGGCAACAGCGGCTTAAGTGCAGCTGTAGGGTCCGCAGGTGAAAGTATTAAATCATTAAATATGAGAGAAAGAGTTACCATAGATGTTAAAGGTAGAATACTTAATTATCAAGTCTCAGCGACAGGAAAAGGTACTATGAGAACAGGAGCAATATGGTATTGGGGTAATACTATAGAGGATATAGTCTATTATAGAGAAGAAGTGTCAGGCACGTTCTCTGTAACTAGAATCGTTAGCATGGGGAGTGAGGTTCCTCCCTCTCATCCAAGTGCACCTTAAGTTCAGGATACAACTCACGAGCAATTTAAATTAGTTTTCTTCTTTTAGGAACTTTGACGTGAATTAAGGTGATTTAATGGAGAATATGGTGATCAGCAAAGAAGGGTTCGATAGCCTCCTAGCACGGTTGATAAACGACTATCAAGTAATAGCTCCCGTAAAACAGGAGGAACAAGTACTTTTAAGAAACGTATCTGACCCCGCTGACATTTACCTTGAATTCAAAGGAGTCCCATTATCGTCCCCAAAACGGTTCCTCTTTCCTGAAAAAGAAATACTTTTCACATATGAGACTACCGACTCTAAGGAAGAAGTAGTTATATATGATAAATATGAAGAGCTTAAAAATGTAAGTCATATACTCATAGGTATACGCCCATGCGACATTAAAGCGCTTCTCATATTAGATAAGGTACTTATGGGGGAGTATCATGATCCTTACTACGCTGTACGTAGAAGAAACGCGGTGATTATAGGCCTTACATGCAACGAACCTGCTGAGACATGTTTTTGCACGTTCACAGACAGCGGGCCCGATGCAGAGGAGGGTTTCGATCTTTTGTTAACGGATCTCGATGATGTATTTTTCGTCAAGATAGGCAGTAAAAGAGGAGAACGACTTATAAAGCTAAATCTCGATTTATTCAGAAGACCCTCAGAAGAGGATTATAAAGAAAGATATAAAGTACTAAAAAACGTAAGAGAAAAAATTAACCAACAGAAATTGCCTAATTTACTTAACCTCTACGAACCTATGGTCAAGTTGTTTAATAACGAGATATGGGATAAATATGGAAAGTCTTGCGTAGCATGTGGAAAATGCAACTTCATATGCCCTACCTGTAGATGCTTCAACATATACGATGATCCGAATCTTGACGCAAAAAGTGGCAAGCGTGTAAGAGCATGGGACTCCTGTCACTTTCTTAGCTTCACACAGGTAGCTGGAGGAGTCATATTTAGAAAAGAGAGACCTTCCCGTGTCAAGCAGAGAATATATCATAAGTACTGTTATTCGATAGATGAAATAGGTTTAATATCATGCGTTGGATGTGGTCGTTGTATTGACGTATGTTCAGCAAATATAGATATTAGAGAGGCGCTTGCCGAGGTTGCTGGAATATGGCACTTATAAAGGAGAACCCTTACATACCTCATATAGCTAAAATTAGGGACTTTAAGGAGGAGGCTCCTGATGTTAGAACTTTTAAGTTAATATTTAAGGATCAAAGAATGGCAAATAATTTTTCTATCAAACCAGGGCAGTTCATCGAGCTCACAGTATTTGGATACGGTGAAGCACCTTTTTCAGTATCTTCCTATAATTTAAAAGGAGGGGAGATAGAGCTTACGATAAGAAAGATCGGGAACCTAACACGCGCGTTATTTAATATGAGAAAAAATGAGGAAGTGGGTATACGAGGACCTTTTGGAAGAGGATGGCCTTTAGAGGATATGAAAGGTGAGAACTTATTGATAATAGCTGGTGGTATAGGAATAGCCCCACTAAAACCATTAATAGAGTACGTTATCAACGAAAGGAATCTATTTGGAGACGTAACATTACTCTATGGAGCACGAACACCAAAAGATATAGTCTACAAGAAGGAGTTGGAAGGGTGGAAGAACTACATAGATGTTCACTTAACAGTTGATAAAGCTGATGAGAAATGGAGGGGTAGAACCGGAGTTGTAACAGTGTTACTTGAGGATGTTAAGGTAAATCCTAGTGAGACGTATTCCTTACAATGTGGTCCTCCCATAATGATGCATTTTGTAACTAAAAAGCTAATAGAGATGGGATTTCAACATGAAAGAATCTTTTTGTCTCTTGAAAGGCTAATGAAGTGTGGAATGGGGTTCTGCGGACATTGTATGATAGGTGGTAAATTTGTATGTAAAGACGGCCCGGTTTTCGGTTATAACGAAATTATAGCTATCCCTGAGCCAGCCATCTAGGTGAGAGATAATGAGTAGAGATAGCAGGTTAAAAATGGGTATTTTTAGCCTATCTTCTTGCGAAGGTTGTCTCGTACAGTTACTAAACATGGAGGAACTGCTAGAAGTTCTAAATAATGTGGATTTAGTTGATTGCAGACTTTTAGGTGTAAAGAAGAACTATGAGAAACTCAACATAGCAATAGTGGAAGGGGCTGTCATGAGCGATGAGGAGGAGAGGGAATTAAAAGAGATAAGAGAGAGGGCTGATATTCTAATAGCTCTGGGAGATTGTGCATGTAATGGTTCAAAGTTTCTCGTTAAAGACTTTAATATTAATGAAATTAAGTTAAATCTCTCACGTAGATTAAATGTATTTAAATCTCATCCTTTAGATAAATTTGTTAAAGTAGATTACTATATTTATGGTTGTCCAATAGATCAAGAGGATGCGCTTACAGCTTTTAAAGACATATTAATGGGTAAGGAATATAGACCAGTATCTTATAATGTGTGTGCTGAGTGCATCCTAAAAGAGAATGCCTGCTTACTGGATAAAGGAATACAGTGTCTAGGTCCCATAACGAGAGGAGGGTGCAGAGCTACTTGTCCTTCCGCCGGAAGAGAATGTATAGGTTGCAGAGGATTAGCTGAGGATTCCAATATAGATTCTCTCATTGAAATATATAAGAGAAAGGGTATTGAAGTTCCAAACTATTTAAGAGATCTGAGGGGTATGAAATGAGCAGAGAAGTAGTTGCTGAAAACATTTCTAGAATAGAAGGATTATTGAATTTTACAATGATTATAAAGGATCACGAAGTAATTGATGCTAGGGCTGAGGCACTAGAGGGTGTTAGATTACTTGAGAGACTATTAGTTGGGAAAAAATACCATGAGATACCAGAGATAGCGTCAAGGATGTGTGGAGTCTGCCAGGCTATACATAAAGTGACCGCAGTACAAGCTGTAGAAAACGCCTTTAATATAGAGCTACCGGAGGAAATCAATATGCTTCGTAAGCTTATTGTAATAGGTGGTCATCTCCAAAGCCATCTTCTACACTTATACATGTTCGTTTTACCAGATTTCTTAGGCTATCATAGTATCTTAGAGATGTTACCTTCCCATGCGGAGCTTATAAGGAAAGTAATGTACTTGAGAAAACTGGCTAATGTAATTACTGAGTTGATAGGAGGTAGAGCTGTTCATCCAGTTACACCCATTGTAGGTGGATTATCTAAGCTACCTTCGGAAAATGCTCTTAGAAGAGCACTTGACTATGCTAAAGAGTTTAAAAATACTATTTACACTGTATTAGAAGACATACTCTCCATAGACATGCCATCGTTTGAGCGTAGAACTAACTATGTCTCATTAAAGGGAGAACACGAGTTTCCATTGCTAGGTGGAAATGTAAGTATAAACTCTGAGGTAATCTTTAAACCCGCTGAATATGAAGATTACATTAAATTTGTTACTGTAGAGTACTCAACTGCTAGACACTATGTTCTTAAAAAAATAGGAAGAGAATATATGGTCGGCGCATTAGCCAGGGTAAACAATAACTTTAAACTACTCTCCGATACAACAAAGGAATTAATTAAAACTTATAGCTTACAATTTCCCAGCTACAGACCTTTTGACAATAACAAAGCACAGGCTTTAGAACTTCTTCATTTCGTAGAAGAGGCAATTTACATTCTCGAAAGACTTAAAGGGAATATTCCTAGAAAGAGAAAAGCAAGTTTTAAAGTTAACGAAGGAAAAGGCATCTCAATAACTGAGGCTCCAAGAGGGCTTTTAATACATCATTATGAAATAAATAATCAAGGTTTAGTAGAAAAGGCAAACATAATAACACCTACAGCTCAAAATTACAAGTGTATGGAGGCCGATGTCAAAGACTATATTACAAGGTTAATTCAAACCAGCGATAAAAAATGGGATATAAAATTTGAAGCCGAGAAACTCATAAGAGCATATGATCCTTGTGTTTCTTGCTCAGCAAGATTTCTTAGACAACACTGATAATTAAAAAATAATTTTCAATTTCATCAGAAATTAAATTAAGAGACAGAAACTGCTTTTTTAACAATTTCTTTAGCAACCTCCTTGGCTACGTCTACAACTTTTTCTCTAAATTTATTATATCCTTCCGTAAACCCAGTCATGGTTTTTACTGTTGAGCCAAAGGTAGCCCATTCATCAGGCTTTAATCCATTAGTTCCCATATCTTTAACCTCTATGCCTACCTCACTAAGTATCCTAGCTAGATCCTCTGTAAGCTCGTAGGCTTTTCTAAAATCCTCCATTTTAAACAACTCTCTGAGTATCTCTGGGTCATGTTTTATAGCTATAGCATCTTCATAGTTTGAGAGTTTAAAACCGGGTTCTTGAGACATTTTAACTACATTTAACTGATGGTCTGGGAACTCGGTATTAGTCATGTTATTTCTTGCTAAAGTGAGATATGTATCGCTTGGCTTCCTTTTTGATGCCGGTAGAACATCTATATTATTAAGTATTTCCTCAGCTTTTTCAGGATCTAAGTTATATCTAGAGACTAGGTAAGCTATCCATTTATTTCTGTTTTCCGGACTAAAGAAGATCCACCAAACCCTTTGAGCCACTAATGTACCTGCATACCCTATAATCTTCTCCTTTCTCTCTAACTCTCTCAAGGCCTTATCTTTAGCTTCGAATAAACCTATTTCCGCAAGAAACTCGGCAAAGACCTCTTTGTTAAGAGGCCTTATGTACTGTCTTGAAGCTAGTAAGTTGATTTTTTCCTCTAGGGTCCTAGCTACTATGTCATAGCCCCATCCGCTAGCTCCTCTCCACTCTCCTTCAAGACTCTCAACGGTTATACCTAGCTTCTCTGCGAGGTTCGCTAATGCCCTTATTTTGTTATCCACCTTTTCAAGAGCCTTACGTATGTAGTTAGCAGCTACAACTTCCCTTAAATGGTCCTCTAATCTTCCACCCATGTTAGTCTCATATACCTTTGTTGTCCTGATACCTCTCTTAGCAGCTTTAGCCATTCCCTCCATTTTAGCTAATATTAAGCTAGCTTCTTGAGCAACCGTGAAGGTAACAGTGTTATTAGTGCCTATTCCTAACGTCTCAAGTTCTCTAGTTATATCTATAGCTGCTGGACTGCTTCCAGCCACCTTGAAGACTATGTTAGGTCTCCCTCTTTCAATGTAAGTAGGCCATCCCCACAGTAAATATTCATCATATTTTGAAAAGTACTCCTGAGTAGCTGAGTATATCTTTAGTGCATCCTCTAAACTACCTTTAACACTATCAGCTACGTTAGGATTAAGCTGATAGCTAATCATACCATCAGTAAAGTTTTTAAGATAGGCAACGGGTCTAAACACTTCCATATTCGGCCAGAGTGCTACCATAGTAGCCGCCATTGCTAACTCATCTGCCTTAGCATCGGGGTTCTCAAGAAGCTCGGGATGTTTCCTTAAATATTCTTTAAATTTCTCCCATAAATCCGGGTCATCATCATATGCTACTGCTGCTAAGACTGGGTTCGTTGATACTTGGACATATCCAAGTCTTCTTAGCCATCTTAATCCTATAGCATAGTCATTTCCAAATCGGCAAATACCCTCTTTAGACATTATATAGTAAATATTATTCTTTATCTCAACTCTCATAGCCTCAATAAAATCTTCTATAGGTGTATTTTCTGAAATTTTCCTCTCTACATCCTGACCTATAGCAGCTACCATGCCTTCTCTCTTGGGCTTAGATGAAAGTACCTTTCTCATGTCTTTTATTTTCGTTTTGACAACGGCATGAGCTATTACTGGTTTCTCATACTTCGCTCTCTCTAATTCTTCCCAGCTTTTGACGGTCTCCTTTATAATCTTTAACGCTTTTTCAGATTCATCATCACTAAATCCTGCCCATACCCTCTCAAGTCCAAGAAGATTTAAGGCAATTTCTATCAATACGTTATATGCTAGTGCCCTTATCTTAATCCTCTCCTTCTCATCTACATAATTAGATGACTTAACAAATTCCAGGTTAAGTTGGCGAGTAATGCTTCCAAGAACCTCGACAAGTTTACCTTTAATTTGCGGATTAAGCAAATGGTCAGCTGCAAGCTCTGGATACCCCTTAAGAGCAGTAAACACTACCAGCCCCGCGTGATCATTTACTGGGGGTGGCGAAGGCAGCTCTTCAGGTTTTATAGAATTTATAATCGAATATACATCCATAAAGACGCCACCTAGGAAACATCATTTACTGTATTATTTTTAAACGTTTCCTTTTTTACGAGCTTATAGAATTGACGATGGCATAATATGGCCTCAGGCTTTCGCTTCATAGCATGTTTTAGTCCGCTACTATTATCCAATACTAAAACAAGTAACTCTTCAGTCTTTAACTGAGATATGAGGACGGTTTAAGATCTTAAAATTAATAAAAATAGGGAGAGACAGAGGCAAGTATTTAATAAATAAATAATTTATTAAATATATAACCGAAAATTTAAATATCCTTTTTTATGTATTTCTAATGGTGTTACGATGATAAAGAGGTTTATTGTAGCGTTAACTATACTAGTGTTTTTAGCCTCCATTTTTACGGTAAATGTCCGAGCTGGGACCTCTGAATTTAGAATAGGTGGTGGATGGCCCTTACCTCCAGGTTATCACGGTAATCCATTCGGTCCTGGAGGAGTGGGAGCCGCGTACTGGTTCATGTATGAGCCTCTCTTCTACTACCTGCCTGGTAATGATACCTTTATTCCTAGGCTAGGAATAAGCTATGAAGTTACTGATGATGGGAAAACGCTCATTGTACATCTAAGAGAAGGAGTACTATGGCATGATGGGAAACCTTTCACAAGTGAGGATGTAAAGACTACATGGTACATAATAGGAGCCTTATACGGAGTTACTTGGTGGAGATACATAGAAAGCATAGAAACACCTGATCCCCATACAGTAATATTTAAGCTAAATACCGCTTCTCCTCTAGTAAGACTTAGGATACTTGTTGAGGCGTTAAGAGCTCCAAAGCATATATTTGGACACTTAATGTCCAATGCTGAAGAGATACTGAAGATACGAAAGGAGATGTGGTCGTATGAGGCTAGAGGTGAAAAGGTACCAGAAGAGCTAAGTGAGAAACTGGGTAAGGCTTTAGCTGATTTCAGGGAGAAAGTTTACGCAATTAAGCCTGGTGTACCTACGGTTCCCGGAACAGGACCCTACATGGTAACTAGGGTCACGGAATCCGAGATAACCCTTAAAAAGTTTGAAAAACACTATAAGGCAGCTACCACTCTTGTAGATACCGTAAGAATATTCAGATGGGCTAACAACGAGGTAATGTGGGGCTATCTGCTTGGTGGAGAGATAGATGCCGGGCATCCAGCTTCTCCGCCTGATGTTAACAGAGCCATACTAGAGCGTTGGAAGGGTAAGATGGGATTTGCACTTCCCTCAGACTACTCTATATTCGCTCTTCTGTTTAACTTAGAAGATTCATTAATGAAAGATCCTGCTCTGAGAAGAGCAATAGCTCACGTTATAGATAAGAAGAAAGTAAGGGAGGTGTGCTACTACTTCGGGCTTAACTACGAGAAGTATGCACCTATAGTCTTAAGATCAATATATAATAAATGGTTACCAGAGGACGTGCTAGCTAAGTTTACGTCATATGAGCATGATCTAAAGAAGGCAGAGGAAATATTGTTAGCTGCAGGTTATACCAAGGGAGAAGATGGACTTTGGAGAACACCAGAAGGTAAAGTTATTGAGATAGAGGTGCAAACAAACGCGCCCTACTCTGACTGGGTTCTCGCCGCTGATGAGATAGCTAGAGAGCTTGCAGCGTTCGGTTTTAAGGCTGTAGCAAGACCTATACCCAGTGAGATATTCTGGCCAGGGCTTGATGCAAGGAACTATCGTGTAGCCTTTGCATGGGGGCCAGCCGCGTGGCCTGGACATCCGTTGGAAGGAGCCTATAGGCTCTTTACAGTTGGAGGAGAGCTTCAGAGAAGAACAGGGTTTGATCCACTTAAGACATATGATACACCATGGGGTCCCGCTGTCCCAGCAAAACTTGTAGATGAATTGCTCACAACCACAGACCCAGAGAGGCAAAAGGAGATAGTTCAAATACTTTCTTACATAGCTAACGAGGAGCTGCCCCTCGTTCCTATAGTAGAAAAGAGAATAGGGATATACTATTTAGACGGAGTAAGAGTGACAGGATGGCCTTCAGAGGACGACCCTGCCTGGACGTTAACTCCAGGAGGTATAGAGAGATTCTACGTATTACTCTTAAGTGAGGGCATACTTAAGCCTGTAGCTGGATAAAAATTTAAAAACATAATAAATATTTTTTTATTTTTTCATTTCTTTATATTTTAGGTGTAAACATTGCTAAGAGTTATTAAGAGGATAGCTTACTCTCTCGTTACAATATTCGCTGCAACAACCCTAATGTTTTATCTTCTTCATAACATACCAGGAGACGTTATAGATCTATGGGCTTACCAACTAATGGAAGAAATGGGACTAAGGTATGAGGACGCAAGACAGGTAGCGATGGTAATGTATGTGGGGTATGGAGAAGATAGACCACTCCATATACAATATATTGAGTATATAAGTAATCTCCTGAGAGGATACCTGGGTTTCTCCCCCACATTCAGAGTATCAGTAAACGATATAGTACTTAAAGCCCTTCCATGGACCTTGTTTGTACTCTCAGTAGCGCTAATCCTGAGCTTTTCCATAGGAGTTATACTAGGACTTGCTATATCATGGAGACGTAAAGGTATTCTAGGACAAGTAGTCGTAGCATATGCTGCTTTTACAGATGCAATGCCTGATTTCGTAACCGCCTTATTACTTATGATAATATTCGCTATAAACCTGAGGCTTTTCCCACTTAAAGGTGCTTATAATCCTACTCTGGAACCAGGACTTTATCCAGCTTTCATATTCAGTATCTTCTACCATGCAGCACTACCCATTTTCTCATATGTTATAGAGCATATAGGTTATTGGGCTTTAATGATGAAAGGAAGCGCGGCAAGCGTATTAGAGGAAGACTTCGTTAAAAGCGCGGAAGCTAGAGGACTGCCTGATAAACGTATAATGACAGCTTATGTCGGAAGAAACGCTGTACTGCCTTTAGTAGCTTCACTTGCAATACAGTTGGGTACTATGCTTGGTGGATCAACACTCATAGAAACTGTTTTCTCATATCCAGGTATAGGATACTTTTTCGCGGAATCTATAGGTAGACGTGATTATCCTGTAATGCAGGGTTTGTTCTTCTTAATAATTTTAGGTGTAGTATTAGCGAACTTAGCTGTTGACTTGATATACCCACTTATAGATCCAAGAGCTAGAAGAGAGGTGTCATAAATGTCGTTCCTAACCAAAGTATATTATAGTTTTCTCAGACCCATACTAGCAAGTAAAAGAGCAACTATAGGATTCATTATAACTATAGGATTTATATTAATGGCCATAATAGGACCTGAGATAGTTCCCTTAGATTTAACAACACGGTACGAGCTTAGGTTCCAACCTCCTTCTCTTGAACATCCACTAGGGACAGACTTCGCTGGAAGAGATACGTTTGCTCAAATAGTACATGGGTCGAGAGAAGTGTTACTAATAGCCTTCCTTGCAGCCCTTTACGCAATATTGATAGCTATAAGCGTTGGTATGACAAGCGGATATATAGGTGGAAAAGTTGATTTAGCGTTAATGAGCATAGTTGATATATTTTTAACAATACCTAACTTTCCTATAATGCTAGCCATAGCAGCGACTTTTAGGGTAAGCGACCCGGCTTCCTTTGCAGCTATAATATCAATTTGGATGTGGGCAGGGCTTTCGAGAGCTATAAGAGCTGAAATTATGTCACTTAAACAGAAAGAGTTCATTGAGGCTTCTAAAGTATTGGGAATGAGCAATTTTCACATAATCTTCAGAGAGTTAATGCCTAATGTGTTTCCTTACATACTCATAAATTTCATTACCATGATTAGAGCAGCTATAACAGCTAGTGTAGGTATAATGTTTTTAGGCGTTGTTCCATTTAAGATTACTCATTGGGGAGTTATGTTAAACCTTGCGCTTTTCCAATCAGGAGCCATATATTTCAAGGAAGGAATTTACTATGCCCTCTCACCTCTCATATTCATAGTCCTTCTTGAGTTTGGAGCTGTGAATCTTTCTCATGGTTTAGAAGAGGTGTTTAACCCGAGGTTAAAGACCTATGAGTAAAAGCTCTCTACTTGAAGTTAAGGAGCTTGTCGTAGAATATGCGGTAAGGGAGGGAAGGCTCAGAGTGGTTGACAGAGCCTCTTTAGAGGTTCCAGAGGGTATAATAATGGGTCTAGTGGGTGAGAGTGGGTGCGGAAAATCTAGCCTTATAGATGCTATAATGGGGACTCTGCCTCCAAACGGGTACATAACACAAGGACAGATACTATTTAAAGGGAAAGATTTGCTTAAAATGAGTAAAAATGAGTTAAGGAAAATAAGATGGGAAAAAATAGCTATGGTTTTCCAAGCTGCCCAAAACTCTTTAAACCCGGTACTTAAAATTTCAGAACATTTCATAGAAACTGTTAAAGCTCACAATGGAAACTTATCTAACAAAGATGTACTTAGGAAAGCCTCTGAACTCTTAGAGATGGTGAAGCTAGAGCCCCAAACTGTACTTAATTCTTATCCTCATGAACTTAGCGGTGGGATGAAACAAAGAGTTATAATAGCTTTAAGCCTGATATTAGATCCAGAGCTACTTATCCTTGATGAGCCCACTTCAGCTTTAGACACCTTTACTCAATCAGCTATATTAGATATGTTAAAGGAGATTTATCGTAATAAGAGAATATCCATGTTTATAGTAACTCACGATCTACCTATAGTGGCTAAAATAGCTCATAAATCAGCTGTCATGTACGCTGGCAAAATAGTGGAAATAGCCGATGTAAGAACCCTTTTCTATAATCCTAGCCATCCCTATACTAAGGCTCTTATAGAGGCTATTCCTTCCATAGTAGGTGATCTCTCTAATAGAAAACCTATACCCGGTAATCCCCCAAGCCTTCTTAATCCACCCTCTGGCTGTCGTTTTCACCCAAGATGCCCTTATGTTATGGAAATATGTAAAGAAAAAGAGCCTCCTTTCTTTGAGGTAGATGATAAGGATAAAGTTGCTTGCTGGCTTTATTCTAAGGAAAACAGAGGTTGAATAGATATGAGAAATTCACTCGTTGAGCTAAGAAACGTTACTAAATATTTTGAAAGAGGATTTATAAAAAAGATACGAAATTATGCAATAATAGATGTTAATCTTGCTATAAACCCTGGAGATGTGATAGCTTTAATAGGCGAAAGTGGTTGTGGAAAAACTACCTTGGGGAAAATAGTTGCGGGGATATTAAGACCCTCTAGCGGTAAGGTTTTATGGAAAGGGAAAAACATATGGGAGATTAGCAAGAGCGAGTTTAAGAAGATGAGACCTATGGTTCAGATAGTTCATCAGGATCCCTATGCTTCTCTGAATCCCGCTAGAACGGTTTATCAAACTTTAGCGCCAATAGTCAAAAAATATAAAAAACCTAAAAGTAGTAAAGAGCTTAACGAGATAATAATAGAGCTTTTAGAGTATGTAGGTTTAACACCGCCAGATTATTTCCTTAATAAATATCCTCATCACTTATCAGGAGGCATGAGACAGAGACTTGTATTTGCAAGGTCCATAATACCTAGTCCCAAGCTAATAGTCGCTGATGAGCCCGTGAGTATGATAGATATGTCCTTGAGACTTTCTGTCCTGAGACTTATGCGAAGACTTAATGAAGAGTTGGGTATAGCTTTTCTCTACATTTCTCATGATCTTTCAACTGCAAGATATTTCTCAGATAAAGCAAGGCTTGTCCTTATGTACTTAGGCAAGATAATGGAGGTAGCGCCCATGGAGGAGGCTATTTCAGAGCCTTTACATCCCTATTTAAGAGCCTTACTTTCTACAGCTCCCATACCTGATCCTGATATGGCTAGAAAGAGGAGAAAGATAAAACTTAAAGAGTTAAACATTCCTAAGGAGGTTTCACAGCTTAAAGGCTGTCCTTTCAGTAATAGATGTCCTTATTCCAAGGACATATGCTTCAATAAGACGCCTTCGCTTATAGAGGTAAGGAGAAGTCACTATGTTGCATGCCATCTAGTTAAGGAATTACCTGAATGGATACCTCCCTGGCAAGAGGTATAGAAATGAATCCTAAGCTTGCAAAAGGTATGCTTACCCTAGCTTTCTTCGTATTGATAATGGCTCTTATTGTTTTACCTTTCCAAAAACCTAATACGCCGGAATACATACCTAATATGATAGCTATCATTCTAAGTCTTTCATTTATTTTTCTAATTATTTATGATGTAAGGCGACAAATAGCTAGGTCTGTAAGATAATGAATAAAAATATAAATAATTTGACTTTAACAAGGTTAAATAACTTGAGAACTATAGTAGATTATCTCTCACAGGTTAAATCATTAATAAATAATAATTTTGAGGAGAAGCTCTACGAAAAATTGATTAATAAAAGAAAATTAAGTAAATCAATAAGAAAAAAATTTACTAATGGAATTGTAGAAATAACTGGCTTTATAATTCCTAGTGACGTAATTATTAGCTCAAACAAGAAGATACCTATACATCTCTCAACTGTATCAAATCCTGCTATCTCAGTAGAAAATAACAAAGCGTTTTTATATCTTAGAGTCTCATCGACGGGATCTCCCTTTTCCAGGACATTCATAGCCTTTTCAGAGACAAGAATAAATGATTTAACAGGTAGAGTATATGTAAGGGGTATCCCATTAATATATGGTTTATTACCTAATGAATCTATTGAAGATCCTAGGGTAGATCCTGATAATCCTTTGGATGTATATCATGTAAGATGTTTTTACTCAGATAGACCGGCTAGCGTTATTACGTTTCGTTCAAGGATAGGAGGTAATGAAATAAAAGAGATAGAACCAGTATATTTTTACTCAAATGAACTGGGTGATTTTTTATTAAAAGATTATAGGGACACCTTTCCTCTGAACAACGATTTCATGACGATAAGACCGTTTCTTAAACATAGACAGATAGGGTTTATGATAATAGCTCCTAGAGATAGAGCGAGAGTATACATAGATGAGGCATACTTACCTGAACCTTTGCTATTGAGTAACGATGAAGTTAAAATTGGTGGTAACGCTTCATTAAAAATATCAAGTAATGAATACTTACTCTTATATCATGTAGTTGACCAGCATGGAATATATTATACCTATGGAGCCCTCTTTGATACATCTGGAGAATTAATAGCCCTTACGGATAACCCTATAATCGTTCCTAAGTTAGGTGTTTATAGTGGTAGAAGGCAATCTACCGTTTTCGTGTGTGGAGCGGCGAAAGTGGGAGATGAGATAATTATAACCGCAGGCAGAGATGACGAAATAGTGATCATCTATAAGCTTAGTGAGGAAAAACTATGGTCTAACTTAAGGTTCATAAGGTAACTACTAATATAGGCCTGGTACAGTTTATTAACGATAATGAGGTGAGTTTTTGAAAAATAAAATAATAGGATATATGAGTAAGAGCCCTGAAGGAGATATTTTACGAGTCTTAGGAATGTTCGGTGGATCTTTATGGCTCTCAGAAATAGAGGACGAAATAAGAAGCATGAATTCATCATTGAACATTGAGACAGTAGGTAATGTAAAGGAAGGCATTAAGAACTTAGCTAAGGACGGTATTGTTAACGTTGAGAAAAGGGAGAGAGGAAGCTTATCCGGCACCTCTATAAGTGATTACCTAGTTAAACTCAATAAATGGCATGAAGTAATACTGGTGTTATCGGGGGATAAAAAGTTTAGAGACTACAATACCTTAAGGTCCTCTCTTTATAGAGGACTTAGATAATCTATGAAGAGATAAACCTAGTATAAAGCTGAAGATTATTAAAAGGAAGAGCAAGACTTTTAGAAGAGACGCTTCTTTAACAGTCTTCCTTATTTGTTCTCTTAACTCCTCTAGAACATCTCTAGCTGTTTTAAGTTCAGAACTAAGGTTAGCTATCTCTTCCTCTCTAGCTTTCAATTCAATGTTTAGCGCTTTAAGTTCCTCCTGCAGCATTGCTATTTTTCTCTTAAGAACAATAAGTTCTTCCTCCTTGAGAAGCAACTGAGAAACAAGGTTTGTGACCTCAAATAAAAGATGGGGATTAATCCCTAGGATAATGATGTTTCTTACTAAGGTAGCTCCTTCCTCCTCAACTTTTCCATATACTGAAGGATCCTTTACTTTAGGCATGTACATTCCTATGAAATGATTAAAAGGAGCCGCTCCAGTAACAATTACAATGCTCTTCTTATCGTTAAATACTTCTAAAGCCATAAGGACCGTTGAACCAAGCTCACCAATGGTATGTACTTGGGGTTTAGGAGGATTAAAGTTAGCTATAAAGCTTCCATTGCTCGAACACATAATTTTATATATGTTTGGAATGTTTTCCTCCTCAAGTTTAACATAGGTATCGTTTACTAGTGCTATTATGGGACTGGGTGTGTGAAAAAGGACTTTTTTCACATTTTGGGTTAAAGCTTTAGCCCATAAGGGGCCACAAGGAACCCCTAATACTCTATAAGCTGTACCCGCATTTAAAAACGGATCCTGAACAGACGCATATTCGACTCTAAGTTTACTATCTATCGCTTTAAGAACCCTGTTAATTTCTATTTGTCTTAAAAATCCCTCGCCATAATCACCTTCGCTTGAGACCCATAATACTTTAAGTCCTTGGTTAAACCATTTAACGAGAGCTTCTATTTCATCTTCAGTGAAATTAGCTATGGGGTTTACTTTAACCAATATTATTAGGCTAGAATTCCTGATATCTCTATATCTAACTTTCTCAGTTATAATTCTCCATTCAACAAATTGCTCATTTCCAATAATTCTCTCTAATTGTGGATCAGTACCTACAAGTCCTTTAGCTACTATAGTTACTAATGGTTTATTATAAAGAGCATCTGAGGAATACATGAGTAAACAATACATGACCATAATTAGGTAAGTTATCATTTTCTTTAAACTCATAGTTATCTTTATCTTATTTTAGGTAGTATAAAAACACGGAGGATTGATATGAGGAGTAAAATCAGTATCTACATTTCTCTAATACTGAGTATCTTACTGCTTTATTCCTCTTTTACATATTTTATGGCTAGTGCGAAACCAGAGGAAATAGTTCTTAAGGTGATAACTAGACATGGAGCAGATATACTCCTAGCTGCAAGAAAAAATTTCCTTAAAAGCGATCTCGCAAAGAAATACAATATAAGAGATGTTAGGTTTCTACCTGTGGGAGAGCCATTATGGGTAGATACCATACGAAGTGCTGGAGATATAGATGTAGCATGGGGAGGGGGACCAGTATTATTTGATCGACTGTACGTAGAGGGATTATTAGCTCCATTAAAGGGAGAAATGATTGAAAAAGTGATGGCTAAGATTCCCAATGAGATAATGGGTTCTCCTATGAAGAGGATTAATAAAAGTGACGTATATTGGGTAGCAGCAGCTATTTCCTCCTTTGGCTTTACAATTAATAAAGATTACCTAAGACATTATGGATTACCTGAACCTGATGAGTGGATAGATTTAGCTAATGAGACTTATGCTGCAACATTACCTCAACCCAGTGTGGGATGTGCTGATGCAACGAAATCTACCTCAAATACAAGGATGTATCAGATAATACTCCAGAGGTATGGTTGGGAGAGAGGATGGATTGTCATAACTTTAATGGCTGCTAATTCTAGGATATATGATCAGTCAGGGCTTGTAAGGGACGCGGTGATAAGAGGTGATATAGGGGTTGGTATAACTATAGACTTCTATGGTTATACAGCTCAACTGGAATCAGAGGCATGTAAATACATAGTGCCAAGCGACGGAAGCATAGTTAATGGGGATCCAATAGCATTATTGAAGACCTCTAAACATCCCGAGGCTGCTAAAGCTTTCATAGCTTGGGTACTGTCTGCTGAGGGACAGAAAATATGGCTTAATCCTAAGATAAACAGGTTACCTTCAAACGCTGAGGTCTTTGATACTCCAGAGGGTAAAGAGAGAGAGGATTTAAGGCAGGCATATCTCAGAACATTAAATGCAAGCGTTATAGAGTTTAGTGATGAGCTAGCAATGTCATACCAGTATTCTATGCAGTGGTTCTTCCATGCAACGTTGGTAAGACCACAAGAAAAACTGCAGAGAGCCTGGATGGAACTAGTTAACTCCAAGGAAAAGCTAACACCTGAAAGATTCAGAGAGCTAGTGGATATATTAGCAGATCCCTTAAAGTTTAAGTTTACAGATCCGCGAACGGGAGAGGAAGTTTGTTTCAGTCAGGAATATGCACAAAGCATCAATGAGGAAATATTTAATAACGTTGACTTTAGGAACGACATGGTTAGGATATGGAAAGAAGCAGCTGAAAAAAGGTATGAAGCGGTTTTGCAGGCTTTAAGTGAGTGAGGATGGCTTCACTCCTTAGGATTCTGAAAAGAGAGTTTGATCCATTAACTATAACTCAACTTTCATCTTCTTTAATCTTTTTTTGTTTATTTTTAATAGCTCCGATAATCTCAATTTTAAGTAGCGCATTCATTCGATACTCCGAGTTTTCCTTATATTGGTTTAGTGAGCTACTAGGTGATCCGGAGTATCTCTCTTTAACGCCTAGAGGTGGTTATTTTTTCGAGCTTCATGGAGATGTAATGTACATATGGGGTTATGATTACGGTATAATACTTAACTCTTTGATAGTTGCTATCGTAGTTGCTCTGGCATGCTCAGTAATAGGGATCATAGCAGCGCTGATAATAACGAGGTATACATTTCCGTTTAAAAATTTCTTTAAAGTTGCTATATTAGTTCCTATGTTAGCAACACCTTTCGTAAATGCGTATGTGTTGGGTAGGCTTTTCTCACCTAGAGCAGGAGTTATAAACCTTCTATTACATGATATCCTACATATACTTCCATGGAGGGTTGATATAAATGGACTAGTGGGTATAGCGCTTGCTCAGATACTTAGTTACTATCCTATTGTATACTTGAATATAATGGCTTCCATGACTAATATAGACCCTAGCATGGAAGAGCAGGCGGAGAATCTAGGTGCAAGAGGATTTAGGCTCTTCAGAACAGTAACTTTTCCTCTTTCGCTTCCAGGGCTAGCGGCAGGAGCAACTGTTGTCTTTATATTTAGTATGGAGGATCTAGGAGCTCCCATAGGCTTTATAGGATATAGCGCAAATCCTTTGGCTAAGAAAGTCATATCTTATCAAATCTTCTCTTCTTTCATGGAAGCCGTAGCGGGAGGTATCTCTTCTGAAACTGCAGCGTTAGCAGTGATATTGTTAATGATATCACTAGCAGGTTTTATGCTTGTGAAGAGATATGTCTCGTTAAAGTTTTATGCCATGCTAAGTAGGGGAGGAAGATGGAAACCGAGAGTAAGGAAACTTAGCATAAAGGGATTAGCGATAGTTTATCTCTTCTTAGCATTTTTAATAACATTAGCTTCCATGCCTCAGCTCGGCGTTGTAGTTTTAGCCTTTAGCGATTGGGCTAAGGAGAACTATCCTACATCTTTCACGCTAGAATATGCTTCAAGGCTTGTTACAGATCCTAACGTTGTAAGAGCGATTTCTAACAGTATTATATACTCTGTAGCTGCTGTAATAATAGCTGTATTAATAGGGTCAAGTGCGGCTTATGTAGTTGCTAGAAGTAGAATACCGGGAGTTGAGGCACTTGACCTGTTAGCAACAATGCCTATAGCCGTGCCTGGGATAGTAATAGCTGTAGGTTATTTCTTGTTTTTCTCATATAATTTTAAGAATACATTGCTTGATCCACTTGTAGAACCTATGATACTTTTAATATTAGCTTATTCAGTGAGAAGAATGCCTTTTCTCGCTAGAAGCGTGTTTGCAGGGTTGCAACAGATACATATAGCTTTAGAAGAGGCATCACTTAATCTAGGAGCAGGTAAAGGATATACGTTTTCCAGAATAGTTGTGCCTTTACTAGCGGCTAATCTTCTCGGAGGATCGTTATTAACGTTCGTATACTCCATGTCAGAAGTAAGTACGAGTGTAACGTTAGGTGCTCTAAGGGAGGATAGAGGGCCTATAACGTTCTACATAAGTCAGGTAATATATGGTACAGCCGCTGTAGGCACAGTCAGTGTTGCAGCAAGCTTATGTGTACTGCTTATGACAATACAGATAGTTAGTATGGCTCTCTCTAACTATATATTAAGGCAAAGAGTTGCCTTCTTAGGTGTATAAATTGGTTGAAGTAGAGCTAATTAACATAACTAAGATCTATGGAAAGGTAAAGGCTGCTTACAAGGTTAACCTTCATGTGAAAGAGGGGGAGCTCTTTACTCTCCTAGGTCCAAGTGGGTGTGGCAAGACCACTATATTAAGGATAATAGCTGGATTTGAAGTACCAGATGAGGGAAGAGTGTTAATAGGTGGAAAGGATGTCACGGATCTCCCTCCTTATAGAAGAGGAACAAGTATGGTATTTCAGAACTATGCTTTATGGCCTCACATGACCGTTTTTGAGAATGTAGCCTACGGGTTAAGAGTAAGAGGAGTGCCTAAAACTGAGCTTAAGAGAAGAGTAAAAGAAGTACTTGAAATGGTTAAACTAGAAGGGCTTGAGAATAGATATCCTCATCAACTTAGTGGAGGACAACAACAAAGAGTGGCTTTAGCCAGAGCATTAGTAGTTCAGCCACATGTATTACTTTTAGACGAGCCATTAAGTAACCTAGATGCTAAACTTAGAATAGAGATGAGAGAAGAACTTAAGAGACTGCAAAAGGCTTTAGGTATAACAACTATATATGTTACGCATGATCAAGAAGAAGCTATGGTTCTTTCTGATAGAATAGCCGTCATGAATCAGGGTGAAATACTCCAGGTAGGAACTCCGAGGGACATATATGAAAGACCGGTTAACTTTTTTGTTGCTACGTTTATAGGGAGAAGCAGTGTAATAGAGTGTAAGGTAAAGCGGATAATTAAGGATAATTTAATAGAGGTAGCTTGGAAGGGAGGAGTTTTAAAAGGTATCTTCACATCCTCAAATCAAGTTAAGGTAGGAGATAATGTTTTCTGCATACTTAGGCCAGAGGAGATAGACATTAATAAGGAAAGCGATGACGTCAATGAGCTTATAGGCACAATAGAGTGGATGGCCTATGTAGGTACAAGAGCGGAGGTCAGGGTTAAAGTTAAAGGAGGAGAGGAGATACTTGTTAGTCTTGATCCTGACATGGAGTTAAAGCTTGGGCAGGAGTTGAAGATTTACATACCAGTAAGTGATACTATTATAGTTTCTCCTTAGTTCTTCTTCTCTTAATAACTTTAAGTGAGAAAGCTAATGGAACTGCAATGAGGTTAAATAAGCTACCTACTATTAAAGGAGCTGAATAACTTATAGCCCAAAGATGTCCTCCTACTAAAGGAGAGAACATAGTTCCTATACCTGCTAAGGTATCAGCAAATCCACTTATAGCTCCTATGTATTCCTTGGGAGCGTACTTAGTTAAAAGTAACCTCCTGGCAGGCATATCGAAGGAAACGGCTACCCCTATCATCGCATAAGCTGTAGCTGCAGAAAGAAAATCACTCGCTGTACTATAAAATATGTAAGAAAGAGATGCCGAAATGAAATGAAGTATCAGTGTGTATGTCCCTCCTATTTTATCAGCTATCCATCCGCTTAAAAAGAAGCTAAACATTGTAGCTAGGTTACTTATACCTGAGAGTAATCCTACTTCCTTTTCACCTAATCCTATTGAGTATTTAGCAAATAGCGCTAGGTAGGGAATTAGTATGAATACTGAGAAATCATGTATAAACAAGGTAAACGCAAGTAGCTTCAACCTTAGATCCTTTGATATCAGGTTTAACGCTCTATTAAAAGATACTTTCTTTTTGCTTTCTAAATTTATGGCATTATATTTTAACAGAAGAATAGCTGGCAAAGTAAGAATCGACGAAATAAAAAATAATGATCCATAACCTAGCATAGTGGCTACATACCCTGAAAGGGAGGAGCCAGTTATTCTGCTAAAACCAGTTGCTATTAAGTATGAGGAGAACGCAGTGCCCCTCTCTTTAATCTCTGTGGACAAAGCTACTACTTTAACGCTTGATTGATTGAGCAACGCTATTGCAAGACCAAAACCAATACTTATCACTATAAGTACGAGGATGTTATTTACTATAACTAAAGATAACGTAGTGGATGCTATAATGATTTGGGAGATAATTAGAGACCTTTCCCAGCCTAACTTGTCAACAACATACCCTGCGATGAATGCTGTGATAAAAGCCATATTCATCATCATGCTTACTCCTAAACCTACCTCCCAAGGTAGAAGTCCCTTAATATCTAAGTACAGGGGTAGTAATGGTTGCCAGAGACTGACCGCAAGCGTTGACATGGCTCCCACTATGTATATTAACGCTAGCCTTCTTTCCATAGAACTTTACCGGAAAATGTGTCAGCAATTTTATTAAATATATTACTTCTTGAAAAGCAGAGCATGTTATTCATAAGATAGGGGAGCTTATTGAGAGCAATACTTAGGAAATTGTGCCCAAACTGTGGAGGAGACATAAGCGATGAAAGGCTTGAGTTGAGTTTACCATGTGAAAAGTGCCTACCTGAGATCGAGGACAAGATACTAAAACAACAAAGTTTCTATGATAGACTTGTAGCACTGGAGAGAGCTCTGAGAAAACTGAGAACGCTTAAAAGATATAAGGATTTAATAAATCTAGAGAAAGAGGCGATAAAATTTGAGAAATTCTTTAAAAATGTTACAGGATACAGACCATGGAGTGCACAAATAGCGTGGGCTAAACGCGTGCTAGCTGGCAGAAGCTTTGTAGCTCTCGCTCCCACAGGTGTAGGCAAGAGTCTTTTTGGAATAGTTATGTCACTTTATCTCTCTTGCAAAGGAAAGAGAAGTTACATAATACTTCCCACTACTTTGCTTGTCAAACAGGTGTATGAGAAACTCTCTACCTTTTCTAAGAAAATTAAGTCAGCTAAACCTAGGATACTTGTATATCACTCATCATTAAGTAGTAAAGAGAGAAAAGCTATGCTTGAAAAAATAATTAAAGGAGATTTTGATCTTTTAGTTACCACATCGAGTTTCCTTGTTAAACACTTTGAAAAAATGACGAACCTAAAGTTTAATTTTATATTTGTAGATGATGTAGATTCTGTCTTAAAATCATCAAAAAATATAGATAGAATATTAGTTCTTTTAGGTTTTGATCAAACACTTATATCTAAAACTTTAGAATTAATAACGTTAAAAGGTAAGATTGCATACTATTTGTCAACACAGAAAGAGATACCAGAGGGCTTAGAGAAGGAATATGAGGAAATTTCTAGAAGTATTGAAAGTTATTTAAGTAAAGTTAAGCCAGGCTGTTTAGTAGTATCTACTGCTACTGGAAGACCTAGGGGTATAAGGGTTAGGTTGTTTAAGGAGCTTTTAGGTTTTAATGTAGGTTCAGCCTCTGAATTTTTAAGAAACATTACCGATTCATATAAAATAATTACAGAAAATGTAGAAACAGAGCTTGTAAAGCTTGTTAAGAAACTTGGTAAAGGAGGACTTATATTTGTTCCCCTAGGTGTGGGCGAGGATTATTTAAATCACCTTGTAGAAGTGCTTGAAAGGGAGGACATAAAGGCTGCATATGTATATGGTAAGGAGAAAAAAGGCATC
>Ga0190367_1000203_pt1 | contig 45845 bp, 56 predicted proteins | sample 4872181011_MG_FD_171838 | JGI IMG/M metagenome (GOLD analysis project Ga0190367, IMG submission 171838) | Hydrothermal vent microbial mat bacterial communities from Southern Trench, Guaymas Basin, Mexico - 4872-18-10-11_MG | ecosystem: Environmental > Aquatic > Marine > Hydrothermal vents >... | reverse complement strand
TTCAGGTCTGAATTATTTTTTCTGGAGTAAAACTGTTTTCTAATGAAAGTTTTCGTTTAAAACGGTTTTCTACAAAAATTTTCTGTAGAAAATTGTTTTCTGAGCTTCTTTTTCACTAAAAGAAGCTCTCCCCTCCTCTTACTCTTTAAGTTAATGCTTTTCGGTCAATGCTTTTCTCGGCTATAGTGCGTATTGAGGTTAGTTTGGGAAAAAGGTGATTGGAGATTTCCGTTTTAAGTGCTTCATCATGAGATAGGTTTCAGCTTAAATGTTCTTTTAACTAAAGCTGTTTCGATTAATTTGTTTATCTGAACAGATCTTTTTCCTCTGGATATAGTAATTCCTTATAGCTTCCTTCTCCTCTCGGATAATTGTATCCCCTGATTATTACGACTGGTATTCCGCTAGATTTGCCCATTGCTAGTTCTGCTGCAGCTGCAAGTTCATCTGCAATGGCCATTTGGGTTACTCTTAGAGTATAGCCGAACATGTCTGGTTGCCCTCTATAGTCCTTTATTGGTTTCATACCTGATATTCCAATTGCAAAGTTTACGTGTCCAGCTCTCCATGCACGCCCAAATGTATCTGATATGATTACTGCTACATCAACTCCCTTGATTTTCTTAATTCCTTCCCTTATTTTCCTGGCTGATTCATCAGGGTTTTCGGGTAGAAGTGAAACTATATCTTTTTCTCCTGCTACATTTGACCTATCTATACCGGCATTTGCACAGACGAAGCCGTGTTTTGTTTCTACTATTAGGTGGCGGAACTTCATTTTAACGATTTTATTGCTCTCCCTCAATACTAGCTCGACGAGTCTGGGGTCTTTTCTCATAACTTCTCCAATTCTCTTTGCAAATGCTGATGGTTCGACTTCATTTAGGTGAACTATTCTTCCCTCAGCCTTAGCAACTACTTTGCTTGCAACGACTATTATGTCTCCATCTTTAATACCAACACCCTGTTTATCTGCTGCTTCACATATTATTCTGGCCAAGTTATCTCCCTTCTTAATTACTGGTATGCCTTTGAGCCCTATGATTTTAATTTCTTCAGCGTTCTTGCTCAATTCCTCCACCACTCATTCTCAAAACTATTAGTGCCAATAATATTACTGCGCTTAGAATGGTTAAACTTAGTGCAAAGCTGGCTATGAACTCTGCTATTGAAGCTTTGATTAATGCTCCTCTAAAATCTCCATTTCTAACATTTTGCTCAGCTTCCCTAACAAGCTTCTCAGCTATTGCTATCCATGGTTGAGCAAACTTTATTTGCCTACTTAAAATTTCTTTCACTCTCCTAATCTTCTCATGGACTTCATAAATATTAATTACATTAAATTTCCAGTTTGTGAAGTTCAGAGTTAAGTCTTCGCCAGCCACTGCGCTAAGGTAGTATATCAGCATATCTGTTGATGTGACGTTTTTGAGCCCCCTAATTTTTCTGAAGAATTCGCTATAGAAGTTGAGTCCACCATACTTATCGGCTAGGGCTTTAACCACCATGTATGAGGCTGCATAGTACTTCATTACATCTCCTTCAAGTTCTCCTGGCTTCCATTCTTGAATGAATCCATAGTCTGGATACAGTGCTTTTGCGAGTTTCTCCAGCTTGACTCTCCTTCCCTCGGCTCCCTTCCATCCTGCCTTCAAGGTGAGTTCAAAGCTTACGTATTCAGCTAATCCCTCATGGAACCATAGGAGGTCTGGCATTATGCCTGCTGCCCAGACAAAGTGATGTACGAGTTCATGTATAGCTATTTGCTCCCAATAGCCGAGTGCTGTCCTGACATAGAATAAGTTTAGGTTTATGATTCCCAAGTGCGTGCCATTAAATGGTATGAATCCCCCGATCCAAAGGTCTTCGAGTGTTGGAGCATAGAACTGCACTTTAACTTCAGTTAAGTTTACGTGGAATATTCTGGTCAAGTTTGCATATACTTTTTCATAGGCATTGAGCAATCTTTCCGCTAAGTGCTTGTATCTGGTGGGTGTTCTCACGCTAAATATTCCCCTCTCAATAACTACTTCACTTGCCTCCCTGCTTGTGGTATATTCTATTGCTATTCTCGCCATGTTATCCTTTAAGTAGAATACTGCCTCGTAGAAATTATCTCCCTCCCTTATTCCATCAGCTTTTGGGCTCATCTTATTTTGATCGAGTTGAGCTGTTTTGGGTAGAAATATGTGGACTATGCAGCTATCTTTTGGGCAGTAGCCTATTTGGGGTGAGAAGAAGAAGCATTTTGGTTCAACTATTATTGAGCCATAGTCCATTTCATAAGTTATCTTCATTTCAAAGAGGCCATTGCTCTTATACTTAAATGTGAAGTTATTGTAGAAAACGAATTTTTCACCTAGCTTAGTGTATGCATCAGTTATCTTTGAGCTCTCAATTTCACCTGAAATTACGCTTAATTTCCATTCCGTGAAGTTTTTGGGAACCAGAACCCACGAAAAGCCCTTGTTGAGCTCACTGCTATATTTTATTTCGACTTTGATTTTTCCTTCATCATCAACTGTCAACATGTAGCTATATGAGCCTCCATTTACACTCGTAGCTTCAGCTATTGTTGGTGCAATTATTTCGAGCAATATTATGGCTAATATGGCTATTAATATTGAGTTTTTCCTCAACTATCCTCCCCTCTTTTTTCTTGCGAATACCATATAACCGGTGTGACCGATCATTAGGGTTTCCGGTCTAGTTTCTCCTGGAACTACCTTAAAGTTTCTAACTATGCTCTCTAAGCATTCAATAAATGTAAATCCATGATTTCTCAGTGCTTCAACCGTTTTAATTATTTGCTCTATTGTTGGGCTATAGCTTGCAAATACTCCCCAGTCAGCTAATGCTTCATATGCATGAGGTACTACTTTCCATGGAGTTGCCATGTCAAGTATTACTGCATCAACTCCCCTTTCATCAATGCCTTCAGTTACATCTTTAAGTTTGAACTCAACGTAGTTTATTAGTCCAGTTTTCTCCAAGTTTTTCTTTGCGACTTCAAGTACATCACTTCTAATTTCATAGCTGAACACTTTTCCATTTGGCCTCACATAATATGCTAATGCACTTGTTAATGCACCTGTCCCAGTACCTGCTTCAACAACTTTGCTTCCGGGGCCAATTCCAGTGTACATTATAATTAGGGCTATGTCTTTTGGGTATATTATTTGTGTTTTCCTCTTGAACTTCATTATGAAGTCTCTTAGTGTTGGTTTAAGAATTACGAATTTAACTCCTAGGTGACTTTCAATTTCATCGCCGAATTTCCTACCTATCAAGTTTTCAAGTCTAATGTACCCCTTATGTGTATGGAGAGTGGTGTTTGACTTGACCTTGACGAGGTATGTTCTTCGCTTGTTTAGATATAGGAGGACATAGTCTCCTTCCTTAATGGTGTGCTCCAATATTTTCACCGTCTAGCATTTAATCTATACTCCTGTTCTATAAATTTGAGTGCTCAAGCTTATTACGGTCGTTTGCTAATGGTATTGTGGTAGTTGGCTTTGCAGGAATTATTAAGGTATCCGACTGTTAAAAGAGCTTTACTGTATAGGAAGCTTAGAGGCAATGTTGTTGAGTGCTGTTTATGTGAGCGCAGATGTAAAATTCAAGTTAATGGTAGGGGTTTTTGCGGTACTAGAGTTAATATTGATGGTGAGCTCTATACCTTGACTTATGGGGATTTGAGTGCCATTGAAAGCCGCCCAATAGAAATTAAGCCCTTCTTCCATTTTTGGCCTGGCTCATCTGCACTAACATTTTCCACATGGAGCTGCAACTTCTACTGTTTATGGTGTCAAAACTGGCATTTGAGCAAGCAGCTTCCTGAACCTAAAACTGCTCATTATGTTTCTCCAGAGAGAGTTGTTGAGCTGGCTTTGAGGAGGAATGATGAGGGCTTATGTGTGAGCTTTAATGAGCCATTAATGCTATTTGAGTTTTCACTTGACTGCTTTAAGCTGGCAGCTAAACGAGGTTTATACAATACTTATGTGAGTAATGGATACATGAGCTTAGAAGCCCTGGAAATGCTTAGGGGGGCTGGTTTAAATGGATTGAAAATTGATGTTAAGGGTGACGAGGAAGTCTATAACAAGTATTGTGGGGGTGTTCATGTAGAATATGTTTGGAGAAACGCTGAGAAGGCATTGAATATGGGGATTCATGTTGAAATAGTGAATTTAATAGTTACTGGAGTTAATGATGATGAGGACTGTATTAAATGGGTTATAGAGCAGCATTTAAAGCATGTCGGCCCCAATACTCCCATCCACTTTACTAGGTATTATCCGGCATTTAAGTTCTATAATCCGCCAACCAAAGTGGAGACCTTGGAGTTTGCATATAGGTTGGCTAAGAAGATGGGCGTCAATTATCCTTATATTGGAAATGTTCCCGGCCACCCCTATGAAAACACTTATTGTCATAATTGCGGTAAGCTGTTAATTAAGAGGTATGGTTTTCGAGTAGTGGAGTATCGATTAAATGAGAAAAAGAAGTGTCCCTATTGTGGAGCTGAGATTCCAATTACTGGTAGATATGTTAGGAAGGCTCCCCCAATTTTTTAATTAGCAGGTTTATTTGGCTTGTTAGTTCATCAACTTTCTTTATTAATTCATTCAGCTTCTTATCTTGCTCATTTATTTTCCTAGTTATATGCATTAACAGTTTGAGCACATCTCCGGTCCAGTGGGGTTCATAGAGTAATGGTTCTACTGGTGTTAGGGGTGGTTCAGGTGCTCTCCTTTTAAATTTGCTCAATATGCTTCACCACTTACTTAACGGTAATTTGAATTATTAAGTTAGGTGGTTAGATTACCAGATTAACCTCGACTACTTCCCCACCGCAATACTTCGCTATGTATTTGGCCGCCATTTCAGATGCTTCAACAACTTTATTATTTGGGATACCCGGTACACCACAGGCTATTACTAGGATGTTCCTTGTTTCATTGGTGATCTTTGTCAGCTCCGAGTCTCTATGCGGATAGAGATTTATTATTTTCTTGGAGTCAGCTATGACTGGCTGTTTTCTTATGGTCTTCTTTTCTCCGCCAATGGGCCAAAATTCCTCTCCATCCCTAGACCATCTGAGCATTAATGGCTCAACTATTCTATCATAGTCATATGCTCCAATAGAGATTTGCGTTAAAATGGAAGCTAAGTTATATGCGTCAACTGCACAGTTAATTCTCGGAATGCTTTTTCCACGAAGTATTCTTCTTATTAATGCTTCAGCTGATGGCCTCTGCTTTGTTGGGTCGATTTTTATCTTCCAATAAAAGTCCCTATAAGCTCTGATTACTGGGTGGTTTTTCAGTTCTTCTAGTGTGAAGTTTCTCTTAACCCAGAATTCAACTCTCCTAATTTCCTCATCGAGTTCGTTGCATCTCTCAACTGTATTCGCATTTTTAATGAGTGATGATCCAATGGAGATTCCCTTAAATGTCTGCTTTATATCATCGCTTATCCTAATTTGAACCATAAGTCATTCCCGCTACTATTTAGAGGTTGAATGGGTCTAAAATAGATTTAATGTATTGGGCTCAGTCCTGGTGTCTTTCTACATCTAATTCATGTTCTAGTAATACCAGCCCTCTTCATCGCCCAACTAAATAGCGTAATATTTCAATTTAAGCTTAACTTCTAAATTTGGAGGTGAAGCTTATGGTTGAAGCATATCGTGTTGAAGTTATTGTTAGAGAGGTTAGAGGCTACTGTGCATGTAATTACAGGGTTGGAGATAGGTTTGTTATCGAGAAATTTTATATAAAGCCGGGTCAGCAGGTGAAGATTTGCATTCATGCATTATCCTCAATGCTAACTCTTTTATCCAAGTTCCTATCAGGCATTTCTGCTAGGGAGCTTGGTATAGGCGAGCTTGATGATGTGGGTTACTTGCAATGCCCAGATCCAGGTAAACCCTATACTAGTGGTGGTACTGTTGTATTTGAGCTTAGGAGGATGCGGTTAGAGGACTAATTGGGGTGTGAAATTGAAGTATATATTGATGTCCATTAAGCCAGTTTTTGCAGAGGAAATTCTTCGCGGTAGGAAGAAGTTTGAGGTTAGAGCTAGGGTTAGTGGAATTAGTAGTGGTGATCGAGTTATAATTTATGCTTCTGCTCCCGTAAAGGCTATAGTCGGTGAATTCACTGCTGGGAGAATTATTATTGGTAGTGGTGAAGCTATGTGGCGTTTCCTAACTTCAGGCGACTATGGAATATCAAGTTTAGATGAACCATACATAAAGCCTAAGCGCAGGGTAATGGCTATAGAAGTGCTCAATCCGAGAAGGTACAGGAACCCTATCACTTTAAGTGAGATAAGACAATTTATTCCAGAATTCATGCCTCCAATAAGCTTCATCGAGCTTAAGAGTGAGTTGTTGAGATTGCTAATGGAGCTCATAAAGAGTAAGAATGCGTAAGCCCTGGTATTTAGTGTTCATTGAAATTGAACTTTTGTTCAAAACCCTAGCATTTTATGTTGGTTTTACCATCAGTATTGTTGGTGATTTGATGAGGAGATCAGTTAAGACTATTCTCCTAATACTGATAATGCTAATGGTAGTTTTCCATGCTTCAAGAAGTGCTATCGAAAAGCCTTCTAGGAGGCTCTCGCTCTCTAGTAATTCATCAATTAAGTTCTTTGAGTCTTACGAGGAGTTGATTTGCTTCATTGAAGCGGGAAATCTCTTATCCCTAGGATATCCTGCAATTGTACCTCTCATATCAGCGGAGCAAGCAATTTTTCCAATTCTGAAATCCACCTTTCAGCCTCGTTCAATAGAGTATTCTAAGACTAATGTTCAAGTTCCAGGAGTTGATGAAGCTGACATAGTGAAGACTAACGGCCTATACTTATTTCTAGCATCCGAAAATAGAGTTTACATATTGAAAGCTTATCCTCCATCCGAGCTTTCACTCGCTTCAATGATAATCCTAGAGAAGGGCTATACAATTAAGGGGCTGTTTATCAGTGGAGATAGATTAGTAGTGATAGCATCCACCACGCATTATAAATGCTTGCTTGAGGGTTCTAGATCTCCCTCAATTAAAAGGAGACCAGTGATATTGAATACTACGGTGGTGATTTATGACATCTCCAATATTGATGAACCTGCTCTCTTTAAATGCATTAATGTTACTGGTTCATATATTGGCTCGAGGTTAATTGACAATTTCCTATATGTGGTGGTGTCTCATCCAACTCTAGTTGAAGGTGAGGTATTCATCCCATTAGTTAATGGTGTGCGCGTTCAACCAGCTAGCATAGGTTACTCCAATCTCGATATTGGCACTGCATTTACAATAGTGATTGCAGTTGATATTTCATCTGGAGAGTTTAGTAAATGTGTTTTCTTAACCAGTTATTCAAGTTACCTATACATGTCTAGGCACCATCTATACTTGCTTTTCAGCAGATTTGTTAGGATATCTGATGAGTTAATGAACAATGTTCTATCTGCGCTTTCGAAATTTATGCCTCAAAATGTTAAAGTGCGCATTGATAACGTGCTCGGTGAAAATACCTCTAGTACCAATAGATATCGTAAAGCTATAGGCATTATAGCTGAGTGGCTTAGTAGTGTAAATGGTAGTTGGAAAGAGGCATTGCTCATGCATGTTAGAGAGGTGATTGTCAGGTCTGCTTTGAAGTTTGGAGGTGAAACATCGATTTACAAGTTTAGGCTTGATGGTCTCAATATTACTGCCATTGCCTCCACAATAGTCCCGGGTACTGTTTTTGATCAGTTTTCAATGGATGAGTGGAATGGATACTTTAGAATTGCTACAACAGAGCTGGGTATTGGTGGGGGAGCAAATTATGGGAGCAATGTTTATGTTCTTGATGAAAATCTGAGCGTTATTGGTAAGCTTGAAGGCCTAGCTATTGGAGAGCGAATATATGCGGCGAGGTATTTGGGTGACCTAATGTTTCTAGTGACTTTCAGGAGGGTGGATCCGCTATATGGAATTGATTTGTCCGATCCAAGGAATCCTAGGGTTGTGGGTTTCCTAAAGATTCCTGGATATTCAGAGTACTTGCATCCGCTGGGTGACAAGTATTTGATTGGTATTGGTGTTGGGGGGAGTTGGACTGGTTCATTGAGGGGGATTAGGATTTCACTATTCGATATATCTGATCCCTCGAATATACGGGAAATTTCGTCTATAGATTTGGGTTCAGAGTACTGCTATTCTCCTGTGCTCCGTGATCATAAGGCTTTCACATTAAATGCTGAAGATATGTACTTTATGGTTCCAATATTAAGCAAGGTTAGCGGTGGAATTTATGTAGTTGATGTTGATATTGCTTCTGGCAAGCTTTCCTTGAGGGGTGTAGTGGAGCTTGATGGAGCTATAAGGTCAATTTACATTGATGACTTCATATATGCTATTTCACTCAATAGGGTTGTTGTGGTTGATGAAGGCTTGAACTTGGTTGGTGAGCTATTGCTTCCCAAGTAGAACTGCAACACTTAATAGTTTCCTTGAATGGATTATTTGTGGGTGGTGTCTTGAAGTTTAGGGATTTCATTGAGGAGTCATCGGCCAAGCGTGGAAGTAGAATTGTTTTAGCTCTTGATGTATCTGCTCTTCCAAGCCAAATGAGTGCCGATGAACTCATGAATCGGGCTGTTGAAATTTTGAGGAGTGTTAGTCCACACATATGTGCTGTGAAGATAAATATGCAGCTCCTTTTACCGCTTGGACTATATCGCGGGGTTAAGAGGATCATCGACTTAGCTCATAGTCTTGAGCTTCCAGTAATAATGGATTGCAAGCTTAGCGATGTTGGGCATACAAATGAGTGGGCTGCGAAGCATTATTTTGAAGCTGGATTCGATGCTCTAATAGTTAATCCAATTGTGGGTTGGGAGCAGGGTATTGAGCCCATATTTAGGGTTGCTCGAGAGTATGGTGGGAGGGGCATTATTTTACTAGTTTACACTTCTCATAGAGCTGCGCCTGAGAGCTATGAGCTGAAGATTGCTGATCCCTCAACTGGTGAATTGAAACCACTATATCTAATATTTGCTGAAAGAGCTTTGAAGTGGGGTGCTGATGGAGCTATTGTTGGTGGAACATATCCTATTAAGGTGAGGGAAGTCTTTGAGGTTTTGGGGGATAGGGTTCCAATATATTCTCCGGGAATTGGTGCTCAAGGTGGGAGGATCAAGGATTGCCTTGAGGCTGGAGCTAGGTACTTTATTATTGGCAGATCAATATTTCGGGCAAGTGATCCCGCTAAGGCTGCTGAGAAGTTTAAGTTGATGGCTATATCCTAAACACTTTTATTTCATTAATCCAAGATTTCCTGTATAATACCATAGCCTCTAGTTCTGCCTTCTCTGAAGACGAACCAGTCTCCTGAAATTACGTATTCTGGCTTATAGCAGAATTCTAGGTTGACTAATGCGACATCACCGGTTCTGAGGGGTTCCTTTGACATCCAAGTGAACTTTGCTGCTTGCCTAATGGTGTAAATGTGCAGTACTGCTTGATATCCTCTCTTAATTGTTGTTGGATGATGTAGTATTGTGACTTTTGCTCTAAACTTTTTAACTGCTCTTGGAGTTAAGCTTTCATCTAAGATGCACATTCCCTTCTCAACTTCATCAAATTCCACATTTCTAAGTGCTAGGCATGCTTCTTGCCCTGCAATTGCCTTGTCTACGCTTACCCTATTGACGTGTATTGATCTGACTTTGACTAGTCTGAAGCTGCCATCTCTAAATGGGCCTAGCTGTAGGTAATCGTCTACCTCTACCTCCCCCTGGAGAACTAGGCCGCTTACAACTGTGCCTACGCCTTTCACATTAAACTTCTCTTCAACGTACATTTTGAATGGCTCATTAATTTTCTCTTCCCATCTAAGTCTTGGTGGGAGTATGTTTAAGAATTTCCTTAGTAGTTCCAGTCCCTCACCTGTTGTGTTTGATACTAGGAATATTGGTGCAATTCTACCTCCAGCCATGTTTCTTGCTGCTACTACTACATCATCTATATCGTTAACTATCATTGGTATCTTGTTTATTCCTGGCCTCTTCAATATGTATTGAACTTCACTTAGGACTTTTTCGAGAACCTGTTTTGGTGCTATGTCTGTTTTCGTTATTACTATGAAGACTGGTATTTTCAGTACGACTGCTATTCCCAAATGCTCCTTAGCGGTTCCAATCATTCCTGCATTGGCTGCTACACAAAGCATTATGTAGTCTGGATTTCTACCTGTTACTCCTTTAAGTGTTGTTCTTAGGTATCTCTCGTGTCCACCGAGGTCTACTAGGCAGATGACTTTGGAGCTGTTGAGGAAGATTTCCGATTCATCTAGTGGTGCGGCAACCCTATAGTTCACTATATTGCCTGTTTCATCGAATCCGAGTAGATGGCTTGAAATTGATGATGTTCTACCTGTTTTGAGTTCATGTAGGAATCTCACAACCTTGCTTCTCGCCGAGCCATTGCCATCATCTAGTTCACCAGTGCATAGAACGCTTATTACGGTTGATTTGCCGCTATCAACGTTGCCCAGCACTGGAACCATTACGTAGATTGGGAAGTCCTCTCTAACTAGTCTTACAAGCAGTTCTGCGACTACTCCCCTCCTACCTCTCCCCTTTCTTAGGAGAGTTACTTTTGCACCAATTTTCTTTGCTGCCTCATTTATCCACTTCAAGCTTTCATTTAATTCCTGCTCATTTAAGCCTATTAGCTCACCGTCATCAGAGACTCCCAGCTCATATATTGCCTCTCCACCGCCTTCCTTCAATCTATAGCGCATTTGCGTTGCCAATCTTTCAATCCTATCCTCACTTGGGCTAACTACTTTCAGCTTATACTCTACGTTTCCCTCCTCTCTTTCCCTCTCAAGCTTAGGTTTACCGGTCCATGCAGCCATTATCTACCACTTTACGGTTAATTGATGTGTGATCTCACGTATAATCTTTACCTTGCTAATTGGGTCAAAGTTAAAATGTAAGTTGACCAAGGTTTAGATGAGTGGTGTGTAGATTGGTTCGGGGGATAAGCATTTCGGGAAGAATCACGTGCTACTATGAGCTATTTGATAGAAGTGCTTCAAGCTATGAGAACATAGTTAGGAGTTCGATAATGAGTGCTTGGAAGTTGAGTGAGGAAACCGATGATATGATGGTGTTTAAGGAGGGCTCAATATCTAATTTAAAGGTCTGCATAGACTTCTCCATTAATAGAGCTATTTCACGCTTCATGTTCTCTGGTGTTAGGGAGCTTAGCAGTGTTGCTAGGCTATTGAAGTCGATTATGAGGAATGCATCTTCATGCAATTTACTCATGAGCATAACTGGACTTACTAGTAATGAGATTCTTGAAATTGAGGGGAGGGTTAAGAAGTTCAAGTTGAGAGGGCTAATTGAGGATCCAAGCACGCATTCATTTAGATGCGATATAATGCTTAAGCAGTTTTCTTATAGCATAGCCGTTTATGGTGAGGATTGCTCAGCTGATGTAATAGCTAGATTTAAGGATGAGCGTGAAGTTGATGAAACGTTTAGTTCGGTTAAATCGATAATTAGGCCTTCAGTTATAGATAGGCTTTTTAAGGGCTTAAAATAGTTAAATTATTCTGCGATAAATTTTCCAGAGTTCAACTGCCTTTGGAATTAAATTTTTAATTGGATAACCCATTCTGTCATCTACGCCTGGGCATGCTGCATCAATATAGATGTAGAGTGTTTCTCCTCCAATTAGAGCTTTGGCGCTTGATGGATTAACATTGGGAAGTGGTTTTCTGGATATGTGGAATGGATATAGCTTGCAGCATCCCGGCCTCTCCAGGTATATTTGGCAGTATGCTATTGGCCCATTATATTTGAGGAATATGCATGTTTCATCCGGCTTCTTGGCTAAATAGTACTTTCCACCTGCCTGGATCACAACTGGCCCATACTTCCTAGTTAATCTTAGTGCTTCAATAAATTTTAGGGGTATGGCGAAGGCTATGCAGCATTGACCGCATCTAATGCATCTCCACTTGCTGACTTCCTTCCACCCAACGTAATTGTGCCCTCTGATCATTTCAGTGGGCTCCAAAACGGCATTTAACAATTTTTACCTTAAATTTTACGGGTGAAATGTCTTGGATTCAATAATTGTTGGGCTTGGTGGGCTGGATAAGATTGACCTAAACGAATTGGTTAGTAGGCTGGCTTCATCGTCTAAGAATGTTGGCTGCGTAATAGTTTTCATTGGTATTGTTAGGGAGGAGGGGGCTCTAGGTGGTAGAGTTAAGCATTTGGAATATGAAGCCTATGAATCGATGGCTGTAAAAGAGATGGAGAAGCTGATTAGGAAGGTTGTCGATCAAAACAGGGTTTTCTCTGCATGTATATATCATGAAGTTGGATGCATTGGTGTTGGTGAGCGCACAATGATTGTTGGTGTTGCAGCCAAGCATAGAGCTGATGGTTTTTCAGCTTTAAAGAAGCTCGTTGATATGGTTAAAAGTAGAGTTCCCATTTGGAAGAAGGAGGTTACTGATAGAGGTAGCTATTGGCTACACGAAGTGGAGGGTAAGAGGAAGCAGTAGCCTTATTTACTATTTATGATTAACTTCTAGTAGGGCTTTATTTGTCAGTGGATTTACCTTCGATTATTGAGAAGGCGGCAATTCTCCTATTGAAGGGTGCAGTGACCATATTACCGCCAGATGTTAAAGAGGCATTAATAAGAGCTAGGGATGCAGAGGAGAATCCACTAGCCAAATCGCAGCTAGAGGCAATCCTGAAGAACTGTGAAATAGCTGAGAAAGAGGGGAAGCCAATTTGCCAGGATACTGGGCTGATAATATTCTATTTAAGGGTTGGAGAAAACTTCCCCGTCAAGGGTAAGCTTAGTGAAATATTGAGGAGGGCTACCATTAAGGCTACGAGGAATATCCCCTTAAGGCCGAATGCAGTGGATGTTTTAACGAAAGTTAATAGCGGTGATAATACTGGAAGATATATTCCCTGGATTGAGTGGGAAGTAGTTCCTGAGAGCAATGTTTTAGAAATAACTGCTTTCCCGAAGGGTGGTGGCAGTGAAGCTCCATGCATTGCTAGGGTGTTCTCACCAGCTCAAGGCTTGAAGTACGTGAAGAAGCTTGTCGTCGATACTGTTGCTGAATGGGCTGCTAAGCCATGTCCACCTGTGGTTATTGGTGTTGGTATTGGTGGTACCATTGATATTGCCATGAAGCTTGCCAAGAAGTGCCTATTGAGGCCTATTGGTGTTAAACATGAGAATCGCGAAATCGCCGAGCTTGAAGATGAACTACTTGAACTCGTAAATTCCCTTGGTGTTGGTCCTCATGGTGTTGGCGGCAAGACTACTGCACTTGCAGTTCATGTGGATTGTGCCCATAGGCATCCAGCGACATTTGCAGCTGGACTGGCATTCAATTGCTGGGCTGCTAGGAGATCTAAGGTTAGAATTAGCCCTAATGGTGATGTCGAGTTCATTACGCATAAAGTTTTGAATGAGTATTGGGGGAGGTGAGCTAGATGACTGAATATAGGTTGAAAACTCCTTTAAGTGAGGATGATGTTAGGAAGCTTAGAGTTGGAGACATAGTTTACTTGACTGGGACAATTATAACTGCTCGAGATGCAGCACATGCAAGGGCTTTAGAGCTGCTTCGTAAAGGTGAGGAACTTCCAATTGACTTGAGAGGTTTAGCGGTGTATCATTGTGGACCCGTAGTTCAGAGGAGGAATGGTGAGTGGATAATCATTGCAGCTGGCCCCACAACTAGCTCTAGAATGGAGCCTTATGAGGCTGAGTTTATTGAGAGAACTGGTGTGAGAATGGTTATTGGTAAGGGTGGTATGGGAGCTAAAACTGCTGATGCATGCAAGAAGTTTGGTGCTGTCTATGCCATATTTACTGGGGGTGCTGCTGTTCTAGCTAGTGGTGCTATGAAGAGGGTTGTTAGGGTTGAGTGGCTTGATTTGGGTGTTCCGGAAGCCATGTGGGTTATTGAAGTTGAGGACTTTGGTCCACTAATGATCGCAATAGACTCAACTGGAGAGAACTTTTATGAAAGGCGGGCTAGAGAGGTTGAGGAGCGCTTAAAGAAAGTTGTCTATCCGAGAATCGGCTTCACTTAGTTTCTTCAATATTTTCTTTCTGATATGCACCCATGTATAGCCTATGTGGTTTACGTGTTAGCTTAATGAATACTAGCTGAATTAGCCTGGCGTTCTTCTCTAAGTATACTCCATGGGGATTAAATACGACTAGTAGGCATTCACTTCTCCCCTTATATCCTGGATCCCATAGGGCGGAGAATATTGCTACTCCACTTCTCAAGAGTGAGGATCTCGGTAATCCTATTGCAATTGCATCTTCGGGTACATTGACTACTTCATTAAATCTAACCTTATAGGCTCCCGGTTTGAGATGGATGCCTCCATTCTCATCAAATTCCAGCTTTCTACACTTGGATATTCTCCTCCTCTCATTCGTTAAGTCTATGTATCCGGAATCGAGGAACTCCTCTACTTCTCTTAATGTTAATTCTACACCTGCAGGTTGAATTTGAATTTCCTGGGATATGAGTTCTCTAATGTAATTGAGCTTTAATACTTCAATGCCAGGTATAACTGCCATTTAGCCCCCTAGATTATGTGCTGCTTCTAATTTTAATTACTTAATTGCCGAATATTCTTCAATTCCAGTATGGTCTTGTTCTAAGGTATTCTTTTTCGGCTTCAAGTATGTCTGCATAGAACTCTTCCTCATTTTCATGGTATTTGCTTAGGATTTTGGATGCAGTTGTCGGACCTATACCTCTTGCTGATAGTGCTATTATTGCTTTTTTACCATATGTCATAACTAGCCCAACAGTTCTCTTCAACTTCTCTAGTTCATCCATTTCACTTCTCCTAATTTTACCTCTCTTCTTCCTCCATCTCTTAACCAATTTTACTAGGTGGGCTTGGCTTGGATGGGCTACTCCAATTGCCTTTGCACCGCATTTTGGGCATCTAACTTCATCTGGAATATACTTCACTTTCCTCACTGTATGCCAATCCGCGCAGTAGACGCATATCAGTAATACTTCCCTATTCATCAACCTATTCTTAACTACTTCAATTAATGTTGCAACTGCTTTCTTTGGTGGTATAATGTCGTATGGTAGTGCTGCATTGAGAACGTAGTATGCTAGTGTTGAGGCTCCATCCTTAATTGATCCTTCATGAACTGCCAGTTCAACTTCACCTCTCTTGATCTCGGCTAAGTACTCCATTAATTTTCTTACATTGAAGTAGTCATGTATGGCCTCCTTTACTGCCTCTTCCTCAACTGGTGTTTCTTCAAGTAAGCCTATTATTTTGCTCACTTTGCTTAAGGGGGCTTCCTTTGATATTACTCCAAATCTCTTAGCTACATGATATAGCTTCCACTTAAACACGTCACTTGATTTCACTGCTTTTCTCACTTCTTCCTCAGTAATTCCATTAGCTAATTGCATTATTAGATTTGCAATTGATTTTGCCCTAATTGCCTTTGGAATATTCAGTAATACTCTGTAGGAATCACTGTAGGTTTTGACAGCGCATTTAAGTCTATTGGTCAGTTCATGCGCTAGCAATATTGATAGTGCTTTATTTGCCTTGGTTCCCAAGCATGAATGTATAACTACTATGCTGCCCAGCCCTTCAATTACAATTCTTTTACTTGTTGGTAGGGGTAATCCGCACTTTAGGTGTTCTTCGAGTTCTCTCCTCGCTTTTTCGAGTGCTCTATGTGTTATTGGATATCCATTGAGTGCCATGCCTTCTGAAACTACTTTTTCTCTTAATTCTCCTACTTCCTGGGCTACTTCGAATGGTACTGGAATTAGCTCTCCTATCCATGCTGGTATTGCTCCCAGCTCATTTTCAACTTGTATAGCATAAACTTTGCATTCATCCTCTGAAATTCTAACAACTTTCCATGTTCTACCCGCTAATATGAATGGCTCGTTTTTGAATCCATATATTGCGACGAATTCTTCATCCAGGTCTCCCACGGGCTTCCTAGATGCAATATCTATGACTGTGAATTTCCTTACATCGGGTATTACTGATAGGTTTTCGTAATAGTACTTCCAAGCCCCCTTTCTAAGCCTAATTATTTTGCTTTCACTATCATACTTCAGTATTCCAATGCTATCCATTAGCTCTGCAACTCTCTCAATTTCCTCAGGTGATAGGTTTCTGAATGGATATGCTCTCCTGGCTATTTCAAGTACTTTCTCTATTTTAACTATTCTTAGATCCATGGCTAATCCTACAAGCTGATGTGCTAGTACATCTAGTGGTTTGTCGTAGAGCTGAATTTCCTCTAGCTCCCATTTCAAGGCTCTCCTCGCAATGGCAGTTGATTCGAGTATATCGTCTACGTTTGAGGTTATGATTAGTCCTCTGGATGTTTCCCAGAGCTTGTGTCCTGCTCTACCTATTCTTTGAATTAGCTTTGTTGCTTGTCTAGGGGACATGTATTGGATTACGTAGTCTGCTACTCCAATGTCTAGTCCTAGTTCAAGTGATGAAGTGCAGATTAGTGCATTGAGCTCTCCTCTCTTGAACTTGCCTTCTGCTTCAATTCTCTCCTCTCTTGATAGGGATCCATGGTGTACTTTTATTTTGAGGTTTTGATCTAGTACTTTAAGTCTTGATGCGAGTACTTCAGCCATTTCCCTAGTATTCGTGAATATGAGTGTTGATTTCTTCTTCCTAATTACATCGATTATGTATCTAAGCTTGCTGGCAGTTGATGTTGGAACTTCAAGCTTTATTGCCAGCTCTTTATCTTCAATTTTCTCATCTGCTACATCAACAATTACCTCATACTTTTTCTCGGCAGAAACATTCACTACTCTAACATCCCTATTGCTTCCAGCCAGAAATTTTCCAATTAATTTTGGTGATCCAATTGTTGCTGAGAGTCCTATTCTCTGAAATTCTCCGCCAGTAATTTCCCTGAGCCTTTCAAGTGCTAGTGCTAGTTGTGCTCCTCTTTTATCACATGCTAGTTCATGTATTTCATCTATGATAACCCATTTCACATTTCGTAGGTGTTCCTTCATTATTTTCCCAGGGAGAATTGCCTGTAGTGTTTCTGGTGTTGTTATTAGTATGTGTGGTGGCTTTAGTGCCTGCATTCTCCTTATTCTTTGGGGTGTGTCTCCATGTCTAATGGATAGGCTGATTTTGAGTTCACTTGCTATTTGAGCCATTCTCCTAAATACATCCCTATTGAGTGCTCTTAGAGGTGTGATGTATAGTGCGAGAATTCCATGCTTAGGCTTTTCCTCAACTATTTTGCTGAATATTGGGAATAATGCTGCCTCAGTTTTGCCTGAGCCTGTTGGTGCTATGAGTAGTGTATGGTGTCCCGACATTATTACTGGTATGCTTTTATCCTGAGCTACTGTGGGCTGCTTATATCCAAACTTATCTATTACCTTTCTAACCTCACCATTTAAATGGTTGAATGCATTCATTACATTTGCTTCCTCAACACTCTCATTCTTTCCTTATGTATTTCAATTTCCTTTCTCAGGAAGTCTCTTAAAGCTATTCTTATTACTTCACTTCGAGATGGATAGATTCCAGTTCTAACAAGCTCATCTATTAGCTCGATGTATGCTTCAGGTAGTCTCACACTTATGACCCTCAATTTTCCACCGGACTAGTTATATATTCGATGTCCTCTTAATCTAGTCTTCGCCCGCTCACGAAATTTAATTATTTAAGTTGGAATAACTAGTTTTGGTGTTGCACTTGAATTGGAAGGTTTCAGTGACTAGAGTTAAAACTGGAATTACAGTGTTGGATAAGGCTTTACCAGCAGGTATCCCTAGGAATAACATGGTTATGATACTTGGTGAAGGTGGTACTGGTAAATCTGTTTTCATTCTCCAATTAATGCATGAGAGATTGAAGAGAAATGAGCCATGCATCTTCATGTGCTTTGATGATGCTCCACTAGCAATAGAGCAAAATGCAATTAGCTTTAACTGGGATTTGAAGGAGTATGCTGATAAAGGTTTGCTTCGCTTCATAGACTGCTACTCCTTTAGAATGGGACCTGATAAGTCTAAGCTTCCAAGGTATGTTATATATGTTGATAATCCAAGGAATATGCATCAATTAACTCAGAAGTTCATTAATACCATGGATGAGCTCGGCATGAATGGAGTTGGCGCTGTATTTATAGATTCACTTACAGAGCTCATCTCAATTACTGAATCTGCAGTTGCTTTAGAGACAATTAAGACTTGGAGAGCTGAAGCTGCTAAGGAGAGGCTAGTAACCGTATTTGCAACATTTCACTTTGGAATAAAGCCATTTGACGATTTAGAGCAGATACTTGAGTATGTTGTTGATGGAATAATTGATTTAAGGTATGATCCAAACTTAATGCAGAAGGGATTTTTAGTTAAGCAATTTAGAGTTCGCAAGATGAAGGGTGCTCCACATAAGACGAATTGGTTTACATTTACCATTACTAGTAGTGGAATTGAGGAGTTGATAGAAAAGCACTAGTAAGCTGGTCTTTGGGCATCTCTCCAAAGGTAGTTGAAGTATATTTTGGCCAGCATAACTAGTTGCCCGTGATTAGACCATATGGCAATTATGTTTCCACCATTTAATTCAAGCATTATTATTGCTTCGCGTTCATCAATTATTGCTCCACCGCCAAACATTTTCTCTCGTAGGCGCACTTCAATTTTATCTCCAATTAATTCGCACAATTCCTCTGCAGCGTAGTCGATTAGCAATTTAACGTTAACTCCCCTACTACTTGCTGATAATACTTTATCTATTAGTTTCTCAATTACTGGATGGAGCTTCAGTGGAATAGCCAGTTCAATCTCAGTTCTTGCTCTTTCAATACTATCCTCTATTCTCTTTATGACTGCTGCTATTCCCCTTAAAATTAGCACTTCAGGTCTTTCCTGAACATAAATTCTATCGTATATTGGTTGCAGTTCATTAATGAGTGATTCTTCAACTTCACTTAGATGCTCCCTTAAATTTGATGCCAATTCCCTTATTGCTTCGGCTGGTGGCCTGGCAAAGTACTTGCTTGGCCTTCCCCTCTCGATTGCAATTAAATTTCTATTTTTAAGTTTCATTAAAACTCCATAGATTTTTGAGTAGGGTATTGATGCAATTGTGCTTAGTTCACTTGCAGTCATTGGGCCCCCCTCAATGAGTGCAATATATGCTTTTGCTTCATAGCTGCTCAAACCAAGCTTTTTCAGCTTCACCATTACTTCATCTAAACTCATACATATCACCGTTTGAATTGTTGGATTAGCTTGAAATATCTATACTGAAATTAACTATTTAACGATTATTCAGGCTCTCAAGCTGAGGTGGTATTAATTGGAGGTGCTAAGGAAGACTAAGAGCCTATGTCCCAAGTGCTTGAAGGTTATAGATGCAGAAGTGTTTGTTGATGATAATGGTACTGTTAAAATTAGGAAGACTTGCCCTGAGCACGGATACTTTGAAGATACCTACACATTTTCAGACTACGAGTTATATAAGTGGGCTGAAAAGTATGCTCACTATGGATCTGGAATTGAAAATCCATTAACGAAAGAAAATAATGGTTGTCCATTCGACTGCGGAATTTGCCCAAACCATAAATCACATACGGTACTAGCAATAATAGATGTGACCAATAGATGCAACATGCGATGTCCAGTGTGCTTTGCGAATGCAGCTACAGCTGGTTATGTTTATGAACCGAGTTTAGAGCAGATTAGGGAGATGCTCATTACGCTTAGGTCGATTAAACCAGTTCCTCCACCAGCCATTCAGTTTAGTGGTGGTGAACCTACTGTCCGCAAGGATTTACCTGAAATTGTGAGGATGGCTAAGGAGCTTGGTTTCAGGCATGTTGAAGTCGATACTAATGGCTTAGTGCTGGCTGAGAATATCGATTACTATAAGGCGCTTTTAGATGCTGGAATGAGCACAATATACCTGCAGTTTGATGGTTTAACTGATGACATATACATTAAGTTGAGGGGTATGCCGCTATTAAATAAGAAGTTGAAGGTGATTGAGAATGCTAGGAAGCTTGGTCATGAAAGCATAGTTTTGGTTGTTACTTTGAGTAAGGGTGTTAATGACCATCAAATGGGGGATATAATTAGGTTTGCAATGGAGAATTCAGATGTAGTTAGATGTGTCAATGTTCAACCCATATCCTTTAGTGGTAGGGCAACTCAGCTTGAGAGGGAGCAATTGAGAATTAATACTAGTGATTTCATGAAGTTGGTTGAAGAGCAAACTAATGGCTTAATTACTCGATGGGACTTTAGGCCTGTACCATCAGTAGTTCCAATTGCCAGGGCTATAGGTGCATTGAAGGGTAAGAGGTATGTTGAATTCACTACTAGCCCATTCTGTGGTGTTGCAACATTTCTAGTTAAAACTAGTAGTGGTGAGTGGGTTCCAATAACTAGGCTTGCTGATGTGGATAAGTTTTTTGATGCAATGGAGAAGGTCTATGAAGATGCGGTTAGTGGTAGGAAGATTAGGGCTTATATGAGGGCAATTGCATCGCTAAGATACATAAAGTTTAGTGTGCTGAGAAGCCTAGTTTGGCCAGTAGTTAAGGAGGGGAGCTATAAGGCCCTTGGGAAGTTCATGAGAAACGTTATAATGATTGGCTGTATGCACTTCATGGATGTATGGAACTTTGATCTCCAGAGAGTTCAACACTGCGTAATTCACTATGCACTGCCAGATGGAACTGTTAGACCTTTCTGTACTCATAATAATATTCATAGGGAGATTATAGAGCGCAAATTCAGCATACCCTATGAGGAGTGGAAGAAAAAGAATAACTTCTAAATAATAGCCTCCACATTTTTCTCTAGGGGACAGCTTTGGTAACGGAAATCAGAGAGTTCCAGTCAGTCCAGGAACTGCTAGAGCACATAGATGATGAAATTAGCAATATCAGGAAATCAATAGAAGCACACATGAAGTCTCTTGATGAAATTAAGAGCAGAATTGAGAGGCTAGACAAAATATCGAACTACTTAACTAGGGTCTTGGGTAGAAGGCCGGAAATGCTGCCATGCCAGGAAGTTGACTTCATGGGTATAAAGATACTAATTAATCCCTCTCCTCAACATGAAGTTGAAGCTTTTGAGGATATAATTAGAAAGTTGAATGAGAAGTTAATTGCCCTACAGAAAATTAAAAAGGCAATTGAATCCTTAGGCTTAACTGGTTCTACTGAGCTTAAATTGAAAGTTGTTATTATAGATGAGTTGCCAGTTAAATTAATGATTAAGCTTGAGTAGAAATATAGTTTGGAATAAATGGTGCATTGGTGTTTAAGTTGACGTTTGTAGATTTCATTTATAGGTATTTCTTTTGGGCTGGGTCGGGAATTTTAAAAATGTATTCCTTTTTGCCTGAGGATATTAAGAGAGCTGGTATGAGACTTCACTATGAAGTTTATGCTTCAATTGTTGGGTTTCTAGTTATCCTATCTTCGCTTTCAAGTATTTTCCTAATTTTCATATTGAATATCGCTTTGGCTGGCTTGCTTCCATTAATTTTCAGGTTAATTATTAGTCTCATTTTAATGGTTCTCCCAGCATTTGTGCTTGTGTTTTTTGGTATGGCTTTTCCAAAGCTTTTGGCTGCTAATAGAGTTTCATCCTATGATCAGGAGGCTCCATATGCAGTAGCTTATCTTGGCATAATGACTTCTGGGGGCATGTCTCCATATATTGCTCTTGAGAGACTTGGATATGCTAGGACTATTTTTAAGAAAATATCATTGCTGGCTACTCGATTTACGGTTATGGTTAGGGCTATTGGTTGGGATCCAATGACTGCTATGGAGGATATTGCTAAGCGTAATCCAAGTACTTTGCTCCGTGATTTGGTAATGGGCTTTATAGCTACTTTGAGGGCTGGTGGAGATATTGCTGATTACTTGAGGAAGAAGTCCACCGATTTATTCAATGCTCTAGTAACTAAGATTAAGGCTTCCGGGGAGAGGATGAGCGTTATATTGGAGTCCTATCTTGCAGTGGCATTTATATTGCTTTTAACGTTAAATGCCATATACTTGGTTAGCCTATCAATTACCAATATTGCTTTGCCAGGAATAAATGAGGTTACCCTCTTTATATCATCCTATGTAGTTCTCCCATTCATGTCTGGATTAATGCTCTATCTATCAGATATGGTTCAATATAAGGAGCCGGGAATGGAGCTTGGCCCATATAAAATATTCTTTTTAATTTCATTTCCCATAATAATTGCTCTCTCAGCAGTTCTAGTGGCCCCCTACTTTATTCCACCAGTTCACCCTTTTTTCAAGTATACTGAGCGCTTTAGGGCTCCCATTAGGCATTTAATGGAGTCCTTCAACGTAAGTGATGTTTATGCTCCTGGAATGGGCTTTGCCATATCGCTTTCGATAGCCACCATTCCCGCGGCTGTTGCAGACTATATTATTTGTGGTAGGCAGAGGAAGATTGCTATTGGAATAGTGAGGTTTCTAAGGGATTTGGTTGAAGTTAGGAAGACTGGTTTATCTCCTGAGAAGTGCATTGTGTCTCTGGCTAATCGTGATTATGGGCTGTTCACTAAGTATTTGAGGGAAATTGCAACTCAAATTTCACTTGGCTTCTCATTAACTAAAATCTTGGAGAGGGCTTTTAAGAAGATAAGGTCTTGGAGGGCAAGAGTTTTCCTATATGTTTTAACTGAGGCAATTGAAGTTGGCGGTGGTACTCCTGAGGCATTAGAGAATATTGCTCATTTCGCAGAGCTAACTGAGAATTTGGAGAGGGAGAGGTCTGCTTCTCTTAGAACACTAATAATCATACCGTACTTGGGTGCAATAGTCATAATTAGCTCGATCGTTTTATTGACATCGTTTATGTCCACTGCTGCAGCTGGAATAGTAGCATATACTGTTGCTGCTAAAATGGTTGTTCCAGCTGCAATTCTCAATGTCTACTTCATGGGCTTGGTTGCTGGAAAAACTTCTGCTGGAACCGTCTCCTCCGGATTTAAGCATGCAGCTCTATTATGCGCTATCTCACTATTGACAATATTTGCCTCACCATACTTGGCTGAAGCGATAAGGGGGATATCTGGTGGATAATGTGTCTGGGAGAATTGGACAGGCAGATGTAATATCAGTAGTAGTAATTACTTCTGTCATAGTTTTGCTCGTTATAGGTGTTTTTAACTATGCTGTTTACTCACTTGAAGTTGCTGCTCAGCAAGCTGAGTTTGAGAGAGCTGAGAATGCTATGAGGGAGCTTGCACTATCAACTATTGACTCGATAATTACTGGATCATATTATGAAGTATCATTTCCATCTAGAACTGCTGGGCTAAACTTCATAACTATAAGTAGTGAGCTTAAGCTTTCAATTGAGGGTTTGAAGAAAGAGGTTATTGAGCAATTGATTGATAGTGAAATTTTAATTGTTAAGTGTGTTGGAGGGCAATTTGTTTCTAAGTATCATGAGCTACTCATTGGGGTTGAAGATGAGGTCTTTGTGGAGGATCTCTATGAGCTACCTCTTCTTGTTGCCGATTGGGATCTCAACCGTGGTAGGGAGGCTTTCTTCCTAAACTTCACTAGGCTATTAATTCAAGTCTATGAGTTTGAGGATGAAGTTATCATCGAACTGTCCTACATCGACACTTCTTGGAGTAGTGGTGTGGGTCCCCTAAATAGGGTGCGTGTCATGTATAAATCCACTACTAGCACTACCATATGGTCTGGCCGCTTGCGTAAAGCTGAGACAATAACATTTAGATTGTACTTAGATGATAGACTGCTTGGAGAGCGGGAGGTTAGTGTTGAAGGTAAAATTGACTTGACGGTTAAGCTAGTGGTTCATCAAGTTCAATATAGGCTGGGGTGAAGAGTGTGCCGAAGTCTCCAATAACCACGATAATAGGATTCACAGTTCTATCAGCTGTTTTTATGATGGTACTTCAGTTTTCAACTATTATGACAATTGACTTTAAGGAGAGAATTTCAAGTGAAGAGTTCAGGGCTATAGCTGGCGGCATTTCCAGTCAAATAATTGATGCGATAACGCTCGCCGAGGATATTAATGTTGGAGGTAAAGTCCTTATTAGACTTAGAATTCCAGTGAAGTGTAGTTTAGGTCACTACGAAATTCTGCTAACAATAGTCGATGGAAATCCTGCAATTAAGTTAAAGCCCATTGCTAGATCTAGGCCTGTTGAAACCTATGTTCTCCCAATATCGCTTGATAGAGTAACGATAATTCCATCAACCGTCTATAGCGGGGCTGAGTGGAATTACATTGAAGTTGAAAATACTGATGGATCCTTAACCTTGAAACTGGTTTATATTGGTGGCTGATATGAAGGAGCCAATTGAATTTTCACTTGCATCTGTTGCAGTAGTCTTAATTTTAATGATGATAATGAATGTCCTTACAGTTTACTCCCAAATTACTTCGAGAATTGAGAATGAAGCTGCATCATTTATGAGCAAAATTTTGCTTAGCTCCGGTCTACCTACAAATTGGGATGAGGAGAGAATTTTAGGGAATGAATTGCTTGATTTTGGGTTAGCTTCACTAGATAAGTTTGGGCTTGATAAGGATAAGGTTAACTTAATAAGCTACGCTTATCTAGGCTCCATCGTCTTCCCCATTGAGAATGCACTATACTTGAATTTTGAGGAGTTAAGTAGCTTAATTTTATTTAAGGATAGAAGTTTTATTTTAGAATTCAATCCAGCATTGAATATTTCCATTAATATTGTGAGAGTTGGCCGGAGATATAGGGTTGAAGTTACTGTTTTCGATTTGAAGGGTGAAAATGTTACTGATGAGGCTTCTTTAACCTATGTCATAGTCTACTTGTATGGGTTGAGCACTAGATTTCTCCTTTACGTTGGCGGCTCTTTGTCACCCCCAATTAATGGAATGGTGCTTGCTGTAGCAGTTGTAGCTGAAGTTAATGGTGTTAAGAGTATGGCTTACTGGATTAACGATATCATGTTTTTCGGTGTTGTAGTTGGCTCTTACATCATATCTCCACTACCACTACTCTTTGCGAGAATTAGATTGCTTTTTTATGAGGAAATTGGTGAGGATTATATGTGTACTGTCAATTATGAGCTGGTGAGATCTGTTAATGGTTTATACATATACAGAATTACTGGTGATGGTTGGAATTCATCAGTTCTCCATAACATTGATGATAAGGCTGTAATGGTTGTTGCAACCTCCACTTTTATTGATACAATTATTTGCATCTACTTCACCTATCCCGCTCCAATCTACTCTTATAGGGGGTTATCAAGCCATGTTAAGCTTAGATATGGTGCCAGGGCTCTTCCCCTCGAGTTTTCAGTTGTCGGGGAGCTAATGTATATTGGCGACATGCTCTATGAAGTTAAACTTTACATGTGGAGGACTGTGAAGTGAGTAGGGGTCAAATATTTCTCGTATCAGCAATTTCAGCAGTCATTTTAACTGTGATTTTCACGTCTATTGCCCTTCAAATAAGTGAAGTAGAAGTTAGTAGAACTGGTGGATTAAAACTTTCTAAGAAAGGTTTAACTGCAATTAGGGCGTTGATTAGGGCTGGTGCAATAGATAGTATTGTGGGTCAATCGGATTCATCGCTTGCAAGATACTTGCTCACCATAATGCTGCCCCCAAATACGTATTACAAGTTAACCGTTGAGTGGAATGGTGAAGTCGCTATTGTTTCCAATAAGGATGTCTTTGAGCCTCAAGCAACTATAAGATATGTTTATAGTAGTCTTAGCTTGAAGCTGATAGTTAAGTTGAAGCTTGAATTGTCTTTGGGTGGTTGAATTGAGGGCTCAATTTACCATACTATCCGCAGTGACGTTGTTGATGATGTTGTTGGCAGTTTCCATTGCTACAACCAATGCTATGCTGAGGATGAGAAGGATTCAGGAGCAAGTTCTACCAATACCGATTGTAAATGCATTCGACGATTATCCGAGATTACTGCTCACCTCACTTGCTAGAGCATGTGAGGAAGCATATACTGCTCTCACAGTTGATGGTGAATCACTATCTAAATCTTATGCGAGAGCTCAGAATGTAGCTGATCAAGTAGTTAATGAGTGGGTTAGGGCTTTTATTGAGGTGCATGCAGGTTATGGTGTGAGGATTAATGCAAGTGTTACAATAGACTTTCAATGGGATGAAGGTGATGAGTGGTGGTCAAAAGTTAATGGTGAATTTAGCATTAATGCCAGTGCCCTCGGATATCAAGTAAATAAGCTTACTAGGAATGCTGGAATCATAATTGAAAACTTCGAGCTTGAAAAGGTTGGCAAGAAAACTTATCATATTAAGCTCACTGGTATAAGCTTACATGAGGAAGTGGGTGTTCCACTCAATGCATTAAAAATATTTGTTGATGGAAAGGAGACTTCATGGGAGCACTACTACTTTGGTAATGGAAGAAACCAGTATTCCATTTCAGTTAAGAAGATTAAGAATTATGTTGAAATGTACCTCGAATATAATGGATTGATTGTAAGGGTTTATTGGAGAGCGTGATAACATTGAATTTAGTTTTCCATTAACTTCTCCTTCTCTTCCTAGTTTAAATACTATCATATTTAATGTTGCTTCTTTCATTTCTCAGACTTTATCACGATTATGAGCTCTGACATAATTAATGTAGAGATGAGAGTGGGATTGGGCATTAAATTGCATTTAGGTTGTGTGTGAAACTTTACTTCTTAATTGCAACTTCTACTTCAAATGGCATTCTCATTCTCAGTTCAGCTAGAATCCATCTCACTTCATCAATGAGCTTTCTCTTAACGAGCCTTATTCCCGGTCTTCTAAAGCTGAAGCCCTTCTTCTTAATTTTAACTTTAAATCTAACTATGTCGTTAACTTCAATTTTCAGGTCTTCGAGTTCGTAGCCCATTATATCTAGTACTTCTAAGAAGTATTCATTTGCTTTAGCTCGAATTATATTCACGTCAGCCTTAATTTTCTTCTTTTCCTTCCTTTCAGCTTCTTCAGCTAGTATTTTTGCCTCTTTCTTCTTCCTTTGTTTTCTTTCGTCTGGTCGTTCTAGTAGTAGGACTGGTACCTTCATTTTCATGTTTTCAAATACATCTATTGGGTTTAGCTCTGATTCATATATCATGAGGTCAAATGATGAGTATTTTCCTAGAAGATCTGAGCTTAGCATTGCTCTTAGAGCTTCAAGCCCAGTTATTGGGCTTCCATCAGCCTTATATATTACTGCTGCTAGTACTTGGCCATTCATTGCAAGTATCTCGAAGCTTCTCCATAATTCTGATCCCTCAATTGTAGCTAGAATATACTTCACTATGTCTTCGCTACCATTAATTTCCCTTGTTATCATTAATGGTATGTTTGTTTTGTCGGCTTCCAGTCCTGTTTTGGCATTTAGCCTTATGCTGTTTACTATGAATAGGGTTTTTATTGGTATCATGCTTGCAAGCTTTATGCTGTAAGTATCGATTTTACTATGGCATTTAACTGGCAATTTCTTTTCTGGGGCTGCGGATATTTTTGCTGTGGGTAGTGTTGCTATGTCCTCATTTATTTCTTTCTCCGTTAACTCATATACTTCTAGGAAGCCTACTGCTTTACTAGCTATTTTATTGAGTTCTCTCCAAGCATCATTGCCCTCCAGCTTTACATCGTTTTTCATTAATGCTAGTACTGGTGTGCCATTCATGAAGTCAACGTATATTTCATAGCTTTTATCGCTTGAAATTACTAGTCCCTGAATTCTCGCATTAACTCTTCTATCCTTAATGTCGTCTAGCAGGTCTAGTAGTGATTCCTCTGCTAGATTAACTATGTCCAGTAGCTTCCCCTTGCTCTTCAGCAATTATGCTTTTGCCTCCACTACAGACTATATTATGCAAGTTTCAGTATTAAAGCATTTAAAAATGTCGCATGATTTAAGCGTAAATTTTGCTTAGTTCTCTCACAGCCATTTCATATATGCTTTTGGGATCATAATAGTATCTGAATATGTATCTGCTGACTTCCCATGGATCAAATATGTGCCTCACTCTAAGCCACCTCAATATTTCTGCTCTCTTAAATATCTCCGTCTTCAATTCCTCAACTGTTTTGCCCGTCTTCCTACTGATTTCCTTGAGTAGGAAGGAGTTTTCAAGATTTACTTCATGTGCATCTTTAATTGGATTCCATTTAGCAATGGTTCTGTAATCATTGTAGTCGACTATTTCATTTATAATGCTAACTCTCCTAGCAACTCTAACTCTACCTGTCTCAGCTTTTGTGACTACTCGCTGGATGTGGATGAATATGTTCATTAACTTAATGTAGTGGGGTGGAATGTTCATTGGTGGGGATGTTAATCTCTTAATTGCATAGTCCAGTGTTTCAGCGTGAATGGTTGAGAGGCCGCCGTGACCAGTAGCTAATGCTTGAAATAGCACATATGCTTCTTCACCCCTAACCTCACCAACAATTAGGTAGTCCGGCCTATATCTTAAGCTGAGCTTAACTAGATCGAATAATTCTATTCCACCAGTCTTAATGCCAACCGTGTATACTGGTCTAACAGTTAATTGAACCCAGTTTTCATGGGGTAAATTGAGTTCAGGTGTATCTTCAACCGTAACAATTTTCATTCCAGGCTTAATGAAGAGGCTGAGTGCATTCAATAACGTGGTTTTTCCAGCAGCAGTTCCACCTGCAATCATAAGCGTTCTACCATGCTCAAGCATAAGCCAAATATAGGCTGCTATAAGCTCATTAATTACACCCTCAGCTATGAGTTCAACGGGGCTGAAGGGCCTCTCCCTAAACTTCCTAATAGTAAATGTTGGACCCATAGGGCTAATTTCAGTACCAAAAGTAGCAGCAAATCTATGCTTACCGGGAAGCATGGTGTCGAGAACTGGAAATGCCAAGCTAATATGCTTACCAGCCATATGAGCAAGCTTCAAAATAAACTCATTTAAAGCATTCATATCACGGAAAACAATATTTGTAGGCAAATTCTCGTAACGCCTATGCCAAACATATATTGGCTTATCAACACCATCACAACTAATATCCTCAATATTAGGATCACGCATCAAGGCCTCAATAGGACCATAACCAAGCAAGTCCCGCTCAATATAATAAAATATCTTAGCCCTCCTAGCACCAACCAAACCAAGCTTACCACGATATCTATCAGCAATCCTCCTCAACTCGCTAAAAACATAACTCCTAAAATCCTCAAAAACCTCAACAGGCCTAAGCTCCTCAATAAGCAACTCAACAAGCTTCTCAAAAACCTCACGCTCCTCCTCACTCAACTTATACTCATCAACATAATACATCAAACCCCCTTCACCAGGCAACTTAACAATCTCAACCCTAACAAAAGGCTCATAAATCCAATAATCCTCCAAAACCTCATAATCACCACTCAACTCAACAAACTCAACACCCTCCCAACCAACACCAATCCTACCAACACTCCTCACAACCAAAACACCCCAACAAAACAAACAAAAACACCAAATATAAACATTAACACAAAAACTTTCTACCACACACCGAAAACCAGAAAAACTATAAATAAAAACCAATCAAACAAATAACCAAGGTGAAAACATGAACCCCAAAAATAGAAAAGCAGTATCACCAGTCATAGCAACAGTAATAATAGTAGCAGTAGCAATAGCCATAGCAATAGCAGTAGCATTCTGGATGACAGGCCTAATAGGAACATTCACAAAATATGAAAAGCTAACATTAATAGCAACAACTGCGGAGTTTAATAGCAGTGATAGTAAATGGTATATTCTCATAAAGGTTAGAAATGATGGTTTAACAACTATATCCTTAAGTAATGAAAATGTCTTTGTAAACGATAAATCTCAAGGAACAGTAACTATAAAAGATCCATTGTTAGACCCAGGTGAAAGCACACTTATCAGAATAGCTGGCTTGTCAGATTTTAGTCATGGTGCTGCAATTGAAGTTAAAATTGTAACATCTTCTGGAAATGCATATACCAGAACAGTTGTGCTACCGTAATTTGCTTTATCTTATTTTCTTATTTTATTTTTAAATTATATTAATAAAAAATGGAAAATTATAAATAAATTTATAGGTATCTTCCATGCAATAAATTAGAAATTGATAATGGAATAAATGTGTCATTATTGCTTTTATTTGCAATTTTGGGGAAAAATTTATATGTTTTATTTCTAATTTTTTGCTTGATGAGTATGAGGTTTAATAGTCTAGCTAGTGTTATTTCGGGTTGTTTGATTTTGTTTTCATTTGTTAGTTCGTTTTTGGCTGTTTCTTTGGTTTGGGTTAATAGTGTGATTTATGCTCATCGTAGTGGTTGTGGTGTTAATGTTGAGGTTGTTGGTAAATATGTTTCTTCTAGTGGTTTGGTTGTTAGGGTTGGTGTTGAGAATTTTCATGTTAGTGATGTTAGGATTGTTGGTGTTTGGGTGAATGGTTGTAATGCTACTATTAATGGTTTTGATTATGTTGTTGTTCCGAGTTTTTCGGTGAGGGTTTTTGATGTGATTGTTGATGGTTGTGGGGGTGATAGTGGGTCTGTTGTGGTTGAGTTGTTGTTTAGGGTTGAGGGTTTGAGTGGTACTTTTAGGGTTTCTGCTTCTGGATAATTTCTTTACACAATGGTTTGGAAGGAGGTATTCCGTTTTTTTACTTGATATTCCATTTTCATTTCAAAATTTTTGACTTATACTTATAAGACAATTGTTTAACAGTTAACTTGAGATGCCTGTTAAAACTGGTGTTCGGAAGTCTCAGATTATTGCGGTTAGGGTTACTCCTAGGATTAAGGAGATGGTAGTTCAAATTGCTAGGAGTGAGGGTTTGGATGTTTCTGAGTGGGTTAGGAGTTTGATTATTGGTGAGTTGAGGAGGAGGGGTTTTCTTTCACCTACCTTGGCTTCTCTTAGGGATATTGAGGGTTTGTAGGTTGGGGGAGTATTGATTGGGGTTTAATGTTGGTGATCGGGTTCTCACTGGTATTGGGAGTTTTGATGATTTGATTGGTGGTGGTTTTCCTAGGGGGAGTTTCATTCTTTTGGCTGGTGTTCCTGGTGCTGGTAAAACCATTTTTTCTGCATCATTCATTTATAATGGTGCTGTTAAGTTTGATGAGCCTGGTGTTTATGCTTGTTTTGCTGAGGATAGGTCTACTTTTATTAAGAATATGAGGAAGCTTGGCATGGATTTTGAGAGGCTTATTTCCATTGGTAGGGTTGATGTTCTAGATTTGTCTATTGGTAATGAGCTTGATGTTCAGTCTATTTTGAATATGATTTTGAATAGTATGGATGCTCTTAGAGCTAAGAGGCTTGTTGTTGACTCTATAACTGCACTTTTAATTTCTCTTAGGAATGATGTTGAGCGCAGGTATTTGGTGAGATTATTGTATAAGATTGTTAAGCGAATGAATTGTACTGCCATTATTATTGCTGATAAGCCTTGGAAGCAGGATATTCTTGGTAGTGGTGCTTTGGAGTTTATTGCTGATGGAATTATTTTGATGGAAACCTATTATGATGTTAATGGCCACTTGAGGAGGAGGTTGCAGATATTGAAGATGAGGGGTACTAGTCATTCGCTTGATTCCCATGAGTATGTTATTGATTGTAAGGGTATAAGATTCCTCCCTAGAATTGGTGGTGCTCATCAATATATTTTGGAGGGGGATGTGGTTAAGCGTGCTCTAAGTCACTTGGCTACTAGGGGTTGGCGCTATAGTGCTCCAGCTAGAATTACTGGTAAGAGTGGTTTGGAGCATGAATTTACTATTGCTCTATGGGGTCCGGGTAAGCCTGCTAGTAATGGGGCTCCTGATATAGTTGTAGATGTCTATATTTCACCTACTGGGGATTGCTTGGATGAGGTTCCAGTTTTGAGGATGTTTACTAAGGAGTATGATATTAGGGCTAGCTGTGATGGTGAGATTAAGAAGTACATTATAGCTGTACCTAAAATGACTGATTTCGCGAAGTCCCTTTCAAAGCAATTTAACATTGAAATTTTGGAGGTTGACTCAGTTAGGAAAATTGAATCCAAGTTGAGGGAGATTAGATTGTAGTTAGTGATTGGTTGGCTTTTAGTGTCACTTATCCTTAGTGCTACGATATTAATATGTTGCACTACAATTGGTTTGGGAGATTTTAATGGGGAAGGAGTTTCATAAGCTTGTTGAGATTGGATCGTTTATAACCAGCTTTAATATGAAATTGATAAATATCATGGAGATTCAGTAATTATTGAGCTTGGGAGTTTTTAGGTCTCAGCAATTAATAGTGGGCTTTATTACTGAGTTGTTTTCAATTTAACATGTTGTTTTCATTCGATTCATTATTGCTGGTTTTGAGCTATATTTAGCTTTTTCATTGGAAGTCATTTAATGATTTCATGCTAGCTCTTTTATTTTAAAGTGGTTTAGACTTAATGAATCTTATTCTTCAAATATTTCTTCGCCAAAAATTTCATGCTCCATATCCTCATTCATTTCAACTGAAACAATTGATTCTACAGCATATTTTCCGCTTGGAAGTTTCGTCATTTTAATTTCTCCACTAACAACTTTTACTGCTGTTGCTGCTGCATTAATTATTGCCCTCTTCATATCGAACATGTCTAGAAGTCTAATGTAGAGTCTTCTTGCTAAGCTAAATGCTTTTCTGACTTCACTATCTCCAAAATCATATCCATATTCATCGATGAAGTAGTCTACTGCTCTCTCCAAAAACCTCTTCTCCCTTGATGTTAGTGGTGCTTCCTTAATTGTTTTAACACCGCCTACTTTCAATGGCCTTCTGCTCCTAATACTAATTCTCTTTTCAAGTCTAGCGTAGTATGCTAGTACTTCTAGTAGTTCACGCGTAGTTCTATAGATTTGTATGCCGATAATTGTGAGCATGATTCCTAGGACAATTACTGATAGGAGCATTGGAATAGTTGTTATCACTGTAATTAGGTTTTCTATTCCAATGGTAAAGATGAAGGTTAAGACGAAGACTAGTCCGACAATAGCGATACCAATACCGTAAATGACTAGTTCCGTAATTAAGTCTTTAAGTCTAGCTGAATCTCCCTTGCTCAAATGACCTCCTCCATTTATTCCTCAAACACTACTTATTTAAAAGTAAGGCTTAATAAACTTACTTGAAATAAAAAGAAATTCATGATTTCATCATTAAACAGTGGTTCATATTAAATAGTAAAGTACCATTATTAAAGTTGAAAATTAAAGGCAATAGAATAGACTACCTCTACTATGTGGCAGTTACAGGCCTATAGACCGGGATTAAAGAGAAAAGAAAACATACTATCATTTGCATCAGTACTGCTCCTCTTCACAGGAGAATACATGACATACGGAACAGTAAGCATAGATAAAGAAGCAATAGTATTATTATTCACAAAATTCAAAGACTACTATAACAAAATATGAGACTTCAATTTATCAGTGAAAAAGCATTAAATGACTTAATAGACTTTTACCTATCAAAAGAATTAATTAAAGCAAACAAAATAATAATTTAGAACAAAGCACCATTAAGCAAAATTTCAACCCAAATCCACAATATATAAGATATATTTTTGCATGTATAAGCAATAAAATAGAAATATTTATAAGTGTAGAAACCAAAGTTTTGCTCGGTGTAACTATGCGAACTTTAATTAGAAGATACGAAAAATACTTATTAACAGTAATAATAGCGCTACTATTGCTAAATATCATAAGCCCAGCACAAACAGTACTAGCTAAACCCCACAAAGGCCCAAAACTCAAGGTTAAAATTGTAGACATAACAAGCGATGCTGATGGCATATATGTAACATTAAAATTCAAGTATAAGAATTACGTGCACTATGAAGCAATTGAAATATATGATTTTCCACCAATCTTAAGCTACGACGTAGACTACGAAAACAAAGTAGTAAACGTATATATACTAGCCAAGCTAAGCGGAGATTTCATAAAAGTATGTGAATTCGAGCTAGCTGGATGGACAGTAATAATTTGGGTAGATCCTCCAACAGGTCATACTGAAGGCCCAATAGGTAACGAATAGCATGCGCAAGACTGTACAGCAATACAAGGGATTTCCAGAGGTAAGACCATGATGTTAGATGAAATAGACTATAGAATTTTAACAGCATTAGGCAAAAATCCCTTGGGAACGATTAACGAACTTAGTAAAGCAGTCAAGGTCAGTCCCAAAACTCTTGCAAAAAGGTTACGGAAGTTAATTAATAACAAAATATTTCTAAGAGTTTCGGCACAGTTAAGTTATCCAACTATTGGCCTTGAACCCGTCTTGGTTTTCATGTCTGCGAGCTTTAGAAATCTAGGTTTAATAGAGGAAGTTTGTCATTACCATCCGTATACACGGTATAGAATCAGGTGTTTAGGTGCTATAAATGGAATCATTGCACTATTTGCCATTCCTGAAGGCTCTTTGCACTTACTACTACAGTTACTCGATGACCTTAAGGACAGGGGTATAATTTCAAGTTACAGTTACGAAGAACCTATCGCTAGATGGATTTATGTTGAAAATGATTTTTCTTACTATGATATTGAAAACGATACATGGAACTTTAACTGGGATCAATGGGAAGAGTTAGTTAGCTCAAGTCAAGAAGGGAATGATCTAGAAGAATATGGCCCATCAATTCTACATAAGCTGGACAAAAAGGACATGGAAATATTGGCTCAATTAACAATTAATGCAAGAGAAAAGCTTAAGAATATAGCTGAAAAGTGTGGTGTACCGATATATCACTTAAGTAGGAGAATGAATTTCTATCTTCAAAATAAGGTAATAGAGTCTTTCAGAGTGATAGTTTCTAGTAGAGCATCAAGAGTTTTCGATTTATTCATCTTTAAGTGTAAATGTTCAATAAAAGTGACTTCTAAGTTTGCTTCGGCAGTTAAAAAACTACCATTCCAGCTCACTTTCATACCCGTTCCAGACGGCTTTGTACTTCAGATTTTCCTACCACCATCGAATGTGTCAGAATTAGGAAGAATACTTCAGCAATACTGCGATGATATTAGCCTGATATGGGCTGATTACAAGACAAGCGCAAGGTACTTCTTCTATCCAGAACCATTTGTTAATGGAAAATGGATTGCTAGCAGAGAATACATGGTTGAAAGCGTCCTTGAGAAACTGGAGTCTAAGAACTGAAAATTAGAAAGAAACTTTCTTTCTTTTCTTTCTTTCATGAGTTAATATGACTTATGATTTCTTCGTGTAAAAATCTGGTTTTAATCTATGTTTTTATGGTTTTCTGTTGCATATATCTTCAATTTTTGGGTAAATCTTATATACACATATTACTAATTTTTGCATGAAGGTGCTTTAAATGGGTTGCATTAATTTGAGAGTGGCTAGAGCTTTTTTATTTGTTTTTCTACTTATAATGCTGTCTTTTCTATCTGTTAATTCGTTGATTTATTATTCTCTTTATGGTAGTGATTTGGAGGGTGTGGTTAGGGCTGGTTTTATTGTTGAGTTTATTAATGATGGTCTAGTTTTTATTGTCAAGTTGATTTTTGATGGTTTTAACCATATTATTGCTTGGTTTTTTACTGTTTTTCCTTCGATTCTCTATCTGCTTGTAGTTTTGATGTTGATTTAGCATTTTATTTTGTTTGTTTTAATTTTTGTTTTTTATATCTCCGAATTTTGTTGTATATGTTTTAATTACTGGTTATATTTCTTAGGTGCTAGGTAGTAGTGTAGGTGGTTTTATGGAGGGTGTTTATGTTGAGTGTAGTTTATGTGGTGAGCGATATGAGTATCCAATTGTAATTAATACTTGTTTGAAGTGTGGTGGTGCTCTTCTTTTTAAGTATGATTTGGATGAGATTAAGAGGATAGTTTGTAGGGATATGGTTGAGTCTCGTTTTCCCAGTTTTTGGAAGTATATTGAGTTTCTACCTATTAATTCTGCTAGCGATATTGTTTCTCTTGGTGAGCCATTCACACCCATAATTGAGCTTCCAGATGAATTATCCTTTGGTTTTAGGAGTGTTTTTGCTAAGAATGATGGTTTGCTTCCAACTTTAACTTTTAAGGCTAGGGGGATGAGTGTTGCTGTCACTTGTTTGAGGGAGCTTAATGTTGGGAGCGTTGCTATTGCCAGTATCGGTAATGCTGCTGCAGCACTTGCTACTTATGGTGCTAGGGCTGGTATTGAGGTTCACGTTTTCATGCCTAAAAATACTCCTTTAAGCATGGTTAGGGAGTGTGAGTTGATGGGTGCAAACCTTCATTTTGTTGATGGAACAATTTCTGATGCAGCTAAATTGATTGAGGAAGTTAAGGGGAAGTATGGGTGGTTTGAGCTTTCAACTAATAAGCAGCCATATAGGTTTGAGGGCTATAAGTTGATGGCTTACGAGCTGGCTGAGCAGTTTAATTGGAAGCCTCCAGATGCAATAGTGTTTCCAACTGGTGGTGGTGAGGGAATTATTGGTTTATGGAAGGGGTTTAAGGAGCTTAGTGAGCTTGGATGGATTGAGAGTAGTATTCCTAAGTTAATAATTGTCCAGTCTAGTGGCTGTGCACCATTAGTTAATGCTTTTAAGAGTGGTTTGAGCGAGGTTACTTCTCCATGGATTAACCCCCAAACCATTGCTCTCGGATTGAAGGTTCCAAAGCCCTATGCAAGCTACTTGATACTTAGGGCGATTAGAGAGACGAATGGCTATGCAGTTTCAGTTTCAGATGATGAGATCTTGAGCTCCATGAGGAAGCTTGCTAAGAAAGGACTATTTGTTTGTCCAGAAGCTGCGGCAACACATGCAGCTTTACCACACCTATATGATGAGGGAGTTCTCGATTTAAATGAGAAAGTTCTACTCTACTTTACTGGTCATGGATTAAAGTACTTAGAGCTAATTAAGTAAGATTCAATTAGTTAACTACTTCCTCCCTCAATTTTTCCTCTATGACTCTTCTTATTCTATCCATGCTTTCCTTTCTGGCAATTTCAATATAAATTGCAATTATTCCCTTCTCAATGATACTTAGTATTGCTTGATCATGATTTTCAAAGAATCCTTCTTGGACAAGTAAATCTATCGCTTCCGCTAGTTTATGACTGATTGTGATATTAATTGTTTTACACATGTTGGTATATTTCGATTGCACGTGTAGTTATATTTTTCCGTAAATTGAGCTATTGCTTAGCTTAATAAAAACATTTTATTGAAGTATTAGCTATTGTGTTCTTATTTATTTAGCTACTTAGTCTTTTATTTATTTTCTTTTAATTTTTTATTCATTTTTCTTTCTTTCATCTGTTATTCTAATTTTAGTAGTTTGCCGTATTTATTGATTCTGCCTCTATAGCCTATTTTCCTTAGCATGTCCCAGAATGTTGCTGTATTGCTTGATATTACTGGTTTATTGAGTTTTTCTTCGAGTTTATCTATTATTTCTATTGTTCTAAAGTTGGTGCAGCTGATGAATATGGCTTCTGCACTTGGTTTATCCACTTTTAATGCTAGTTTATATGCTTTTTCTGGTTTTAGGCTTCCTATTATGGTGTTGTCCGTTATTCCAAGTCCAATTATGTTGACTACTTCAATTCCATTTTCCTCTAGGAACTTCTTTTCTAAGTTATTTAGCTCTTCAGTGTATGGTGTTGCTACTGCTATTCTGCTTACGTTGAGCTTTTCTAGTGCTCTTAAAACTGAGTTTGCTGTTGCTACTGCTGGTGTGCCTGTTACTTCTCTTATCATTTCTTCTATTTCAGTTGCATGCTCTGCTCCCTTTACTAGACTTCCAGTTGTGCATCCATATGCTATGATATCTACTTTTGCATCTGCAAGCTTTAGGGCTTCAATTATTGCCTCCCTCTCCATTTCTATTAGGCTTTCTGCTGTGACTTTTTTGAGCCTCATTCTAGCTGTGTGGATTGTCATGTTTTCATTCTTCATTTTATTGAATTCCATTTCCATCGTCGTATTTGATGATGGAATTATTAGTCCAAGCTTAATCCAGCTACTCAATTTTCCACCAAAATAGAATTTAAATTTCAACCTAAATAGTTGTGTGGAGGTGTGGTTTATGGGTGATGTTGCTAAGTGTGCTTATTGTGGGGTATTCGCCTGTTATAGGGGTGAAGTTGAGAGAGCGCCTGATTTTTGCCCCATGAAGAGCCTAGGTGATGTGTTGGATAGGGCTCGTAATGAGTATTTTAAGAGTGATCATTTGAGGAGGCTTGCTGTTTGTGCTTCAATGGTTGAGGGTGAGGGTTATATGAAGTGGCCTAGATTGAGGGAGGTCATTGAATATGCCAAAAAGCTTGGGATTAAGAAGATTGGTATAGCCTTCTGCATTGGATTGAGGAGTGAGGCTAGATTGGTTAGTAGGGCACTTGAAAATGCTGGTTTTAATGTTTACTCTGTTTGCTGTAAGGTTGGCGGAATTAATAAGGGTGATGTTGGGCTATCTAGAGAGTACTGGTTATCTAAAAGGGATTTTGAGGCTATATGCAATCCTGTTGGTCAGGCAATGGTTTTGAATGCTATTGGAACTGAGCTCAACATCGTCGTCGGCCTCTGTGTTGGCCATGACTCAATATTCTACATGTATTCGAAGGCTCCAGTGGTAACTTTAATTGCGAAGGATAGAGTTACGGGTCATAATCCAGTGGCCGTAATCTATAGTGGCTATTATAAAAGGCTTTTCGGCTTGAACTAGTTTTCCAGTGATTCTCAAGCATTATTGCTTGCCACATTGCTAGTCTATGTATTCTAGATCTCTTATTTTCCTCAGTACTTTCCCTTTAAGCTTAAATTTCAGCTCATCTTTCTCTGCTTCTTCCTCTATGCTTCTGACTTTTCTTTGCTCTCTTTTTAAACTTAGTCTACATGTTCCGTCTGGTAGTAGTGCTCTTCTTTCGCAGAATGCATATTGGCAGTCTGGTCCTTGGCAAAGGTCTCCGGCCCAATTGCATAGTGCTATTAATCCTCTTATTGGTGGATTTCTCTTTCCATGTGGTTGTCTAGGTTTTCCTTTTATTATTAGTGCTCTTTTTGCACATCTAAAGAATTTGCATGTTGGACTACACTTCTGAGGCAATTAGGTTATCCCCCAGAAGTAGGGTGCATCAGCCCTCTTACTCCTCCTCTATTTAACTATTGGCTTGCAGTCAAATATATTTTTATTTATCTTTTTGTGTCCTCGTTAAGATCCAGTAGTAAACATCTTCCATGTCTATACTCGATGTTTGGAATGATATTATGTAGCTTTTCAGTTTTAGCAATTTTGATGTTAGTTCTAGTACTTCGCTTTCATTTTTTAGGTAGAATCTAATTAGGTTTCCAAATATTTGGTGTGGATATTCTATTTCAGTTATTTTGTTTATTGACTTTACTGTTTTGGGTATTACTTCTACATCGTATTTGTATGGGTATCCTGATAGTAGTTCTCTTACTGATCCCATTGCTGCAATTCTCCCCTTGATTAGTAGTAGTACTTTCTTGCAGAACTTGTCTAGTAGCTCCATTTCCCTATCTACCATTACTAGTGTTGATTCTTCAGATACCTTCTCTACTGCATTAATGAATGCCTCTTTAATTTTTGGTTCAAGTGATCCAAATACTTCATCTAGGAGCAGTACTTTTGGCTTCTTGATTAGCCCTATTGATAGTTTCAGTGCTGCAACTTGAATATCTGATAGTACTTCAATTCTCTTGTTATATGTTTCATCTGTTATTTCTGCTATTTTTAGTAGTTTTTTCACTTCTCCATCTACTTTTCTTCCAGTTACTTTTGTAAAGTATTTTAGGACTTCTCTTACTGTAAACTTCTTATTGAACTGTATTTGTGGTGATAGGTAGCATGTTAGTCTTCTTACTACTTCATTTTCCTTTTTAATGCTATAGCCGTAAACGTATATGTCTCCTTCATCTGGTAAGTATATTCCTGATATGAGTTTTAGTAGGGTTGTTTTACCTGATGGACTTGGCCCCATAACTGCTAGGTGTTCTCCCTCCTCTATTGTGAAGTTTATGTTTTCTAGTGCTGTTACTTTTCTTCTTGTGAGTTTGCTTAGACTAAACCTCTTGGTCAAGTTTACTGCTTTTACGGCTTCCATAATTCCCCCTCAATACTGCTCAATTGTACCCCACTTCTGGGATTTTCTCGTTATTAGTATTAGCATTCCAAATGAGAATGCGAGGAATACTCCCAGTCCAATTAGCATTTTGAATATTCCGGATTGAAGGCTTGGGTATAATGCTGTTATGCTTTCTCTTGGGTATCCTAGTATCATGAGATCTCTCACTATCTGCAGTCCTATTGCATATGGTATGCTTCCTAGTATTGGCCATAGAGCTTGTGGGAATAGTTCTATTGGGAAGTAGAATCCAACTGCGAACATGAGTGATTCCATTACTGATAATGGTAGCATCCCAATCTTCTTAAATATTAGGATCATGGAGTTTATTATCGCTGATAGCCCTATAATGAATAGCCACATGGATGCTAGGCATAGGATTGCAAGTGGTATGTAATTGATTTTAATGTGGAGTGCATCTACTAGGTGTAGTACTGGTAGGCCAATTACTGAGGTTATTACTCCATACTTTACTGTTGAAGCTAGTGCTCTACCTATAACTATTAGTGGTATTGATACGTTGCTTACTAGTAGTAGTGGTAGTGTTCCCCAGGATGCTTCTTCACTTAAGACTTTAGTGCAGTCATCATATATTTTTGTGAATATTACTCTCATGTAGGTTCCAACTAGCATGTACTTTGCAAATGTGTAGCCTTGAGGGAGTACTCCCCCCTTAGCTTGCATGAAGAATCCCATGATTCCAAATCCAATAAAGTTTCCAGCAATTATTGCTACATCTGTTAAATACTGGAACTTATACTTTATGTCTAGTCTAACGTAGCGTTCAGCTGTTGCTAGTGCAATTTTTAGGTCGCTGCCACCCTTAATCCACTTAGACTTCACGTAGTAGGCTGCTGGTATGAATCCCGCTATTAGACATATTAGTTGTACTGCTAATTCATTGAACAACTTTTCACCGGGGACTATATCTAGTATTTATTAAGTATTACATTTACGACTTTACTTAGGTAAGATTTCGCGCTGATATACGCGGAGAATACGGGGAAATAACTCGTTAGCTTATGTTCATGAGGGTAAATAACATATATTCTGTTTTCGTGAAACTATTTAGGAGGATCTAAAGTGATAATTGAGATTACTGTACTCACACGGTTGCTAATGGCAGAGATGTCGAGGATACTTGGTGTAGAGCAGTTGATAACTATTGGGCTCACGAGATTAATTGCATGGCTCATCATCATACTAATAGTAGTTGCTCTAATAGCATCTGCCATTAAGGTTGTTAGGGAGTATGAGAGAATTGTGGTGTTTAGGCTTGGCAGGTGTATTGGTGCTAAGGGGCCTGGAATAGTCTTCATAATACCATTCATTGATAGGCCTGTGAAAATTGATTTGAGAGAGCGGTATTTGGAGGTTCCACATCAAACATGTATTACTAAGGATAATGCTCCAGTCGACATAGACTTCCTAATATACTATAAGGTTGTGGATCCAATTAGGAGTGTACTTCAAGTTCAGAATTTTGAGGGTGCAGCTGTAGGTATTGCCACTACTACTTTGAGGGCTGTTGTAGGCGATATTTTATTGGATGATGTCTTGGCTAAGAGGGAGGAGATAAATAATATTTTGAGGGTTAAGTTGGATGAGGTTACTGAGCGATGGGGTGTTAAGGTTACTAGTGTCGAGATTAGAGAGATTACTCCTCCAAGAGATGTTCAGGATGCTATGATTAAGCAAATGGCTGCTGAGAGAACTAAGAGAGCTATGATTTTGGAGGCTGAGGGTAAGCGTGAGTCTTCAATTAGGGTTGCTGAGGGTGAGAGGCAGGCTGCAATACTTAAGGCTGAGGGCTATGCTCAGGCACTTGAAATAGTCTATAAGGCTGCTAGCAAGCTGGATTATAAGACCATGGCTCTCCAGTACTTGGAGGCTCTGAAAGCACTGGGTCAGAGTCCTGCTACGAAGTTTATATTTCCAATGGAGTTTACTCAGCTATTGACTCCAATAAGAAGCTTTCTGGAATTGACAGCTACTGAGGAGCGTAAAAGTGAGAGGAAGGAAGGTGGGTCTACTTGAATAGTATTGGGGCTGAAGAGATTGAGGAGAAGAGGGATCAGGGTAGGCGTAATCAGTGGCTCATGATTTTCGGTGCTGGCTGGATAACCTTCGTACTATCAATATCTGTTCCGGAGAGTTCTAGAATGCCGTTTCTCATTGTTGGTGCTGCACTAATGTTCTTTTCAGTGCTGGCTATGATTAAGAAATGGTAAGATTAGTTTCTAAATACCTTTATTTCTTTCCCGCTTTCAACTGCTACAACTTCTATGTAATCTGATATGCCTGATGTAGCTATTTTCCTGCTTAGTACGTGGTCTATTTGAAATATTCCCGCTGGATTGTCCATGTGAACAATTATTCTAACCGGCCTGCTATCACCTCTAACTATTTCCACCTTCCTAATTGCAAGTGCTGATAGTGAGTGAATATCCACTTTCCCTAAGTCGTATGGTATTCTAGCTCTTCCCTCAGCCATGTCTGTTCCATCAGCTACCTTTACTATGCCTGCCTCAATGCTTAGGCAATTTACCTTTTCATCATGTGCATATATGCAGTGAAGTATTTCACACTTAACCTTACTTACAACCTCCCTCGAATCATATATTCTCGATAGTAAGTCGTCGAGAATATTGTTTACTAGATAGCATCCGTGAAGGCTGTGCTGCTCTCGATGCACTGCATTTCCTATATCGTGTAAGTATGCTCCGCACATGACGATTAGCTTTGCATCTTCAATTGATAGTCCATGGTCCCTCACGGATGTTGGGTCAACATAGTCGGATAAAATCTTTAGTATTTCTAGTGCACTTCCAGCAGTAATTCTGGAGTGAACGGTTCCATGATCATTATATTTCAGTCTCGTAACAGCCATTATATTTGACATTTTTAGGTATGCCTGAATTTCACTATGCCTTTCAAGTAGGAAGAACATTCTCCTAACCTTTCTACTATCTAGATGTGAGTATATGAGTGTGGGTGATACTATTACCATGATGTTCACCTAGCGCTAAAATTTATTTCAAGCAATTTTAATAGTTGTGTCGAATAATTGATTTTAAGCTGAGGTGTGGGTGTTGAGGGTTTTATGGGCTCCATGGAGACTTGAATATGTAAGATCTCCTCATAAGTATAAGGGATGCTTTCTATGCGATTACCCGAAAATGGGTAGGGATGAGGAGTATTTCATATTGAAGCGTGGTAACTACTGCTATATAATAATGAACGCCTATCCATACAATAATGGGCACTTGATGATTGCACCATACAGGCATGTAGTTTACCCGTTTGAGCTAAGTAGGGATGAGCTTTTAGAGCTAAATGAGTTGGTGAACTTGTCGATTAAGGCTTTGAAGAAGGCTTTTAATCCTGATGGATTCAATATTGGAGTAAATATTGGTAAGGCTGCTGGTGCTGGAGCTGAACACCTACATGTTCACGTAGTTCCGAGGTGGAGTGGAGATACGAATTTCATGCCTGTTCTAGCTGAAGTCAAAGTCATACCTCAGCATTTAAAGCAAACATATCTTGAATTAAGGGATGCTATGGGCTCGCTGGATTCAAATGGTTGAGCTGGATTTCGCTTAGCTCTAGTAGCTCTATTAATAGTGTTAACATTGGTTTCCGATTAGAGACCATATTCTCCCAATTCTTCGATATTTTTGCTTTATAACTTTCCTTGCTCTCTCTATTATTCTGCTTTTATCGTAAATTACAATTCCATCAGCTATTGCATCTAGAATTACACCCCAAGCTCCTTCAATTCCATCAAATAATTCTTGGGGTGTAAGCCAGATGTCCTCAATTATCTCAGCATTTTCTTTATACTTTAAGTTTTCAATTCTCCTATAAAATAGGTTTTTATTTAATTTTTCAGCTATAACTAATACATCTAAATCGCTTTCCGGAAACGGCTTTTCTCTACCTCTAGCAGCTGAGCCGAAGAGTACGATTGCAAGTACATCGTTTCTTTCCCTCAATATATTATCTATGAAACTTCTCAATTGTTCTCTATACAATTTATTCTTTAACTTCGGTATTTTCAGCAATCTATTTCACCAAATACCTCTTCAATTAACGCGTAAACTTTCCTTGCATTTTCAATTAATGCCTCAGCTATTTCTCTGGAATATATTTCTGATGGCTTGATGATTCTTGTGACTGTTTCCCATCCATATCTTGGTGTTACTCCTTGATCTTCCAGTACGATTGCATATGAAATTGCTCTATTTATTTTCTCCATTAACTTATCTTCGATGCTTATTAGTCCTCCGGCAATTAATGCCTTTAATACGGTTGTTGGTCTATGTGTTTTGCCTGGCTCATATCCTAATGCGACAATTAATGCTTTCAGTGCTTTTTGAGCTGATAATTCTGCATAAAATACTGCTGTGGGATACCTTTTATTATTGAAGTTTTCTATGGCTATGTTCAGGTCTTCACTAGCCATTGATAGCCAGTCATATGCTTTTCTATGTTTAGGCATAAGTTCATTCACCTTGCGGTTTGTGCTTGGAGTTTGTATGAAATAAAATTTGCGTTGTTTTGATTGTAGTTAGCCTCTTTTGTATCCTATTTTTCTTAGGAACTCTATTCTCTCCTTAATTTCTCTATCTCCCTCTACTCCCTTTGTCTTGAATCCATCTATTACTCCAAGTATTCCTCTTCCCTGCTCTGTTTCTGCAATTATTACTTGAACTGGGTTTGCTGTTGCGCAGTATATGTTTACTACTTCTGGTGTTGCCTTTATCCTATCTAGGACGTTTATTGGATATGCATTTTTCATTACTATTATGAAGCAGTGTCCGGCTGATAGTTTTAAGGCATTTTCTATTGCAATTTTTCTTAGTTCCTCGTCGTTTCCATCATGCCTTACTAGGCAGGGTCCTGATGATTCGCAGAATGCTATTCCAAATTTCACGTTTGGTGTTGAGTTTGCCATTGCCTCGAAGAGGTCTTCAACCGTCTTTATGAAGTGTGCTTGTCCGAGAATTATGTTGCATCCCTCAGGTATCTTTAGCTCTACTACTTCGATCTTCATTTTCCATCTCCCTCAACTACTCTAAAACTTTTATTTTGGTTAAGAGCTTTGCTCCTCTAGTAGTTCTTCTATGAAGTGCTTGAGTTTCCCTGAAATTTTCTCCCTAATTTTCTGGAGTACTGCCTGACCTTCACTTGTAATGACGTAGTATCTAACTTTTCTTCTCTTACCTATTGACTTCCATTTGCCTTCAATTAGCTTTGCCTCTTCAAGCTTGTATAGGAGTGTGTAGACTACGCTTGGACATATTTTCCCATCTAATATGCTTGATAGGTTTTTTAGTAGTTCGTAGCCGTACATCGGCTTTTTTGATAGTAGCCATAATATGAGTGCTCTGAATAATCCCTTAATTGTGTCTTCAACTATTTTGAAGCTCAACTATATCCCTCCAATAATTAATGTTTCTTATGCATCCCGGGTCGGGGGCTAAGTAGTCGTTGAAGTATGCATATGCTCTAGCTCTACATCCCCCGCAAACATACTTGAATTCGCAGGTTCCGCAGGATCCCTTTAGTTTGCTTCTATCCCTTAAATCATTTAGTAC
>Ga0190367_1000202_pt1 | contig 45962 bp, 47 predicted proteins | sample 4872181011_MG_FD_171838 | JGI IMG/M metagenome (GOLD analysis project Ga0190367, IMG submission 171838) | Hydrothermal vent microbial mat bacterial communities from Southern Trench, Guaymas Basin, Mexico - 4872-18-10-11_MG | ecosystem: Environmental > Aquatic > Marine > Hydrothermal vents >... | reverse complement strand
TGTTCCGGGGCGCGAACTTCGTGATAACGTTTGCGAAGCTTCACCTCAGGAGTTTGGTTTCGCTTGCGGTTTGGCTCAGGAGGAACGGTAAGGGTCTGAGGATGCTTGTGGGTGCGCTGATCGTCGTCATGATTGCGAGGCTTGCGGGAGGCATTCTGAGGTATTTGTCGTGGGCGGTCGACAAGCTCGTCGAGGCGCTGTCCCGGGTTTTGAGGGTTGATCTGACGCTCGTGAGGAGGTTGCTGAGGGGTTGGATCGACCGCGGCATAAGGTTTCTGAACGACGCCGTGGCCATCAGCGAGTCCATACTGAGGTCGTCGGTTTCGCGGGTGGCGAATGAACTGTTCGTCGTGTTCAAGGGCGTGTGGGTTTACATTAAGAGGATCATTGACGGCATGCGGTCCCTGATGGGAGACCTCGTTGTGGATGCATATATTCGGCTTGCGAGTCTTCTGGCGCGAATGGTTTCCAGTGGGCAGGTTTCGTTAAGCACCGCACAGGGAGTTTTCAGGTTTGCGGACAGGATTGTATCGTTTGTGTTGAATTTCCTTCCATTATTGGAGAGGGTGCGTCTGTGGGCAAAGATATTCTCAGTATATATGCTTACCGTGGGCTGGGTGAAGTTTTTGAGTAGGGGTCGTGCACGGAGTGCGATAACGATGTTAGGGGGTGTAGATCTAAAAGAATTTCATAACTATTTGGGAAAGATGCTTGAGAGCGGGGATTTGACGAAGAAGACAATATTTTCGATGTTTACAGATGTATTCTTAGTTATAAGGAGAGGGAAGAAGAGGTTAAAGTTCTTTGATGGCTTACTATCGGATAGATTCATTAGTCGTCTTGAGAATCTAATTTACAAGAATCTTGAGGTTAAGGGTTCCAAGAGAGACATAGACTATTTAGTAAAGATTTCACCACTAGATGGCCGGATTGTTGAACTCGTACTCGATATAGAGAAGAAAAAAGATGTCATACGCTGGCGAGGCGAAATAGTGATTGTTGAGCATGTGTACACATACATTAATGGGAAACCGGTGACGTTGCTCGTCGCATATGAAGGGCATTTGAAGAAGTGGTTTGTGGAGACACCATGGAGTCTTGCGCCGGAGCCGGGTGAAACTAGGTCTAAAAGCGGACAAAGCCCCGATCCTTCCGAGATAATGACGGATTTGATAACGGGGGAGGGTGGGAAGCCGCTACTTGAGACGGATGACGTTGTGATAAAGGGGTTCCGCATATTAATAGGGTTACATGTCGATCTTAGGAAGAGGACCCCTAAGGTTGCGGAGTATCTTAAGGAGAATTACGGGAAAGTTGAAAGTGAAGCGGCAATTAGGGAGGAAGTTTTGAGGGAACTTTCGAAGGCTAAGGGGAAAGGGGACTTTTACGTATATAGGTTTGACGGAGGGGCTTTAGGGGAGGGAGATGCTTGGAAGAGGAAGGTGAGGGGCATTGAAAGGTTTGTGCTGGAGAGGTTCAGGGTATGGAGGGAGTTTGTCCGGGAGTATGAGCGGAAATTCGGAAGAAAGCCAACGTTGTTCGAGACAGTATCACAGTGTTTGTTTGAACTCAGACCTCATAGGATGAGTAACGGAGATGTAAAATGTGTGATCGAGCTATGTGATTATCCGTTCTTGGTGGAGTTATGCACGCCTCATACGGCATTATCGATGATTCTCGACAGTGTTGAGATGAGGGTAGAGAAGGGCAAGCATAAGCTTGAGAGTCAAAAGGCCGCGCAGGCGTTGAGGCGTGCGAAGGAGATGAGAGAGAAGGTCGATGCTTATGTGAGGGAGAGGTTTAGCCTTTATTACTTACATGATCACCTGTACTACAAGGAGGCCCTTCGGGAGGTTATGAGCGGGGAGTTCAACAAGCGGGCGAGTGTATTCGTCAGCTGGCGTGATGTATATGTTGAGGGGGTTAAGTGGTATAAAGTTGTAATGATGCAGTTGGCGAAGGGCGCGTTAGATGACAGGCTTACAGAATGCCGCATTGCGGCGAAGAGGAAGACGTATGGAGATGAGATATTCAGGGCGTGTGCTGAACTGAGAGTACTGGCGAATCCCGGCACAGCAGCAATTCTTGCATGTGCCGGTGACGATAAGGTGTATGTTTCGGCCGATAGGAAAGTAGAATTGCCAGGGTCGCTAGTGGAGGTTTTGAGGAGAGAGTTGTTGGCTAGGAACGACGAAGATCTCAAAAGTAAGAAAGGAAACGTAAAGCGTCTGCTTAGAGGCTTCTTCGAATACGTTAAGAATTCGAGATCACTCGAGAGAGTTATTAATGCCATTAAGAATTGGAATAAGGACAGAAAGATGGAAAGGGAGTACAGGCAGATTATGGGGGGCGTTTACGAGAGGTTAGGCTTTTTATCCTCGATAAATAGATACATGGATCGCGTTTTTGAGGGGAAGGTCAAGGATGCGGTGATCGGGCCGAAGGGAGAGGACCTGAGGAAAGGGCTTTTGGAGAAATTGAGAGGTGTGGAGACTCCGCTTAAGAAAATTATCTTTGCGTGGAAACCGAGCAAGAGGGACATGGCGGTTGCTGCGTTATTTGCGGTGGTGTGCTTTGCTGGTGAGAAACTCGGCGAGAGGGTGTATGGGGCGTTGCCCGACGATGCGAAGAGGTTATTGGTGGCGGGCGTGGGGGAGTTCAGGGCGTATGTTGTGTTATCGCTCATGGGTTTCGTTTTGCTCAACATTGATGATTATCAGGACTTTGTAGGGATTTTAAGGGGCGGTCACGTCTCGGGATCTCTTAAGGACATGGCGAAGGTGGTTGTCGAGGTATTTTTGGGGTCAATGATAGTCGGTATACTTTTGAAGGTGTCTGAGAGGTGTGGGGGAGTAATTATGCCGGATGATGTCATTCCTTGGGTTGCAAGGAGGATTTTCAGCGGGAACGCTTGGGTATTTGAAAGAATCGTATGGCCGCTACTTAATACTGCGATACAGGTACTTGCGAACGGAGGCCCCATAGTATACCTTATGGGCACTCTCGTGGGCGAGATGATCACAAGGGTGCTGGAGGCGGTGATTGCATGACCTCTTACTTCTTATATTTTTCTGCATAACGTATTTTTGAGGGAGCGGTGCGATGTTGCAGGAGGAGGTTTTGAGGTGCGCGGTTAAGAGACTCATGTACGGTAAGGATATTGAGGTGGTTGAGAAGTTTGACGGGTTTATGGAGAGCCTTTTGAGCGTTAGGATGGAGTGGGCTCTAAAATTCATGGAGTATGTACTTAGAGAACTATCGTCACTTGAAGGTCGTGTATCTACGAGGAATTACTTATTACGTAGCTTAAGGGTCGTGGAGCGGGCGTTTTACTGGCTTATAAGGATGGGGTTTGTCGAGGATGCGGCGACAGTTTTTAGGAGGATGTTCCTCTCGTTATTGAGGGAGAAGGTCTTCGAAATCTTTAATGCGCTTATGGAGGTTTACGTTAATACATTTGTGGAGATGGGGGTAGACGGCGTCTTATCACCGATTGATGTTGCAAATGAGGTGAGCAATGCGCTAGATGAGTGTAAGCGGTGCGAATATGATCTGGAAGTAGCGTTGAGGGAACTTTTTTCTGTTAAGTATCATCCATTTAGGTGGACTGAGCGCCTATCGCGTGTGTGGTCCAGTGCTATTGGGAGGGCGGTCATGAAGAAGGTTTTGGCGGTGATACAGGAGTGCGGCGGTATTTTAGGGTGGATTCGGAGAATGGGGAGAAAGTTTAGGTTCAATTTTCTAAGAGCGTTAAAGGAGGTGGATTTGGATCTTGCAATTAAGGTTATCGACGAGTTATGCGTTAAAACCGGTGTGGAGGATGACGTTCTTCGGGAATTGGTCTCTAAGGGAAGGCTTGATGAGGCAATTGTCTTTGTTCGGAGGCATTCTGATGATATTTCTCCCGTAGCGTTGCTTGAGTTTGCGTTCAACATGGTGAAGGCGGGAGTTATGGATGAGGGGTTAAGAGTTCTGGGAGATGTAGTGGAGCGTGGATGGTGTTGCGATGAGGCCTCTCAGGTTTTAGTGATGAGGATCGCGGATGCTTTGGCCTCAACAGGTAAATTTGAGAACCTAATAGCCATTGCGAAAAAGGGAGAGTTTTTGCATCTTATTCTCATAGGGCTACTTGCGGGCGGTCATTTTGACAGGGCATTGAAGGTTCTCAAGCGTCTATATGTTCGCGAGCGCTGGTGTGATGAGGAGGGTTTGAGGGCGTGCGAGGAGGCGCTACGCACCAGAGATATTAAGGAGCTACTCATTTTGATATCTGACGTTTTCAGGAAGTATCATCATATGGACAAAAGTGGTAAGAGTTGGCATAGTTGGTTTTCAGGCGTTGTTATTCCGGTGTTTTTGGATCTAGGGAACTTTGAGGGCGCGGTTGAGGCGATAAGGTTTTTGTTGGAGTCCATGATGAGGAGAATTCCAGACGATGTCCATGAGGTTTGTTGCAGTATTATTCGTTCCGTGAGGAGGCTTATGGAGGAGGGATGGGTGGAAGTTGGATATGCGATGCTTATGGAAATTTTAAAGATAGCAATTAAGGGGCGTTTTCTCGGATCCCGTGGCAAGTACGTGTCGGATGTTCTTTTGGGAGTAGCAGAGACGTTCTTTTATCATGGTTTTAAGAGGGAGGCGGTGAAGATGTTAGAAGTTTTCATAAATCTGATAGATGAGCGGATGAGTGAGTGTTGTTCACAGCATCGTGCCTGTATTAGGAAGTACGGCTCATGTTTGTTGAAGGAATATGTGACATGCTTATTAGAGCTTGTTAAGATGATTAAGGGGCATTTGGATGATGTTTGCAAAGAGAAGTGCTATATGAGGGCAATAGACGCGTTGGGCTGCATGGATCATGTCATGAGGGGATTTTTGTTGAGAGACATAGTCGAACACGCCCTATTATGCGATATAAGTCCTAAGGCCTTGAGGAATATTATGATCCGGGCTCTTCGGACGGTGGGAGTTGTACGAGGGGGAAAGGACAATGACGTTGCGACGAAGTTGGATTATTACCTTGCGATTGGCGAGCTGTTGGAAATTTTAAGTGTTGATGTTTTTCGGAGGGCAATTGAACTCGGGAGGTACGATTTCTTCGACGAATATGTTTGTAGGAAGCTTGTTGAAATTGCGGATAGGATTTTAGAGAACGTTGGCGACGTCCTTCTCGCCTGGTACTTAAAGATTGCTGCTGGTGCGTACTTTATGCTAACGCATGTGATTGGAAGGGTGCGAGAAGTCATTAATGCGGTTCGAGGCGTCATCCGAGATATGGAATCGTCAAGTGTGTTAAACGTCTTTGAAGCGTCATCGCTTATGAGCATTCTTTTGTGCAAAGGTCTGCTAAGGGAGTCATGCGAGGACGTAATACTAGCAGAGCTTGTAAGGACGATATTATCGGGGAACATATATGTATTTGGTCGTGAGAGAGGGTTCATTGAGAATGTAATGACTTCAGTGAAGAAAGCGGTTCTTTCAAGGGTTCCATGCGGCAAAAGATCGTTTATAGAGAAAGCTATTAACAACATATTATGCGATGACATACTTCGTGTAATAATCGCGTTAGAAATCTACGACATGGCCGTAAAGGACAAAGATAATCTTATGGAGGACGTATCTCGGGAGATTCTCGAGGCTATTAAGAGGCTCGAGATAAAATTGGGAGAAAGGCGGTGCAATTTATTAACAGAGGGCGTTAGGACGATTTTGTGCAGGAGGGGAGCAATTTATACCGAAAAATGCGTATCTATAGATATTGCCAAAGAATACATGAAATTGCTACCGCGTGCGTTGCTTAAGGGTTATGATGAGCATTCACTGATACCAATAGGTATCGTGTATGATTTTGAGGAAATTGAGGAGTTCACGAGGTTCGCGACAAAACTTGTGTTGATATGTTTATTTGATCACCTTAGATTGTTGCAATCGGGTGGTTAATGTTTTAATCGTTCTTGAAAACGAGGTGGAATTCATGGAGCATCTTCTCAGGCGAGTGATTTGTGCGATTTCCCGGGAAAAAGATCCCGAATTGTTCGGGGAACTTATGGAGTTTTTAAGAGTACGGGGAGTGAAGAGTGTTTTGACGGCGTTAAATAGCACATATAATTATTTACTTTCGCGAGTTGACACGGTGGAGCCGAATGATTTGGGTCTCCTTGAAGTGGTACTCTCTTGGCTTATGAGAATGAATATGACGAATGAAGCCGCATCGCTCTTTAGGAGTGTCTTTTCATCTCTAATAAGGCGTGGGAGACTTGAGGCGTTTTCTCCACTCATGAAGATCTACGGTCGGGTATTTGCATGTAGAGAGTCGGATGATGTTATATCGGTAATCGAGAAAGTCGCAGATGATGTGCATAAAGCGTTGATTGCATGTAGAGATGAAAAAAGGAAATTTAAGAAATGTTTGGATAAACTCTTCAGGCCGGGAGCCATAGAATCTTTCGTTACATACGAGTCTCAGTATTGTGAATCTTCGCGTGTGTGGTCCAGCATTTTTGGCGCGCGGGTCATGGAGCGGATTCTGGCAACAATGGAGGAGAGCGGGGGAGTCATTGAATGGATACGCGTAATGGAACAGAAGTCGAGAGACGACTTTCTGGAAGCATTAAAGGAGTACGACCTCGACCTTGCAATAAAAGTAATTAACGAGTCGGGACTCGGCAGAGCAGTAAAGTACGATCTTGTATGCGATCTTATTTCGAATGGAAGAATGAGGGAGGCATTATCCTTTATTTGGCGGCATATTGAGAGTTTCTGTTATGAGGAGTTATTTGATTTTGCACTGAGTTTTGCAAAGGGCGGATTTATCGATGAAGCTATCGATCTAGTAAGGTATACGATTGAGTCGCAATGGGGTGATGTTTTTGACTTCTTCGATACATCTGATAGTCAGATCACATTCATGGAAGTGTTAAAAGTCCTCCTGCCGGCAAGAAGAACCCTCTACTTGATCAATTTGGCAGATAAGTTATGCATATTGGAACATGTGGTAATGGCGGCAATTGCGGGGGGTTACTTTGATCTAGCATGGGAAATCCTAAGGCGTGATTATATAATTTCTGGTTACACAAAGGAAGAGTTGGAAGCGTGTAGGAGGGCATTGCGCGCCGGGGATCTGAAAAGTGCATTGTTATCCGTATCTAAAGTGTTCCTGAAGAGGTTTGAAGGAGCGTACACAGATATCTATTACGATTATGAGGAGGAAGAGACGGCTCTCAAGTGGTTTTCGGAGTACGTGATTCCAGCGTTTATAAACATCGGGAACATTGAGGGTGCTGTTCAGATAGTTGAATTCATGCTCGATGCAATAAAATCAGGTAACGTCGATAAGTACATAGACGCCTGCAGGAAGCTCGCTGATGCGGCATGTAAAGTTATGAGTGCAGGTCGTCCGGATTTTGGTCGTCGTGTGTTGATGGATCTTTTAGCGCATCTCCTTACACACGAACACGAAGATGATATATGCGAAGTAACGTTTGCGTGGATAATAGAAACCGTTCTTAAAGCTATAGAAGGACTTTACACAAATGGGTTCCACGAAGATGCATTTAGAGTTCTGAATGGAGCCATAATGCTGCTCATGTCTCGCAAATATGAATACTGGAAGGAGCTCGCAACACAAGTCTTTATTGAAGAAGTAACGCGAAATGTCATTAATCGCATGTATATGCGCGGACACCTAGATGATAAACGGTACGTGGAATATTATAGCTACTTATTGAGTATGGCGACCACTCTCTTATCGGGAAATGAGAGAAGCAATTGTCTTAAGCATATAATCTCATCGATGTTGGAAGTCGATCCGCCTAAAGGAGTATTTAAGGAGATTGTAATGAGATTACTCGAAGTTGTCGGGAATAAAGGGGGAGAGGAGGAAAGCATCTTTTGGGATGTAGACCTTGCCATTAGTGACATTTTAAGCGTGTTCAACTCTCATATTTATCTTAAGGCCCTAGAAAATAGAAGACTTGAGTACTTTGACCGTGATATTGCACGAAGGCTTGTAGAAATCGTTCACGTAATATCTCGTGAAACGAGAGGGTCGATTGATTGGAATTTGGTCGTGACGGTATGTGCGTACGGGCTAATAACCGAGATTAATGAAATAGGACACGAGATTTTAAGAACAATATGGCATAACGTATCATATGAGAAAAAATGGAGAATATTTGAAGTTCTTGACGAGTTATCGCTTTTGAGAGTTATGGCAGGGAGAATACTTTCTTACGAGCGTGCTTTAAAAGAATTGTTGGATGCTCTATTTGAACGGTTGCTGAAAGTACCTATATTGGCCACTCAGAGAGATTCTCTATCTATCGATGACCTGCTGGGCGCTATCGAAAGAGCACTACATGACGGTTTATTAAACGAGGAAAGAGAAGTCATAAAATGGGCCATCTCTCGGTTACTGGGCAATGAATTTTTGCGTTTATTAATAGCGCTTGAAATCAGCAGGTACATTGCGAGTAAAGGGTCAAAGAAAGTAGCAATGAAACTCTTTGATGAAGTACTTGAACTCATAAGTAGAACAAACTTTTCGTTGTATGGGATCGTTAATAACTGGGTTGTAGAGGGCATCAGAACGTTTCTGAACAAAACAGGGTCTAAATACACACAAGCATTCGGCATTCATAACGTTCATGAGAAGTACTTAAAATCTCTTCCCTCACCGCTAATCTCCGATAATGAAGTTGGCCTATGTGAAAGGAATGTACGTCCTCATCATCTAATATCTCTAACAGTGCTGATGGCAAAACTTATGCTGATAAGCGTACTCTCCGTTATTATTCCCGTAAAATGAGACAAAGCCTCTAGGTCAGAGGTAGATCCTGTTAGTGATGTATCCATTAAGTACCCACTGCGATATCTCGTGTAATGTATTTGGTGATTTAAGCAAATATTGGAATATGTAAATATTTGCCACGAACGGGTGGGAGATGTCGTGTTAGTGCGATTATTTGTCATGTTATGGGTACAGTCGGTCGAGATTGTTAACATCATTTATTCACGCGCATTAGAAACATGATGGGGCTTTTATCACCATAGACGGTGGGATATCGGATGGGAGGCTTATGATGGAGAAGAATGCTGGCATTGGGGTCAGGCGGACGGATAGGCCTCTATACTGATGTATTTAATGACGTACGTGGCGAAGGAAGGGTAACTGACACAAGTACGGTTGATTTTTTATGATCCTGGAAAATACGGAAGAAAGGATGTGGTTTTTGATTTTCATGCACCTGATCTTGGCAAATTATTAGTGGGAGTATCGACTTACGTCGGTAATGTGTTCTGGGGAGTTTTTAAGGGAACTATGGGATTGGTTAGTGTAAGCATCTCGTAATTGCTCACACAATCAGAAAAGTACTTAAGTTGAAAGGACAAGGTAAGGCAGAGGTATTGCACTGGTAGTTGTGTGGCGTGGTAGGGGCGGTTGCCCCGGTGGTGTAGCCCGGTCAAGCATGCGGGCCTTTCGAGCGCTGGGTGGAGATAGCCCGCGACCCGGGTTCAAATCCCGGCCGGGGCACTATTTCTCTTTTCATGTGGATATGCGGGTTTCACCATTCTATGGGATTAAATATTATCGGGAGGACAGTATAAGGGGATTTTGTAGGGTTCAGGGTGTGGCCACCATGATAAGGGAGAAGATTCTGGAGGCGCTTAGGGAGCCGTCGACGGTGACGGAGTTGGTCAAGAAGCTGGGTAGGTCGAGTGAGCACATCAAGCGTGTGCTCAGGGAATTGGAAAGGGAAGGACTTGTGAGGTCGAAAAGCATAGGGAGGATGAAGATCTACTGGGTGGAGCAGGCCGTGGGAGGAGTGGAGGAGCTGGAGAGGAGGATAAAAGAGCTGGAGGAGGAGTTAGAAAGGCTGCGTGAGGAGAATCGGAAGTTGAGGGAGGAGGCAGCGCGACCGGGCGAGATGGACAGGTTATGGGAGAAGTTGGAGGAATGGAAGGAGTATGCTTTCAAGCTTGCTGACATCATTGCATATCAGCGGGGAATGACGGTCAAGGAGGTACTGAAAGAGACGGGCGCGCCGCTCGAGGAAGAGGAGGAATGACGTGGTGCTTTGAGGGAAGAGTTAATAAGAGGAAGGGTGTGAGAGTGATCCAAGTAGTGCTAGGAGGAAGCGGACGTGGAGCCTCCACTTCCCATTGTCAGATCGCCGACACATAGAAGGAAAATGAGGTTTGGGAAGGGCTTTAGCATTGGGGAATTGAAGGCTGTGGGGCTAACGGCGGGTGAGGCTCAAAATTTAGGTATTTACGTTGACAAGCGTAGGAAGAGCGTGAGAGAGGAGAACATTGAGAGATTGAAGAAATATCTGGAGGAGATAGGATGGGAGCCCGGAAAGTCAAAGTACCCGAAGGTCAGCAAGGAGGTCGTGGAGGAGCTGATGAAGGTTGAAGGCGTCAACATCCATGTAGCAAGGATACTCGCGAAGAAGGGAGGGATCTCATCGATAAAGGAACTTGCGGAGAGCGATATTGACGAACTTGCGAAGAAGACGGGATATTCTAAAAGTAGGATCAATAGATGGGTGGAATACGCGAAGAAATTATTAGAATCCATCGCTACCGCAGCACAATAATTTTATCCGGCTTATGTGGCCCGCCCGGGAGACCTAGCATCATCGGGCGCCATCGGCCTCTCAGCTAGGCACTATGGGGCGGGCCTTACAATAAAATGGACACATTAGGATAAAAAGCCTCATTATTTCGGTAGAATCGAATCCGATCAGATAGAACAGGATCAAAAAATAAGATGGAATTGGCTTAAGAATAAAAATTGTAAAAATTGTAGAAGTTGTCTAACGTTGGGCGTTTTGTTTTATCTTTCGCGCTTACCTGCGATGAACTCCTCGACCCACTGTCGAGCGACGTAGTCTGGGACTTGGACAGGTGGGTGCTTGAACGCATATGCGGAGATGCTTATCAGGGGTCCGGCGACACCCCTGTCGAGTGCGAGTTTCACAGCTCTGATGACGTCAATCATCACGCCACCGCTGTTGGGTCCGTCCTGTACTGTGAGTTTGGCCTCTATGGTTATTGGCATGTCGCCGAACTTTCTACCCTTGATCCAGATATAGCAGATCTTTGTGTTTCCGAGGAACGGTATGTAGTCGCTGGGCCCTATCTTTGTTGGCACCTCGTAGGGGATCAGGCTGGTTACGGCCTCGGTTTTGCTGATGCGCTTTGTCTTTAGTCTTTCCTCGACGGTCATGTTGAGGAAGTCGGTATCACCACCTATGTTGAGCTGGTATGTTTCCTCTACCTTCACACCTCTCTCCACCAGTAGGTTCACGAGGGTCCTGTGGAGGATGGTCGCACCGACTTGGCTCTTTATGTCATCACCCGCCACTGGGAGGCCGCGCTTTTCGAATTTGAGCGCCCACTCCTTGTCGCTCGCAATGAACTCTGGGATAGCGTTTATGAATGCGCATCCCGCCTCTAATGCCGCCTCTGCGTAGTATCTTGATGCGTGATAGCTTCCAACAGGGCAGTAGTTTATGAGTACATCTGCATTAACGTCCTTGAGTACGTCTGCGACGTTCACCGGCTCCATTTCCTCGGGGTCATAGACGTTAAACGGCTCTCTCATGTGTGGCGCAACGCCATCGAGTATGGGCCCTGGAAGCACCTTGACTCCAAGCTTTGGCACGTCTGCGAACTTGGGGACGCAGTTTCTACCGGCAAATATTGCCTCACTGAGGTCTTTTCCTATTTTTGTCTTGTCGACATCGAACGCCGCGACGAACTCTATGTCTCTGATGTGGTAGCCGCCGAAGTTCACGTGCATGAGTCCGGGCACGAACTCGTCCTCTTTTGCGTTTTGGTAGTAGTATACACCTTGGATTAGGGCGGAGGCACAGTTACCGACTCCGGCAATAGCTACTCTGATCTTACCACCCATACCATCACCTCTCTCCAATTAGTGTGGGTATTTTATCGCGATCGTATTATTGAAATTTCAATTTGGAGGCGGGAGCCCCACGGGCTTTTCTCGTCTCTCGTTATTTTATATAGGTAAAACCTGACTGTCGCCATATTCTGTTAACGCTAAGGTTATTTAAATCATTTCTTGATTGAAAAGTGAGCGGCAGGCTCCTACATGCAATATATTGAAAGAATATGGATATTGCTCATAAAGTGATCGGGATGTTCGAGAAATCGTCAAAATAGCGCAAAATATTGCTCAGAACTGCCAATAGCATCTAAATGTGCTGATGATTTTAAAATTATCCTGATGGTGTGCTCTGGGCTTGGGACTGCTGGTTTGTGCTTTCTTGGCGCGTCTGTGTAGCTTGCGGTGTGATTCCCTCCATGCGGAGTCTCTGTTTGACAAGCCTGACTATGTATCCAGCGACCCTGTTTCTGACCTTCTTAGATGGAACATTGGCGTACTTCTCAACGAGGCGTTTATTTGTTTCGAAATCCGTGGTGAAGACGTCAGGGTACCGCCGAACGAGTTCCCGCGCGAGCCTCTTTATGTAGGCTGGTCTTATTTTCCCCATGGCACCACCCAAGCAGTGGTATTCTTGTCTGAACTTAAGGTTTTTGATGCGACATCATGAATCATGAACAAACTTGATGCATGATGTTACTACAATTGCCACAAAATAAAGGTAAAAACTCCGAGGGTCTTATAACTCTCAGGGGAGACTCATGGAGAAAAGAGTAGTGACCCCGGACATGCTGGAGTTCCGGTTATCGAAAGTAAGGGAGTGGATAAAATTCGAGATTTCCGCGGGAGGTCAGGATTTATACGTTGGCTATATAAATCCGATCGTCTTTAAAGACGAAAAGGAGTTAAGGAGCATTTCGCGGGATATTGCAAAACTGCTAATCGAAGGTAAGGGTTTGCAATTAAATGTCGTTGTAGATGCAAGTTTGGAGGATCTGGAGGATATAATTCTCGAAAAATTGAAGGAGGGCAGATGAGGTGGCGAAAGAAGTCCGTCTGAGGGTAGCGGAGGCAGCAAAAAGAGATGTCGGTAAGGGCATTGCTAGAATAGACAGAAGAACCGCCAGGGAACTCGATGTAACCTCGGGAGACGTCATAGAAATAATAGGTAAGAAAAACACCGCGGCGATCGTGTGGCCAGCCCGTCCCGAAGATGAAGGCGCAGGTATAATTCGTATTGACGCGATAATCAGAAAGAATGCCGAGGTTGGTCTCGGAGAATACGTTATTGTGAGAAAGGCTAGCGTCAAAGAGGCAATAAGGGTGAGCCTTGCACCCTCGAGCCGTCTCAGGTTCCGCTTGCCTGAAGATTACGTCAAAAACGTTTTGCTGAATAGACCGGTCACGAAAGGCGACCTTGTCCAGATACCCACCGTTTATGAACCCATTCCCCTCTTCGTGACTGCAGTGAGCCCACCCGGTATAGTGATGGTTACAAACAGGACTGAGATCTTCATAAGCATGGAGCCCGTAGAAGAAGCGATGCTAAGAGTGCCAGAAGTTACATACGATGACATAGGTGACCTCAAAGAAGAGCTTAGAAAGATACGTGAGATGATAGAACTCCCACTCAAGTACCCCGAACTGTTCAGGCATCTCGGAATAGAGCCTCCCAAGGGAGTCTTATTATACGGTCCACCCGGTTGCGGAAAGACCCTGATTGCCAAAGCAGTTGCAAATGAGGCAGGTGCGCACTTTATCGCGATAAATGGCCCCGAAATTATGAGCAAGTATTATGGAGAGTCGGAGCAGAGGCTCAGAGAGGTCTTTGAGGAGGCAGAGAAGAAAGCGCCAAGCATAATATTCATAGACGAAATAGATGCAATTGCCCCCAAGAGAGAGGAGGTTACGGGTGAGGTTGAGCGCAGAGTTGTGGCGCAATTGCTCACGCTCATGGATGGATTGAAGTCAAGGGGCCAGGTTATAGTCATCGGGGCGACCAACAGGATAGATGCCGTGGATCCCGCACTTAGGAGACCCGGTAGGTTCGATAGAGAAATCGAGATCGGCGTGCCTGATAAAGAGGGCAGGAAGGAAATACTGCAGGTCCACACAAGAAATATGCCACTTGCAGATGACGTGAACTTAGACGAACTTGCTGAGATGACACATGGATTTGTTGGTGCAGACCTAGCTGCACTTTGTAGAGAGGCGGCCATGAACGCGTTACGAAGAGTGTTACCGGAGATTGACCTAGAGAAGGGAGAACTTCCACCGGAAATATTCCAAAAACTGAAGGTGACAAGGCAGGACTTCATGGAGGCGTTCAAGTCGATAACCCCAACGGCAATGCGTGAGGTCTTCGTGCAGGTCCCAAACGTGCGATGGGACGATATAGGAGATCTGCATGAGGCAAAGAGGCAACTCAGGGAAATGGTAGAGTGGCCTTTAAAGCATCCCGAAGCATTTTCAAGGATGGGAATAGAGCCGCCTAGGGGAATACTTCTGTTCGGGCCTCCGGGATGTGGAAAGACACTTCTTGCAAAGGCAGCGGCTACTGAGAGCGGGGCGAATTTTATAGCCGTGAGGGGTCCGGAAATTCTCAGTAAATGGGTCGGGGAGTCTGAAAAGGCCATTAGAAGAATATTCCAGAAGGCGAGACAGGCAGCGCCGTGTATAATATTCTTCGATGAGATAGATGCAATTGCTCCTCAGCGTGGGCTTTATGCCGGAGAGTCCGGAGTCACCGAGAGAATAGTGAACCAACTTCTGACGGAAATGGACGGTATAGTTCCTCTTAAGAACGTAGTCGTGATGGCGGCAACTAACAGACCGGATATCCTAGACCCCGCGCTCCTGAGGCCTGGAAGGTTCGATAGGCTCGTGTACGTACCTCCACCGGACAAAACCGGTAGGTACGAGATATTTAAGGTTCACACAAGAAATATGCCCCTAGCGGAAGATGTAGACCTAGAGAGACTGGCAGAGATAACCGAGGGATACACGGGCGCTGACATAGAGGCTGTGTGCAGAGAGGCAGCGCTATGTGCATTGAGGGAAGACATTAATGCCAAGAAGGTCTATATGAGGCACTTCGAGGAGGCCCTTAAGATGGTCCCGCCGAGCCTCACCGAAGAGGACATAAAAATGTACGAATCAATGTCAAGAATCCTTAAGAGGGCAAGTGCTCACGCAACGCGAAGAACACTGAAGCAGTTCTATATCTCATAACTTCCACATTTTTATCATTATTTTTGGTGGGAATGTTGAAACTTGGAGCGGCAACTCTTACAGATCCAGGTTTGACAATTTTTGAGTTATTAGACACGTACTCACATCTGAATTTAAAATACGTCGAAATTAGATGTGAGTGGCCGTATCTAGATCCTCAGTCTCCAAACAAAAAGTACCTCCTGAAACTGAGAGAGACCATCGAGTCTCTTGGCATGCGTCCCCTTCTCCATTCCAGTTACATAGATGTAAACTTGGCGAGTTTCAACGATATAAGCCGCGAAGCATCGCTAAGAAGAACTTTGAGATGCCTCGAAATTGCAAGAATATTGGATGCCGAGTACGTAACCATACATATGGGGTACCTCCATGGCGACCACCACCCACACAGGTATAACATAGCAAAAAAGCTAGGGGTTCTATCGTTGATCAAAATAACCGAAAAGGCCCATGATATTGGTGCAAAAGTGTGTATCGAAAATAAGGAGAGATCAAAGAACAGACACCTCTTGACAACTCCCGAAGAGATCCTGGAGTTTTTAGAAATAGCTGATGATGTAGCGCCTAATACCGTTTTCATTACATACGATGTTGGACATGCAAACACGTGGAACCATGATCTTTTATCGTTCTTCAAAAAACTGAGAGATCGCATACGCGTTGTGCATCTACATGACAACGACGGCTCATCGGATCAGCATCTTGCTCTCGGGAGGGGAAACATAGAGTTTCAAAGGCTTATACCCAAAATGTATAATGAGGTTAAGAACGCTATATTTATTCTTGAAGTTCATGATCTCGAGGGAATTCGCGAAAGTGTGAAAGTTATCGAACGGATACTCGAAGGTGGGTGACTCCAATGATACCATTTGTAATAGAGAGAAGCCGCAGTTCGCTGATTGCAATAACAGCACTTATGACATCACTCGTATTTGTATTGACAGTGGTCTTTCAAGTATCCATAGTTGCAACGAAGGGTTACTTTAACGTTGGAGAAATAGGAGTTTTCCTCTCCGCTCTGCTCTTCGGACCGTATGTGGGAGCGTTCGCCGGTGGAGTGGGTTCTGCCCTCGCAGATCTGGCGACAGGGTACGCAATTTATGCTCCTGGAACCTTGGTGATAAAGGGCTGTGAGGGATACCTCACCGGATGGGCGATACAAAAGTTAACTAGAAGGCCTGAAGGCGCCGTGGAAGCAAGGTTTTCACCGGTTATCGGGATGGCGATTGCAGCGGTGATTATAACGTTAGGGGTATCATTTTACAACTCCCTGTGGAGTATAGCCCTGGGAATTTACATAAACCCCTCAAATGCACCAGTTCCTATTCTCGATATTCGATTCTTTGCATTCGATATACTCCTAACGGAAGTCGTGTGGGTAGGGATAGCCGTGACCGCAGGGGTTCTTATAACATACTTTGGCTATAGGAAGGACCCCCTCCTGACGGCGATGATCATATCCACATTGCTCGGCGGAACGGTAATGGTAATGGGATATTTCATTTACGAGTACTTTGTGCTTTATAAAGTCCTAGGGATGGAAGTAATCGCAATAGTCGAAGTTCCGTTTAACATTGGTCAGGCAGTAATCGGCACACTCATAGCCGTGCCCATAGCAAGAAGAATTTCCATAGCCCTAGTGCAATCCGGAAAAACATAAAGTTTAAACTGCAACTCCATCCCCATACTATGACCCAGATTCTCTCAGGGGGTCGATTGACATCGCTAAGGTGAATGCCGAACTCTGCGGTTTGTGTTTTGGGTGCGCAGCCTCCTGTCCTCAGAATGCAATAAGGGTCACCGAAACCAGAATTGTGGTAGAAGAGGAGAAATGTAACAGTTGTGGCATCTGTGTAAAGGTATGTCCGGTGGGGGCGATCTCCCTTGAGTGTAAAAAGTGAAATAGTGGTTGTAGGAGCAGGGCCCGGGGGATGCTCTGCCGCGATCTCGGCTACAAGAATGGGAGGTAAAGTACTGATTCTGGAAAGAAAGAGACACGTCGGAATTCCTGTGAGATGTGGCGAAGCTATTGGGAAGACGGGCCCTTCCATAGCAGAAATAGAAATCCCAAAAAGGGCAATTGTGAATGAGGTCAGAGGATTTAGAGTATATAGCCCAGGAGGTAAATACGTCGACTATGTAAAGGAAACGGCTGATGGTTTCATTGTCGATAGAAGAATATTTGATAAAGAACTACTTATTAGGGCAGTAGACCTAGGAGCAGACGTGATGGTTGGCGCGGAAGTTATAGACCTAGTATGGAAAGGTGGAAGTGTCTGCGGGGTTATAGCAAAACACATGGGAAAAACCCTAGAGATTTATGCCGATATCGTCATAGGTGCGGACGGCATTAATAGCGTCGTGGCGAGAAAAAGCGGATTGCGGAAGTACATAAAGATGCATGACCTCGATGTTTCAGTTCAATATGAAATGATAGGGGTCGAGGTTGATGATCCCGAGATACTTGAGTTCTACTTTGGCAATAAGGTAGCTCCTCGTGGTTACGTGTGGATTTTTCCAAAAGACGAAAAGAGAGCAAATGTGGGAATAGGCATCGGCGCGGGCTTCGGCGAAAGGACGGCACTTGAGTACCTCAACAACTTTCTGAAGCATCATCCCATCGGAAGCAAAAAGTGCAAAAATGCAAAAATCATCGAGATGAGAGTCGGTGCCATCCCTGTCGGCGGTCCCAATCCGAAGAATGTAGCAAATGGAGTAATGCTCGTCGGCGACGCGGCAGGTCAAGTACACCCCATCACCGGAGGAGGCATGGGATACGCCATTGTTTGCGGAAGTATAGCAGGTCAAGTTGCTGTTGAATGTGTAAGTCGTGGAGATACAAGTGAACAGGCACTTATGGAGTACGAACGAAGATGGCGAGAAAAATACGGCGAAGAATTCGAGAAGATGCTGAAATTGCGCAAAGTACTTGAAAAAGTCGATGATGAAGTCCTCGATATGCTTGCCGACGTCCTCAGCGGCCAGAACATCGTCGACCTTACTGCTGGCAGGAAAATTGCCATAATATCAGAATTGATAAAGAAGGGAGACAGAAGACTAATAGAATTACTCGATAAATTGCGCGCGCTTAAATTACTCGACTAACCGGTGATGATTTTGCGTGTGCTGCTTATCTCCGCAATAATAATTTTATTTTCGATGGTGACAGTAGCAGTAATAATGCATTTTGAGCCTAACGTCATACACGTAAGCCTAAGGAATGGGATATCGGGATATAACCCTAGCGGTCATGTTGGCTACATATTCTCGCTAATAGCAACCCTATTGTTGCAGGGAGAGGACCTTCAAACAACTCTGGTCATAGGAATAATATGGTACGCGAGTTCCGTGGTAGGCGGCATGCTTGCAAGAAGTACAAGCAGAGGATGCTCCGCGGGCTCTCTCTCACCGATTATTGCAGCGATAATCTGTGCCGCAATAATATGGGCACATGTTCCTCCCTCGGGATACATCGGAATCGTTTCAACGCTTTACGACCTCATGGACAACATCCTCATATACGTGATCGCATCAATTCTTGGAGGAACACTCGGCGGTGCAGCATCACGCTCGGTAGAGTAGGTAGTCGCCATGAAAACCCTAGCGTTTGCATTTATTGTGATATCGCTACTATTTTTCTGCATCGCACAGATGTACGACTACAAGTCCATTCAAACGCCATTCCAAGTGAGTAATGGAGTAAAATCGATCCTATTCAAGATATCATGGGCATTTGTTTTCCTTAAAGATCCTCAATTTCTAATAATCGTGTTTACAATTGGATGCGCTCTGACCGCGGCCTTCAGAAAACAAAACTTTAATGTTACGCCCGTGGTAGTGCTTTCAATGTTTTTCGTAGCCTTCCTAATTCTGTATCTGCTCCATCACTACTCCACCACGTGGGAGAGTTTGTCATCATTAGAAAAATTAATATTTGTCTTTTTGATGGTGGTGAATCTCTCAGTTAAGGGGATAATTCTCTCATTTCCCGCGGTTACGTGCTACCTTGTAAGGAAAATAACACAAAGAGGGAAGGAGGAGCGAAAAACACCAATTATTGCTTTCAAAACTATCAAATGTCCGCTATGTGGAGCAGTTTATCGCTCGAATCCCATAATATGTTCACAATGTGGCGCAATTCTAAGCGAAAACGAAGGCGAAAAAATACGGAAATAACCGGTAATATGGTATTTTATAACAAACCGTACTTTTTGTTTTATTGCAGTATTACTATCCTTGTTGTCATAGTTTGTAGTAACAATCGAAAATTTCGAGGAACACGCCATTATGGAAGTGTCATCTTAGAAATGTTTAAATACGTCGAGAGACAAGTTTATCATGCGGCCGAGTCAGCTTGGCAAAGGTTGTGTTATCTGGTTCTGGCGGGATCCCTCCTCTTCCCTCGCCCTCCTCCCCTCTCCCCCACAAGCTGACGATGAGGCCGCGCTACCAGTCTTCTGTTATTCCGCCCCTCACTGCTTTTGTCCTGCATTATGACTGAGAGGTAATTGTCTATCGCGACAATTATGGGATGATTGTCCGGAAGAACCTCGTAATCCACTGGTGGGGCCCACATATTATCTCTAATTTCGAGCCTAACAGCATCCAGCGGGATGGCCTTCGGATACTCAAATGGATCGCGTATCTCTATTGCGACACCCTTCGTACACCTCTTAAAATATCGAAGAAATTCCTTGAACGAAACCTTTGCATATGGCCCCACGAACTCCCACAAATCATCTATACGTAGCCTGAAAATCCTCCCTACTTTAAACTCGCCAACAAACGCCCTAACGTTCTCCGAAGCATAAATTATGGCCCGCGTTCCGCTTGGGACCCTAGCGAATTTTCGCCGCAACTCGAACTTCTTCTCTCCCGAGAATATCAGCCGTGCGAACTTGGGGCGCATCGATATTATCAATGGCATATCAATCTACCATGTCTCATTCTGGGGACCACTGGGGTGATATCACTTTAATAAGTTGGCACAAGATGTATTTGAAATCAGACCCTTAAGGTAGATGAGAATGGTGAAGGTGGCACCTCGCGCGCTAGGAATAGAATATGCAATTAGGGACGTCGTGGTCAAGGCAAAAGACCTGGAACGACGAGGAAAGAAAATAATTTATTTGAATATAGGGGATCCGTGCAAGTTTGACTTCCAGCCACCACGCCATATGATTGACGCCCTGTATAAAGCGGCAATTGAGGGTTATAACGGATATACGGACTCTCTCGGCATACCAGACCTAAGAGAGGCAATAGCAGAAAAAGAGAGGAAGGTTAACGGAGTGAAAATAGAACCGGACGATGTAATCGTAACCTCCGGAATTTCCGAGGCAATATTCATGCTCATGGGGGCCGTGGTAGAACCCGGAGATGAGGTTCTTGTTCCGGGCCCCACATATCCCCCGTACATATCATTAGTAAAATACTTCGGCGGGATCCCCGTAACCTATCACTGCGATGAAGATAATGAATGGCAACCCGATGTGAGCGATATTGAGAAGAAAATAACGGAGCGCACGGTGATGATAGTTATAATAAATCCAAATAACCCCACTGGCGCTGTTTACGATCAAAAGATTCTAAGAGAAATATTGGATCTGGCGGCTGAACACGACATCATAGTGGTGTCTGACGAAATATATGACAGGATCATTTTCGACGGAAAGCATGTAAGTGCTGCATCTGTCGCAAAAGACGTGCCAATAATCGGTTTAAACGGCTTCTCTAAAGTATATCTAGTTCCAGGATGGAGATTGGGGTATATCTACTTTTATGATCCCGAGGGAAGGCTGGAGAGGCTAAAGGAAGCGATAACAAAGGAGGCAAGAGTTCGTATATGTGCAAACTCGATAGTGCAGATGGCGGCAGTACAGGCGTTAAGAGGACCGCAGGACCATATAGCCGAAATGGTCAGAAAACTCAGAGAACGAAGAGACTTCGTGTGGAGGCGCCTCAATGAAATCGATGGATTGTCATGTGTGAAGCCAAAAGGAGCGTTCTATGCTTTCCCAAAGATAGAAGTCAAAGGAATTTGGAGAAGTGATAAGGATTTCGTATTTGAATTACTTGAGGAGGCAGGCGTGCTTGTGGTATTTGGATCAGGCTTTGATCCCATATATGGAAAAGATCATTTCAGGATTGTCTTTCTACCACCGATAGAGATTCTTAAGGAAGCATTGAGCAAAATAGAAGCATTTATTGAGAAAAAGATATCAAAATTATGACTGAAAAGAACCAAATATAGGCCGATGATGAAAAATTCGGGTGAAATGCCCGGGACACAACTCTCCCGGGTAGATGACATACAGGCTAGACGCTGAGGCTCATTCGATTATCCAAATAATCCTCCCACTTTCTTCATCCAATTTCTCGACATAAAACGCTTTTAAGTCAAACTCCAACGCTAGGCGGCAAAATATAATTGCCAACTCCCGTGGCCCTTCACTCAAATCAAACATTATCTCGTACTCTCTGATGAACTTCTCGGTCAATCCCCGAATTCTTTCATACAACTCCTCAAATGTAAGGTTTTCATCAAAGTAGTACACTTCGACACCCTCAGGTATTCCCACAATACGCCCCCTCATCCCCGCGGGCGCGAAGAACTTATAACACTCTAACGCCACGTCCATATGCTCTCTAAATATTTTCCGTAGATAACGAATATAGAGAGGATCAGAGAGCCCCGCAAAACACATGACCGGAACTTTTATTCCGAAAAACCTCCTTATCTGTTGTATTTTCTCCGGAACTATTTCCGCATACTTCACCTTCCAGTCCTCGTGTCCCCTCCACCTCTTTATGATTCCCGCCTTCTCAAGAACTTGGAGGTTGAAATACACCATCGCATCCGAGATTTCATCAACCGACTTATTAAATGCACGTGCAAGCGCAAGACGAAGTTCGACTCCACTTTTAGGACCATCTAATAAAGCCCTAAGTATGATTTTTCTGGACTCTACGTCCCCTACCATTCGTTCTATTTCGACAAGTTTTGCACGGGCTCTCAAAAACCACCACATCCCCAGTGCAACAATTTCTTATTGTTTGAATGGACTTGTAAACTCACCTATCTGATATCTATAGGCTATATCAACAATGCAAATAAGTCATGTTAAATTTTATTAGTTCAACGCACGTACATTTATGGATGAAATTGTCCAAAAAAATGATCTTCGGGGGGTCATTTATGGAAGAATTACCCCCCTATAAGCCAATAGTTATAGATAACGGGACTGGTTTTTCAAAGAACGGTTTCGCCGGGGAAGATAGACCCCGTAGCGTCTTTCCAACGGTAATAGGATACCCTAAGTATCGTAGCGTTATGACTGATGTTGAACACTATGAGCGTGAATATTACATCGGACAGGAGGCAATGGCCTATAAGGGCGTTCTACGCCTAGTGTACCCGATAGAACACGGTGTTATAAAGGACTGGGACGCTATGGAGAAAATATGGCATTACACTTTCTACAATGAATTACGTGTTAACCCATCAGAACACCCCGTCCTATTAACGGAGGCTCCGCTCAACCCGGATAAAAACAGAGAAAAGCTTGCTGAAATAATGTTTGAAACGTTCAATGTGCCTGCGCTCTGGATTTCTGTTCAGGCAATCCTATCACTTTATGCGTCTGGAAGAACTACTGGTGTCGTGGTCGACTCAGGAGATGGTGTCACGCATGTGGTCCCCATTTACGAGGGATACGCCATAGAACCAGCAGTCCAAAGGCTTGATCTTGGTGGCCGTGATGTCACCGAATATTTGAGAACTCTTCTTATGGAAAGAGGTTACTCCTTCATCAGCAGCGCGGAAAAGGAACTTGTGCGGGACATTAAGGAGAAGTTATGCTACGTCGCTCTAGATCTCGAAAAGGAGATGAAACATGCAGAGAAATTCCGTGAGGCTGTGGAGAAGAAATATAAGATGCCTGACGGTAGTGAAGTAGTTCTAGGATCCGAAAGGTTCCTAGCTCCTGAGGTGATGTTTGATCCGATGCGCATCGGAAAAGAACTTCCGCCACTCCATGAGGTAATAATAGAAAGCGTGCTGGCATGTGACACAACCATTAGAAAGGAACTTCTGTCAAACGTAATTCTTAGTGGCGGGAACACGATGTTCCCAGGAATGAAGGAGAGACTGCAAAAGGAGTTGACTCAGGCCTTGAAGAACAGGGGATACGATGTGGAAGTGAAAGTAATAGCTCCTCCAGAAAGACAGTTCTCGGTATGGGTCGGTGGATCCATCCTCGCGAGTCTCAAAACATTCCAGAAGATGTGGATCACAAAGAAGGAATATCAAGAGACCGGACCACAAGTCGCGCACAGATGCGTCCTCAGAAGAATGTAATGGAGCGACAAAAAGGAACCGCACATTCTCATATCTTTAAATTTTTCTCAAACTTCTCGTACTCCATCTTTGCCTGCCGCATCGAAACATGAGTGTATATCTGTGTCGTATTCAATTGTTCATGCCCCAGCAATTCTTGTATCGTACGTAAGTTTGCCCCCAGCTCCAACATATGCGTGGCAAAACTGTGCCTCAAAACATGTGGTGTTACCTTTTTCTGAATACCCGCTTTAATGCGCGCCCTTTGAATCATCCTCTGAACGGTTCTTACCGAAATTGGAAATACCCTCCCACGTTCGATCCCATTCTCTCTTAAGTACTCCTTAAGAATCCTTGCAGTCTGCTTGTCCATGAAAACGACACGATCCTTTTTCCCCTTACCCATCCGAACCATAATGACACACTCTTCAAAGTCGATGTCCTCAACACGCAAATTTACGAGCTCACTTACTCTTAACCCCGTAACGTACAACATCCTTATGATCAATTTGTCACGCGGATTGTCAGCAGCGTCTATTAATCTCCTGACCTCATCAGGCGTCAGGACGACGGGTAACTTCTTCTCGAGTTTCGGTCTTTTCACATCCGCTGCCGGGTTGCTGTCAAGGAACCCGCTCTCGACGAGAAAGTTGAAGAACGTCCTTATCGAACTCAACTTTCTTGCAATTGTGACATTATTATCTCCTCTTTTCTGCTTCAAGTATAACAGGAACGACATGATATCTCTCTTCGTAACCTCATGTAATCCCTTTCCATTAAGCGTGCTCAGAAACAACCTCACATCTATGAGATATTCCTTTATCGTCAATGGCGTCCTGCCTAAAAGTTCCAAATACGACTTGAAGTCCTCAAGTATCGTGCGGTACTCCGATGGTATGGATGGTTGCTCCATGAGCCTCACCCTTCTCGCAAAATCCAGGTTTTGCGCAACAACTTGTAAACCGCAGTATTACAAATGTATTACAAGAAGAGAACCCTCTTTTCCCGATGAAATTGACGCTATGAATGCAAATTGCGGAATATTCCTCTATTATGACTCACAAATTCAAGATCATCTTGCGAGATAATACGCGAAATCTCATCTTGCTCCAGAAGTTCAACGCAACCTTGTTCTGCTCAGCAACGTTCACCAGCACGCATTGCACACCATTTGCCTGAAACCATTTCAGGGCTTCCTTCACTAACTGGGAACCGATCCCACGTCTCCTATAATTTTCCTCAACGTAAATGTCCAGAATTCTTCCCTGAAGTGAGGGAACAAAGGTGGGATTGTAAAAAATTTCAGCAGTAAGAAACCCCACAATCCTCCGGTCCTCCTCCGCGACAAGCACCAATCCCCTCATGAGCAAATCCGAAGCCAACGTTCTATAAAAAGAAGTAGCCCTCGAACTTAGCTTATACGCAGAGTCAAGTTTTTCGTGGTAACTGGCTAGAGCTAACCATAGGTTAATTATTGTATCGAGGTCCTCAGCAGTCGCCCTCCTAATCCTTACCATCCGCACTCACCACCTCATAAAGAATGCCCTTCTCGATGTGCTCTTTTGCGGTAATGTCGTTTACCTCCTTAAAGAAAGTCCCCTCCTGCCATAGCCTCCTTAGAGTCCACTTATATCTCCCCGAAACTCTGTACGCGCGTGCTATATGTATAGCCTCATCGACGCTCACCGCTCCTCTTTTTACAATCAGGTTCCAGTAGTCGTATAGGCACGGATAGTATCTTGCCCTCAGTCTTATTCCGCTACAAATGTTCGTGTGAAGCGCGAAGAAACCCTCCTTACATGTGCCAAATGTCAACTTATTTTGCTTGCAGAACTGGGCCAGCATAGACAACTTTCTGTATCTATATTTGCTATCAGCAAGCCTGAGTCCGGAAAGTGACCTTACGCCCCTTCTAAAGTACAGTGATCTGTACTTTGGTATCAAATCTGGAAATCTTCGCGAGAATACCTCCTCCAGAAACCTCCAGAACCTCTTAGATACCTTCAGGAACCCTGCTGTTATGTGGGATGCTCCGGCGTCCGCAAATGCCTGGATCATTTCTCGGAGAGAATTATCATCATCGGTTAAAAATGGATAGATTGGTGCGATGCGAGCCACGAGCGGTATTTTTTCTTCATGTAACTGGTGCATGAATTCTATAATTTCATCAAAGGGCGGTGAGCGTCCTTCAATAAACCTTCTAAGATTCTTGTCAATTGTAGATGACGGTACCACCACTGCAATGAGTTTTTTGGACGCAAGATCGGATATAATTTCCAGATCCCTGAGAATCAGTTTAGATTTCGTGATTATGAACGATGGTTGTTCATATTTCCTGAAAATCTCCAGAACGCATCGAGTAAGCTCAATCTCTTCCTCTGCTAATTGATAAGGATCCGAAAAGAAGCCCAGGTTTGCGGGTTGCATATGGCTCTTTGCGCTCATTAATCTGTGCTCTAAGACTATGGGAGCATTTATCACGGCCAATATTCTTTTGTCGTAATCTCTTCTTTTCAATCTCCCGGGACAGTGCAAACACCTATACGGACAGCCTAGGTATATTTTCACGGCTAACCTGTGAGGACAGTACCTCCAAATATCAACATCCCGCTCATCAAGCATTTCGACCGGGTTTTGGTCTTGTACTTCCACAATTCTCATAAGCGTCACTCGGAGAGTAATTATGAGGGATTGCGATGAAAAGGCGGGTTAAGGTTAATGGAATCTATATTGACGAAAATCTATGTAAGTGTTGTTATCTGTGCGTGGAGTTTTGTCCAAGGGGCGTTTTTGTCAGGTCAAATAAGAGGAGCAAGCGGGGATGTTTTCCGCCGGTCCCCGCCCGTCTGGATAGATGCATAGGATGTCGGCTATGTGAGTTGTATTGTCCGGATTTCGCGATAGCGGTCGATATAGAGGAAGCTTAACGCCTCTCTGAGAGAGTTCGATTATCGTATTCGATGGTTATAGAGGATGTTACAACAGTGGAGCGGAACTGTTAAATAATCGAAGAACGAAAAGTATCATCACCAGAGGGGATGAGGCCGAAGGAAGAGGAGGATCCCTCTCCCAATTTGACTCTATCAAGATCAATTCGGTTCTTTAGTGATTTTATGAACCTCCTGGTATGATAACCGAGAAGATCGACGTTTTTCATCGCAACAATGAGGTCTTCAATGGTGTCGATATCGAAACTTATTGTTCGAGAATCGTAGATGAAAACAGGAACCTTAAGAGTTCTAGCCGTTCTTACATGTTTTATGAAACTCAGCTTCCCAAATATGGAAGGTATAACATCGGGGGGTTGCCTCAGAAGAGCGTTCGTGCCCCCATTTTTACTGGGACTTATTACAACTCTCCTGCCACAATCATTATCCCCCAAGTTTAAAATTTCCAATAAATCGGTCAATTTCATGAATGGAATATCAGATGGCAGCACTAAGACCGCTTCTGTGGAAGAACCAAGTGCGCGCGTGGCTTCTTCAATAGCATTATTCAATCCGTGGCCTTTCTCGTGAAAGAAAGAAACATTCATTTTTTTCAGAAATTCAGAGATTTGAATGTCTGATGAAACAACTATGACGTTTTCAGGATCGACAACTCTCGTAGCCACGGATAATACATCAAGCAACATTGATAACGATAGCTTTTGCCTGCTGTTTTTATCCAGCACAGGGGACAATCGGGATTTCGCCTCTGACAGTTTTTTAACCGGAATCAGGATGTAGCACAATTGGACGCAACCTCTCCCCTAATATCTGCTTCAACTCATCAATAATCTTGCTGATGGCAGAAGGTGATGCCATAATGGCTCTAGCAACTGAAACGGCATTTACTCCTGTATTCAGCATCCGATATGCGGAGATGCCGTCAGTTACGGAATTATTACCTATAACAAACATGTCAACTGACTTACAAACTTCTCGTAACAGCTGAAGATCGGCACGAGGCTCCCCGGGAACCATAGCATCTATATGTATAATATCAACGGGAATCTCCGAAAGCATCTTTACTATTTTAAGGGTGTTTCCGACATTAGCACGTATTTTCACTGATACGGGTATTTGTATTTCTTCTCGGATGGCTAAAAGCCAATCTTTGAGCTTATTAGGATTCTTGAGTAACTCTTGTCCTCCTCCTCTCGATGTTATTTCAGGTTGTCTACAATGTGCATTTAACTCAAATATGTCTGCACCACACGCCTCAACTATTTTCCCTGCCTCTAAAAGTCCTTTAAACGAGCAAACGCGCACATTAACCGCAACGGGGCTTCCTCCCTTCTTTGCAACCCTTATATTTTCCTTCAAGAATTCCTCTCGTTCGTCAATTTCAAAGTAAAATTCCTTTCTTCCACGCGCAATTATCTCACGTGTTGCATGTAAACTATCCTCATCTAAACTAACACCACCAATTGTCACGAGTCCGGCTCCCGCCACTGCAGCCTTAAAACAAAAATGCCCATCGGCCACCCCCGCAATCGCCGACTGAAAAACAGGACTTTTGAATACCAACCTCTTCAAATTTCCACACCCATTGCCTTCAGCGTTATAAGCGCAAGACGCATCCTTTTCTCGTCATTATCCATAATCGTATCGGCAACTATGACCTTTATCCCTAACCCCTCTATTTCATCTTTTAGATTCTGATCCCTCTTGTCTATTATAAAGATGTCCAAGAAGTCACTGTACAACTCCGCAACTCCTAACGAGGATACCTCTACGCCCTTAGCTTTCATAAGTTGAGCCGCAGGGCCGCTGACCGGCTTATTGCCAACTATTGGAGAAATTGCAATAACCGGACTTTTATCCCTAAGAGCCTCTCTTATCCCTTTAATGGAGACTATTGGCCCGATGCTCGTAATTGGATTACTGGGACCTATAATTACTCCCTTTGATGATTCTATTGCGTCTATTACGCCATCGGCTGGTCTCGCTTTTTCTATTCCGCTAAATATGACATCTTTGATGCATATATTTCCCCGATACTTGACCCAAAACTCCTGAAAGTGAATATTTCGCCCATCACTTGTAATTATTCGTGTTTCAACTCTATCATCCGTCATTGGTAAAATAGTAGCCTCTATCGACAGAGAGGAGCATATTTTCTTTATCACCTCTGATAGTTTCCAGCCTCTTCTAAGAAGCCTCGTTCTGATGACATGTATTGCCAAATCTCTATCTCCAAGATTAAACCACGCCTCCTCGCCGTACCGCCGCATCATCTCAACAAAGTGAAAAGTGTCTCCCCTGATTCCCCACCACTTTTCCTCATCCAAGAGTCCAGCCAACAGGTAGATTATCGTATCAACATCAGGGGATATGTACAGTCCATAAAGCTCAATGTCATCGGCCGTATTGGCGATGATTGTCAGATCTCTCTGCGGAATTACTCTTAGTAGCCCCTTCAGCAGTTTCGGGGTTCCGGTTCCGCCTGATAATACTGTGATCATAGGTTCACCAGAAGAGATCTTTCTCACGAGGTCTATTTAATACCCGCGCCCCCTCATTGCCTCGGGGATACTTAAAACCCCTTATAATCACAACTGGTATTCCCTCATCGGCCTCGCCCATTACCAGTTCGGCGGCGGATGCGAGCTCATCTGCAATTGCCACAACGGTTACTTGGAGGGTGTACCCGAAGAGATCCTTATCTCCTCTCCTATCCCACAGCGGTGAGATGCCGGCTGCTCCGATCGCAACCCCTATAACTCCCTCTCTAAGGGGCCGCCCCATGGTGTCACTTATTATTACTGCAACTTCCTTGCCGGTTAATCTCCTTATCTCCTCTCGAATCTTCTGTGCGGACTTATCGGGATCGCGTGGCAGTACGCTTACCAGATGTTCCCCAGGCACGTTAGACTTATCAACTCCGCTATTTGCACATACGATTCCGTGATGAGTAAGAGTCACGATGACTCCATGTCCCATCCTCACAACCTCCTTGGCCTCCCGCAGTATCACTTCTACAATGCGTGGATCCTTACCAGTTTCCTTCGCAATCATTTTAGCAAATTCACTAGGTTTGATCTTTGTAAGATCTACAATGGATCCCTCTGCCCTCGAAATTATTGACTGAGCTATGACTATTATGTCACCGTCCTCTATTCCGACACCCTCCTCTTCTGCTGCTTTTACAATCAACTCGGCCACGTTATCGCCCTCTTTAACAATCGGTATTTTTTCGAGACCGTATATCTCCAACTTCTTCAAAAGAACCCCTCACGTTACCTGTTGGTATTTAACATCCTAAACCCAAAGAAGATCCTGTGAAGAGCCGTTGCATTTGATAGAATAGCTAGTAATATAAGCCCAAATGATGGAAGGCGCGGATCGAATAAGCCTAATATGCAGAAAATTGTTAATAGAAACAGCCTTTCGGACCTCCCCATCAACCCTACATCCAAACACCGGACACCCATGGCTTCACCTCGTGCCCTCGAGTAACTAACCATCAGCGAGCCAATTATCGCCACCAGAATCCAAAGTTCGAATCGGAAGAGAAAGAAAACCTTTGGCTCATAAAACAAGAAACTCCCAATTATTATAACATCTCCGTACCTGTCAAGCATAGCGTCCAGAAACGCCCCCTTTCTTGTCTCCATATTCATAATGCGTGCAATCGCACCATCAACTCCATCCAGCAACCCGGTCATGAATATAGCGATCCCTGCAAGCAAAACATTTGATAAGGCAATAAAAATCGCAGAAATAACCGCCGATAAGAGCGAAACTACAGTTATATGATTTGGACGTATACCCATTTCGGCAAGGCTTTCGGCGATCCTGTATACAAATGGCCTAAAGACTCTTCGAACTCGGAATCTGCTCATCTCATCACTCATCCCGGAAAATCCTGTCTCTATAAATAACAGCATTATTTATAAGAAGTCCGGCGCCCACCTGAGCCCCCGCCATGACTATTACATTCGTCAAAAATGTCGAATCGCCAATTGTCGCGTTATCTCCTATGGAAACATATGGTCCGATCACCGATGGGCCGGAAAACGTTATGTTCCTACCAATAATAAGGGGTTTTATTAGCAATACTCTGTCGAGACAACTATCACATGCAGCACCTGAGGGCATCGGTATTCTCTCAAGCACGAATTTATGCGCCCTTAAAAGATCGGATATTGTGTCCACGTCCACCCACTTTGCACTACTTAGGGGCACCCTATTCACTCCAATACCTAGTTGTTCGGCAAGCATTATTGCGTCTATCACGCGTTTATATCCCTCATTCTCGGCCTTATGTAAAATCATGAAGAAATCTTTTGAAATCAGTGCCATCCTCGCGGGTATTATTTTCATGCTTCCTAGGGGCTGTCTTTTACGGCATACCGCCAGATTTATCTGAAAGTTCATGTTGCATTTTCTGATGAACTCTGAAAAGAAGCTAAAGTCTGCGACAAGATCGCAAGGCAATATCAGCACGTAGTGCCGCTCAATGTAAGGTTCCGCGTCTAAGAATGTAAATAAAGGCCCCTTCTCGAAGTTCCCCGCTCTTATTACTCTAATACCGTTGTTATCTGATAACAGTTTGAGAAGTTTTGAGTAGTTTTTCCCCGCAACAACCGTTATTTCTCGTATTCCCATCTTCCTGACATTCTCAATGACATACGATATCAGTGGCCGGTTTGCGATTGGTATAAGAGGTTTTGGAATGTACTTTGAGATCTCACCAAGTCTTTCGCCCTTTCCTGCAGCTAAAATGACACACTCAATTTCGTTTATCGGCGGGGAACCCATCATGTACACCTGTGCTTAGGGGTCTCACTTATAACTTGGTCCGTTAAAGGGACTATAGACGTGTAAACTAGGAGGATATAGATGTGATTAAGGATTATAACATTCTCGTGTCATGTCTTAAGGGAAGAGAAAACGACGCATGCGCAGAGATATGGTACTTTTTCAGTGAAATGGGAGATAGAAGCGTGAAATGTGAAAGAACCGGAGTCCCAGGACTCGTAGCGGTAAAGACCTCGCTGAACCCCTTCGAGGCGATAAGAATGCTTAAAGAGCGAGCAATGGAGGATCCTTGGCAGTTCAGGTATACATTGAAGTATGTTCCTCTTGAAGTAGTTGTTCCGTCGAAAATAGAGGAAATAGAGAAAAGTGCAGCGGAACTTGCGAAAGACCGAATAAAGGAGAGCGAAACCTTTAGAATAACCGTAAGAAAGCGTTATACTACATTATCGAGGACAGATATAATAGAAGCGATTGCAAAACACATAAACCGCAAGGTCAATCTCGAAAACCCTGATTGGATAATACAGGTAGAAGTTGTAGGGAAGTGGACTGGAATATCGGTGATAAAGCCCGATGACATACTCTCCATCGAGAAATTGAGAAAATGATCATCTCTGGACAACCAAGAGGGATGATCTATTTATAATACACTTGACTAAAGCGTCAGCGATATCAGAGAATCGCTGTGATTTTGTACTTGTCTCCAACTCCTCATCAGATATTCCAAAAGTCCCTCTTAATACCCTAACCTTGTGCTCGGATAATATTTCAAGTATGCTATCGTCTATTCTTCCATTTAGCATACCAGCGATCTCCTTGAGGACTCTATCAAGTTTATCTTTAGCACTCCCAAGTATAACCACTGCCACCTCCTTAGTATCCTTCGACAACCCGAGCATCGAAATAGCATCTCTTATTTGGCGCTGTCCGGACGCAAATATCAGTATCTCCATGCCAAGCTTAGACGAAATATTGTACTTGTGTTTAAATGCCTTTAAGGCGTTCAATGCGGCGACAAATAGATGCTTCCATGAAGCAACTTTTGTTGCATCGAATAACTGTATCACCAAACCTTCTCTCGATGAAAGATCCAGTATTTTATCTATCACAGCGGTAAGATTGTCTATCTTGACATCCTTCACTCCACTTATGAGCACAAAACTCAGGTTTTCAAATCTGTCGTTTTCCGAAAGCTCTATGAGCGGCATTTAAAAGACACCATTACTCTTTCTCCTTTTGCCGCTTATAAAGCTCGTAGAAATATTCTATTAGACGGGGCTTTATGTTTGTGGTCCTCAGAGCCTCCAAGATTTCCTCTTCGCTCTTTCCTTCCTTTTCGAGATCCGAAGCTATTTTCTCGATGGTTTCTCTAATTTCCCAAGGATATATTATCCATGCTCTTGTCTCTTTCACGTAAAAGTCGGGTTTAAAAATCGACCACGGCTTGAGATGTAGGGTCGCGACCTTTATCTCCTTAGCTCCTAACTCCTTGATGTGCTCAAAAGCGACTCTTAAGCTATGCCCGGTATCAGCAACATCGTCACATATGAGTACATTTTTCCCTTTAACATCAGCAGAGACCGGTTGCGTTATGACAGGCTTCTCGGCGGTCTCCGCGATCCCCTTATAAAACTCTATCTTCAAATTCGCAGTATTGGGATTCTTAAGAAAGTCGGATAATAGTCTCGCGACCACCCATCCGCCGCGTGCAATTCCGACAATTATGTCTGGCTTAAAACCATCCTCCATTATCATTTCCGCAAGCTTTAATGTAAGATCATATATTTCGTCCCACCAGGGAGCCTCGTATTCAACCACTCCTTCTCACCCGAAATAATGTACCAATCAGTACTTTCCATAACAGTATTTTTACGTTTCTTAGGGCATGCCCCAATATTTTCCTCAGACACAAGGACATAACGTCTCGGGTATCCTTGCATGAAAGGCTTACTCAAATTTCATGCCATCATGTCAAATTGGGAGTTCTAATGTGAATACTCTTGGATAACCTACCAGGAATGTGGTAACAGCCGACCATATCACTAATCCCAAAAAGGCAAATGACATTAAAAAGTCCCAAAGTCCAAATTTCAATTCATGTAAGTATGTTCTCTTCTTAACAGCTCCAAAGCAACGTGACTCCAAACTCTCGGCAACAGAAAGGGCCCTCTTTATACTACAGATGACTAGAGGAACTATTAACGGTATTAGATTTCTAACCCTCTGCAGGAATCCTCCTTTCTGCAACTCCAACCCCCTCGACATCTGCGCTTCCGCTATTATCTGTGCCTCCCGAGCAAGCGTCGGCACATATCTTGTGGCCATAGAAAATGCAAACGCGATTTCAAAGGGGATTCTAAGTGATATTAAAGCATGAGCAAGGTCGTCGGGGTGCGTTGTCAAAAAGAACAAGGAGAACGCAGTTACGAAATTTACAAGACGTATGCACATGGCAATTGCGAATGATAGAGAATATGCGAAACTGTTCACAATTAATATTATTAGGAAGAGCACCGAAAGTCCTTTAATGCTCTTATACCATTCTGTGACGGATTTTGAGATCGATATGAGCGCAAAGGAAATCAAGAACACTAATAATAACGGTATTATCTTATCAAAGATTAACGATGACACGAGGATCGATAGGGACATTATGAGTTTTGTCCTAGGATCGAGTCTATGGATGAGTGTATCCCTTCTCTTAAATTCGAATCCTCTAAACATTTCTATTGCCATTTACCTCACCAATGAAATCACGGCCTCATACAACTCTTTTACTCTTATAATTTTTCTCGGAAAATCTTCTAACTCCCTCGAAACTTCCCATGCAATTTTCGTCGCCTGTGGAGGGATGAGTGAGGCTCTTCTTAAAATCTCGTCATTTGTAAGCACATCCTCCGGCACCCCATCTGCTATTATCCTCCCTCGAGCCATCAGTACAACTCTAGGAAAGTACATTGCTGCAAATTCTACATCATGCGTGACCACTACGACTGTAGTGCCCTTCCTAACGAGGTTCTGTAACAATTCCGCAAGTTTCATCTTTTGTTCAAAGTCCTGTCCCATAGTTGGTTCATCAAGCACCAGAACTTTAGGCTTCATGCATAGTATTGTTGCGAGAGCAAGCCTCTTTTTCTCACCTCCGCTCAAAGAAAAAGGCGACCTCTTTCTATACCTCTCAAGATCCAGAAGCTTAAGTACCCATTCCATTCGTCTTCTCGCCTCATCAGCGTCGATATTCAGATTGTTCAATGAAAACATAATCTCCTCTTCAACTGTGGATGAAAACAACTGGTGATCCGGATTCTGAAACACTACACCGACCTTCTTAGAAAGTTCAGCAATCGAACTTTCTTTCGTATTGATGCCATCAACAAAAACCTCCCCCCTCTGAGGCTTTAATAAACCATTGAAATGCTTTATAAGAGTGGTTTTCCCAGCCCCGTTCTCCCCCATTATTGCAATGAATTCTCCCCTCTCTATCTGTAGCGAAACCCCTCTAAGGGCGACCGATCCCTCCGGATACCTATACCAGACGTCAACTACCTCGATCATCCCACCAACCCCAAAATAAGTCGTGTAGCTTCATCCTCGGTAATAGGCACTATGTTCATCTTACCAAGTCCCCGTTTTCTCAACATATGAAAAAGCCTTACCGGAACCGGGGCCTCTATTCCCAATTCCTCAAAAGTTCCATGAGAAAACACTTCCCTTGGGTTGCCCTCCATGATAATTCTGCCCTTATCCATAATAATGATTTTTGTCACATAGCGCATCACGAGTTCGGGTCTGTGCTCTATCAGCACCACGGTGATGCCGTAGAGCCTATTCAGATTTGCAATGATTTCAAGTATTTTAGTCGCGGAGGCAGGATCCAGGCTTGATGTCGGTTCGTCTAACACTAGGATCTTTGGTTCTAATGTCAGTACCGATGCTATTGCCACCTTCTGTTGCTCTCCCCCGGATAATTCATAAGGGGCTCTATCCCTTATGTTCTCGAGATTCATCAGTTTAATTACTCTTTCAACTCTCTCCCTTATCTCATCAGGTGGTATTCCGAGGTTCTCTGGACCAAATGCGAGTTCCTTCTCGACACTCATCGTAACCAACTGGTTTTCCGGTTCTTGGAAAACCATTCCGACTATCTGTGCTATTTCCGCAACTGTATGCTTCCTTGTATTTAAACCATTAATGATGACATCTCCCTTCATTTCCCCCCTGTAAAAGTGAGGTATGAGGCCATTAAGGCATCTACAGAGAGTAGTTTTCCCACACCCACTCCTACCCATTATTAGTACGAACTCTCCCTCTTCGATGTTTAATGATATGTCTCGAATTGCGGGCTCGTCAGATCCGGCATACGTGAAAGTCAAATTTCTAATTTCGATTATTGCCATCGATTACACCTAGTCTAGCGTTTCAACCTTAGCACCTAGCATCTCGCTTATACATTTCAAAAATTCATTTAATCCTTTCTTAGCATCCCCCTTGCCATTAGCGCCGGCGGCAGTCACATGACCGCCACCACTTCCCCCTATGTTCCTACCAACCCTTTCCATAACTTCCGCCAAACTTACTCCTGTTTCTTGGTAAAAGAACTCAGTGGCTCTTGCACTGATCCTAAGCTCGTCACCACGCTCAGCAATGACGACCGCAACATCGGCGCCCAACTCGATCAATGCACGACATGCGCTCGCCTCAAAAGCGCTCACATAAGATGCAGCTACGATCCAATTCCCGATCTGAAATAATGAAAGCCTAGAGGCGGCCTTTAGTCTTGCAATGCGTTCTGATCTGTCCATTGGCAACCTCAACATATCTAATGCCCTCTGGTAATCGGCACCAAAATCCAGCAGTTTTTTCACAGCGAAGAATATCTTATCGTCGATTAATATAAACCTCCGTGAATCGAAAATCACTCCCATCAACAGCAGGGTTGCGGTTTTCGAATCCATCGGAACATTTAGATCCTCGTATATTTGGACAATTATTTCTGCGGTCGAAACAAGGTCGTTCATTATTAGTGATGCCACCGAAAATGTGCACGTATCCGCATGTGGCTCGTGATGATCTATGACAAATATCTTGGTCTTTGCCGGAGGCACCTTCTCCTTAAGAATACCTATTTGCTCGAGATTATTTGCATCTACTATTACTGCACACTCCGGAGTCTCCTCGAGATCAAAGAGGTAGAGATCGTCTATTTCAAACTCTGTCATGATTCTTTTAGATAACTTACTATAGTCTTCCGCTGCGAGGAAAAATCTAGTATTTTCTGGAAGCACATGTCTTAATAATACATATAACCCGTACATGCTACATACGGCATCGGGATCTGCGTTCTTATGCCCTATTATGGCAATATTATCCTTGACGTTCCTTCTCAGAAGATCTATCAGGACTTTCGGCCTCACTCTTTAACTCCCTCAGCATTTTCTCCAACTTTTCCCTGCCCACCTCAACGGCCTTTCTTATGACCGCATCTAAATCACACTTGATGAAAGGCGAAGTTACAACGTCCACCTTTATATCAACGTCGAGGCCATTGTCCGTGGTGATATTGACAACGACATCATAGTCTATTATCGAATTCACTGGAATCTTCGATAGTATGAACCTTCTAATCGCATTCTCGACAGATGTGCATATTCTCTCTATATCCTCAGGACTTATTTTCCTTGGAAATTTTTCCTCCTCTCTCATGATACTTGATATCCTCTCTCACTTAATGACTGCTTTAACTTCTCCCTCAATTCGTTTACCTGCTGTCGGGCCCTTTCCTCTTGGCGTTGGAGAAGCTTGAGCCGCGTTTCGAGACTGTCCTTTCTCTCCTTTAATTCCTCCAGCAGTTTATTTCTGTCCGTCTGTACAAGCAAGCCCCCGACAATTTTGTACACTACTGCATCCTCATTTACTTTCTCTAACTCGGAAATTGCAAACTCTGTTTCTCTCAATTCCCTCTCTAATTCAAGCTTACGAGCCGTCAGCATATCGAGCCTCTGCTGTGCTTGTTGCAGGAGTGCCAACTGGTTTTGAATTTGTGGAGGCAGCCTCTCGGCCACATCAATCCCTCCTACTATCCTTCTTAACTAATAGCAATTTAATATCTTCTGCTATTTTTACCCACCTCAAGCATGCGTTCACGGCGGCTCTCAGCGCTGTTATATCCATTGCAATTATCCGTATCTCCACAATATTCCCCTTGCGTGTTATGAAGGTTCTCTCTCTTTCCGTAGGTAAACTCATAGTCTCAGGCAAAAGCGCCGAATATAGCATCTTCGCATCGTCATCATTATCGTATTCAACCACTATCTCGACTTCCGCCTCACGTCTCTCCAATTAAAAGCACCTTTGGCTCCCAGAACAGTTTCTTCACCCTTATTATCGGGCCCACAATCTTTTCATTAAGAAGTGAGTAGAAGGATAATGCAGCAAGAGACCTTCTATCCTCCTCCACCTTTAAAATCAGTTCTAACCCTTTTTCTTCCCTCAAGTCCGCAGCCCTTTCCATGGAGTCTAAAACATATACCTCTGACTTCAAAATATACCCTAGAGCGTCTGCAAGTTTTCTTATTTCATTGTTTGCCGATCCTGTTGTAACCACGCCGAGAGAATTGTGCCTTCGAAGAGATCTAATACCGAGATCTCTCTGTAATTTGACTCCAGCCAACAACATGTCGGGCCCCAACCTTTTGAAGGTTTCTGAGCTGACCTCAAAGAAGTGCATTTTACCCGGGTTTCCTTTGTAAACGCTCACCAAGATTATCCTGTCGGCACCTAACTCTATAGCTCTCAGGGCAACGCCCTCTAGGCTCAATTTCCCCCTATTGATCCTTACCGCACCAGGAATGACCCTGGCAAGGTCATTACAAAGAGATCTCGTTCTACGAGTTGGCCGTCGTGATGTAGTTATAAGAATGCTCATCTCTCCTGTTCCTTCCGCTGTATGGTCGCAATAGTCTGACGTACGGTCTTCCCAACCGCGGTCATTGGGAAGTATGCTCCTCCTGTAAACGTGTATCCGCACTTCCGGCAGCGCCACAGTGCCGTTCCTATTCTCTTAACTCTGCGTATACCGCATCTGGGACACTTATGCCACTGCCGCATCACCATTTCTATTTCTGCAACTCTCTTCCTGATTCTGACCCCATATCTTGCTCCAAACCTACCAGCAGGCCCAACTTTCTTCGTTCTTCCCATTTTTAGTCACCTAATGACACTTTAGGAAGTTTCTCTCTCAGGTCCTTTGCCTTCCTCAATGCCGTCTCCAGCATGTAATTTATATCGTTTACGTCAAAGGTCCCCGAGCCCCCCTTCTGCATCGACACCAAGTGCCCCTCCTCATCGACGGTTATTGTTAAGCAGGCGTCCATTACTTGTTCCTCCTCTATGCAGGGATCCACGATTATGCTATCTCCTATCTTTGCAAAGGTTACAGACACCGGAATATGACGCATCGGAAGTGGCACTTCTTCATCTAGTACTTTTATTTCATCTTCTTGAACTTCAACTTTAGGTATTTTTGTCGTTAGAAGGGCGGCAATTGCCCCAAGCGCTGACGCATCAAAGAGGTTTCCTGAGTGATCTAATATGTAAAGATCCACAAATAATATCCAGACCTTCTCTCCCTCAACTAAACACAACTTCTCTAAATCTATTGCCTCGCTTTCCCTCAATCCTCTATCAACCACACGTGCAAGCTCTATTGCATCCTCATCAGGAGGTCCCGGCTCAAAGAATGGAGAAGCCGTTGGAACAAACTCGGCATTAACTGTCAGCACTCCCTTATTTGGAGTATCTGGGAAAGGTGCGCCTATCTCTGCCTTCACACCAACAACAACCTTCGTATCTCCCAGCTTCACCATTGCTGAACCTTCCGCCTTTTCAACAACTCCCGTCTCTATCTCGATCTTTCTAAAGTCTTCGAGCCCTCTTCCGTCTATTCTTCGTCTTTTGCTTAACAATGTTCTCATGCTCTCCCTTTCGATGTCGGAAACTATTTTATACATCTTATGCATCATTCTCCTTCCCTCAGCACCTCTTCTCTAACCTCTAAATACCTCTTTCTAAGAGCGGTCTTCTGCATGGCATATATCTGCTCACATCCCCTAATCGCTAACTCGAGTCCCTGCCTGAACTCCTCCGGAGTCCATTTTCCGTCTAATTGCAACAATGTTATCTGCTTCTTCCGCGGCATCAGTGCAACGGGCATATCTCCCTGCCCGTACTTATCTTCAATATCATTTATGTCGAGAACTATATGTCCGTCTACCTTCCCAACAGCGACCGCCGCAACTAAATCTGACATTGGGATTCCTGCATCTGCTAATGCTAATGATGCTGCAGTGATACTAGCACATCGTGTTCCCCCATCTGCCTGTATTATTTCTATAAACACGTCTATTGCTGTTTTTGGAAATCTTTCAAGAAATACTGCCGGCTCCAGCGCCTGCCTTATTACCTTTGACAGCTCAATTTCTCTTCTCGAGGGTGCTGGGCTCTTTCTCTCCTCAACAGAGAACGATGCCATACGGTATGTGCACCTTAATAGTGCTCTATCAGGTAACGCTAGGTGCCGTGGGTGAAGTTCTCGAGGACCGTATACTGCGACAAAGACCTTTGTTTTCCCTTGTTCTAGATATGCAGATCCGTCTGCCTGTTTCAGCACGCCCACTTCCATTTTCATCTTCCTTAATTCGTCAACTCTTCTACCATCGACGCGAAGACCGTTCTCATCAATCAACCTCTCTGGTTGCTGTTTGATCCTAGGAACTATTTTCATTCGCATCACTCCCCTCTTCGAATTTTTCCCATCTCCTGCTTTATAAACTCGCGGATTCTGTCAGTGAGTCCCGTCGTGTGAGCTTCCCTCTCTATTCTGCGAACGATCATCTCAATAATATCCTCGATCTCCGGCCTCTCACATGAAATCCAGATCCTACCGTTCTGTCCTATCACGATCTTGCATTTTGTCTCTCCTTTTACCATATTTATCATCGATCCTTTTCTCCCTATCAATCTTGGAACTTTAGTAGGCTCCATGATTATCAATCTTCCTCCCTTGAGTTTCCCAAGTCCCTTCTCCTTTATTGTCAGGATGGGATCATGTGTTCTATCGAAGGATACTATCTTCGCAAGTATGGTGTCTCCCACATCGAGATACTTCCGTGGATCTTCTCTTACCGGATCTATTGGTCTATCGAATACATTAGATGCCGGAAGAGTTGCAACATACGGCGCTCTGATATCAACTTTCCAGCTGGCTATCGCTACGTCTATCACCTTCCCTATAACAATATCATTGGGACGCGGTATGTAAGTCCCCTCTAACGGAATTACATTAATAACATCATTTTTTATCTCGAGCAATCCGATAACAGCCGCGAAAATGGAATCTCCCTCTCTGAACGTTCCAACCCCGGGTTTATAATTTGGGCCTGTCGCAATACAATCCCCGGGGACAACAATATCCTTATTCTGGAAAAATATCGGCATTTATATCACCTACTTTTTCTTCTTCCCTACGATCTCTGCCCTTGCTTGACCCTTGGTCATATTATTGAGTTTTTCAATAAAGGACGTTCTTATGCCAGCGGGTATCTCAACAACAGCCTCCCAGGAACCATCAGGATTCCACTTCTCAGACGTAATGGTACCTGATGCTCTGACGAAATTATACACTTTTCCGGTATAAATTGCAGGAACGTGAATCTTCAACGTGGTTATTTCCATTCTTATCGGAATAATTGGTTCTAGCGCCTTTATAATGTCCTTTAGCTGCTCCTCTGGAGACTTAAATGGGTCTATCGCAACCTTGGCCTCTTCAAGCGCTTTTTCTATCCTTTGCGGAGGGTGGGGAAGTCCCGTTTGGGGATTTATGCAATACTTTGATATTAGCGATATGATAGCCTTCTTCTTTTCTTCTATCATCCGCCTTCTCTGCTCTGTCGTCAGTTGTAATCTTCCCTTCGTTATTATTATTTTTGAAATCTCGAACGGATCTGTGGTTCCAAATATCTCCTTCAATTTGCTCTCAGGCGCCTTCTTGCCATGCCTCACATCTTCAAAGATTATGTAACCCTTAAGTACGTCCCTTATATCAATATCTTTTCCTCTTTTTAAATCCCATGCCTTTTCGGGATCTACTATGACCTCAAACCTCATACCTCTGGTCTCAAGACGAGCAATTGCAGCCCCTTCTAATATTACCCATTTTTCTCCTCTAATCGCGCTCATAACCATCAACCTTTGCTATCCTTTAATTTTTCAACGTAATGATTAACCTCTTCGGGTGATAAAAGCCTAAACTTCCGGGTTTCACGATACGCGATTGCCATTTCTACCTTTTTTGAATCTATTTCGCCATTCATCGCCTTACGTAAAGCTTTAAGCGCGAGCATAACGGCATCATCTAAACTTAAATCGTCCCTATATTCTTTTTCAAGTAACTCCATCGCAGCCTGTGCCCCCGCCCCCATTGCAACTGCCTTGAATTCCCAGAATGTACCACTTGGATCCGTCATGAAAAGGCGGGGACCCTTATCATCAACCCCAGCTATTAGTAATGAGACCCCGAACGGCCTAACCCCCGCATGTTGCGTATAAAGCTGCTTTATATCTCCAATTCTTTTTGCCAACAATTCCACCGAGATGGGCTCATCATAATTAAGCCTATTTAATTGGGCTTCTAAACGTGCGTAGTGTATGAGAATTCTGGCGTCAGCGGTCAAGCCGGCGATTGCAACTCCCACATGTTCATCTATCTGGAACACCTTTGTTACATTCATCGGTTCTTGTAGGGGTAGGAGTTTCTTTTCCACGGATAGTACAACGCCATCCTTACACTTGACTCCGACGGCCGTCGCCCCCTTCTTTACTGCTTCCATTGCGTACTCTACTTGGAACAGGCGGCCGTCGGGGCTGAATATGGTAATCGCCCTGTCATAACCAAAAGCAGGCGGTATCATTTTGATGCCTCCCTACACCATGGGTACCTCGTCGGTTTTCATGATTTTGATATTTTTGGAACACCGCAAAGATACGTGTACTCAAGACTTTAAATATTAAACGAATACTGTTTAAAGGTGTAGTATGGAAGAATGGAAGACCTCCAGCAGGCATCACAAGACGTGATGTGCGCCACTCAAATAGTAAAATTTATCTTCTCTGAATCTCTAAGGGAAAATGCGGAGATGATGTGGCCGTCCCAGACTGAGCACGGAGGCGATGAAGACCTCGCGACGAGCATTGATCCGCCTCTGCTTCTGTGCGTGTCAATCTTCTTCTGCGCCCATGAACTCCTTACCCGGTCCCAGAAGTTCGATCTTCCTGATGTTCTTCTTCAGAGGACTCACGTGAATCAATCCCTGAATTTCGAGTTGCATGAGCGCTCTATTGAACTCAGATGCGGAGACCTCACCCATGTACTTGTTTAGGTATTCTAATAATTCGTCGTCACGCAAAATTTGCTGTCGTTTCAGTATTTGAAGTATTAGCATCTTTAGTGGAAGAATTCTTCCTGTACTCATAAAACCACCCCGCTACTATATTGTGGGAGTGTACTGGAACTGATGTGAATACTTAAACTGTTCAGAAAACTTTCTATACCAACGGACGACTTCCTCATTAACTGTCGGGCGAACTTTCTTTAACGCTTCCATGAAGTGTCTCCATTCGATTTTTTCGATGTTTTCATTCTCCCTAAGTGCCAATATGGCTGCTTCTCTGCATAACGCCGCCAGATCGGCGCCAACATATCCCTCGGTAATCTCAGCAAGTTTCATGAGGTCAACATCTTCTGCAAGGGGCATATTACGCGTGAGTACCTTTAGGATTTCGTATCTGGCAGACCTATCAGGTGGCGGGACATAAATCAACCTATCGAATCTTCCCGGCCTGAGAAGGGCTGGATCCAAAAGATCAGGTCTGCTGGTTGCGGCGACAACAATAACTTCCTTTAACGGTTGTAACCCGTCCATTTCGGTAAGAAGTTGACAAACTATCCTTTCAATGGCAGGACTTTCAAATGCCATTGTATCACGTCTTCTAGCGATTGCATCTATTTCGTCAAAGAAAATTATCGTGGGCGCGATCATACGTGCTTTTCTGAAAATCTCCCTTATTGCTTTCTCTGACTCCCCCACCCATTTCGATAGAATCTCGGGCCCTTTTACATAAATGAAGTTCGCGCCTGCCTCGTTAGCAAGCGCTTTAACAAGTAGGGTTTTACCCGTCCCTGGAGGTCCATATAGCAAAATTCCTTTGGGAGGCTCTATGCCCATTCGCTTAAAGCGCTCGGGATGTTTAAGTGCCCACTCTACAGTTTCCCTCAACTCTTGTTTAATGTCCTCCAGTCCTCCTATATCAGACCATTTGACCGCCGGGACCTCAACGGCGATTTCCCGAATTGCAGAAGGTTGGACTTCCTTAAGAGCATCTAAGAAGTCCTTCATCGTCACCTTTATGTTTTCGAGCACATGGGGCGGTATTATTTCATCGTCCATGTTTATCATGGGAAGGTACCTTCTAAGAGCACGCATCGCAGCCTCTCTGCAAAGTGCTGCCAGATCGGCACCCACAAACCCGTTTGTCAACTCCGCTATTTTTCTCAGATCCACGTCTTCCGCAAGGGGCATACCACGTGTATGTATCTTTAGAATCTCATAACGCCCGTCCTTATCTGGAACTCCTATCTCTATTTCCCTGTCAAATCTACCAGGTCTTCTAAGTGCCGGATCCAGCGCATTAGGTCTGTTGGTTGCACCTATCACTATCACATGTCCTCTTGTCTTAAGCCCGTCCATCAGCGCCAGTAATTGTGCAACAACACGCCTCTCAACTTCACCCGTAACTTCTTCCCTCTTGGGGGCTATTGCGTCAATTTCGTCGATGAATATTATGGAAGGCGCGTTTCTTTGAGCCTCTTCAAACACTTGGCGAAGTTTTTGCTCAGACTCCCCATAGAACTTTCCCATAATCTCAGGACCATTTATTGCTATAAAATAGGCATCAGCCTCATTCGCAACGGCTCTCGCTATCAGAGTTTTCCCGCAACCGGGAGGGCCGTACAAAAGGATTCCCTTAGGGGGATCTATTCCTAACTTCTTGAATAACTCCGGGTGTTTGAGGGGGAGTTCAACCATTTCTCGTATCTTTTGAATGACGTCAGAGAGGCCTCCGATATCCTCATATGTAACGTATGGTATCTCACCCGCCTCCTCTGGCCTCTCCTTTATCTTAATCTCGGTACTATCGGTAACCACAACTATTCCTTCCGGTCTTACGCTAACTACCATCAGGTTTAGTGATCGCTTCAGCAACGGTATCACTATGTGATCTCCCCTCGTCAATGGACAATTTAACAATCTTCTCTTAACATATGTAACCAGATCCTTGTCAATACCGTGAATTTGAGGTGAAATTAACGCTAAAACTACTATTGAAGCCTCCTTTTCTTCCGCTTTCCTTATGGTAACTGTTCCTCCGAGCGTCACACCTGCATTCTTACGAATAGTACCATCCATACGTACAATTCTCAGTCCGCAGTCCTCCGGATACGCTGGCCATACAATCGCAGCCGTGGATCGGCTTCCTACGATTTCAACTATGTCTCCTGTTTTTATTCCGAGCATGTCCATGACTTCAGGGTCTATTCTAACAACGAACCTGTTTACATCCTCTTGCTTTGCCTCTGCCACTCTCAACTTGCACTCTTGCAAATAGGCCGTCCTCCAGATGTTTTCCCTAAAACTCATAGTATCATTTGGCAAGGCAGACTATTATATCGTAACCATTAACTGAATTTAAGTATCATCTGACAAAGAAGAAAATGCAAAACAAGAAATACAGTACCGCTCTATAGTCTTGTCACTCCCTCTATTTCGACCTCACTGACTCCCTTTACATTTCTAATCTTCTCTTCGACTCCCTCTAGTGCTCCTTCGACCTCCGGTACTATTAATGCGAGTTTCAGAACCTTGAGCCCAAATGCTATATCTTCGATCCTAGTATCGCTAATCGTTGCATCACCGCCTATCTCCTTCTTTATACTCTCAAGCATGACATTTAAATCGACATCAGTACTCTCGGGAAATATCTTAACTATTGCAATAACTTTCCCCACTATTACCACCTCATGGTCCGATAAAATCGCAATTGGGACATTTGTATGGGCGAGTCAACTTTTTACACTTCTCACAACGCCATAGTATTATCTGTCCACAGTTAGGGCATGGGAATTTCACGCATGCCTCATCAACGAGGATAGGCCTTCCACAGGAACTACAAACCGGTGGCTTGTACTCCGAACTCATACTCTACCTCCGTATTTTTTTTTGTGGTCATCTGCGAGTTGCTAATCAAAACGCAAAGTAGATAAATTTTTCTCAACTGACCGAGGCTGTTTCATAAATAAATTCAACATAAACACTCACGGCTAGACATCGGCCCGGGGACGTCGATCGCTGGTACGCGCGTCGCCGGCCGTCTCTGCCCCTCTGCCCTCATCGGATTCCGAGTCACGCGCCCGTCTTCCCGATTGCGATCCGCTCTATATTCATCGCGAGTGATAACCACTTCACGAAGGCGTCCGCGCTCTCAACGAGCACGTACCTCAGCGAGCTCCTGAGCCTCGCCTTTAGCCTCGAGCAGAAGCGCTCTCCTTCGCCCCTGTGCCGGTAGATGTGCCTGAGTGCCTCGAAGACCCTCTCGTACCTCGCGCCCCACCCCCACCGCC
>Ga0190367_1000201_pt1 | contig 46006 bp, 47 predicted proteins | sample 4872181011_MG_FD_171838 | JGI IMG/M metagenome (GOLD analysis project Ga0190367, IMG submission 171838) | Hydrothermal vent microbial mat bacterial communities from Southern Trench, Guaymas Basin, Mexico - 4872-18-10-11_MG | ecosystem: Environmental > Aquatic > Marine > Hydrothermal vents >... | reverse complement strand
GTCTGGGAATATTTGGCAAGAAAAATAGGAATAGTCGGAAAAGATCTTCATAAAATATCCAAACCAGAAATCCCAGAAGCAGGAGGCATACCAATTTTTTTGCTTTTTTTCCTAATAAATTATCCTTACATTCTAAAATACCCATATCTCCTTTCTTCCTTTTTGGGATTTCTGATAGGCTTAACGGACGATCTCCTCAGACCAAGAGGCCTCCCTTGGAAAGCAAAATTTTTGCTATCCTTTATTCCAGTAATTGTTGTCTTAATTCCTACTTTTTTAGCCAATTTTGGTTTTTCTTTTTTAAGCATCCTTTTTTTCCTAATCTTACTTGTTTTGGGGGTAGGGTGGACAAATGCTGTAAATACACTTGCTGGATTTAATGGGGTTGAAATATGTTCAATACTTCCTATTCTTATCTATCTTGCCTTTTGTGCAAATTCCTATGAAGAAAAACAAATTTTAGCGAAACTAATAATAATACTAATTCCTTTCCTTTTTGAGAACTGGTGTCCTGCTAAGATATTCCCTGGAGATTCATTTACCTATGGAGCTGGAGCGTTAATTTCAGCTTATTTCGTTACTTATTTGGATTTTAGGGGTGGGATAGCATTCCTGCTTCCTTACCTCCTAAATGGATATCCCATCCTGTTTTTCCTTTTCTATAGTTTTTTAGGGAAAAAAGTAAAACTAGAAAAACATGATTGGATTATAAAAGGTAATGGAGTAATTTGTCCTACTAAAAAGGAAAAACTTCTTGAATTTATAGCATTTCTTATCTCAAAAAGAAGAAAGGCATGTAGAGAGGATGAGCTTGCTTTTGGGGTCTTTCTGATCCAAATGCTAATCCTGTTAATTCTTTTAGCTCTTTAAGAAGAGATATGGAAAAAGAACCAATCTTGGTAGTAGGACTTGGAGAGGTTGGTAGGGCTATTTACGATATAATAAAAGAGAGGGGATTTAACGTATTTGGGTATGATCTAGACGAAAAGAAATCGATACATGCGCTAGAGAGTGTTCCAAAAAAGGTTAAAGTAATGCATATATGTTTTCCAATGTTTGATAAGGAGACTTTTATAAAGGAGTGCATAAAATATATGAACCGTTTTAATCCAGAACTCACAGTTATAGAATCTACAGTTATTCCCGGAACCACCAGAGAAATTTATGAAAAAACAAAAAAACAAATAGTACATTCTCCAATAAGAGGAAAACATCCAAATTTGCAAAGACATATCAAATTCTGGACCAAGTGGATAGGCTCCCCAACAAAAGAGGCAGCATTAAAGGCTAAGGAATACTATGAGAAAATAGGCCTTAAGGTCATAGTAGCTGAAAATTCAGAAACCACAGAGCTTGCAAAGCTAATAGAAACCGTGTATAGAGCTCTTCTAATTGCCTGGTGGCAAGAGGTTCACCGAATGAGCAAGATTTTTGGGAGCAATATAATGGAGATATGTAAATTTGTACTAGAAGTTCATGAAGTTCTGAAAGATAGACCAGTATATTATCCTGCTGTCATAAGAGGCCATTGCTTAATTCCTAACACCAGACTACTTTTGAATGCTCTAAAAGAGAATAATTTCTTGAAGTTTATCTTAACCTCAAATGAGAAAAGGGCTGAGGAATTAAAAAATGAAAGATTGATGAAAGAAGTAGAGGAAATAAAAAAGGAAATATGGAAGAAATACACACCCCAGTGGTATTATGAATGAAGATTAGAATTTTTCAAACGCCATTTTCTCCAATAGGGCCTACTTTCCTCCTGTAGTTTTAGAAGAGAGTCTATATCTTCAGAAAGTAAGCTATAGTATATTTGGTATAGCCTCCTTGCCACTTTTTCTATAGAGTGATATCTTTCGACAAATTCCCTGTTAAGCCAATCCATCCCAATGATTTTACAACCGCATGAAGCGGCCTCTAACTCAGAAATACCATAACATCCAAGCATCTCCACAGCGGCATGGAATTGAGGAAGGACGTATTTAAATTTGTTTAGGAAATATGGCAATTCACTTTTTCTTACAGGTTTTTCCCATCTTATATTGGTAAGATTCCTCTTTTTTATCTCCTTTCTTACCTTTTCTATATAATTTTTGTCTCCGAGCTCTATTAGAATAAAAGTTTTGTCTTTATGATTTTCTATAAATTTAAGTATTTTGTTGACGCCCTTTTCAGGACTTATTCTGGTAAAGACTAATATTTCATCTTCGGTTTTTTCTATTTCTGGCATAGGTCTAAACTTTGAAGTATCTATGGGGTTAGGGAGCCATATTTTTGGTATGTTTTCAATTCTTCTTGACCTTTCTGAAAGCCCTGAGAGAAATATAAAGAGATCGGGGGTGGAATAGAGAAAAACATCAGACATTTTAGGAAGGATATGCTTAATTATAAAAAAGGAGAAGATAGAAGGGCTTCTTAGTTGACTTCCATGGAAATGGGAGATAGTCTTTATTTTTCTATTCTTCTTTTTTAGCAAATAGGTCCAAACGCAAGAGTATCTAGGAGCATCAACATGGAAAATATCGAATTTTGAGAAGTTAGGGAGGAATACATACTCTTGAAATCTATTCAAAAGGTTGTACTTTACGCCTTGCGAATAGAGGGAAATTATCTTTTTCTCCCAGAAGGATAGAATAATTTTATACTGAAAATCGTCATATTTCTTTTCCATCCAAGGAAGCAAAGTAGATGAAACCAGCCCGCAGTCTCCATGTTTTAACACTCTAATCATGATATCATGATTAGAACATTCTCTTACTAAAATCATATGAATATAAGGCAAAATATGGGATCGTCTAAGATTTTGTATAACCCTTCTTTCAATCTAAGAAGAAAAAGCGATAGAGCGATCGTTATATGTGCCAGAAATGAAGAGAAAATACTTTCTAAAACCCTTCCAAAAATAAGGGATGAGAATAAGGAAGTTCTTCTTGTTCTAATAGATGATGGTTCAATTGATAAAACCCAGGAAATTGCAAAGAAGTACTCTGATGTTATAATTAAGTTCCCTTTTCATAAAGAAAGTTTTGCAGGCAGACCAGAGTTAGCAATTAGATATAATACAGCACTCTCTATTTTACCTAATTCTATTACCTACGTAATGATTCTTGGAGCAGATACGCTTCCTTCTAAAAAATATTTTTCTACTATTGTTAAAAGAATGAAAAAAGATCATGTTACAATAGCTTCAGGCATCTTAAAGGGAGAAGAAATGTTTTCTGTATTTCCTAGAGGAAGCGGAAGAGTATATGAATATAAATTTCTCAAAGAGATCAATTTTTTCCCAGTAGGGTGGGGATGGGAATCCTATGTTGTATTTAAGTGCCTCCAGATGGGAAGAAAGATTAGGATCTATAAAGACCTTAAACTTTACTCTCTTAGAAAAACAAAGCTAAATACGAAGAAACTAGCTTACTGGGGCAAAGCTATGAAAAATTTGGGGTACACTCCTCTATTTGCTCTGATGAGAAGTTTGAAATTTAAAAATTTCAATATTTTAGAGGGCTATTTTTCTCATTCTGAGATAACATTCAAGGAAATAGTCCCTGTTGTGAGGAAATATGAGTTACTCTCATTTTTTCTGAACCTAAAGTTATTTATAAAAGAGCATTTATTTTACAGAAAACATCCATAGAGAGCTACCTAATCGCGAGAAAAAAAATTGTTGCTCCTTTTTAGGCAGCATATGGCTAACAAGCCTTTCTTTAATATTCAAAATTCCTAAAAATTACATTAGCCAGATTATCTCCCATGTGTTTAGTTCTGTTAACTAGGAATGTAGTGAAGCCCTCACTTCTGAACTAAATTTTTATCAATTTGATCATGAGTCTTTTATAATTCCCTATGGAGAGTGGGCCGATCATTTTTCTCATAGTGCTTGACACACTAAGACATGATTATGGCAGAACTCATTTGGATAAACTTTTTCAAAAATACGGTTTCGTAAGGAAAGATGCTATTTCTACTGCTTGTTGGACAGCTCCATCTCATTTTTCAATTTTTTCAGGAGATTTACCATCAATTCATGGAATAGGAAAAAGCAAAGTAGGAAAAAATACTTCTTATACAGACATCTTTTCTTCCGAAAACATTTTTCGATATTTGAGGGCGTTAGATTTTAAAATAAATTTCTTCACAGCGAATCCTTTTATTTCAAAACATTTTGGGTATATTGATGCCTTTTTTAATGATTATTATGAGGTAATAAACATTTTAGCCAGAAACTTCTTTCTCTTTTCAACAGAAGAATTAAAAAAGATATCTACTCTTCAAAAAGAGGGGCTCTTAGGATTTCAAAGATTTTTTTCTCTTCTTAAAAGCAAGAAAATAAGGCTTCTTTTTAAACTAGCATATAAGAAAGCGATAGATTATATGTGTCTTTTAATTCCATACTTAGCTTTAGAAAAAGGGGTAACTAATGCTATCAAAACCCTGAGAGATGAAATAACTGCACAGCCATTCTCTTTTCAATTCTTTAATTTAATGGAAGCTCATGAACCATATCCTAGGTTATTTCTCTCTGAAATAAGGAAAAAAATATCGCCTTTTAGATCTGGCCTTATTTCGAGGTTTAATTCCTTAGAAAGAAGATGGAAGATGGGTTATTTTCTCTCTTTGAGCTATTTAAGAAAAAAACTTGAAATTTTTACTCGCCTCTTGCTAAAAAAATTAAAAGAAAAAGATGGAGGAAAATACTTAATAATTTTTACCTCAGATCATGGCCAGATGTTAGGAGAAAAAGGAGTATTTGGACATGAATGGGGCTTATTTGACCAATTAATTGATGTTCCTTTTTGGATAAAAGCCAATGATATCCCCAGTTTCGTAAAAAGGGAGAAAAGGTATATTTCTCTTTGTAATATTGGTCCTTTTATTAGAAGTTATATAGATGGTGAAAAAAATCCTTGGAAGTATCTGTTTTCTGATTTTTGTTTTTCTGAATGTTTTGGAACAGCGACTCGTCCTCCTGAATCTTGTCCTGAGTTTCTTTCTAAGTATGGGGTGTATAAATACAGGGTAGCTTGTAAAACAAACGAAGGAAAAGTTATTTATAATGTTGATGATGAAAAAGTAGAAGAAAAATATGGGAAATGGGAAGAGTGTCTAAAAAAAGTAAAGGAATATTTAGAAAATCCAGAAGAATTTTCACCAGGACTATTCCCAGACTAGAAATACCCTAATCTTCTTAAAGCTTCCATTACTCTTTCCTTATCAATATCCCTTCCCGCTCTCTCCTGGACCCTTTTGCTTCTAATAAAAGCTATTATTTCATCCAAATCCTTGAATCCTCCTTTTTTTGCAATTGTAGTGCAACACTTGCATCCTAACGATGTATACCCTTTGAAATATAGAGGATTCACTGGCAAATTCCTCTCTTTTGTATATTCCCAAACGTCTAGCCAAGACCAGTGTAATATCGGATGAACTCTTATGTGTTTTGGATTTTCCCTAGGAGAAAAATAGACTTCTTTTGCTCTTTCCGGATGCTCATCCCATCTTATTCCTACAAACAGAGCATCAATTTTATATTTTTCTATTAGGTTATTAAGTGGCATTACTTTTAACCAAAAACAGCATTTCTTTTTATCTTTTCCAATTTCTCCAGCCTTTTTATAAAATTCGTCTTTTACCACATCTTTGTACCAAATTACTTTCTTCAATCCTAATTTTTCTACAATTTTTCTTTGGAATTCCATATTTTCTTCGAAAGGTAATGGCTCGATACAAGTTGATACCCAAGGCATTTCGAATCCATTTTCTTTTACAACATCAATTACTAGGTAAAGCATTAGAGTTGAGTCTTTTCCTCCAGACCAAACTACGCATGGGTTTCTAAATCTTTCCAAAGCGCTCTTGATTACGGATTTAGATTTCTCAACTTTCCAAAGCAAACTTTTTTTCATTTTACATCACCAGAAGGTTCAATTCTCTCTATATCATCTTCTCTTAATAATTCTCCTCTCCAAACTTCTATAATTACCAAAGGATTATCTTTGTCGTTAATTATTCTATGCAATTCTTTTTTTCTTATGTGAAAGTAGTCCCCAGCTTTGCATTCTAGAGTTTTGTTTCCAATTACTACTTTTCCCTCTCCAGAAACTATAATCCAATGCTCCTCCCTATGATTGTGATACTGAAGGCTGTTCATTTTCTTTGGGTAAACAATTATCTTTTTGACCACATAATTTTTTCCAATGTCTAGGACCTCAAATTCACCCCAACTCCTTTTTTCTTTCTCTGGAACCGAAATTGTTTGCATAATTTTAGTAATCTAATTTACTTTAAATTATGCCGGAAGTTGTTATGATTATTCTTGATGCCTGCAGACCTGATTATTTAGGTTGTTATAATCCTAACTTCTCGAATAATAGCAAGCACATTGATCAAATTGCTCTGGAGGGAAAAGTTTTCAAAAAAGTAAAAAGCCCTGGATCTGCAACTTCAGAAAGCTTACCTAGAATCTTTTCTGGGAATAGATATCACCCTTTAGTTGGCTTTACATTCCCTTCTAAGAAAAAATGGGTAAAGAGGTCTATATTAGCTGTTAAGTCTTTGTGGGAAGTACCTGCCTTTTGCCTAAAACTTCCAGCAATCTTATTGGGAAAATTCTTTTTAAAACTAAGAATGAGGTTTTTTGATACAAAAATTAGTTTTTTGAAAAAAAGTTTTGTAGAAAATATAAGAAAAGAATTAATTACCTGTTGTGTAGGGGCAAATCCTTATTTGGACTTTGGATTTAAGAAGGGATTTGATGAATTTTATAACCTTATAAGCGTAAAAATGGAAGAAGGGTTGATGGACTTTAGATTAAAGGATTTTTTGCATCCAAAGATTGTAACTGAGAAAGCTATAGATTTTATAGAGAGAACCCGAAGGAATTACTTTCTTTATATTCACTTTCTTCAACCCCACGCCCCCTATCTTGAGAGAGATGGAAAATTAATAAAGCCGCATAAGCTAAGCTATTGGGAAATGAAGTTTAGGATAAATAGTGAAAAAAAGATCTTGAGTAAGATATTGAACAGAATAGAAAAGGCATATTGTAATAACATTAGGATAGTTGATAGAGAAGTCTATAGGATATTTACAAAAGCCTTAGAAAACTCTGAGGATCTCTTATTCATTGTAACTTCTGATCATGGGGAAATAATAAGAGAATATCCTAGATACAAAATATTTCAGCATTATCCCTGTTTCCACGCTCCAGAACTAATTAGAGTTCCTCTAGTAATCTGGAGCAGCCTTCCTGTTTCTAAAATTGTAAGAAAAATTAGAAATTTGGTCAAAATACCTAAAGTAATAAAAAGATTTTTGAAAGTTTGTAAGCGAAAATGAGGGTTATAGCAGATTTACATTTACATAGCAAGTACTCTGGAGGAACATCTAAGCAAATGAGCTTAAAGAATATTGAAAAGTTTGCTTATATAAAGGGATTAAACCTAATGGGAACAGGGGATTCTACGCATCCAGATTGGTTTTCAGAACTTTGTAAAGAGCTTGAAGAAGAATATGATGGAATTTATAAAAGAAAAGAAGGAAAATATGATGTATATTTTCTTGTTACTACAGAAGTGAATCTGATTTTTAAAAAGAATGAAAAAATAAGAAAGATTCATTTTCTTCTCCTCTTTCCATCTCTGGAGCGGGCAGCAGAATTTAATATAGAGGCCGGAAAATATGGAGATCTTTCCAAGGATGGAAGACCAACTCTTAGGCTCACAGCCGATGAATTGGTAGATCTGTGTTTGGATATTGATGAGAAGATATTGCCTATACCAGCCCATGCTTGGACCCCTTGGTTTGGAATTTTTGGATCGAAGTCTGGATTCAATTCAATAAAAGAATGCCTTGAAAGGAATTATAAAATAGTTCCGGCCCTAGAGACGGGTCTTAGTAGTGATCCAATAATGAATTGGATGGTCTCTGAATTGGATGATTATATTTTAGTCTCAAATTCAGATTCCCATTCCTATTGGCCCTATAGGATAGGAAGGGAGGCAAATATTTTTTACTTGGATTCTCTCTCCTATTCTGAGATATTTAAAATAATAAAACATAAAAAAAGAGATAAAATAGCAACCATAGAAGTAAACCCTGCTTATGGGAAATATCATTGGGATGGACATAGAAATTGTGGAGTTTTTATTCATCCAAAAGAAAGTATTGAAAAATTTGGAAATTTATGTCCAAAATGTGGAAAACCATTGACCTTAGGAGTATTGCACAGAGTATATGATCTAGCTGATAGGGAAGAAGGATATGTTCCTGAAAATTCCCAAAAATTCTATTATAATCTTCCTTTACAAGAAATTCTTTCCATAAAAACTGGAAAAGAACCTCTCTCGCAGACTGTGTGGAACTTGTATATGAAATTGATAAACAAATTTGGAAGTGAAGTTGAAATATTATTATTTAGGGATATAAAGGAGATTAAAAGTGAAAGCGAATGGCTAGGGAACGTAATAGAGAAGATTAGAAATAATACTCTTCCAATAAGGCCAGGGTATGATGGAGTTTATGGTGAGATAATTCTGGAGGGGAAGCTAGAGATTCCGAAATATGAGAGAAAACAAAGGAGTTTATTTGAATTTTAGTTTCTAAATAGGAATCTCAACTATATCGTCCCCCGCGCTCCAGAGCTGGAGTGAAGAATTAAACGCTCAAATTTTTTAATTATGTAAACCTATTCTTAATTCAAAACCTTTGCTTACTTTTTCATGTATAATACAAAAAGTATGGCCACTCCAGTTCATTTCTTAGTACCTTCTCGCTACTTGACTGGAGCGCGAGGAAATAAGATATCTATACCTGGAGCGGATACAAAGCCTTTATTTGTTTTTATCCTGCACTTAATTCTTTTGTTCTCTATAAAAAATAATTGTGCTACCTGCTCCAGAACTGGAGCGGGCGGACAAAGCTCTCATTTGCTCTAAGGAAAAATGATTTACTATATAGCATGGAAATGTCCTAAATGCGGGAAAAAACAAGTAAGTTACTTTATTAAATATGCGAAAAGATTTAAATGCAGATTCTGTGGAAGGACAACAACATATTTAAAACTAAAGAAGCTTGCATGCGTTTTTTGCATAACTAGAGATCCAAAAGAGGCTAGGAAGAAAATAGCTAATTTGGAATGATGGTTGGTAGTATAACTTAGAAACAATATACAAACGTATGAGAGAGGAGGACTTGCTTATAAGTTGGTATCTAAATGAATATGAGAAACTTTCTCTACCGGCTCTTTTCCAAGAAGTTAGGCTTTTAACTAGAGAGCTAATAGAGAAATGTAATTTGGAAAGTCTTCTCCCAAATGAAAAATATAAGAGATTACGAAGATTTGTATGGGAGCTTTACAGTTTTCCTGAATTTAGCCGAGAAGTGTTCCTAATTACTGGGAAAAAATATAACACCATAGCCCTAAAACATTTTTACAATTTCTTTACGAGTCGACATCTCCTTTTAAATGCCATTAAAGATCTAATTTTGAGGCTTATAACTAAATATGCTTCTGGACAAAAGCTTACACTCGAAATGATTTGTGAAGGAATCTTCAATATTTTGGAGGAAGAAAAAATAGAGAGTTGGGAGAGAAAGGTAATCCAAGAAAGTGTTCCAGAAGAAATTGTTGAGTATCTTCTCATAAATCTCGGTATTCTAGCAGAATTAGGATATTTCAAACTTAAAGTGGATTATGTTGCTAGAAAGGGGTACCCTCCGCCTGGAGATATTAGAGATATCGAGATTGAGATAACATAGAATTCCAAATTTCTGCTTCGAAATCAAGATAATTGTGGAAGCAAAACTAATATGGTTTGATTCATTTGGGGCTAAAAGCTCCTGTACCCTAGTTACTACTCCCAATTTAAAGATTTTGATTGATCCTGGAGTAGCAATTATGCATCCAAGTTTTCCTGCTAGTTGGGAGGATAAAGAAAGATGGACAATAGAAGGAAGAAATAAGATAATCAGCGCGCTCCAGAAGGCCGATATAGTTATAGTTTCTCATTATCATTGGGATCATTTTATTCCAGATAGATTTGATCTTTATTATAACAAAACTCTTTTCATAAAAAATCCTAATGAATATATAAATGACTCCCAAAGAGAAAGAGCTTTTGAATTCTTTAAAGGCCTTCTAGGAGAGGAATTGAGAATTAGAAAGGGAAGAAAAAAGAAATATAAAGATTTGGCTGAGGAGCTTAATTCTATAAACTTAGACTTTGGTGACTATAACCCAAGAAGGAAGGAGCTATTAGAGAAAGGTAGGAAATGGTTTGAAAAAAGGGCTGAGAACTGGAGCGGCTATGAAAAAATTAAGGATGGAAAATACAAAAGATTGGAAATTGTTTATCCTGAGGGAAAAACATTCAAGATAAAAGGAGTAAAATTGAAATTCTCAAACCCATTATTTCATGGGATTGAATATTCAAGAACAGGCTGGGTATTCTGGACCCTAATTGAATATAAGGGTTACAAGGTTCTTCATTCTTCTGATGTGAATGGACCGATAATTGAGGACTATGCGGATTGGATTATAGACGAAAATCCAGATTTTATAATTCTGGATGGCCCAATGACTTATATGCTCGGCTATACGCTCAATTTAATAAATTTCAATCGCGTGCTCCAGAATGTGAAGAGAATTATTGAAGAATGCGATTTTGAGATTTTAATTTGGGACCATCATTTGCCAAGAGAGAAAAGATTTAGGGAAAGGACAAAAGAGGTTTGGGAATTAGCGAAGAAACTAAATAAGAAAGTATTAACTGCATCCGAATTTCAGCTAGGAAAGAAGCCTATTGTGGAGCAGGTTTGATGCAACGTATTTGCAACAAATCTTGCAACTTATTTAAATATAAATGCGACGCAAAATTATCATGGAGTTAAAGGATGTGATAGGGCTAATTAAGAAAGGTGAGGGTCCTAACTTAGAATTTAAAGGAAAAATAAGCAAAGAAATTGCTAAAACAATATGTTCTTTTTCTAATACAGAAGGAGGAAGAATAGTTATTGGTGTTTCTGATAGAGGAGAAGTAATTGGGCTAATAAAGAAGGATCTAGAAATGATAGAAAGTATTATTCAGGCTGTAAGCCCAAAACCAAAAATAAAGATAGAAAAAATTAGGATAGATGATAGATGGGTTGTCGTTTTATCTGTTGAACCTACAGGTAAGCTCCATACTTTTAGGAATATTGCATATGTGAGAGTTGGAACATCGGATATTCCGCTTAGTATTGAAGAAATTACTGAGAAACTATTCGAATTAACCATAGCAAGATTTGATGAATTACCTTCAGGCGCTCCAGTCAATGAGCTTGATATGGAGACCTTTCACTCCTATTTAAGAAAAAGAGAAGAAATAAGGAAGATAAAAACTGAAATAGAAGATAAAGAGAAATTGTTAAGATTACTTAAGATAACAACTAATGGTGAGCTTACCAATGCGGGTTTATTATTCTTTGGAAAAAATCCGCAGAAGTATTGTCCCCATGCTAAGCTAAGGATAATTGTTTATGCTGGAGAGGATAGATCTAGTGTAAAAGAAGATTTGTTTATTTCGGGAAATCTTTGGAATCAGGCGCTCCAGTCGATCCAAGAGATAAAAAAGAGACTACCAAAAGGATTCATTGTAGAGGAACTGGAGCGGAGGGAGGAATATCCTATAAGCATTAGAGTGTTAAGGGAGGCAATTTTGAATGCAATAATTCATAGGAATTATTACATACCTTCTGAAATACTGGTAGAAATTTTTCCATCAAAAATAAGAATAATAAATCCAGGCGGGTTCCCTCCAGGAGTTACTCCAGAAAATCCGATTCATAAGCCAAGAAATCCTTTAATTTCTCGGTATTTCTTTGATGTAGGCTTGGTTGAGAAATATGGGGTGGGAATAGAAATGATGAAGAGGATATGCAAAGAAAAAGGTTTTCCTCCTCCAAAATATGAAGAAATAAGAAACTTCACAATACTTACTTTAGAATTTTTGCCTGTTTACTTAAGGAAATATAAATTAAAAAATATTGATAGGAAAGTTTACCTATCGATTCTCGATAGAGCAAAAAGTTCAAGCGAGATAGCTATAGAAGTTGGGAAAAGCAAGTATGCTGTACTTAGGGCACTTAAAAGATTGGAGAAATTAGGACTAGTTAAAAAGATTGGAAGAGGTAAGGCAACTCGATATGTGGCAAAATAAGTGCAACGTATTTGCAACGAATCTTGCAACTTATTTAAATATAAATGCGACGCAAAATTTATGACCAAGTTTAAAATTCTTTTTAAAGGAATAATAAGGAAAGAGGGAAATTATAGGAGAATAAATTCTACTGTTGTACTTATTAGAAATAAGAATAAAAAAATGATAATAGATCCAGGAATGGATAGAAAAATTTTGCTAAGTTGTCTTAAAAAAGAAAGATTAAAAAGAAGAAGCATTAATTATGTTGGGATTACTCATTGGCATCCGGATCATTCTTTTTTAGCCTCTCTATTTCCAAAAGCAGTTATAGTTACCTATAAATATTTTGTGCTTCCTGGAGGGGAGATAATTAGACATGGCGGGGAAATATCTGAACTAGGGATTAAAATAATCCCCACTCCAGGCCATACTAGGGATCATTGTTCTTTTATCCTTAATTCTGGAGGAAAAAGAATTGCAATAGTGGGTGACCTCTTTTACTGGAGAGAGGATGAAGATCAAATACTAAAGAGAAATTTTTTAATTAATAAGCCTGATCCGGTTGCTATAGATTTTAGTGAGTTAAGAAAGTCAAGACAGGCCATTTTAAATATTGCAGATTTTATTATTCCTGGGCATGGAGAACCATTTTCAGTAAAGGGAAGTATAGGAAAAATATGATATTATTATCCACAAATCAAGCAATTATTGTATATTTCCTGAAAAACGCTGAAAGAATAAAGGGAAAGTTATGTAAAGGGCAATGTGAGTGTGAAGAGTGCTACTCTAGGCCTTTTACTCTTTGCTTTCGTATAATTTACATTCTCGAGAGAGCGTTCCGAGGCTATACACAAAGTTATATACATAGTTATCCTTATACCGTTTTAAGAAGCCTGAAGGACCAGAAAATTATAGAATGTACATTAGCTCCTGCAAAATACTCCAGATTTCGCAGAATAAAGATAAAGCTAGCTTCTCTTATAGATAATTCAGAATTTGGAGTAAGAGTCTGGAGCGAGGAAGAAGAGAGGGTGGTTAATATGAGAATAGAGGATTACGTAGAAGGAAATTTAAGTTTAGATGATATATTAGAAAATGTTAGAAGAAAATATTTTCCAATGGCAAATAAAGATATTAAAAAATCTTGTTAAAATAAATTCTGCTAACATATTTACAGAAAGATTATTGGAAGATTCTCCCTATACACCAATAGAGAGGGATGTTGCTAATTACATAAGAGATTTGCTTTCAGATTTAGGATATTCTCCAAAATTAATTGGGATTAGTGAATTTAGGCCAAATGTTTATTGCAAAATAGCGGAAGGGGATCCAAAGCTTATATTTAATGCCCATATGGACACAGTTACTCCAGCCAAAGGATGGGCCCAGGATCCCTTTACTCCAGTAATTAGGAACAATAAACTTTATGGTCTTGGTGCTGTAGATAATAAATCTGCAATATCTATAATGCTTCTAATAGCAAAACTTTGGGATAAAATAGAAACCAATGCTGGATTAGAATTGCATTTTACAGTAGGAGAAGAAGTTGCAGGCTCTCACATATTTGGCTCTTTGTACCTAACCCAAAGATTGAATACCAAAGCAGATTTCTGCATTTGCTTTGAGCCAGGTACTAAAGGAATAAGGGTTGGTAATATGGGGTTTTTCAGATTTATGATTGAAACTAAGGGAAAAGCCGTTCATACAGGATTTAGTGCCTGGATAAAACATGGAAAGGGTGAAAATGCAATAGTAAAGATGGCAGAGATAGCAAAAAGGCTTGGAAGAATTATCCTGCCTGGAGAGGATCCATTATTCGAGCATAGAAGATCCTGTATAACCTTTCCTACTTTAATTCAGGGAGGATCAGCAATAAATATAGTTCCGGATAAGTGTGTAGCATTTGGAGATGCAAGATTGTTGCCAATTCATACAAAAGAGGATGTAATAAAAGAAATAGAGAAAAGGTTAGAAGGGATTGATTACAAGCTTACAGAAATAAGATATTTGCCTGGATGGAAGATAGATCCAAATAATAAATATGTTAGGCTGCTCCAGAAAGTTGCCTCTGAACGCTTAGGATTTATTCCTTCTATAAATGGAGTTGGTCCAGCATCCGAGGCCTATGCCTATGTTTCTAGGGGGATTCCTACTGTAAACTTTGGGCCGGACGGAAAAGCACATATTCCTAACGAATTTGTTGACCTAGAGTCTTTGAGAAAGGTTGATGAAATAATTTTAGATTTTTTAAAGACGGTTTAAGTATTTTCCAAGGCTGTTAGGAAGTATTACTTCACCGCTCCAGAATCTACAAGTAGTATTAGTTTGTTTTTTCTAAAGTTTTCTTTTTAGTGACCTTCTCAATTTTTGCACGGCACATAAAAGAGTAGAAGTCAAAATTATAGGAGAAAAAGGCGAATTAACAAAAGAGTTAATTGTTAATACAGGAAGTACTTATACTTGGATAAAGAAAGAAGAGTTAGAAAGAATTGGTATAAGAAAAATTAGAAAAATGAAATTTAAGACAATAGATAGAAAGATAATTGAGAGATGGGTAGGGGAAGCAAAGATTTGCATTAAAGATAGAACAGGCTATACTGTGATTGTATTTGCTGAGGAGGGGGATAGTGAGGTATTAGGAGTGCACGCTTTGGAATCCCTAATGCTTGAGTATAATCCAGTGAACAGCGGGAGACCTATTATATTTCTCGTCCTTGTTATTGATTGATTAATAAGTATCTTTATATTATTTTGATTTTATTTAAAGAATATTTAAAGAATCAAATTTTGTGACTTGCTAAGGACCAGAAATAAGAAAAAGTACCAAAGTTTTTATTTCAGTGTTCTATATTACCTCGAGGAGTCTTAAAATTTTAGAAGTAATCTTTCTTATTTCTTTACTTTATCCTCTGGATATTTTGTGAATTATTGACTTATTGTTCTTTTTTCTTCTTTCTTTTCTTTTGTTACATAGCAATTTATGGAAATGCGCCCAAGTTTTCCCAGACTTTTCCTTATATTTTTCCATCTCTAGGATTATTCTCCTGTAAGAGTCAGAATATTCCGGAGAAGAGACAAATGTCTCTTTCTTTTATTAGTGCTCTTTTATAACTACTGACTGTGAAAATAACGCTTAAACCTTCTTGTTTTTTATCTTTTCTGTTAATTTTGATCTATTTCTATCTTACTTCTCATATTGTCTTTTTGCTATTTTCCTTGTTGTTTTCTTTATATTATTTTTGTAAAAAGGATTAAAGAATTGTTAGATACTTGGGTAAATCAGCAATAATCTTTTATCATTATGTAAAGAAATGTAACCTGAGATTAGTTGTGTAATCGAAAATATTTAAAAATTAAACAAAAGACAGATTATGAGAAAAAAAGTTAGGAACTATTTGTTAGTCATCTGGGGAGGACATAAGGTGCCTGTTTGTAGTGAGTTGAAAGACATTAAAAAGAAACTAGAGTTAATTCTGGATTCGTCCAAATTTGGCGGATCACCATGCCCATGCAAGGGTAGTTGTTAAACACCAGAGACAACAATAATTTCTTGTATTTTCCATAAAATATCAAAAAGAAAGAAAATGCTTGTTACTTGGGTTTCTTCACCGAAAACAGTACATCTTACCATAACGACGGCATGTAACTGGAACTGCATTTTTTGTACAGCTCATGAGGAGAAATCACCAAAGTTTTATCCAAAAGAAAAAATTGTGAGGATTATAAAAATACTTGCTGAGTCTGGTGTGAATGAAATATCACTTTATGGAGGAGAGCCATCCTTGCATCCTAATTTTTTAGAATTTGGAAAAGAAATAAAGGAGCATGGTGTTTGCTCAGGATTTATATCGAATGGATTTGGAATAAAAGAAGAAACAGTAGATAAAATACTGGATTACTTTGATCATGGTGGAATATCTATTCATGGATTTAGAAAAGAACATGATCTCATAACAAGAACCCCAGGATCTTTTGTAGAAACTATTAGAGCTATTGAGTTGTTAGATAGAGAGGGGTTTAAAATTGCTCTCCAAACTACTATAACAACTTTAAACCTGTTTTCTTTCCCTAAGTTTATAAGATGGATGTTTTATAAGTTCCCTTCCATTGCTGTTTTTGTTATTAACAGAGGGACATTTACAGGCAAAAACAAACGTTTTTGCTTAAATAGAGGGGAAATAGTAGAACTTGTGACAAAAGTAAAAGAATTAAAGGATGAGGGAATACCGGTCCGATTAGGAGTCCCGATACCTCCTTGTATTTTGCCTAATGAATTGAGGTCTTTAGCAAGTTTTTGTTCTGCTGGTATAGAGTTTGCAGATGTAGATGGTGAAGGTAACGTTTATATATGCGGAACATTTAGGAAAGAAACTTACCTTGGAAATATTTTCGAGAAAAGCATGTCTGAAATATGGAACTCTGATAAAGCTTTGTATTTTAGAACATTTAACTGGGCGGATAGTAGATGTCTTAATTGTAAATATTTTGAAGATTGCTTTTGTGGATGTAAACTGTTACCACAGGGAGGATATGGTGTTGATCCTATTAGTAAAGAAAAAATGACTGTTTATTTGACTTTGCACCCTCTACTTAAGAAGCGCAAAATAGATAATAGTATTGCTGTTTCACAACCTTATTCTCTTTCCGTACTGTTTCATCCAGATCTATGTTTTCTTTTGGATTATTTACGGGAACCGCGGGAAAAAGATGAAATAATAAAGATATTATGCAATAAAGGGATAACAAGGAGTAAAAAAGAAGCAGTAAATCTATTAACTTGGCTAGTTAAATTAAGGATCCTAATAATTGTGTACAGAAAAAATATTGAAGATTATATAATACCTGGTGATATTACACAAGACGCAGATATTATCTCAAAGTTTTCTGAGTAAACCTTTACTGAAAAGAAAAGAAGTATACCATTTCTAAAACACAAAGGGGAATTGCTTCTAAAGTATGTATTGTTTTCAATTGTTGATTTGGGAATGCGTTAACTGTAATATCTAGCTTGTTCTTTATGGAAGGTTCTATCTCATAAAGCCCCCTATTGGGGCCTCCAAACAATATTAAGATGTTCTTTCTGCTTAAAAGTCTTTTAAGCTTATTTCTTACTTTATTTATTGGCTTTCCCTTCCTGGAAGTTCCTATCACAGTAAGACTATTTCCGAATCTTTTTCTAAGATCCGCTATTAATTTGTTAATTTGCTTATTAAAATAGATAGGGTAATATCCTATGTAATTTTCTACAGTGAGGTCGAAGGGATCGAGAGTGTATAGTTTATTTTCCCTCTTTTCTATTGGAACCAAACTTGGATATTTTATTTTCTGGTCTTTGATCTCTTTTTTCACTAGTTTGGAGTTACTTCTGTAAATAAGAACCACTTTTCCTTTCTCTTTCTTTAATACCCCCCAACTTCTATTTTTAATCCAAGCTTTCTGATGGGATTGAATTGTAAGAGGTGGAACATAATTAAAATTTTTATCGTAAAGGGGCTTTGGAAAAACCATTTTTTTAAACCAAGGGGGAGTAACACAGTACTTCAGTACTTTAACGATATATCTTCCAAGGCCATGTGAATCAAATAGAGGATCTGGGTCATAAAAGACAATGATCTGAGTAACTCTAAATAATCCCAACCATCTCGCTAATTGACCTAGAGCATAAGCTCTAATTGGCCTAAACCTGAGGTTTGAGGTGACTGTAGAAGGGAAGGCTATTATTATTCTCTCCACACTTTTCTCTGAGAGAGAAGGAATATTATAGCATATATTATGGCATAAAATGTTTAAAAACACATAACCCTTTTATCAAAGGAAGACAAACAATTCAAGCCGGATTTTTTATTTCAACTAAACTAAAGATATCAGAAGGGATAAGACATAATTACAATCGCATTTTTGGATATGGAATTAGAAATATTGAAAGTTAATGAGATATAGGAGCCACTTCTAGGGTTTATACCTATGTTTCTAGGAGAGGCATAACCATAAATTTTGGGCCAGTAGCAGGTGCTAAATTCCCGCTGGATTTGTGGATCTGAACCATTTAAGGAAAATTTACAAATTCTTCTGAATAGAAATGTAAAGTTAATCTTATTTGAAACTAATCTATTCCAATATAATAACATCTTTACTTACTAATTCCTTAGAAGGCCTCCATCAAAAGTAATGAGAATACACCCCCTTTGATATTACATAGTGTGAAGCACTAATATACAGTTAAAAGGATGAAAATTACTAAAAGAAGAAGGACATTAGTGTATTAAAGAACTAGATGAAAAGATCCAAACGTATTCTTTGAAGTTATTGGGGTATGAATTTCCTGAAAACATCTTCTGGAGATTTACAGAAATGTAAAATAGCGATTTTCTTTTTTGGTCTAAAAATCGTGGACCGTATCTACCCCTTGGAATAGGTACAATTATTGCTGAATCAATAGCTAAAGAAATTGCTAAGAAAATAAATGGAATAGTTTTTCCAACCTTTCTTTTCGCTCCAGCATTTAGGCCAAATTTATCTTTGCCTTTGGATTTATGCTACAAAGTCTTCTATTCAATTCTAGAAAAGATTTGCCGGCTCAAATTCAAAAGAATTATAATAATTTCTGCTCATGGTCCAGGCTTTCATCAATTCGTTAAGGAAGCCTGTAAGGAAATTGCTAGAAAATTTGAAGTAAAAATACTTTATGTTCATGTTTGGGAGCTAATTACTAAAGAAGAATTAGTTGAATTAACCCAGGACAAATTTATTCATGGAGCATGCGCTGAGACAAGCTTAATATTATATTTAAGGCCTGAATTGGTAAAGCTGGAGCGGGTTAAGGAAGAAGGGCTAAAGGAAATCCTAAAAGGATATAGGGTTTATCCATACAAAAGGGAAAAATATTATAAAGGAAATCCAAGGTTAGCAAGCAAGGAAATTGGAGAGAAATTATTTAAACTCCTAGTAAAAAGAACTTTAGAGGTTATTGAGTCTTCTCTTTAATTTATAATGTAAAATTGCCACTCCAGAATATGAAGCATACTGAGCTTGAGATAGAGATCTCAAATCTTGAGGGTAAGAAATGGAAGAAAGTAAAAGGATTAGTTGATACTGGAGCAACCTTAACCACTATTCCAAAATCACTTGCTGATGAATTGGAAATAAAAGAAATAAGAGAAGAAGAAATAGAAACTGCTGCAGGAAGAATAAAAATTAAGAGGGGAAATGCAAGGATAAAAATTGGGAATAAAGAGGAAATAGTGCCAATTTGGATCTCCGATATTATAGATAGAGTATTAATTGGATCTGTAACTCTGGAGGTATTTGGATTATCGGTTGATCCTGTTACTGGAAAGCTAATAGAAAAGTCTTTGATATTATACTAGCCAATCTTCAGTTTTTTATTTAGGCAATTACAATTATCATAATTATGATTGCCAAATTTGTAGACAGAGAAGAGGAGATAAAAGCAATAAAGGAGTTTGTTTCTAGGCCTAATTTTGGCTTATTAATAATATATGGAAGGAGAAGAGTCGGAAAGACAAGACTAATTATTGAATCTCTCAAAGGTCTTGAATATATTTACTATTTTGCAACAGAAAGCGGAAATATTGAAAAATTTAGGGAAGAGGTATCTAGAACTGTAGAAGAAATTAAACATGCAAAGCCAAGCTGGGAATCCTTTTTTCACTTTCTAAAAGATAAGATAATCGTAATAGATGAGTTTCCAAATCTAATAAAAGAAGATAAGGGAGTTATTTCTACTTTTCAAAAAATAATTGATACAGAGTTAATAAATACAAAGACAAAGCTGATTCTTATAGGATCTTCAATATCAATGATGAAAAGTAAAGTTTTAAGCTATAGTTCCCCATTATACGGAAGAAGAACAGGCCAAATAAAATTGAGACCTTTAAGATACTATTATTTGAGAGAGTTCTTTCCAAATGCCAGTTTTAGGGAATTGGTAGAGATATATGGATTTGCAGGAGGTGTCCCCTATTATTTGGAAAAAGTTGAGACTCCTTTTTGGGAATGGTTAGATAAAGAACTAAAAGATCCAAAATCCTTTATCAGAGAAGAAGGAGATTTTATTTTGAAATATGAGTTTGAGGAACTAACTACCTACAAAAAAATTCTTGAGGCAATAGCTAAAGGTCATACAAAATTTGGAGAAATAAAAAGTTTTGTTGGTAAAGAGTCTATAACAGAATATCTAAAAAATTTAATAGAATTGGAATTTATAGAAAGAGTTGTTCCAATAGGAAGTAAAAGAGGATTTTATAGGATAAGGGATAACTTCCTAAGGTTTTGGTTTAGATACATTTATCCAAATCTTTCTAGGATAGAACTTGGAATATTTTCTGCTGAAAAGATAAGGAAGGATTATGATAGGTACTTAGGTGAAACTTGCGAAAAAATAGCATTTGAATTTATAGCAGAGAAAATAAAGAGGAATGAATTGCCGGAGGTTAATGTTTTAGGAAAATTTTTACATAAAGGAAAAGAAATTGATTTGGTCGGATTGGGAGAGGATATTGGAATATTTTGTGAAGTAAAATGGGGGAAAATAACCGAAAAAGACATTAAGTCCATTATAAGACGGTTAGATGAAAATTCTAGAGTTTTTGACTTAAAAGAAAAAATGTATATAATTATTGCTAGGGAGTTCGGGAAAAAAGTAAAGCAAGAGAATGTCTTATTGTTTGATGTGAATGACTTGTTTCTTCTTTGATAAAACTTCTTATGGTTGAGGTACTATTCTCCGAAAGGACATTCAGAGTTAATCTATTACTAGATTTCTCTCTTAACAAAAACAGGAAAGAGTATTCAATTTTACAAACCAAAGATTACAAGAAGCTTCAGAAAGTTTGGTTAAAATTTGGGCTAAATAATCCCTATAGCTGGGATGATGTAGCTCTTAGCAAGTATGGAAAGATAAGGACAGGCTATGAGTTTTATGAGTATCTATTTAAGTATATAAAAGGGAAAGTAGAGGATAAGGATCTTGATTCAGTAGATACACCCTTTGATGTCCTAACAGAATTGGATCCTGTTATAGCAATTGTCTCAGATTTTCAAAAGAGCATAAATCAGATTCATGAGAAATTTAAGCCTTGGTATTCGAGGATATTCGGAATACATTTTGATGATTTTACAATCTCATTTGCAATATTTCCTTGTCCCATAAAAGACTATTTTTTAAGCGGACACACACTTTTCGATATTTTCTATACATCATCTGTTTACTGTAGTCCTAACGAGCTTCTTCTCCATTATGAGAAAGACAGAGAAAAATTATTTGCCTGGTTTTACATGCCCCACGAATGTTTTCATCTTGCTTTAGCAAGAATAGCCAAAAGAATAGGAAAATTGAAAATATTTGGAAAAAGTTCAATAGAAGAGGCTTTAGTTCACATCATATGGAAGAAACTTCTTTATAAAATGGGGCTTGTGGATTACTTTGAGTACAAAGAAAGTCTTAAAAAGTATTTGGACAAGTTTAGAGAGGAATTAAAACTCCTTGGTCCCATTTGGGAATATAATTTTGACAAAACCATATGGGAGTTTCTAGCCGAAAATGCAAAGGACAATTCCATAATTAATCTGGCATCGAAGATTGCGAAAGGCTTTAAGGAATAAAAGAATTGCGATTTCAGTAAATGGTGCTAACATGATAAGGACTCTAACAGGAGTGAGCACAGAAAGTTTATCCTAACTAACCATCTTACTGCAAATAATTATATAAGATAATTTGCATTACAAATGCAAAATATTATATAAAAGATTTGCAATATAATTACATGGAAGAACAAAATCCATGGTGGTCTGGAGAGGCTGATGATGAGTATTTGAAATGGAAAAATTCAGAAATAAGATGGATCCCTCCAATTCTAGAAAAATTTGATTTTAAACCTTTTTCCCTAAATTTCCTTGTAGGCCCCAGACAAGTTGGAAAAACAACAGCACTGAAAATATTTATCAATGAATATTTACTTAAAAAAATAAATCCAAAGGCAGTTTTTTATTATTCATGTGATGAATTGACAGATTTTAGAGAGCTTAGTGAAGTATTGGACAATTATTTATCCTATAGGGAAAGATTTAAAATTAAGAGCTCATTCATAATTCTTGATGAAATAACTTTTGTTAACGAATGGTATAGAGCTATTAAGTATAGGATAGATAGGGGAAAATTTGAGAGGGATGTTTTAATAATTACAGGATCAGCAAGTCTGGAGCTGCTCCAACAAAGAGAAACGTTTCCAGGAAGGAGAGGCTATGGAAAAGATATATTTTTCTATCCATTGAGTTTTCAAGAATTTTTTGATATTTTTTGGAGCAGGGAAGTTGTTAGATGCGAGAGTTTATTGGAAATAGATAAGAGAATGAGGGTTAACTCTATTTTTTCCGAAAGTGTATCTGAAGCTTTCTCAATTTATTTAAAAACAGGAGGTTTTCCACTGCCAATAATAGACTATTTTTCTAAAGGAAGGATATCCAATTTAACAAAGAAAGCCTATATTGATTGGATAAAAAGTGATCTGGCTAAAGTTGGAAAAAGCGAGAGATATGCCAAGGAAGTTTTAGCATTTATTTTAAGGGCAAGATGCGCTCCAGTAAGCTGGCTTAGCATTTCTAAAGAAACTTCAATAGCTTCTCCTCATACAGCCCAATCATATGTAGAAATGCTTGAGAGATTATTTATCATAAAAATTCTTTATTTTCTGTCTCCAAAGGGAAGAATTCTTTATAGAAAAAACAAAAAAATACATATTATAGATCCATTTATTTACAAATGCCTGGCAGAGTATACGAGAGAAAATATAGAGGAGTCTCAAATCCTAGAATCAGTAGTAGCAGCTCATCTTTCAAGGAAATTTCCCACTTACTACTGGAGAAATGGTTCCGAAGTTGATTTAGTTGTTTTGGAAAATAGAAAACAAATTGGGATTGAGGTAAAGACAAGAGCAGGGCCTTGGAGAAAGCCAAGACATTTGGATAAAGTCTTAATACTTGATAAGCAAAATATAGGAACATTTCTTATATCCTTGGATTTAAAAGAATAAAATGAAAAGGATTATTGATGAGTTAATTGAGAAGTGTAAAAAGCTTGGCCCCATTTGCATAGGAATTGATCCAAGGCTAGAATACATTCCAAGCATTATTAAAGGAAACCCTATTGAAAGAATTCTTTCATTTTCAGAGAAAATTTTAAAAGCATTAGAAGGAAGCGCTCCAGCCGTTAAAGTAAATATTGCATTCTTTGAGCCTTTTGGTCCTGAAGGAATAGATGCATTTTTCTACATCCTAAAGCTTGCTAAGGAAGTGGGCTTTATTACTATAGCAGATGTTAAACGTGGAGATATAGGATATTCATCCGAGCTTTATGCGAAAGCTTATCTTGAAAATCCCCATATAGATTTTATTACTGTAAATCCGTATTTTGGTGAGGATGGGCTAATTCCTTTTGTAAAGTTATGCAAGAAAAATAATAAAGGATTATTTATACTTTGTAAGACAACTAATCCTTCCTCAATCCAAATCCAGGATAGAAAAGCCAATGGGAAGCTAATATATGAAATAGTTGCTGAAATAGCAGAAAGACTTGGGAAAGATCTTATTGGAAAATATGGATTCTCTTCTATAGGAATAATTGCTGGAGCGACATTTCCAGAGCAGTTAAAGAAATTAAGGGAAAAATTTCCAAGCCTTTTCTTCCTAGTTCCAGGGTTTGGTGCCCAAGGAGGAAAGCCAGAGGATATAATCTATGCTTTTAACGAGGAGGGAATAGGCGCAATAATAAGCTCCTCCAGGAGAATAATTTTTGCCTATAGGTATAAAGGATATCCGGAAAGGGAGTTTACTGGAGCGGCAAAAGAAGCTGTTAAAGAAATGAGGGAAAGTATTCTTAAAGTTTTAGGATAGAGAAACATGGCATTTAATAAGAAAGAATTTATTGATTTTATAATAGAAAACGGAGTAATAGGCTTCTATGAAGAGCCAGTTAGATTAAAATCTGGAAGATTAAGCCCTTATTATATAAATTGGAGGAATGTCGCTGAGGATGTTTATTTAATTGATAGGCTTTCAGACTTTATCCTAGAATTTTGCAGGGATAACAATATTAAGCCAGATTGCTTTTATGGGGTTCCAGAAGGAGCAACAAAGATTGGGATTATAACTCAATATAAATATGCGAAAAGGGATCCAAATTTGGCCAAGGGAAAATATCCATTGCCAATGGGAAGAGGAAAAATTAAAGAACATGGAATAGAAAAGGATAGGTTCTTTTTAGGAATTCCAAAAGGGAAAACTGCAATAATAGAGGATGTAGTAACAACTGGAGGCTCCTTATTAAGTGAAATTGAAAAGCTTGGGAAATTTGGGATAGAAATATGTGCTGTATTGGTATTAACGGATAGATTGGAATTAAGGGATGATGGGAAGACAGTTAGGGAAATAATTGAGGAGCTTGGATACAAATATTATTCGCTTTCTGATTCTAAGGAAATTATTGAGGAGTATTTGAGAGGAAAGAAACTGAAGAAAGAAATATTGGAAATGCTTAAAGAGTATATTAGGGAGTATACGGTGTTTAGGTTGGATATTGGTAATAAACTCAATTCATTATGTTTAGATAGAATGGCAAATGTCAAAAAGTAGACAGTTTCTATAACATTTCTTAGGGATATTAGGAGGCTCACCTTTTTCTAACGAATACTGCAGATTGTCCCTTATTTCAAGTAATTTTGCTCTTAGATTGTCGTTTATAGAGAAAATCTCTCTTTCTATTTCTAGCTTATTTTTAGTTCTAAATCTAACATATACAATACAGCCAACATTTATAGGAATAAAATAGTTAGCCTCTAAAGTAAGAGCATAGGCAGTTAGTTGGAGCTTGTGGCGGAACATCTCTTTCCCAAATTTTAAATCAAAAACAAGCGAAGATAATCCAAATGCATCTACTTTAATTTCCTGAGAAAAGCCCAAAATCTTGCCAGTTAGAGAAAGTTCCACAACGAAAGGGATTGCTCTAAAAGCTAGCGTATCTATACTAGGAAACTTTGAAAAAGCTAGTATTTCATTGAATTTTACCTGTACTCTCTCGGATTCGAATTCTGAAAGAATTCTGCAATATTCAAGCAATTTCTCCTTATCCTCTTTATTCAAAGACTTTTCTTCATTTAGGTTTTTGGATATCTCTTTTATAGTAATATCTATAATTTTTTCTTTTATTTTTTTCTTTCCAGCATAAATCATCTTTCTTGCACTTTCAAAAACCTTTCTTACGCATTTATGCAGGTAAAAACCAAATATCTGGTATTTAGATACTGGATGTTTTATTTTAAACTTCTTTCTAAGATAAATATCTCTATAACTAGGACATGGAGATGAAAACTCCCAAGCTGAAAGCAAATGTTTCTTTGAGTATGGCCTTACAGGTTCTTCTTTATAATTCCACCCCCTAAGGCTCTCTTCTACAAGATTCTGGGTACTAAGCTCTCTTACATATTCAATTTCTTCTTGAGTAAGATAGTAAACCATTACTCCACCCTGTACCAGCCATGCCCAAAGGTTGTTCTTTTTCCAATATTAGACAGTATCCCAAAGTTTATTATTCTTCTTATTCTTTTTTTAAGTTTGCTTGGAGAATAGAAATGGATATCTCCAATAAGATAATATTCTTGATACTTCTTTCCATTTTTTGTATATATAAATAGCATTTTTCTTAAGTTTGAGGATATTTTCTGAATCCCTTGCGCAAACTCTTTTAACTTACTAAAATCTTCTTTTACAACTAAACCACAATAAGCTTGTAATATATTTGAATACTTTCTGGACATAAAAGAAAACAAATCCTGAAAATCAGGATCTGCTACTAGAGAATTTTCCCTTATAAGCCTAAAAGGGGTCAAAAACGTTATCTTAAAATCTTTTCTTATTTTCCTTTCTATATCACTATCAGTTATAGAGGTTTTCGTCTTGTAGTATGTCCCATTTTCAAATAAGACCTCTTTTTTATTTCTAAAAGGGTTCTCCAAGTAGACAGCTCTTATTCTAAATTTTCCCCTCTTTTCTTTTTTCCCTATTCCTATTAGGCAGAGGGATTGGATGGCACTTATTAAAACACCAATATAGCTTATAGCTTGGCCGAATAAGACTATTGAGAATTTTAATGTTGATCCTTTTTTATATACTCTCTCTTTCTCCAGGGGAGGTTTTAGAGAAAAAGGTTTTGGAAAATATTTAAGATTCTTTAAGAAAAGATACTGGCTGCTGGGTCTAAATAGAAATCCATATGGACAAAGCCTATTTTTGGGGCAATTTTCACACTCTTGGATCCGGACATCACAAAATAGCTTCTTTAGAATGTTTCCAACGGCTCCTCTTATTACTCTCCCTTTCCATGCAGGAAAGACGGCATTATTTAAAAATTCTAATTCAAAAGTTATCCATCTTGCTATTTCTGTTGGCTTCTTCTTTGTAATACAACTATTCATAATTTTTTGAAGAGAGGTTGTCATAGGGATCACAGAAAGACCTTTAAATATTCCTCTGGCTGAATGATTAGTGGTTTTCTTTTTTTGATGATTAGAAAATCTTTTAATTTTTGGATATGTCTCCTTATTGTTGTCTTATCCTTCTTAAGAGCTTCTGACAATAATTTTATATCCGTTTTTCCTTCGTAAATCTTATACAATATTTCTTTCTCCAGCGAAGAAAGTGAAAAGAACTGAGCTAGGGCTCTAATGAATTTTCCTCGTAGTATATATCCTCCTTCTAAGTTCTCTTTTTGGATTTCTATTTCTTTTACTTTCTCTCTTACGAGCAAAAGGGCCAAAAAAGTAGCAACAACTATCCATCTCATTCCTCCACTTAGAGAGGCCTGTACTTTGCTTACGTTGTTCATTTCTTCTTTTACTTTCTTGATGGTTTCAAAGAACGAAAGTTTTTCCGCCTCTATAACCTTTATTTCTGGCTTGCCTAAACTCTCAATAGCCCTTAGCAAGTTATCCAACCCTTTTTTAACTTTTTCATCAATTTTTCCTGTTATAATAAGTATTTTATCATCTTTTTCAACTTCCCTCCTAAATAAGAATCTTAAGGCAAATCTTTCATCCCATCCAAAGGTTATAACAAAGAGCTTTCTCATGCTCTATATTAAGGAAAAGCGTAATTAAAAGCCCTTTGTGCCATAAGGTGAAAGTTTTTAAATCATGAAGTGAACTTTTCTCATGCTTGAGGAGGAAGAATTAAGGAGAATTACTGACTTCTTTGCAGAGATTCTTGCAGTGTTGCTAGCAGAAAAAGAGATGGTAGGGTATGTAGATAAGGTAAGCAAAGCGCCTTCTAGAGAGTTACTCCTTTTCCATCTAAACGAAGCATGTAGAGACTTTTTTAGTTTGAAAAGGGGAAGAGAATTCAAACCTAAAACTAAAGAGCTAATAAAGAGAATGGAGGAAAAGATGAAAAATAAGAACTACATAGAACTAATAGAGAATTACCTAAATTCTCTTTATCAACACCTTATTAAAGGAGACAGAAAAAAACTTAGGGAAGTATCATCTTTAATTGGGGCTAAAGCTATTCTCTTGGCTTCTGTCTTAAGGGAAGAAGGACATGCTGAAGGCGGTGAGGACTATGGAGGGGAAGAGCGATAGGGTATTTGTTTCTATTAGAGGGAGAGTTCTGGTAAATGTAGAAGCCCTAAACATGACAGAAAGTGTTGGAAATTATGTGAAGCATAGAAGGGTCCCAATGATCTCTCCAAAAACATACAGCGTATATTTTGTTCCAGCAATAAGTGGTGAGTCAATAGCCCACGGTTTTCAGGAGGTTTTGGCGGAAGAAGCTGAAAGAAGGGATCTACGAGTTTGTGATCTATGCAAAAGGGGAATATTCTTGAAAAGTACCACGTATGATGTTATCTCAGCATCTTTTCTCAAGGATCGACAGTTATTGGATTGGCTAAACATTGACAATGAAACATGGAATAAAATGCTTCAAATAAAAGAAAAGAAGAAAAAAGACAAGGAAGAAAGGCAATTAATCGCGAAATTTGAATCCCAAGAATTGCCCTTTGCACTAGAATCTGCGATTGTCCGAGATTGCATAGTAGAGGATGTCGGTGGATTTTTATATGCTGAGGACTCTTTTAGCGGGTTCAATATCGGCGGCATAAAAAGGACCTCAAACTTCTATGCTGGTTATATGATTCCCGTGGGGGAAGTGATTGAAAATGTAGTCATCGAACCACAATTACATTCAAGGTACGCGCTTGGTACTCCTTTCGTTAGGAGAGAGGAGGAGGCTCGCGGACAGATGATTTACTATGTCGAACTATCCTCAGCAGTTTATACATTTAGTTTTGACTTAGACTCAAAATACATAGGTAGATCGACTTTTGTTTATGAAAAAGCAGGCCAGGAGGTTGTGGATGATAGAAAGAAAAGGATTGAAGTTACATTAGACTCTATACAAAAATTTCTACTAGAGTTTATGTTTGGTGCAAAGAGAACAAGATTTTTACCAGTGGTTGATTGGGAATCACTTGTAATAGCTGTTAGTGACGATGTTTGGACTGTCCCAAATCCTAATTCAGTAAATTATATTGAAAGATGTTGGAAAAAGTTAGAAAAAGTTAACTATAATACAAAGTTGTTCGTGTATATAAATCCTACAATCTTTGAAAATACTAGTGTTCTAGTAAGAAAAAGAACGGAGGAGCTCCTAAATAGCTTCTATGAGGCGCTTGAAGACTTTAAGAAAAGACTTGAAGAAAAAGGAGATAAAGATATAATTGATTGGGAAAACTTCAAAAAGAAAAAGCTTGAGGAGTTCCTTAATAGAAGAGTAGAAGAACTAATATCTTCAGCTGATTTGAACTATCAGGGAAAAATACAAGAAAAATACGCTAAGATGAAGGAGCTGCTTGAGGAGAAAAAGACAGACGACATAAAGATTTATGATAGCTTCGAAAAATGTGTAATCGAGGCGATTGAAGAAGCCAAAAAGAGGATGGATTAGACGTGGTGAGCAAGTAACAGATAAGGATAGACATGTTGATCGGGTTCATAGTAGACACAGAGTTTGTTTGGGGATTTCAATCTAGAATAGTAGGCCTCTCAAAAACTTCTCCATCCTTTTATTATCCTCCACCAACTACTTTTTTAGGAGCTTTAGCGGAAGTTATGGCTAAGGAAAACAAAATTGGTGAAAGTGGAGGTAGAAAAATACTCTCAAAGTTCAGCGAGAATTTACTCGCTGTTGGTGTTAGACCAATAAACTGCAAACCGATAAAGTATGAAGACTTAAACAGAATCATAGCTGTAAAAATAACATCAGGCGTTCTCTACCCGAGCCTTTCCGATCTTGCAAAATCCTTTGATTCGCCAGCGAGGGGAAAAACCATACTTGTGAGCTTTGAAGATTCACCAAAGCTTAGATGGTTCTTAGTTTTTAGAAACGATAGTTTTGAATTAAATGGAGAGTGGCTAGATATTTGTGAGCACACCTTTTGGAAAATTCATAGAATAGGTTCAAAAGAAAGCATTGTATCGGTTACTAATGTTGAATCATTTAATCCAGAAAGAGTTAGCGGAAAAGTGAAGACTCTTTATAGCATACCTTTCAAGGATGTAAAAATTCTAAAAGAGGAAACTTCAAGGAACTGGGCTTATGAAGCATATATAAATCCCTTTAGCTTCGAAGACCCAGTAAAGGACTATATAGGAGGGCGAAATATTTTACCTTTCAAAATTCCAATCATTAACAGACCCCATGAAGAATATTATTGTTTAGTTGAAGCTAGAACGGCATATAAATTCCAGGATGAGGTGGTCGTTGGGTGGTCAGAATAATTCCAACTCTGCCAAGAGATGTAACCCTTTTAAGTAGCGTCCTTTATGAAGGAGTGCTTTTTACAGCTCAATTTTTACCAGTTAAATTTGATGGCACCTCTATAGAATTGCCAGACAATTTTCCTGCTGTTATCCTAAAGAATTATCTTCAGGATGAAAGAGTTAGTAGACTGAAAATCATGATGGCAGGGAATGATACAATGAATACTATAATCTTTAGGGCCTATGGCATTGAAGATCAAAGTAGGAAAAGTTATTATGATCTTATTTTTAAGCTTAAGAGCTATGCTAATCGCTTAAGAATTACGAAAAGGGTAATATGGCTGGGCATCAAGCTCGAAAATAAGAACATGATAATTGATGAAAAAGAAATGATTAATGTAAATGGAAAAAAACGTGCTCTTGCAGCTCCTCAACTCTTTAAGGTTGATCGATATACAGGTATTTCCTCTTTGGAAAGTGGCTATACATCCAAACAGATAACGATATACACTTCCAAGGAAATTCTGTTGCTATTTTTATTTGGTTTATATTCATCCTTTGTAACTTCCTTAAGGCAGCGAGATCGACAGTATTATTTCTTTCTAATGTTTTCTCCAGAGGAGATTGAGAGTATGCTCAATAGATTGGAGGATAAAGAGTTCATTAGAAGACTTTTTAGAACCAAAGAGAAGGTTATTGAATTTCTAAGTGCAGCCCTCAATAAAACAGCTGTTAAAGAGGCGATCCTCCTGGAAGTTTATTTAAATGTTGAACTAAAAAAATTGATAGAAAAAGAAAATCTTGAGAAAATTTCTATGATATTGTTTAAAATCGCTCCAGAGGGAGGTCAACCTCTGCCTAGGAGCTACAAAGTCTATGAACTAATCCCAGTAACAATTTATAGGGGGGTGGAGTTTCATAAAACTATTGGAAGATACATTAAAGATCCAGAAACCTTCTTAGAGAAGTTATCTGAAAAATTAAAACCAGAGGGGACTATTTTTAATGCCCTACGTAACATAGATAGATTTAGTGAAGGGAGCAATATATTAAGAGCTGTTCATGAACTTTACCGGTTTGTAGTGTTAGGACATGTAGAAGGCTGGTATGCGTTTTTGAGAGAAATCGCTAACGCGTATAGAAAGCTTGAAAATAGTACACAACCACAAGAACAGAAAAGAAGTTTAAGATATAAAAGAATTCTCGAAACATTTGCTTATAAATGAAATGCTCTTTAGTAGATTTTCTATCTAAAGTTGTTAGGGCTTGGAATTTAAAAGATCCAAGACCTTTCATAAGATTTGCTATAGAAAAAATTTCCGAGCTCTGGAATGAAAAGAATATCTTCATCATAGAGGCTCCAACGGGGTATGGGAAGTCTACTATTTCTGCTGCAATTTCTCTTTACTCTGCAGAAAAGGAACTGAAGGCCATAGTTTGTTATCCCCTCAGAACGCTAGTTGAAGATCAATATAATGCGTTTGTTGGAAAAAAGAAGGGGAAAAAAGCAATTTGCAATGAGAAATTAATTGGAATACGATACATGCATCGTCCAGATTCTCGTTACCTTATAAAACCAATAACTTTAACAACCATTGATACGTTTGCTTTAACGCTCTTTGGAATTGCTCCAGAAGATCTCGAAAAAGCTCTGAAAGCCTATGAAGGGATTTCATTTAGCTTCGGGCATTATATGTTTTCATGGGCATCAGCCATTCTTTCCAATGTCGTCCTTGATGAGGTCCATCTGCTTGCTGACTCCACAAAGTCCTTAAATTTCCTGATAGCCCTCCTCAAGCTCGCAGTAAGATTCGACCAAAAGCTTATCTTGATGTCCGCAACCTTACCCAAGGCATTGAAGAGGATTATAGTAGATTCACTACAGCCAGATTTAGACAAACTCGTTTTTTTAGTATTCTCTAAAGAGAAAGAGCTAGAAAATATAGATTTACATGTGTATTTTGATAAAGATTTCATAGAAGAAAGACTTAGCAAAGAATATGACTTCGAAATTTTGGGACTACGGAAGCAAGAGAAGTTTGGAAGGCTCTTGGAGCTGGTAAAAGTCAACACGCAACAATTTAAAAGAGCTTTGGTGGTTTTTAATACGGTAAACGATGCTATAGAGTTTTACTTGCTTGCAAAAAAGAATGATGAAATTGCTGAAACTTTCGGGAGAAAAATATTACTGATCCATTCAAGATTCACAGAAAAAGATAGAGCAAAGAAAATTAACAGACTGAGGGAGTTAGAAGGTGAGTATCTTTTGATAACAACTCAAGTAATCGAGGCTGGGGTTGATGTTAGCTCTGATCTATTTATAACAGAGATAGCCCCTGCAAACTCTCTCATACAGCGTTTAGGGAGATTTTTGAGGTATAAGGAAAAAGTAGGGAAGGTAATTGTATGGTATGAGATAGATGAAGATGGTGACTTGAAGTTAGACCTTTCATTCAATAAAACTCCAAGAAATTGGCTGTGTGTAGACGCCGAAGATGAGGTTGTATTTAAGAAGGCCGTTACTATCCTCAGAGGGAAATTTAAAAATGTGAACATAAAGAGGCTCAGCGAGTGGAAAGGAAAGAGGAACAAACTTGCGATAGCCACTCCTCTATATAAGGTCTATAATTATGAGTTGACATTAAAAACACTCAATTGGCTGAAAGAGAACAAATTAAACGTACATGTCCCTGAAAGTATCAATAAAAACATTAAAGGTTATAAAGAGCTTTTAGATGGTGTTTACGCAGAAAACACTTTCAAATTTGACCAGCAAGCTGTAAATGAGCTCCTAAGAATACATGACCATTTAGAAAGACCAGAAAAAGCTATTGAAGTTTTCTTAAAATGTGAAGGTAGCTTTGTAAGAAATGATTATCAGGTTAATGTTGTCCCCGAAAAACATTTAAGTAAGTTCATTGGGAAAAATGAGAGAGAAATCAATACTCTTATCTCAACATTCTGTATACCTGTTCCCGTAAGAATACTTAAATCACTGAATATTAGTGGAGTGCTTTTTGTGGATGACGAGGGTGTTATAAATTTTACAAGGTTGAAGCAAAGAGAGGTACTGCAGCCTCCAAAGAGAATTCTGAGAGGAATATGGATAGAAAATAAACAGGACAAACTCATCTATCCAGTAGCATTTGTTGTAAAAGCAGATTATGATAAAGATCTTGGATTGATAGTGAGAAGATGATTTATGCTTTTAAGAAAGGCAATAAAGTCCAGACTTTAGATGAGCACATTGAAAAGTGTCTGAACGTATTAGACAAAATCAGAAATTCGAAGCTTTGGAGTTCTGTTTTTAACTATGAATTCGTTAAAAGGACCATAGTATTTCATGACATTGGCAAAGTCTTCTACCAAAAGAATAAAAAAAATTTAAGCTTTGTTGGACACGAGTTCATTTCAGCGTATGTCTTTTGGAAAGTTTTTGGGGATTGTTTTATTGGAGATGAAAAGAAACTAGAATTACTATATTTGTTTCCTATAATATTCCATCACCACACAATGAGAATTAAAGGGGGAGGCAGTAGAAAAGGGAGATTAGAAGCGCTTGAAAGCATATCTATAACTTCACCAACTGAGGAGGTCTTGTTTGAACTTAAGAAGATTCTGATGAAATATATAAGCTATGAGTATGTGAAAAAAACGGTTAAAGCTTTAATCCATCTAGAAATCCTAGAAGTCAAGAACAAGATAGAAAGCAAAATTAATGATATTTGGAGAGAATTTCACGGCAGATTTGCAAGAAACTGCTTGCGACTTCTGCTTATTACGATGACATGTGACTATGAAGGATCTAAAAGTCGAGGAAAGCCCACGAGTTTTGGAAGGATTCTAGAAGAATTTTTGGAATATTATGGTAGTAGATAACCAGAAAACTGCTACAGAAATACACCTCGATTCTATGTTTGAAGCCTTACATTGACGTGATGCTTCTTTCTAAAGATGTGATGGGGGTATCTATTGTGGAATAGTATTAGCAAAGAGTTCCAGGTAAAGTATACATTTACAAAAATCGTTTGCTTTTAGTTTGCCTGATAACAAAGCGAAAAAAGTACAATAAAAGTTATAGAGACTGATAGATGAACTAATCTACTTTTTCAAAATTATTGCTTCTGTTTCTCTAGCATTTAGAGCAATTCTGCAAAAATACCCTTTCTAATTATTTTTTTGTGTAATCTCAAATCTTTCTGACAAATAAAGAATACGTCTATTCTATCTGAGTCATCTTTAATTAGTCTGCTAAGTATATCCACCAAGTCTTTCCTCTCTTGAATATCTAGTTCTCCAATGAATGCGCTCTTTTGAATTCTTTTCAATCCAAAGTCCTTTAAGATTTCAGCCACTCTATACCTAACTCTATCGTCGGTTATGTCATAAACAACCAAAATCATGCTAAGAATAGTTTATCTTAAGTAATATCTTACCAGTAAATCCTTGGTATGACAATTGGCTTTTCCTCTCTTAGAAAAGACACTACTGACTGTATATACGAAAATATTGCGTATCTTAGAGTCCCTTTTCTTCTTCCAATGTTTACCTTATAATTAGAACTTCTCTCCAGTATCCAAAGCTTAAAATTTTTGCATTCCTCCCATTTTCTTTCATAAAATCTTGTCTTTTTTGAGAAAAGATAACTTAATGTAAGTCTATCATAAATAGGCCTTACCGGTTCCATAAGGTCATAGACCAAAGATAACTTCCCGGGTCTTTCTACATGTAGAAAACCTAAAAAAGGATCTAAGGAAAAGTAGAGGGAATATTTCCATACCCAAATGGAAAGGATGTTGTAGGCTATATTTAAGAAAGTATTCAGAGGATCATTGCTTTTTTGATTCCTTCCTTTGAAGTTAAATTTATCTCCATATGCAAAAGTTAGGGAATTCCAATAGACCTCTGCAGCCTTACCTTCTACATTAAGAAATCTTTCCCTTGCTTCATCAATGTTATTTGCCTTTATTTTATCAAGTTCTTTGCAAAAAGATTTCAGTTCTAAACTTGCTTCAAATAACTTCTCTGATATTTCCTTTTTTCTTTTTGATTTTGAGTAATATCTAAGATTTACAGCCTGTCCTATCAGTTTCTCCTTTAATAAAATTCTCACAAGTTCAAGCCCCTTTCTTGCGATTCTTGCTCTATATTGGATCCATCTATTTATAGCAGACCCACCTATTTTTGGACTGACGATCCTGGCAATAGGTTTCCCAAAATATGAGCAAATAGTTATTTCTACTCCATTTTCAATAAGAGTTTTTATTATCTCAGTTGAAATGCTAGTCTTTGTCAATATGATAAGCTCTTTAATATGTTTTACCGGAATTTCCTCCTTTATTCTCTTCTTTTTATTTATTATTAACAATCTTTTTCTTTTTTTCTTTATCAGGGAACCAAAGTCATCTAAGATTAAAATATTCCTAACTCTTTTCATGGCAATACTCCCTAAAATCGCAAAGTCTACAGTTTTTCCAATTTCCTTTCGGTATTTTTCCTGACTTTACCACTTTATGAGCGGCCTTAATATAGTACTTTGCTTTTTCTCTTAGAGAATCCGTAATATTAATCCATTCAATTCTTCTCTGGAGAACGAGCAAGGCTCTTTTTACGGGTGTAACTCCGCAATCTTCAAGTAACAATGCATACACTGCTAAAGTGGTTACGAACTCGTTTTTTACCCTATTTGAATTTTTTACGTCACCAACAACATAATACTTGAATTTCTTATGTTTTAGTATAAAATCCGGCTTTCCTCTTATTCTGTACTTTCTTGACTCATAAACTTGTGGTTCTATAAAAGTAAATTCATCCGTAAACTTGTTTTTTATGATCAAAATCTGCTCGGCCTCAAATTTTCTTCCAGCCTCCTTCCAAAATTTCTGAAAGGATTCTCTAGACAGGAAAACGCGATAGTAAAAGAGCCTTGGACAAAAAATATATTCTTCTATATCCCTTACACTAAGTATTGGTGTTGTCTTTAATTCGAACATATTTTTAAACTCCAGCAAAAATATTTAGAAAAGTTTTCTCTTTTTAAGCATCCCTTCGAACCTCATTTTTAAGGGAAAGAAAAAAGAGATATTTGCTAAGAGATTTTTAAAGTGTTAGGAAAGTTAGCTTTAAAGCAAGGTGCGTAATTTATTAAAAGGAAAAATGATCCTGTCCTAATATGCCTTTCAATGTAAAGAAGATTGAAAGTATAGAAAGCAGTGCTGAAGCGAACACAGAAAAAGATATTCTTTCAATGTAAAGAAGATTGAAAGTCTAAGCTATCAAAATGATCTAATCTGCCAGAAACAACAATGTCTTTCAATGTAAAGAAGATTGAAAGCAACAAGTATCATATCCATCACAATCACTGTCAAAATTAATCTTTCAATGTAAAGAAGATTGAAAGCTCCAGAATTGCTTTGAGACATATCCGAATATTAGTTTCCTTGCTTTCAATGTAAAGAAGATTGAAAGACAATCATCTTCCTTCTTCTTATTATCCCAAACGGAGTTACAACCTTTCAATGTAAAGAAGATTGAAAGGAAATTTTGGTCCAAAAATTCGGAAAAACCTATATAGGGGGTCTTTCAATGTAAAGAAGATTGAAAGCTTAAAGTGACAGCTATAAGGGAAAGTTCGGTCTTTTGCTCTTTCAATGTAAAGAAGATTGAAAGTTTTAGGTTTCTCTTCTTCAGCTGGAGTTTCTGGCATAATCTTTCAATGTAAAGAAGATTGAAAGACAATATACAAAATATGTCCTTTATTGCTTGTCAAATTAGCTTTCAATGTAAAGAAGATTGAAAGTAGTAGAAAGATACTTAGGATGGGGAACAGCAATAGCCTCTGGCTTTCAATGTAAAGAAGATTGAAAGTCTAAAAGTTTCTGAAGAATATTGGGTGAAGTTGTCTTCTCTTTCAATGTAAAGAAGATTGAAAGATCTTTCGAATTCTGATTCACTCATTTTAGAATTTATTCTCTTTCAATGTAAAGAAGATTGAAAGTAATATTCCTTTGGAGATTTGCCTGGATTCACAAACAAGTCTTTCAATGTAAAGAAGATTGAAAGTAGCAAATGCTTTGACTTTCCCCACATGCTTAAAATTCACATACTTTCAATGTAAAGAAGATTGAAAGTAATAAATCGCATATGCATTCACACGCAATGTTTTTTTCTTCTTTCAATGTAAAGAAGATTGAAAGTTGAAATAGCATTTCTTGCTCTTAACAGAAAAACAATTGTCTTTCAATGTAAAGAAGATTGAAAGCTTTTTGCTTTTTCACTCTTTGAAAAGATCCATTACTACGAACTTTCAATGTAAAGAAGATTGAAAGGCAAATTCAGCTCCAGTTTCCGTCTTCATAAAAATTATATCTTTCAATGTAAAGAAGATTGAAAGCAAAATGCCTAAGTGTAAATCAGTTTAGTTTACGTTTATTTTTCTTTCAATGTAAAGAAGATTGAAAGTAAGTCCTTCCAACCACATAACAATAGTTCTCATCACAACCTTTCAATGTAAAGAAGATTGAAAGAATGGCTTAATTTCCTGAATTGCTGAAAATGGAATTGATTCTCCTTTCAATGTAAAGAAGATTGAAAGTGGATTTTCTTTTCAAAGCCTCTTTCCCATCTCATAAAACTTTCAATGTAAAGAAGATTGAAAGCACTTATCCCTATCCCTAATCTATTAACTCTTTGTTTTCCTATCTTTCAATGTAAAGAAGATTGAAAGTATACAAACAAAATTTTATTTATAAAGTTTGCTAGAGTCTTTCAATGTAAAGAAGATTGAAAGATATCGTCAGTATCCTCAGTAAATGGGAAATCTTCCTTTTCCTTTCAATGTAAAGAAGATTGAAAGTCATAGCATTTTTTTATCACCTGGAATGGCTTAGGGAAGAATAGTATCAAATTGGGATAAAAATAGAAAGAATTATTTGTCTATGTAAATTTTCGAAAAAACTATGGAAGCTTTTGAAATAGCAAATAAATATTACAGGGAAAGGCCAAAGGTATTAAGAAATGTAAAGAGGAATTTAAACATTATAGTGAAAAAAGCTAAAGAAATACTTGGAGATACTGAAGTATATTTGTTTGGAAGTTATGTTAAAGGAAATTTTAAGCCATTTTTAAGCGATATAGATGTTCTAATTGTTTCGGATAAAGTTCCAGAAAAAGTAAGCAAAAGATCTGAAATTAAATTAAAAATTGAGAAAGCGATTGAGGGATTTTCAATTTTTTGAATTACATTTAATGACCAAGGAAGAGTTTGAGATATATAGGAAGTTTATTGATAAACTGGTTAAAATTTCCTAATATTGTTAGTATTCCTTACTAATTCACTAATTATTGTCTTCTCAAGGAAATTCTCATCCCATGTGCTCCAGAATCTTTTTTCCTTTACATTTTTCTATCCATTTAGTTGTTTTAGAGTTAAGTATGTCTAAAGAATAAAGGAAAAATAGTAAATACCAAGCAAGTAATTTTCTCATATGAATCACAGTTTCTTTCTAATGTTTTAGAGACTTTTAGAGAGCAAAAATGCTAAGGAATACTCATTATAAAATTATAGCTAATAGAATAGTTCAATTTCTGCTTGCTATTGAGCCTATTATGGAATTGAAATTAGGATTATCCCTAGCATTATAAGGATAGCACCCAAAATTTTAGCTAGTTCTACAGTGGATTTTAGGAGAAGAATGGAAAGAAATGTTGTTATAAGGATACTCGTTGAAAGTACCGCCCTATGGTAACCTGGATTATTCACTAGCTCTAATCCCCTTAAGCTTAATAAATTGCTAATCACCCCAATGACTCCTAGTCCAAAAGAAAGCAAGATATTTTCTTTCTTCTTTAGGAAATTCAAGTTCTTTATGAAAGGAGTTAGAAGTACAAAATACATTAGTGAAATGATCCAAAGTAACTGAATTGGTGTTAATTTACTTAAGAGGGTTTTTGATAGAAGAGAAAATATGCTAAAGCAGAAAGCTGCAAGCAAGGAGTAATGTACCCAGGCCATAATCTTTTTAACATTTAAAAAGAAATGAAGCGAGCGCTATAGTTTTTATAGAGGAATGAGAAGTGTAAATGCGTATTATTGCTCATTTAAAAGGGTATCCAGGAGAGGGAAAGGCTGAAGCGAGTTGTAAGGGTTATATGAGAATATCTGAATCTAAAAAATCCAAGATTATAATGTCGTTTACAACCACTTGGGGTTTGGCTCCGTTATTAATCACAGTTCTATATATGCTGTAATAATAGCTTTTGGTATCTTGCACACAGGAAAGTTAAGAAAGATGGCTAAAGCGCCTGCTGCATTTGGAGAGTTCTTTTGGTATACTAGAAAACAATTTTTGTCATACTTGGAGAGCCTGATATCTGCTTTTTATTTTATAGGAAAGCAGGAGGAAGAATACCCCATAGATTAAATCCCAGGCTGGAGAGGCAAAGTTTAAAATAGCTATTTTAATCCCAGGAAGTATTTCTACTGGGCCGAATAATGCATCTGAAAAAATATGCATAAAATGTATAAGAATTGGCAAGACTAGATTTGTTTTTCTGGAAAGGGCGTATAGAATTAGATTATAAAAGAAGATTTCTGGAAAAAAGAAATACAAATGATGTGTAAGGGTTCTGTGAGGAATTGGGAGTAGGATATCTATATCCGGAAGAATTCCTGTTAGGGAAAGCAAAAGTATTAGCCTTTTTTCTTCCTCAGATCCAAGGCATTTTATTAGGAAATAGGTAGAGAAATAATGCCCAAAAGCGAACATGCCTTATAATGCAGGTAATCTCTATATACCTTTCAGAAGCTTTTTCTTCCTATTTTCAATATAGAGAAGATTAAAAGTTTGAATTTGCTCTCTGATAGAATTATACATATGTTTTTTAATATGAGGTCCTGAAGCCCTTCTGGCTTTCATATTCTCAGGTTAATATCTCTTTTCTGTCCTTTTTATTTGTCAATTATAGTATACAAATATGTTAATTATTTGTCAATTATAGTATACAAATATGCTCATAGAATTTAATCCTTGGTGGGAAGTAGGAGAGGTTCCTAAGGAGTATCTTCCAGAAAAGAAAAGATTTCTTTTCAAAGAATTAAGAGAATCATTAAGCAAAAGATATATTTCAGCCATAATTGGGCTAAGAAGGACAGGAAAGACAACCTTAATGTATCAATTAATTGATTACCTAATAAAGACTGGTGTAGATCCAAGATATATCCTATATTTTAGCTTTGATGAAAGGATGATGGACTTAAGAAATGTTATACATGAGTATGAAGTAAAGATTATAAAGGATACTATTAGAAGTAAAAAAGCCTTTCTGTTTTTTGATGAAATTCAAAAGTTGGAAGATTGGCCAAATAAAATAAAGATACTTTATGATTTGTATCCAAAAGCAAAGATATTCATTTCTGGATCGGCAAGCCTTACTATATTAGGAAAAGGGAGAGAAAGCCTAGCTGGCAGGGCTAAGTTCTTTTATTTGGGTCCTCTTTCGTTTTTGGAATTTCTTTATCTTAAAGGGGAGGAGAAAATTATAGATAGAGTTGAAATTTATGAGAGAAAAATAAAAACATTGCTTAATTTGTTCTTGAAAAGAGGTTTTCCAGAAATTATAGATGCTACAGACAAAGAGGCAGAGGAATATGCCAAAGAATTGGTACTGAACAGAATAATATTCAGAGATATACCAGAGTACTTCAAAGTAAGGGACATTGAGGCTTTAAAGGTAATTTCAGAATATTTGTTTTCAAATCCTGGAATTATTCTAAATATTAATTCACTTTCCAGAGATCTTGGTAGGTCAAGAGTTACAATATCCAATATACTGAACTACATGGAAATTACTTTTTTAATTAGGTCTATAAAGAACCTGAGGGGTTCTTTTCTATCAGCTAGCAGGAAATTAAAAAAAGTATATCCCATCCATCCATGTTTTTGCTTTACTAAGGATGAGTCAAAAATTATTGAATGCCTCATAGCTTCAGAGATAAATGCTGAGTATTACTGGAGAAAAGGGGGAAAAGAAGTTGATTTTGTAATAAAGAATAAGGAAGTAATCCCTATAGAAGTTAAGTATAAAGATAAAATAAACAGAAGAGACCTTAGTGGTATTCTTAGCTTTATGAATATATACAAAATAAAGAAAGGAATAATGATTACTAAAAATATAGAGGAAGAGAGAAATGGTATGAGTTTAGTCCCTCTAATAAAATTTGTTCTGAGTAAAGAGGAATATATAAGATAAAAAGACAGATGGTAACTTCTTGCCTGTTTTGAATTATTTAGTGACCTGTTTATCTTGATATTCTAAATAAACTCTATAACTCACTTAGGTCTGAAGGTTACATCATTTTCTTTTTTGATATCTCTCTTAAACTTGTAATGCTGAGTAAAATCCGATTTAAGTTATCTGGCATTAAAGTGAAGTGTTATTTACAGAAATAACATTAAATGACTATGAAAATATTACTGAAAGGGACAGGAGCAAGCCCTGGCCGAGCTGAAGGCAGAGTTAAAGTGATACTTCAGGCAGAAGATGTCCAAAATATGAGGGAAGGGGATATTCTGGTTACTTGCTATACTACACCTTTGTTAACTACAGCAATACTCAAAGCACGAGCCATAGTTACTGACGAGGGAGGCCTTATGTGTCATGCTGCTATAATAGCTAGAGAGATGGGAATTCCTTGTGTTGTAGGTACACATAAAGCCACAAAATTACTTAAGAACGGACAAAAAGTCATGGTAGATGGGGATGAAGGGGTCGTATATGTACCCGAATAACAAGATGCTAGATACCTTCCTGGATGTTATTTCGCATACGTTATTAGATGTATCAGAGGAGCCTGGATGGCGCGTTTGGCCTATGCCTTTCTTTCATCCAAGTGAGGGAAACTTTTACCTAGCCGTTCCTGAGAGATCATTTATTGTTGAACTTTATGAGCACATCAAATGCCTTGAAGAGGAAGGTCTATCCGATAAAGATATAGCTAAACTTTTTAAGAAACCTTCTCGAATAGCTACTTTAACATTTCTTTTTGAATGGTTTAGACATTCCAAATTATCGCCAGAGCAACGAGTTGAGTTAGCTATAAAGCTTCTGAGATATATTAAATGTCTCAAAAAAGAAGATCCTTTCTGTACAACAAAGAGAAACATATTATTATCTAACGAGGAAGTTAATAACCTAATAAGCACAAATAGATTTCTTTTTGTTAGGGATCATGTAAATTTACCTCAATTGGTAGGTAGACTAAATGCTGCTTTGTTCCTTTTATGCGAAACGATGTATTTTCTTCATCATTCAATAGGACATGAATTTCATGGGCCTTATTACCTTAATAATGGTAAGATCATACTGATAAGAGAGTACTATGATCTAAAAAATACAGAATGTTGGGATTTCACAAAGAAATTATCGTTCAATGAACTCACAACAATTGAGATATACAAAGGAGTAGATATACGCATAGATTTTTTTAATAGAATGCGCTCATCCCAATCCCTTCCACACGCTTTGGTAGGTGTATGCGTGAAACAAGGTAATATAAACGCACCCACCTTAAATTCTCCAGAAGATATTAAAAGCATACTTAATGAGTTGCTAGAAGTGCTTAAACTTGGACAAGAATCACTTAAAAGCCTAGATAAAAAAGGTATGATAAGAAAATATGTTGAGGTGCACTATTTTATAAGAAAACCGCTTACAGAGAAATTAGGAATTGATTGGTATCCTCCAGGAGAGGTATATGAATTTCTGGAGCGCGTTGCTCCTCCAAAGGAAATAGCTGAGATGTTTAAGAAAATGTCACAAATGCCTCGGGAGCGACAACTGGGAACTATTAAACAAGTATTTGATCCTAGAGTTAATAAGGTCCAGGCTTAAAGAAAAATGAAAAGGCATTGTTACTAGGAAATTCCTAATATATCTAATCCAAGTTCCTGGAGCGCATTAAATTTACAAAAAGGCTAATTATGGGTCCGAATTCTTTCCTCTATCTTTTTTATAATCAGCTTAGGATCCACCCTATAATCACAAAGCTTTAGGATTTCTCCTACTATATAATTTATAACTTTCCTATCCTTCCTCATTTTTTCAATTAATTCTGGATGGCTTTTGATAAAGTTATCTATCAAGCTATCAACATCAATCTTCTTTTCTTTAAGAGTAAATCCCTTTCCAGAACAAATATCCTTAATTACCTCTTTAAATAGCCTAAAGGTTATTTTCTTCTCTTTTAGAGCCTTTATGGCTTTAATATACTCATTTTTATCTATCTCCTTCCAATCTTTCTTCAAATAATTCAAAGATTTTGCTAGATAATTTCCTACTATAATTGCTGACAAATTTGGATCTTTCAATATTCTTTGGGTTAGCTGGAAAGCGCTTTCAAGTTTATTATAAACTATGCTTTCCGCTAGTTTTTCCTTTATTCCATAATTCTCTAGAATCCTTTTTATCCGGTTTTCTGGCAGGGCTTTCAATAATATTTTGGCCTTTCTTATTAGTTCGTCCTTTATTTCAAAAAACGGAAGATCTGGCTCCAGTATGTATCCATATTCCTCTTCCATTTCCTTCCTCCTTACCGCTATTGTTTTCCCTTCCTTTTCATCCCAAATTCTTGTTTCTCTATGAATTTTTATTCCCCTCCTTTTTAGCATCTTTTGTCTTGCTATTTCAAACGTTATGGCTTTAATTAGGGACGGAATGCTACCCAAATTCTTTATTTCTACCCTATATCCTTTCTCAAGCGAAACGTTTGCATCAGCCCTCCAGCTATTTTTAGTTGGATCAAAGATTCCAATAAAGGAAAGATCTCTAAGAAGAGATTTTAAAAATTTCTTAATTTCTTCAGCATTTTTAAAATCTGGGTAAGTAACAATCTCAACAAGAGGAATCCCGCTCCTATTATAATCAATTAAACAATACTCACTTTCTTTCATGCTTTTTGGATAAACAAGCTTTGCTGGATCCTCCTCCAGATGGACCCTTTTAATCCTTATTCCCTTAAAAATGCCTTCGTATCCCAAAGGAACCTCATATTGAGTTATTTGGAAATTCTTTGGGAGATCAGGATAAAAATATGCCTTCCTCGAAAAGAATATTTTCCTATTGAGTTTACATTTTAATAACAGAGCGCATGCAATTCCGTATATTAATGCCTTTCTATTGAGGGAGGGTCTACTTCCTGGCAATCCTAGGCAAATAGGACATATATTAGTATTAGGAGGAGCTGTTGGATCATTTGGACATGAACAAAAAAGCTTTGTCTTTGTATTAAGCTGAAGATGAATTTCAAGACCAACTATCATCTATCTCACCCAGCCGCTCCAGAAAGCCAAGTATTTTATTCTCCTGGAAATGATCAGCCATTACTAGCAGGCTAGAGTATTTCCTAACAGGCAAAGTAAAGTGGGGGATGCATGCAAGATTAGGAGGAACAGTTAAAATATCCATCCTATATGTATCTATTGGCCTTATTTTTGATGCATCCTTTATTTTTGGAGGAATAATTGGCATTACTGGAGAAAGCAAAACATCATATCTTTTAAATAATTTCTTATATTCCTCTATTACTAGCCTCCTTACCATTTGAGCTTTTAGGTAGTATTTGTTCCTAAAGCCTTTTGATCTTACTATAGTTCCAATAATTATTCTCCGTTTTGTTTCCAATCCAAAGTATTTTCCTCTTATTTCTGAAAAATATTCAAGAAAAGATTTAGCCTTTGGGTTTTCAGTTTTTCCAAAAATTAGACCGCAATATCTCGCAAGATTTGTACTAGCCTCGCTTGTTGCAATAATGTAATATGACCAAAGCGCGTGCTCCAGAAATTTAAATTCAATAAAATCAACTTTAAATGATTCGGATATTTCTTCAATTTTTCTTTCTAAATAATTCTTTATTTTTTCAGTACAAAACTCAAATGTATTAGTAAGAACCCCAACCTTGCTTACTTTCTCCTTTCTAATCCTAAATTTTCTAATACAGGTTGGATCTTTTCCATCCGCTCCAGAAATTATTTCAAGAACTTTGAACACAAGCAATGGATCATTTGCTAAAACTCCTATCTTATCTAAAGAGTCAGCATAAGAAATAAGCCCCCACCTAGAGACTAGCCCATAGGTAGGGGTTATGCTATAAACAGAGCAAAAAGCAGCTGGATTTGCTATGGATCCTCCAGTACTTTCACCTATCGAGAAATAGGGATATTTCTCAAGAAGTTTTGTTGATCCGCCCGCTCCAGAACTGGAGCCGCCAGTTACTCTCTCTGGATCAATTGGATTTCTGGAGGGGCCAAATGCAGAATTAATACCGAAACTTCCAAATCCAAATTCATCCATATTTGTTTTTCCTATAAACGCCGCTCCAGAATTGATTAATTTCTCAAAAACTGTAGAAGAAAAAGGTGGGACATAATTCTCCAGAATTCTGGAGCCGGCGGTAGTTCTTACCCCCTTTACGCATAGAGAATCCTTAAGGGAAAAATAGTATCCAGAAAGAGAGCCCTTCTTTCCTCTAATTTCTTTTATAGTTATAAAGTGATTGTATTTCCTATTTTTAGCTTTTGCAAATTCAATTATATCTTTCATTTTATTCCTCCAGAACAGTTTTTGGCCCTAGGATATATCTATCTTTATAAAGTCTTGACTTTTTTAGAAAATCTACCGCATCCTTATTTTTCTTTACTTTATCTTCTCTTAGAACATTCTTTATCTCTACTGCATGCAAGCTAACTGGTTTTTCAATTTTTAATGAGGAAAGGAATTCAAATGCTCTAAATATTTCCTCTATATCTCTTTTTATAATCTCCTTTTCATTTTTGCTAAGAAATAGGGCTGATAGTCTTTCAAAGTATTCAATTTCTTCTTTCATATTACTAGAAGTGTCTCAGTTTTCTTAACTTTCTCTATTTTTTTAATTTTTTCAAGGATTTCCCTCAATTCTTTCATATTCTTTGAAACAACATGAATTATAATGTCGGCCTCTCCAGTAAC
>Ga0190367_1000199_pt1 | contig 46707 bp, 51 predicted proteins | sample 4872181011_MG_FD_171838 | JGI IMG/M metagenome (GOLD analysis project Ga0190367, IMG submission 171838) | Hydrothermal vent microbial mat bacterial communities from Southern Trench, Guaymas Basin, Mexico - 4872-18-10-11_MG | ecosystem: Environmental > Aquatic > Marine > Hydrothermal vents >... | reverse complement strand
TTAGAACTTCTTTTAAGTGATAAGAAATATAAGTTCCAGTTAGTTAAAGAATACTTTACCCCTGTGCCTATCTGGTGGTTTTTTGAAAAATCCGCATATGTCTATAGAGAGAAAAATTTGCTATTTCTATCAAGTCAAAGATTTCTTTATTCTCAAGAACTCGGATATTTTGATTTAGAGAAGTTACAAAATTTTGTAGAAATTATTAAACACATTTTAACTAAATGCAATAATAATAATTTAGCCTAACTCTTTTAGTAGAGGAAATGACAAAGGAAAGTCTAATATTACTTAAAAAGACAAAGGAGGAATAACATGGCTTTTGAAATAGCAAAAATAAATGATTTGGCTAAAAAACTAAACCTATCAGCAGAAGAGATGATAAAGGAAAGCTTAAAAGTTTTTTTGGAGAAAAAACTTCGGGAATTAAAGGTAGAAATTTTCAAGATAAGATCAAAGTATGGAGTTTCATCTGTAGAAGAGTTTGAAGAGCTATATAAAAAAGGTGAAATTGAGGAAAAGGATACATGGCAAGATTTACAAAGACTTGATCATCTTGAATTTAAGAAAGAAGAGATAGAAAAAGCTCTGCAAAATTTAAATAAATGATAATAGATATAGAAGAACTTAAAGAAATAGCAGAGGTTGAATTTAACGATATTGTTAAGCATGTCCAGATTATGGATATAAACGAGCTTAGGATATTTCTAATAGATGGAAGTTTTATAGACATATGGTATTCTCTAAAACTTCAGAATAGATACAGTTATCATTGGGATAGAAGGCATATAGATGGATCAATTTATCGTCATGATAATGCTCCACATCAAAAATGGAGTTATGTATCAACTTTTCCTAAGCATTTTCATAATAAAAAAGAAGAAACTGTTGAAGAAAGCTATATAAGTGATGAGCCAAGTAAAGCACTGCGGGAATTCTTAAGTTTTGCTAGGAAAGTTTTAGCAACTAATTTAGAAGAATGACCCTCCAGAACATAAATGCTACTGTTTTTTACTCCTATCAGGTTTGTCCTCGGGAAGCCTGGCTTTACTTTCACCATATAGACTCATCTAAAGAGCATCCTTTCCTTTCTCTTGGAAGGCTTATCCATGAGATAAGCTATCAGAGGGAAAGAAAAGAGCTTTTTGTGGATAATCTTTTAAAGATTGATCTTATCCATAATAAGCTTGTTGCTGAAGTTAAAAAATCTTCAAGATATAAACGAGCTGCTCTTCTTCAGCTCTGCTATTATCTTTACTACCTTAAGCATGAAAAAGGAATAGAAATGAAAGGAGTTCTTCTTTTTCCAAAGGAAAAAAGAAAAGAAGAAGTTGAGCTTACAGAAGAGCTTGAAAAAGAAATTGAGAGACTTTTGGAAGAGATGAAAAGGGTTCTTTTTTCTGAAAAGCCTCCTCCTGTTCAAAAGACAAGATACTGTAAGGTATGTGCTTTTTATGAATTCTGCTGGAGCTAAAAAGTGAGACGACCAGTCTACATATTTTCAGATGGAAGGCTTGAGAGAAAACAAAACACAATCTCTTTTTTAACCGAAGAAGATAACAAAAGGAAATATATTCCTGTTGAGACGATTTCTGAGCTCTATATCTTTGGAGAAATAGACTTAAACAAGCGTATCCTTGAATTTCTAACTCAGAATGAAATCCTTATCCATTTTTTCAATCACTATGGCTACTATATAGGCTCTTTTTATCCTCGTGAACACTACAATTCAGGTTTTCTTATCCTTAAACAAGCAGAACATTATCTTGATATGAGAAAAAGGATGAGGTTAGCAAAAGCTTTTGTAAAAGGTGCTGTAGAAAATATAGTTATTAATTTTTAGCTATACTTGACAATATGTATCAAAAATATTTCATTTTGAAGTATGAAAGCGAGAGAAGTAATGGAGATATTATAAAGAACGACACTCAGGAATTTAAGATGTGCAAAAGTTTTAGAAGATGCTCTTAAATAGAGTTCTGAGTATCAGAATATCTGGGAAAAAGAGGAAAGAAAGTATAAGAAGACTTTTTCTTGACCTTGCACACTTTAAAAACTTATGGATCATTTTGATCAAAAGATACAAAGAACTTTATGGATATTATCCAACTGATCAGTCAATCCTTTATGGACTTATAGCAGATAAAGAGTATTCTCCAAAGAAAGAAGAAAGGCTAAAAAAGTTTAAAGAAGTTAGAGGAAATATTCTAAGAGATGAAAAACTATTAGCACTACTTAAGGCTTTAAAAGAACAGAGAAGAAAAGTTGACAACAACTATCTTCTTCAGCAGGTGATAAGAGACATCATAAGGAGTTTTAAAAGTTACAGAAGAGCGTATAAAGAATACCTGCTGGCTCCAGATAAATTTAAAGGGATACCAAAACCACCAAAAGCAAAAAAACTGAAATTTCTGATGAACTTTTCAGTAGAACTTAACACAAATGTATTTAAGCAAATAAACAAAGACATTTTGATCACACTCAGGATTAAGAAAAAAGAGCTTTTAAGGATAAGATTACCTGAAGGATTCAGCTATGAGATAAAAAGCCTGAGAGTTAAACTTTTTGGGACAGACATCTATGCAGATGTTGTTTATAAGAAAGAGTTTTTGGATGAAAATATAGCAGCAGAATACATAGCAGGTATAGATCTGGGACTGAACAACCTGATTGCTTTAATATCCACAAATCCAGGACTTAGAAGTTTTCTTATTTCAGGAAAAGAGATAAAGTCATTCAATCAGTGGTTTAACAAAGAAAAATCACTGCTTCAATCAGAGATAGATACACTTAAAAAAAGGATTTCTCAGACAAAAGAAGAAGCAAAAAGCTTAAAACAGCTTCTTACAGAGAAGCTTATAAAGTTCAAGGAACTATCAGCATACAGGAAAAGGAGACTGAATAATGACTTTCACAAAATAGCAAGGAAGATAGTTGATATTTTAAGAGCAACCAGTCACAAAAAGCTTTACATAGGAAAAGGAGTAACAGAAAGCAAAAACGGAATAAACATAGGGAAAAAGAACAATCAGCATTTTGTATCAATTCCATTTAGAAAACTTATAGATCTGATCAAATACAAGGCAAAAGAAGAAGGGATAGAAGTGGTGGAAAAAGAGGAAGCCTTTACTTCAAAGACTTCTCCTCTGGCAGATATTTCTGAAGTCAGAAGGAAAGCAGAAAAATATCTAAAAGCAAAGAAAAGAGAGGATAAAGAACTGGTTAAAAAGCTATCTGTTAAACTCAAAGAACTCACTCAAGCAGAAAGAAAATACAGAGGACTTATTAAAGATAAGATCACAGATAAGGTTTTCAATGCAGATCTTGCAGGAGCATACAATATAGCAAGAGTGGGAGAGAACTCCCCAAGACTGATTAAAAGTTTAAAGCTTCTTTTTGTTAAACTTTGCAATCCAGTTAAGTATAAGCTTATAGATTTTCTTTACAAAGTATCTCCTGAGTCCCTCATAGGGATAAGGAGTAGTAGTTCGCTTTTAAGCAGGGTTGATTCTTCTGACTGCCAGATGAATTTAGCTATATTTTGATACATCTGGTAGTCAGAATGAATACCTGAAAAAAGTCCTTTCTTATTATGAAAGGCGAGGAGGAAACCTTAGCAGTGTGATAGGCTCTATAGACAGAATAGCATCTTCAATAGATGAACAGAATATTCCAGAAGAACTTATGGCAATTGAAGGAAATATCAGAGAACTGTATTATGGAGCTTTTGAAGAGATTCTCAAATCAGATGAGTTTTCTTTTGACAGAAGGACAAAAAGACCTCCACAAAATAGATTAAATGCATTGATCAGCTTTGGAAACTCACTGATGTATGTTCTTGCTTTAAGTGAAATATATAGAACTCATCTTGATCCACGAATAGGTTTTTTACATGCTACAAATTTTCGAAGATTTACACTGAATCTTGATGTAGCAGAAGTATTTAAGCCTGTCTTTGTGGATCGGCTTATTTTTTCTTTGATAAATAAAAGACAGATTCGGGCAAAACATTTTTCTAAAGAAATAGAAGGAGTCTTTCTTAACAACACAGGACAAAAAATTGTCGTAGAAGAGTGGGAAAATAAACTCAAACAGACAGTTAAACACCCAAAACTGAAAAGAAAAGTCTCTTACAGAACACTTGTAAGACTTGAGCTTTATAAGATTGAGAAACATCTTTTAGAAGAACAACCTTATGAGCCATATATTGCGAGGTGGTGAGAATGTTTGTAATAGTAGCTTATGATGTAAATGAAAAGCGTGTAGCAAAAGTCTTAAAAGTTGGAAGGAAATATCTTAACTGGGTTCAAAATTCTCTTTTAGAAGGAGAGCTTACAAAAGCTAAATATGAGCGCTTAAAGGCAGAACTGCGGGAAATAATAGATGAGAAAGAAGATTCTATTGTGTTTTATACATTAAGGACACCGCAGTATATGAGAAGAGAAACAATTGGTTTAAACAAAGGTGGACAAGAACTTATTCTCTGATTTTGTCTACCTCCGGTAATGTAATTTTCCCTGGACTTAGACAACAGGTAAAAAATGAGCAAAACCTAAGACTGAAGCTTGTTTTGGGATTTTTTCCTTCTAAAAAATTTGACTTGACAAGGAAGATATTAAATAGCAAAATTACAGAGAAATCAATGATGGTTATGGGTTTTTAGCCTACCTATGAGGGATTGAAAGGAGGGCAAGGGATGCAGGAGTGATCAGTTCTCTCAGGTTTTTAGCCTACCTATGAGGGATTGAAAGACAACTTTGTAAACATGTATGTGGAAATAAGGCAACAGGTTTTTAGCCTACCTATGAGGGATTGAAAGGAAGGAGAGGAAAAGAAAATCGTTCTTGAAAAACTATACGTTTTTAGCCTACCTATGAGGGATTGAAAGCCCTCCTGTTGGTTTTTGCGTTTTTGGGTATAGCACATTTGTTTTTAGCCTACCTATGAGGGATTGAAAGTCAGAAAGACTGAAAGTTTTCACATCACTTTTTGTTCGTTTTTAGCCTACCTATGAGGGATTGAAAGTCAGCATTATTGAGTCAAGTAATTCTTCGTCTGCTTTGTTTTTAGCCTACCTATGAGGGATTGAAAGTTTCCATGTCTTGTTGAATTTAATATCACATGTGCAAGCGTTTTTAGCCTACCTATGAGGGATTGAAAGCTCCACGGGCGTAACTTCCCGCTGGCCCAGCGGTAGGGTTTTTAGCTTACCTATGAGGGATTGAAAGTCTCCGCAAACTTTCATTACCTCCACATAGCAATTCCTGGTTTTTAGCCTACCTACCTGAACAGTGGGAATATAAAAAAGGTTCACATATCGTTATTACAAGTGAACATTTGAAGAGATTGTGGAAAATGGGGCTTTACAAAGGAATTGGAGGAAAGCTGACAATAGCTGTGAAGAAAGGAAGAAAAGTAAAAGGAGTCTATGTGAAAAAGCTTTTAGAAGCAATTGAATTAATTAAAATTTATACGGAGGAGTTATAAAAATGAAAAAAGAGTTAAAGAAAAAATTGGATTATTATCTGAATCTTCGTTATCCTGTAGAGATAGTTCCTATCCCTGAAGAGGAAGGTGGAGGATATATGGCAAGGATACCACAATTTGGAGATGCCCTTATAGGTGATGGTGATACTCCTCAAGAAGCATTATCAAATCTTGAGGAACTTAAAAAAGAAATATTTTGCGATCTTTTAGAAGCAGGAGAATCTATACCTGAGCCAGAAAAAGAAGAATATAGTGGAAAATTTGTGGTAAGATTACCTAAATATTTACATAAAGCCTTAGCTGAAGAAGCAAAGAAAAACGGGATAAGTTTAAATCAGTTTGTAAGTACCTTACTTGCTCAAGCTCTTGTTAACTTTAAGTATAAGAAGATCACTTATTTTAAAGAAATTCTAACTAAAGAAGAATTCAGATGGAAACTGCCTAAGTCTGAAGCACTAACAACTGATGATTATAGAGAAGCAGCATGAAACAGAAGAAGGAAAAAGAAACTTTACTTTCACCAGAAGAATATAAAAAAGAACTAAGGTTTGTAGAATTAAGTAAGATAGAATTAGAGTCATGCTCTGCAAAGCTAAGAAGAGAGAAACTTCAAGCTACTCAAGGTCCAATAAAGATAGACATAACAGCTAAAACTCAATGGAAAATTATTGATCAAGGAGAAGCTGTTTTTACAGAGCAGTTTGTGTTGATTGGCACAAGGACAACAAAAAGGGATTATGCTATAAGGATTGAATGCACATTATTAATAACTATAAAGAAATCAGAAGGTCAGTTTACAAAAGAGTTCCTTGATACTTATATGAGGTTTAACTTAAATTTAATTTCATGGCCTTACTTTCGGGAATTTGTCCACAATATAACTCACAGGATGGGTATTCCTCCTTTAATTCTGCCTTTTCTAAAACCAAGTTAAAACTCCATAAAAATTACATCAAATTTAAAGCCTGAAAAGATTTGACAAAGTGTCTGTTTTTATCTTACTTTGATGAAAAATAAATAGCAGGGAGAATCTGATGAAGGTGAATCTTATAACAAAGGAAAACTTTTACTCAAGCCTGAGAAAAAGACCATGGATAAAGGATTATCTTGCCATGTATTCAAGTCTCTTTGATGGATTTACAACTGATCCAGATCTTATGCTCATCCCTGTGGACGATCATGTTGCTCACAGAGGTGATGGCGTATTTGAGATTATGAAGTGTGTGAATGGAAAAGTTTATAAGCTTAAGGAGCATCTACAAAGACTTGAAACCTCTGCTGAAAGGATCTCTCTTGAGCTTCCTCCTGAATACAGCCATATAGAAGAGATAATAGATAAGGTAATTGAGCTTGGAGGGAAGAAGGACTGTCTTATAAGGATTCTCGTATCAAGAGGACCAGGAAGCTTTAATGTGAATCCATACGACTGTCCACAAAGCTATCTTTATGTAAACAGCTATGTGTATCACAGACCACCTGAAAGATATTACAGGGAAGGAGTAAGCGTTATTACAAGTGGAATTCCTGTAAAGAAGTCCTTTTTTGCAACAATAAAATCCTGCAATTATCTTCCAAATGTCCTCATGAAGATGGAGGCATTTCAGGATGGAGCAGATTTCTCAGTTGCACTTGATGAGGAAGGATTTATTGCAGAAGGTGCTACAGAAAATATAGCTGTTCTTGGAAAGGATAATATACTTAGGTTTCCAAAATTCAAAAAGACCCTTTCAGGAATTACTGCACAGCAGGTATTCAGGTTTGCAGAAAGGCTGAAAGAAGAAGGAATTTTAAATGGTGTAAAATTTGATGACATACCACTCAGTGATGCATACAGTGCAAAAGAAGTTATGCTTACTGGAACAACCATAGACATTGTTCCTGTAGTAAGATATGACAACCATACGATTGGAGACGGAAAGCCAGGACCAGTGTATAAAAGACTTCTTAAGATGCTTAAAGAAGATATGGGATGCCTCGCTTAGGTGCGCATATGCCTATATCAGAAGGTCTTGACAGGGCTGTTTTTAAGGGAAAAGAGATTGGCTGTGAAGTAATACAAATCTTTACTCACAATACAACAAGCTGGAAGATAAGTCCTATTTCTGAAAAGGAGATAGAGCTTTTTGAAAAGGCAAAAAAAGAAACTGGCATAGAGGTTGTTTCTGCTCATGCAGGCTATCTTATAAACCTTGCATCTCCTGAAAGGAGGATATGGAATGGATCAATAAGGCTCATGATAAAGGAGATTGAGAGGGCAAAAATTTTGAAAATTCCAAATCTTGTCCTTCATCCTGGATCACATAAGGGTTCAGGTGAAAAGGAAGGGATAAAAAAAGTTGCAGAGGCTTTAAGAAGGATAATTTCTCAAACAGATACTGTAAGGATACTTCTTGAAACAACTGCTGGACAGGGAACTTCTATTGGATATAGGCTTGAGCATCTTCAAGAGATAATGGAAAGGGTAGGTCAGACAGAAAGGCTTGGTATCTGCATTGACACATGCCATGTCTTTTGTGCTGGATATGACTTAAGAAAAAAAGAAGGATATGAGATCTTTATGAAAGAGGTTGAAAACAGGATTGGTCTTGATTATCTTTTTTTACTACACATAAATGATTCAAAAAAAGAGTGTGGTTCAAGGATTGACAGACATGCTCATATAGGAGAAGGAAGGATAGGAGAAGATGCTTTCAGATATTTTCTTAAGGACAGAAGACTAAAAGATGTTCCTTTTATAATTGAGACTCCAAAGCAGATTTCAAAGGACGGTATTGATTACGATATTATAAATCTTGAAAAACTAAGAAAGATGAGGGGAGATGAAAGATGATAGTCTATGACATAGAATGCTCAAATGGTCATGTATTTGAAGGATGGTTTGAAAGTTCAGAGGCATTTGAAGAACAGAGGAAGAAGAAGCTTATAAGCTGTCCTTATTGTAATGATACAAATGTAAGAAGGGTTCTTTCTCCTGTTGCAATAAAGCATTCAAGAAGTGAGGAAAAAGAAGAAAAAAGGGAAGAAAAGAAGGAGGAATTTGATTACACTAAGCTCTACTACAAGATCGTGGACTTTATAAAGAAGAATACAGAAGATGTGGGACCTGATTTTGCAAAAGAAGCCCTTAAGATGCATTATGGTCTTACAAAAAAGAGGAATATTCGTGGAGTTGCAACAGAAGAGGAAGAGAAGATGCTGAGAGAAGAAGGAATAGACTTCTTTAAGTTTCCTATGCCAAAAGAAGACGAAAAGGATAAGCATTAATTAGGAGGAAGAATGGGAAAACTGAGGATTCTTTTAACAAACGATGACGGAATTCATGCAGATGGACTATATGCGCTTTACAGTGAACTTAAGGATGATTTTGAGGTCCACATAGTTGCACCTTATTTTGAAATGAGTGCTGTTGGTCATGCAATAACTCTTAATTCTCCTCTCAGAGTTCAGGAGATATACAGGAATGGAAAATTTTATGGATATGCAATAACTGGAACTCCTGCAGATTGTGTAAAGATAGCTGTTCAGGAGATCCTGAAACACAGACCTCCCCAGATCATCCTTTCAGGAATAAATCTTGGTGCAAATGTTGGAATAGATGTCCTTTATTCAGGAACAGTTTCTGCTGCAACAGAAGGTGCATATCTTGGAATAAGGTCTGCTGCTATATCTCTTGATACAAGAGAAGCTCCTGACTTTTCTTTTGCAAGCAAGTTTAGCAGAAAGATTATAGATTTTCTTTTAAAAAATGAATTTAAAAGAGGAATTGCCCTGAATGTAAACATCCCTGCACTTCCTCCAGATAAGATAAAAGGTGTCGTATTTACAAGACAAGCCATAACTCAGTATAAGGAATATTTTGAAAAGAGGATAGATCCAAGAGGAAATGTGTATTACTGGCTTGCAGGAGAGATAATAGTTGAAGAAAATGGAAGGGCTGATACAGACATCCTTGCATTGAGAAACAACATGATAAGTATAACTCCTATAAGCTGTAATCTTACAAGTGAGAGTGAGCTTGAAAGAATGAAAAACATGAAGGAAATACTTGACATATTTAAGTAAATTATATATGCAAAAGCTTGCACCTAAAAAAAGGAGAGGAGAAAAAAAGTGATAGAGATTCGTTTTCATGGAAGAGGTGGTCAGGGTGCTGTAACTTCTGCTGAACTTCTGGCACATGCAGCAATAAGAGAAGGAAAGTTTGCAATAGCACTTCCAAGTTTTGGTCCTGAAAGAAGAGGTGCTCCTGTCCTTGCATTTGCAAGGATTGATGAAAGACCTGTAAGGCTGAGAAGTGGTGTTTATAATCCGGATATTGTAGTTGTTCTTGATCCAAGACTTACTGAGGTTGTGGATGTTACAAAGGGGCTTAAAAAAGGTGGTCTTCTCGTTATAAACAGTCCTGAAAAACCAGAGTTTAAGGATGTAAAAGTTGCATGGGTAGATGCAACAAAGATAGCAAAAGAAAATATAGGTCTTCCTATAACGAATACAACAATGCTTGGTGCACTGATCAAGGCAGCTCCTCTTGTAAGTCTTGAATCTCTTATTGAACCACTTAAGGAAAGATTTGGTGAGGTTGCAGAAAAAAACATCTCTGCTCTGAAAAGAGCATATAATGAAACGAGGGTAGAAGGATGACGATAGGATGGAAGCAGATAAGACCTGGTTTTGTTATTACTGAACCAGGTTCAGCAAGGTCTTATAAGACTGGTGATTGGAGGTCTGAAAGACCTGTAATTGACAGAGAGAAATGTGTGAAGTGTGGGAATTGTTATATATTTTGTCCAGAAGGGGCTGTGAAAGAAGAGGAGGATGGTTTTTATTCAGTTGATCTTTTTTACTGTAAAGGATGTGGAATATGTGCAAATGAATGTCCTAAGGGTGCAATAAAAATGATTCCGGAGGAATAAGGTGAAAAGGATAGCAATTGAAGGATCACATGCAGTTTCTGAAGCAGTAAAACAGGCAAATGTAGATGTAATTGCAGCATATCCCATAACTCCACAGACACATATAGTAGAAAGGCTTTCTGAGATGGTTGCAGATGGAGAGCTTGATGCAGAATTCATTCCTGTTGAATCAGAGCATTCAGCTCTCAGTGTATGTATTGGTGCAGAGGCAGTTGGAGCAAGGACATTTACATGCACGAGCAGTCAGGGTCTTGCCCTTATGTCAGAGATCGTATATATCGCATCATCAATGAGACTTCCTATCCTTATGGTACTTGCAAACAGGACCCTTTCTGCTCCACTTACAATATGGAACGATCATTCTGATGCAATGCTCGTAAGGGATTCTGGATGGATACAGATATTTGTAAACAGTGCGCAGGAAGCATATGATCATGTATTTATCGGATACAGGACTGGAGAAGACAGAAGTGTCCTTCTTCCTGTAATGATACACATGGATGGATTTTTCCTTACTCATGCAATTGAACCAATTGAGCTTGTGGATCAGAAGACAATAGACAAATATCTTCCTCCATATGAACCACTTTTTAGACTTGATCCAGAAAGCCCCCTTACAATGGGTGCTTATGCATTTCCTGATCAGTATGCAGAGATAAAGAAAGCTCATGATGAGGCACTAAATTCTTCATACAGAGTGCTTGTTAAGGCATGGGATGAATGGAAGGAGCTTACAGGAAGAGGCTATAGTCCTGTAGAAGGATTTTATGTTGATGATGCAGAAACTGTTCTTCTTACATGTGGAAGCTATGGTGAGGTTGCACAGCTTGCAGTGGAGCGGATGAGAGAAGAAGGGAAGAAGGTTGGACTTTTAAAACTTAGACTCTGGAGACCATTTCCATATGAGGACATAAGAAGTGCTTTAAAAGGTGTAAAATATGTAGCAGTTATAGACAGGGCTGTATCATGTGGATCAGGAGGACCTGTTGCAACAGAACTGAGATCTGCATTTTATGGATCTGATGGTCCAAGAATTGTTGATTTTATTGTTGGACTTTCTGGAAGGGATGTAGTTCCTGAGGATTATGAAAGGATAGTTGATATGACGAAAGAATTTTCTGAAAAGGGTTCAGAATTTTATTACTTCTATGGAGTTAAGGAATGAGGGAGATAAAGTTTACGAAGAAGAATCTTCCAAAAGAGGAGTATTTTGTTTCAGGTCACAGGGCATGTCAGGGCTGTGGTGAGATGCTTGCTGTAAGACTTGCCATGAAGGCACTTGGAAAAGATACAATTGTTGCGTGTGCAACAGGATGCATAGAGATAGTATCATCTCCATTTCCAGAAACTGCGTGGACTGTCCCCTGGATACATGTTGCCTTTGAAAACACAGCAGCGGTAATAAGTGGTGTAGAAGCAGGTCTTAAAGTTCTTATGAGAAAAGGAAGGGCAAAACAGAGAAGGGTATTCTGTGTTGGAATTGCTGGAGATGGTGGAACAGCAGATATAGGAATTCAGGCACTTTCTGGTGCACTTGAAAGGGGTCATGATATACTTTACATATGCTTTGACAATGAAGCATATATGAATACAGGAATTCAGCGATCTTCAGCAACACCATTTGGTGCAGCAACAACTACTTCTCCTCCTGGAAAAAAAAGTCTTGGACAGATGACATGGAAAAAGAACCTTCCAGAAATTGCAGTATCTCACGGTATTCCTTATGTGGCAACAGCCTGCCCAAGCTATCCATATGATCTTATGACAAAGGTAAGAAGAGGAGCAGAGGTAAAAGGTCCTGCATATGTTCACATCTTTTCACCATGTCCTACAGGATGGAGACTCCCATCTCACCTTTCAGTTGAGATAGGAAAGCTTGCTGTTCAGACTGGTGTATTTCCACTTTATGAGGTAATAGATGGAAGATACAGGATAAATATGCCAAAGGGTGAACTTAAGCCTGTAAAGGATTATCTAAAGCTTCAGGGAAGATTCAGGCATCTGAGTGATGAGACTATAGAAGAGATTCAGAAAAAGGTTAAAGAAGAGTGGGAAAAGCTTAAAAAGAAAGCAGAAGCATTTCCATACGAGGGATAAATCATAAAAGGTGCTTATATACTTTTTCTGAAGGTAAAAGAAGCAAAAAGTGTAAAGGTAGGAAGTCTTGGTAAGATTTTTTTTCAGCCCGGGATATATGCATATGTAGGATCAGGGATGAATTCTCTTGAAGGAAGAATAAGAAGGCATATGAAAAAAAGGAAAAACTTCTGGCATATAGATTATCTTCTTGATATCTCAGAGCTTTCTGGAATTCTGACAATAGAGAGTGAAAAAAAGATAGAGTGCGAAATTGCACTCTATCTTTCAAAAAGATACAGGCAAATAGATGGATTTGGATCAACTGATTGTAGCTGCAAAAGTCATCTTTTCTTTTTAGATCGCTGATTCTACTCCTTCCTTTACTATGTCTTCTTCTGAGATCCTGTTCAGGTTTTCTTTAAACTTTTCCATTATCTCATCATATGTCTCTTCTATTATCCTTTTCCTCTTTATAGGAGATGCAGAATTTATAATTGCCTGTCTTATAAATGGATGTGTTACACCTTTTTCTTTCATCCTCTGAACAATCTCCTCAACAATTGTGTCTACCTCTTTTAGCATAGCTGCTCTTTTTTTCCTTATCTCATATGCATCTATAAGTGGAACATCAATAAGATTGTCTATTCTTCTAAGGATGCTTTCATATGCAGATCCATGAAATCTTTCTTCCTGTTTATAGATAAGTCCAAGTGTTGGATATGCTCCACTTTCAAATACCCCTTCATATTCTTTTTCATGTCTTTCAGGAGAATCCTTAAGAAGCTCTTCATAAAGCTTTATAACCTCAAGTGCCTTATCCCTTACTGTATGAGCCTTTTCAACATTCATTGCAAGGACATATCTTCCAACAGCTTCATCAAGTATGAGTATTACTGGAATCTCTTTTAGTCCTAAAAGCTTTGCTGCTTCAAGTCTGTGATGTCCATTTGGTGTCCAATACTCACCAGAAGAGCTTCTTACAACAATTATAGGATCAAGGAAACGACCTATGTGACTTATAGACTGTGCTAATTTTTTTACATGAGCAGATGAGAGATCCCTTTGAAATGGTGCTGATCTTACAAGATCAACAGGCATGATTGCAAATATCTGCTCATTCCCTCCATATGGTTCATCATATACTGAAAGGACCTTTATTCCTTCAGCCTCAAACTCTTTAATTATGTCCTTTTTTGCCTCTTTTTTTCTTGGCATACCCTTTCACCTCCTTCCTTGACATAGTTTATTTAATCCCTTATTCTTACAAAAAATCTAATAACAATAAGCTGTTATGGCAAGACATAAAAAGTGCAAGATCTGCAAAAAAGAATCATTTATTTATCTAAGATATGCAAATCTTCCTCTTTGTAAAGAGCACTTTGTAGAAAGGACAGAATCAGCAGTAAGAAGGACGATAATAAAATACAGGATGTTTTCTCAAAAAGACAAGATACTCGTTGCTGTTTCTGGAGGAAAGGACAGTCTTGCCCTATGGCATATAATTGGAAAGCTTGGATACAGAGCAGATGGAATACACATTGATCTTGGAATAGGAGATTTTTCTGCTGAGTCAAGAAAGATTACAGAAAGATTTGCAAAAGAACATGGATTCAGACTCAATGTTGTTTCTATAATTGAAGAGCTTGGAACAACGATAAATGAAGCTGTAAAAGGAAGTCATGAAAGTCCGTGTTCTCTTTGTGGTTCTATAAAAAGATACATCCTTAACAAGTGGTCATATGAGAATGGATACAGTGTTCTTGTTACTGGACATAATCTTGATGACGAATCAGCAAGACTTCTTGGAAACATCCTTACCTGGAATGAGGATTATCTTCACAGACAGTTTCCTGTTCTTCCAACAGAAGGAAAGATGATAAAAAAGGTAAAACCACTCGTGTTTCTTACAAAAGAAGAGATACTTTCATACTGTGAAGCAGAAGGAATAGAGTATGTGAAAGTAAGATGTCCAAATTCAAAAGGTGCAAGATCTCTTTTTCTTGCTGATATCATGGACAGGATAGAAGAGGAATATCCAACAACAAAGCTTAGATTTGTAAGAGGATTCTATGATAACATAAGAAAGAGATTTCCAAGGTCTTCTTCACTGAAGTTTTATGAATGTCCTAAGTGTGGAATGCTTACAGCATCTGAAAAAGGATGTCGTTTTTGCAGACTAAAGGAAAGGTTCAGTAAGCAGAAGCAACCTTCTGTATCCCAATAATGTATCTCTTTATCCCCTGATATATACCTTCTGCAATTGCTTCCTGATAACTTCTTTTTGTAAGAAGTCTTCTTTCAGTCCTGTTTGTTATAAAACCGACTTCTATAAGGACTGAAGGCATCTGTGCACCTACAAGGACATAAAATGGACCTTGTTTTACACCAAGATCAACGGCTCTATAGTGATATTTCCTGAGTGTTGAGACAACTGCTTTCTGTATCTCATATGCAAGCTGACTTGATTCGTGTATCTTTGTATTCAGCATAAGATCCCTTATTATTGACTGAAGATCAGACATGTTTTTTTCAGAAGTTGCATTTTCTCTTGCAGCAACAAGTATTGCCCTTTCATCAGTTGCCATGTTCAGGAAATAGGTTTCTATTCCTCTAAGTCTTCTGTTTTTGTGTGCATTTACATGGATTGATATGAAAAGATCTGCTTTTTTCATGTTTGCAATAGCAGTCCTTTTTTCAAGTGGAAGATACACATCTGTTGTTCTGGTAAGGTATACCTCACAGTTAAGTCTTTGTTTTAGTTTTTTTGCAAGGATCTTTGAAATCCTAAGTGTTATGTCCTTCTCCTTTATCCTTCCCCAGATACATCCAGGATCCTTTCCTCCATGTCCAGGATCAATCACAATCCTTCTTACATTCAGTCCAAGCTGTCTTGCAAGGGATATCGTTTTGTCTGGTCTTTTTACCTTTCTTATCCCTTTCCTTACCTTCCTTTCCTTTTCTTCTACATCAATAACTATCCTGAAAGGATCATAAAGTCTGAATACCTTTGATTTTCCTCTTTTAAACAGGACTTTAACAAATACCTTATCTTTTCTCTGAACTGCTATAACTTCCTTTACAGGACCTTTCTTTATCCTTTTTTTTATTTTCTCAAGAACAAAAGCATTATCTATATAGATTATCAGACTTTTTGGAAAACCATCTTTTATCCTGTATCTGTATCTTGCACTTCTGCTAAGATCCAGAACAACTCTCGTATATCTTTCTGTGCTCCAGTATCTTATATTTTTTACATAGACCTTTTTTCTTAACTTTCTTTTAAGTTCCTCTGTTTCCTTTCTGCTCAGTATTAAAGCAAGTCTGTCAAGAAGGAATTTTGCCTTTGGATACATGTCTCCTTTAGGATGTCTTATTTCTACCTTCAAAAGCTCTATGTATGCTCTTTGATAGTCCTTCTTGTATCTGAAAAATATCCAGCCTATCTTATATTGCGCATCATCTGCAAGCCGGTGTTTTGGATATCTTTCAGAAAGCCATGAAAAAAGATTTATTGCTTTTTCTAAATCAGATCTTCTTCCTGAGTATCTGTAAAGATTAAGATAAAGGTTTGCTGCGTGATAAAGTGCCCATGGAGCTTCAGGACTTTGAGGATAAAGACGATATATTCTCCTGTATTTTTTTATACATCTTATCCAAAAGCTCCTGTATTTTCTTTTTTCCTTAGAACGATAAAGGCATCTCCTGCATTTATCTGCTTTTTTCAGAAGAACTGCTTCCTTTCTGTAAGGATATGAAAAGGGAGGAAAAAGAAAAAGAAGGACAAGGAAGAATAAAGTCTTTCTCATTTTTCAAAAAGGAGGAGTTGACTCCATTCCTTTTCTTTTTTCTTTTCTTTTGCAGTGATTCTTCTCCTTGGAACTTTTTCCTCTATTTTACTCAATACTTCCTCTGCCCTTTTTATCACCTCTTCAGGGATTCCAGCAATCCTTGCTACCTGTATTCCATAGCTTCTGTTTGTTCCTCCTGGAAGAAGCTTCCTCAGAAAGATTATCCTTCCATCTGCTTCTTTTACAGAGACATTAAAATTTTTTATCCTTGGCTTTACAGACTGAAGTTCTGTAAGCTCGTGATAATGCGTTGCAAAAAGTGTCCTTATTCCTCTGTCATGAAGATATTCTGCAACTGCCCATGCTATACTTATTCCATCATATGTGCTTGTCCCTCTTCCTATCTCATCAAGTATTGCAAGACTTCTTTTTGTTGCATTCCTCAGGATATTTGCAGTCTCTGTCATCTCCACAAGAAATGTGCTCTGTCCTTTTGATATGTCATCACTTGCACCAATCCTTGTAAAGATCCTGTCAACAAGCCCTATCTTTGCACTTTTTGCAGGAACAAAGCTTCCAATCTGTGCCATAAGGACAATAAGGGCTGTCTGTCTAAGTATTGTTGATTTTCCAGACATATTTGGTCCTGTAATAATCAAGACTTGCTGATCCTCTGTATCTATCCTTATGTCATTTGGGACAAAAGGTTCATCCTTTACTGTCTTTTCAACAACAGGATGCCTTCCTTCTTTTATTTCTATCTCATATCCATCTGTAATCTTTGGACGACAATAGCTGTTTTCTTCTGCAACCTGTGCAAGTGAGCAAAGTGCATCTATCTTTCCTATTGCCTCTGATGTCTTTTTTATTCTGCTGCTCTGAGAAGCTATCCTTTTTCTTATGTCTTCAAATATTTCTTCCTCAAGCTCTATCCTCATCTCATCTGCTCTTAAGACTTTTTCTTCCATCCTTTTCAGCTCTTCTGTAATGAAACGCTCTGCATTTACGAGTGTCTGTTTTCTTATGTAGTCTGAAGGGACAAGATGAAGGTTTGCCTTTGAGACTTCAATGTAGTATCCAAATACCTTGTTAAATCCTACTTTTAGACTGGCTATTCCTGTCCTTTTCTGTTCCCTTTCTTCAAATTCCTGTATCCATCCTTTTCCGTCCCTGCTTATCTTTATAAGTTCATCAAGCTCTCTGTTATATCCTTCCTTTATCACACCACCTTCTTTAAGAGATATTGGAGGATCATCGTTTATGCTCTTTTCTATAAGTTCCTTTATATCAGAAAGTGTATCAAGTTCAGATGAAAGTTCTCTGATAAGAGGATCTTCTGAACCTTCAAGCAATTTCTTTATAGGCTCTATATTCTTTATTGACTCTTTGAGTGTTATAAGATCTTTTGGATTTGCCCTTCCAAGAGATATCTTTGCATTCAGCCTTTCCATGTCATATATCTCTTTCAGTCTATCTCTTAGCCTTTTCCTTATCTGATAGTTCTCTTTCAGGAATTCTACTGCAGAAAGCCTTTTTTCAATCTTTTCTATATCTATAAGAGGATATATGATCCACTTTTTAAGTGTCCTGCTTCCCATAGGAGTAAGTGTCCTGTCAAGGACATAAAAAAGTGAGCCGTATGTCTGCTGTGTCCTCATGTTTTTCAGAAGCTCAAGATGCATACATGTTGTGCTGTCAAGATACATATAGTCTCCAAGCCTGTAGTTTTTTATCTCTTTTATATGAGAAGGAAAGTCCTTTTGCGTCTCTTTCATGTAATGAATAATCATTGCAGAAGAGATCATTCCATTTGGCATCTCGTGAAATCCAAATCCATCAATTGACCTTACCTGAAACTGCTTCCTTAGAAGATCTTCTGCATATTCTCTGTCTATCTTTTCTTTTATTATCTCAATCCTGTATCCTTCAATCTGCCTGCAAGAAAGAAGCTGATCTCCATGAAGAACAAGAAGCTCTGCTGGACTTATCCTGTTCAGTTCATTCAGAAGCTCTTCAAGTGAAGAAAGTTCTGTATATCTGAATTCTCCTGTTGAAAGATCCATATAAGACAGACCATAACCTTTTTTCCCTGTTACTGCTGCTGCTATGTAGAGGTTGCTTTTTTCATCAACCTCTGCTTCATCAAGGACTGATCCAGGTGTTATAACCCTTACAACCTCTCTTTTTACAAGACCTTTTGCTTTCTTAGGATCCTCTACCTGCTCGCATATTGCAACCTTGAATCCACTGTTTATAAGCTTTCCAATGTATGATTTTGCTGAATGATACGGAATTCCACACATAGGAACTTTCTTTCCACCATCATATGTCCCTCTTGATGTAAGAACTATTCCAAGTATCTTTGAAGCAATCTTTGCATCATCAAAGAACATCTCATAAAAGTCACCCATTCTAAAAAAAAGGATACAGTCCTTATACTGTTCTTTTATCTCCTTATACTGCTTTAGCATAGGAGTCAGCTGTTCTGCCATCTTACCTCTCCTCAGATGGCATCATTGTATCCCAATTTCTACACTGAGGACACTTCCACTGAAGTTCTGATGAAACAAATCCACATCTCTTACACTGAAATCTGAGATATGAGTCTGGTATATTTTCCAATATGTCTTTAAACTCCTCAAGTGCTTCTTTTTCTCTTTTGTTTTCAAGAAGTATCTTTCCTTTAAACCTTCTTGCTTCCCAGAAAAGAGGATCTATCTTTATTGCCTTTTCTGTCCAGGAAAGAGCTCCGTCTGTATCTCCTTTTGCATAAAGATATTTTGCATATGCCATGCATATAAAAACATCAGGATTTTTTTCAGCACACTCTTTTAGTATCTCTTCTATAGGAAGGGAATCTTCTATAGAGAACATCTTTTCAAGTCTTCTGTATACGAGGAATGCAAACCGTGAAGATGTGTCAAGTGCATCTTTCCAAAAATTAAGAGCTTTTTTATATTCTCTTAGACCAAAATAGATGTCACCAAGATGGAGATATGCATCTATGCATCCCTTATAAGTAGAGATTGCTTTTTTTAGAAGTGATATAGCCTTTTTCGTATTTCCATTTTTTTCTTCCTCTTTTGCCATTTCAGTAAGATAATGTGCAAGGATATTTCTGTGATCAGCCTTTTCAATCTTTTCTATCTTTTTCCTTATCTCATATGCCTTATCCCATTCCTTCGTATCTTCATATATTTTCTCTATCTCCTTCAGTGCTTTTATGTTTTTTGGATCCTTCTGAATGACCTTCTGAAAAAAATAAAGTGCTCTGTCAAGAAGTCCTGCTTTTCTGTAATCAAGTCCAAGATCAAAAAGTGCTGAAAGCTTTGTTTTTTCATCCAGATTTGGTCTCATTATAATATTTTGCCTTATTCTTATTGCTCTCCCTATTTCTCCTTTTGAACGATAAAGATCTGCAAGTGCTATATATGTCTCTACTGTTTCTGAATTCAGCTTTACTGATTTTACGAATTCTTCTATTGCAAGATCTCTTTCATTGCTTATAAGATACTTTATTCCTTTAAAGAGCGCCTTTTCACTCCTTTCACCATTCTCTTCTTTTCTTTTTCTGATAAATAGCCAGATTCCAATTCCAAAGAAAAAAGCAAATATTGCAAAAAGATACATCAGCCTGTGCTTATAGGCTGTTCTTCTTTCTGTTCTGGTTCTTCTGATGTTACAGGGAGATTCCTAAGTGAAGTAAGCTCCTTTTCTTTTTGACTTAGCTCTTTTTTCAGTCTTTTTATCTGTCTTTTCAGTCTGAATCTCTCAAATATGCTATAAAATCCAGTAATTATTACACCTATGCAGAATGTTATGCATGATACAAGATATAGACTTACAGGAGGACTTTCCCATCTAAAAAAAAGAAGATTCAGTTTAAAGGAGACAGTTGTTGAAAGTGGTTGATAATTTTGGACAATTACAATAAGGACAAAAAGTCCAAAAAAAATTAAAAACATCCATTTCAGAATGTCCATTTCAACCTCCTTTTTTTATTTTTTGAAAATACGGAAGAAGCTTATCATATGTCTGCTTTATATGCTCTGGAATAACCCTTACTTCTCCAAGAACTGTCATAAAGCTTGTATCACCATTCCATCTTGGAACAACATGAAAATGAAGGTGCTCTTCAATTCCTGCCCCTGCAACCTTTCCAAGATTTACTCCAATGTTGAATCCATCAGGATTCATTACCTTTCTCAAGATCTCTACTGAATTTCTTAGCATAAAAAATATCTCTTTGCTTTCTTCTTCATTCAGAGAACATATATCAGATACATGTCTTTTTGGTGCAATAAGGAGATGACCGTTGTTATAAGGAAACTTGTTCATAAGGACTATGCTATGAGGTCCTCTGTAAAGGATGAGCCTTTCTCTGTCTTTGCTTTTGTCTTCTTCCAGACAGAATATACATCCTTCTTCTTTTTTAGAAAGTATGTATTCTATTCTCCATGGTGCCCAAAGGACTTCCATCTTAAAAAACTCCTTTGTTTATATATCTATTCCATAAGTTTTTCAATAACAAGAAAGAGCTTATAGAGTTCATCAGAATCTACATTTTCGTATGGAGTATGTGCACAACAGAGATCTCCTGCACCAAATATAACACAAGGAATACCTTTTTCCATAAGATTTGTTGCATCTGTCCATGCAGGCATACCAGATATTTCTGGTTCTTTTCCTAAAGCCCTTCTGTAGGCATCTTTTACCTTTTCTACTATCCATTCCTTTTCTGATATCTTCCACGGATAACTTTTTTCTGTTATCCTGAATTCAGCTCCTTCCTCTTCAACAACCTCTTTTATTTTTCTCACAGAATCCTCAAGATCCATATCAGGAAGGACAGGAATATCAAGTCTTGCTATACATAAATCAGGAACAAGCTGTGGATCTATTCCTGCATTTATCCTTGCAAGATTTATTCCTGAATAAGGGAAAAGAGGATCTTCATATATAAATGTATCTTTAAGCTTCTGAAATATACGGAAAAAAACCTCTGCTGCATTTTTTCCACATCTTGGTGTTGCTCCATGAGAGCTTTTTCCTTCTGCTGTAATCTCTATTTCCAGTGAACCTGCCTGAGATATAGCAACAGTCAAAGATGTTGGCTCAAGGACAACAGCACCTTTTATCCTTATCCCTTCAGGAACAGAGAATTCTTCTGATCCAGTTCCACCTTCTTCTTCATCTCTGAAAAAAGCAACGAAGAAGTTTTTTCCTCTTTCCATTGCACTGAGCAAGGAAGCAATCTGTCCTTTTGTATCAGCTGCACCCCTTCCCCATATCCTTTTTCCATCAAACCGTGGACTGAATGCATCTGGATGTCTCCAGCCAGGGACAGTATCCATATGTGTTGCAATAAGAAGCTGAGGATTTCCTTTTATTGCATAAAGATTTCCTTTTTCTTCAAAAAAAGAGACACCCATTTCTGAAAGCTTCTTTTTTATAAAAGAAGAAACCTCATCTTCAATACCACTAAAGCTTTTTATAGAAATAAGCTTCATAAGAAGTTCTATTATTCTTTTTTTATCATCCTTATCCATTTTCCCACCTTCCCCATATAAGAAAATCCAAGTTTTTCATAAAATCTCTTTGCCCTTTCATTATGCTCTCCTACCCAAAGTCCAAATATCCTGTTAAACCTTCTCATACTTTTTATACTCTCTTCTACAAGAGCCTTTCCCACACCTTTTCCGTGATATTCTGGAATTACTGCAAGCTCGTGTATTTCTCCTATCTGTCCATATATCCTGTCCCACCATCTGTGACAGAAAAATATAAATCCTATTATCTCATCATCATCCTGTGCAACAATAAGTCCTTTTTTGTCTGCTTTATAGAGCCATTTTATGTAGCTTTTTATATCAGACCTCCTTGTATATGCATATTCTTCAAGCCCTTTATATGCCTCCTTGTATACCTCAACGAGTCTTTCTTTTATACTTTCAAACTCCCCAGCAGGTTTTATTTTTATCATTATTAAATCTCTAATTGATCAAAGAAGTAATTTCAAGAATTTACTTGACTCAGTTCTGGTATGACTTTATTGTTTTTTATAGAAAAATCAGAAAAGGAGTCTTTATGAAGGATGAATACAGAGAAAAGAGAGAATGGATGGTAAAAACGCAGATAATAAGTAGAGGAATAAAGGATAAAAGAGTTATTGAGGCAATGAAAAAAGTTCCAAGACATCTTTTTGTCCCAAAGGATTCAGAAAATGAGGCATACAACGACTATCCACTTCCCATAGGATATGGACAGACAATCTCTCAGCCATATATGGTAGCACTTATGACAGAGGCACTTGAACTTAAAGGAGATGAAAAGGTCCTTGAAATAGGAACAGGATCTGGATATCAGACAGCAATACTTGCAGAGCTTGCAAAAGAAGTCTATACCATAGAAAGGATTATAGAGCTTCTGAAAAGAGCAGAGGATCTTCTGAAAAAGCTGGGATATAAGAATATAAAATTTAAAGCAGGTGATGGAACACTTGGATGGCAGGAGTATAAACCATTTTCTGCAATAATTGTTACTGCTGGAGCACCAAAGATACCAAGACCACTTATAGATCAGCTTGAAGATGGTGGAAGACTTGTCATACCTGTTGGTGGAAGATATTCACAGGAGCTTATAAAGGTAACGAAAAAAGGAGATGAGCTTATAAAAGAAAATCTTGGAGGATGTCGTTTTGTTGATCTCATAGGAATTCATGGATGGAAAGAATGAAGTATGTGGCTTTTTAGGGAAAAGCTGAGCTATTATGAAAAGATAAGGAGATCCATTTATGAACTTTTAAGAGATGAGCTTGAAAGACAGCTTATGAAAATCTCACTGGTGGATTCTTTTTACAATTATCAGAAGAATAACATTCCTTATGAATTTTTGACAAAAAGTGAATTGAAACCAAGAGCAAAGAAGATGGGTAAAGAATCAGAGCTTTTTAATACATTTCTCGTGATATTTTGTGAAGGGACGATCCCTCCTGAGCTGAAAAACTATATAAGATTTTTTCCAGAAAACAGTGTAATAAAAAAGAACCTGGAATATCTTGCAAACTTTAAAATTTCCAAGAGATTTCATCTAAATATGAGATACTTTGACAATCCCCGTTTTTTTGACTTTATAAAAGACCTTCTCAAAGTTGATTATGCACTCCTTATTCAGCAGGATCCAACTGTAAAGAAAAAAAACAAGTATTGTCTTACGCACTTTCATGTAAAAATAGACTGGCCAATTGCAGATGCTGCAGAAGATCTTGCAAAATGGCTCAGATATATCCAAAATAGCCTTTATGAGAATGGAGACAGAGAAGCAAGAATCCTCCAGAATAAGCTTTTTGAATACTATGGCTGTCATCACAGTGTTGGAGGAAGAAGGACAGCAGGTCTTATTGCAGCTCAGCTTCTCAGAAGACTTGATTTTATATCTACCGTATATGTCTCAAGTGCAGAATCAAGGGCAATGTATAAGTATTCTGAAAGAGGGGTATCAAAGTTTTATCTGATTCAGGTATTTGAGGATAAGGTAAAGGAGCTTGCAGAAAGAGGGAATATGACTCCTGAAAGATTCATAAACAGCTATCTTTATCCTGCTGGAGATTTTTATATAGGAATTGCAGAAGCACTTTATGAACACACAATTCACTCAAAACCACCAAAAGACGGAAAACTCAGAAGGCTTAAGCCTGCATATAGCTGGCTCCGGCTCAGAGAAGAGATACTTCATCCAAGGACAAATGTATTTGATGTAAGACCAATAAGTCTTTCATAAAGGAGAAAGAAGATGGAGACAATACTTTTTGAAAAAGAAGAAAAAGTAGGGATAATAAGATTTAACAGACCAAAGCAACTTAATGCAATAAATGAAAAGATGCTTGATGAACTTGACAGCCTTTTGGATAAGATAAGCTCTGATGAAGAAGTAAAAGTCCTTATATTCACGGGTCAGGGAAAGGCATTTGTTGCAGGAGCAGATATAGAATATCTTTCAAAGCTTGATCCAATTTCTGCAAGAAGATTTGTAAGAAAAGGACAGGAGGTATTTTTTAAGATAGAAGGGCTTCCGATCCCTTCAATTGCATCTGTAAACGGATATGCACTTGGTGGTGGACTTGAGATTGCAATGTCGTGTGATTTTATATACTGTTCAGAAGATGCAGTTTTTGGTCAGCCAGAAATAAATCTTGGTATTATGCCAGGATTTGGTGGGACGCAGAGGCTTTCTCGTCTTGTTGGAAAGGCAGTTGCAAAAGAGCTATGTCTTACAGGAAGGATGATAAGTGCAAAGGAGGCAAAGGATCTTGGAATTGTAAACAAGGTATTTCCTTCTGAAAAGCTATGGGAAGAGACAATGAAGGTAGCAAAGCAGATTTCAGAAAAAGCAAGGCTACCTCTTAAGTGTATAAAAAGGGTTATAGACAGGGGATTTGATATTGATCTGAGATCTGGATGTTATATGGAAGCAGACAGCTTTGCACTTTGTTTTACAAGTCCTGATGCAAAAGAAGGTCTCAGGGCATTTCTTGAAAAAAGAAAGCCGAGGTTTTCATAAAGGGGATGTAGCTCAGTGGGAGAGCGGCACGTTCGCAACGTGCAGGTCGGGGGTTCAAATCCCCCCATCTCCATAAATAAAAGATGAGAAGGGCTGAGATAAAAAGAAAGACAAAAGAGACAGAGATATATCTGAAGATAAATCTTGATGGAAAAGGAGAAGCAAATATAGATACAGGTATTCCTTTTTTTGATCACATGCTTTCTCTTATGACACTTCATTCATTTATTGACATGGAACTTAGAGCAAAAGGAGATATAGAAGTGGATTATCATCACACTGTAGAGGATACTGGAATATGTATTGGAATGGGAATAAAGGAGGCAATTGGAGAAAAAAGGGGGATAAGGAGATATGGTGATGCAACAGTTCCAATGGATGAATCACTTGTAAGGGCATGTGTTGATATATCAGGAAGACCTTTTCTTTTATACAATGTCCCTGTTAAAGAGAGATTTGCTGGAAGCTTTGACATAGGTCTTATTAAACAGTTCTTTTATTCACTCTGTATAAATTCAGGAATAACACTTCATATAGATCTTATAAGAGGAGAGGATCCTCATCATATATCAGAGGCAATATTCAAGGCATTTGCAAGGGCATTTGATAAGGCAAAAAGCATAGAAGAAAGGATCTCTGAAAGGATACCTTCTACAAAAGGAATTATTTAATGAGAAAAATTCTTTTTTTCCTTTCTCTTTTTTTTCTCTTTTCCTGTTCATTAAGAAGAAATGTCCTTTTTTGGAAAAAGAAGGGGTTGTGTGTAAAAAGGGTTGTTGTAATTGGATTCAGACCAGTTTCACCTGTATTTAAAGGAAGCTCGTTTGTAAGATGTCCAATAGAAGGTGAAACCTACAGAGGAGAAAGGGTAAAGGAAGAGATTGCAGAACGCCTTACAGAGATACTTATAGCTGGAATCTTAGAAAAGAAGCTTTTTGAGATTATAAGACCAGAAAAGGTAAGAGAAGAATTCCTTGATCTGAACAAGACAATAGACAGTGCAAAAGGATCTCTTCTTATAGATTACCTGAGGCAGATAGGCATAACATTCAGGGCAGATGCAGTCCTTATAGGGCATATATTCAGATGGGAAGAAAGAAAGGGATCTTCTTTTTTTTCAAGCAGTCCTGCATCTGTTGCATTTGATCTTCATATGATTGATGTAGAAAGTGGAAAGGAGATATTTTATTCAAAGTTTGACAAAACTCAGGTTGCTCTTACAGAAAACATCCTGGAGATAGAGACATTTATAAGAGGAAAGGGAAGATGGATGAAGGCTGAAGAGCTTGCAAGGATAGGCATAGGAAAGATGATAAAAAAGCTGAGTAAAAGATGAAGATACTTCATACAGCAGACATACACTTAAGAAGATATAAGGATGAAAGATGGCTTGCATTAGAAAATCTGATTGAGATAGGGAAAAAGGAAAGTATTGATGTCTTTGTAATAAGTGGGGATCTTTTTGAAAGAGAAGTAGATTCAGAAAACCTGAGACCAAGGATAAGAGAAGTATTTTCTGGAACTGGTTTCAAGATAATCCTTATTCCAGGAAATCATGATATAGACTCATACAAAAGCTGGACTTACTTTGGTGAGGATGTATTTATTCTTAAGGATCTCCAGAGTCCTTTAGAATTGGAGAATGTAAGGATATGGGGAATGCCTTTTGAAGACATAGATGAAGAAAAGACTTTTGAAAGGCTTTATTCAATAAAAGAAAGGATAAGGAAGGACAAAAAGAACATACTTCTTTTTCACGGAGAGCTTATAGATAGCTTTTTTTCAAGAAAGGACTTTGGAGAAGAAGGTGAAAAGAGATATATGCCAGTAAAGCTATCCTATTTTAAAGAAATTGACTTTGACTATGTTCTTGCAGGTCACCTTCATTCAAGATTTGATATATGGAAGATGCCAAATGGTGGATTCTTTGTATATCCTGGATCACCTGTTTCTGTAACAAAAAAAGAGACTGGAAAAAGAAAGGTAAATCTTTTTGAAGTAGGAAAAGAGCCAAAGGAATATCCTGTAAGGAGTTTTCATTATGAGAAGATAGACATAAAAGTTGATCCATTTGAAGAAGGAGATCCTTTTGAAAAGGTAAAGGAGAGGATAGAAAAGACAGAGCCAGAAGCAAAGATCCTTCTTAAGGTAGAAGGATACATTGACAGAAAAATGTATGATGAAAAAAGCTTTATAGAAAAGATCCTGAGATACAGAGAAAGATATGCAGAGCTTCCAAAAATACAGATAAGGGATATACATGATATTGTTGAGGATGATCTTTTTAAAAGCCTTCTGAAAAAGATTCAGGGCTTTGATGAAGAAAGGAAAAAAAGACTTATAGATCTTGCAATAAGGGCAATGATAGAAGCAGGGATATGAGGATAAAGGAATTTTCAGTAATCCGTTATGGTCCTCTTAGCACAGAAAGGATAAGTCTTGGAAGCTTTAATCTTTTTTTTGGAAAAAACGAAGATGGAAAAACACTTACAATAGATGCAATACTGAAGCTTCTTTTAGGAAGATCAAGCAAGGTTTTTGAAAACATAGACAGAGTAGAAGAAATCCCTGAAGGATATGTAGTTGTTGAAGATGAGGGAAAAATGATAAAGATTCCTGAAAGGGGAAGTATTTCAAAGATCTTTGGAATTTCTGCATCATCCTTCAGAAACATCTTTGTAATAAGAAACAGTGATCTGAGTATTCTTCAAGAAGCTGAATTTTACGAAAATGTAACAGACAGACTTATTGGACTTAGGACAGAAAACATAAGAAGGATAATAGAAAAGCTGAGGGATATAGGAAAGATTACACCAAAGGGAATATTTAGAGATACAAAGGATGAAAAGCTAAAGACAAGAATTGAAAATGCTGAAAGACTTATAAGGGAAATAGAGGATCTGAAAAGAGATGTAAGAGAAAATGGACTTGAAGGAATTGAGGAAAGATATGTAATGCTAAAGGAGGAAGAAAAAATCCTTAGAAGTATTTTAGAAAAGCTTGAGGATGCAAGAAAAAGGGAAATGTATGAAAAAGGAAGAAGATTTCTTGAAGAATTAAAGAGATCTCTGAAGGAAATAAAAGATCTCTTGCCTTATAATGAGGATGATAAAGAAAGATGGAAGGATTCTGAAAGAGAAAAAAGGGAGCTTGAAAAAGAAAAGTATTGTCTTTTAGATGAATTGAAGAAAAAGGAGGAGATACTTAAAGAAAAAGAAAAGGAGATTTCAGACATAAGGAGTTCTTTTTTTATAGCTGAAAGGAGAAAAAAAAGGATAGATGATGAAATAAAGCCAAAGCTAAAACTTTATGAATTGAACTTAAAAGAACTAAAAGAAAAAGAGCTTCAGGAGAGATTCTTTTCTTTCTGCTTCTTCCTTTCTGCTCTTCTTCTCGTCATTTCAACAGCAGTTTCAGTCTTTTATTCATTAATCTTCCTTTCCCTTTCTTTATTTTTTGGAATAGCAAAGTTTCTTTTTTTAAGAAAAAGATCATTCCTGAAAGGTCTTTTTGAGGAAATAAAAGCTTCTCTTTCTTTTTTTGATTCGTATCCAGAACAGATATCAGAGGTATATTCAAGCATAGAGAGATTTGAAGAAAGATATGAGAGTCTTAGAGAAAAGCTTAGTTATTTGGAAAAAAAGGTAAGGGATCTAAAGGATGAGATAAGAGAAATAAAGGAGGAGAAGATTCCAGAGATAGAAGAAAGGATAAAGGAGAAAGAGGAAGAAATCAGAAAGATAAAGGAAAAGACAAAAGAAGATGATCTGGAAGGATATATAAGAAAGTTAAGAAAAAAAGATGAGGTTGAGAAAGATATAGCAGAAAAAAGGTCTGCTTTAAGGGCGTTTTTTGGAGAAAAAGGAGATCTTAAAGAAAGCATTTACTTCTGGGAAGATGAAATAAGTAAACTTGAAGCATATAAAGAAAAGGCGAGGGATATAAGTTATAGTGAAGAAAAAAGAGAAGAATGTGAAAGAAGGAAAAAGAAGATAGATGAGATGATTTTAAAAGTGGAAGAGAAATTAAAACTTATAAGAAAGAAACTGGAGGATGTAGAAAGAAAAGCAAATGAGATCTTAAAAGACGAATATATCTTTTGCAGGACAGTTGATGATCTGAAAGCTGTGGAAGATAGGCTAAAAGGATTTATTGAAGAAAATGAAGAAAGAAGAAGAGATGTCCTGAGTCTTATAGAGATATTTGAGAAGATAGATGAGGAGGAAAAAAGCAAAGTAAAAGATCTTTTTGGAAAAGAAAGTCCTGTATCAAAGTATTTTTCAGAAATTACACAAGGGATTTATACTGAGGTCATGTTTGATCAGAAAGAGGGGAAGGTAAAGGTAAAAAGGGCTGATGGAATGATCCTTTCTCCAGAAAAGCTTTCAGGTGGTGCTTATGATCAGCTTTATTTTTCAATAAGGATTTCACTTGGACAAAGCCTTCTTAAAGGAAAAAAAGGATTCTTTATACTTGATGATCCATTCATAAAGGCTGATTCAGAAAGGTTAAAAAGACAGCTGAAGATGCTAAAAAGTATAGCAAGCATGGGCTGGCAGATCCTTTATTTTTCTGCAAAAGAAGAAGTAAAAGAAGCCCTGGAGGATGATATAAGGAAAGGTTCTGTAAGCTTTTTTGAAACAAAATCAGTCTTTGGATAGAGGCAAAAATGAGAGGAGCTGAATGGATAAGAGTAGATTTCCATTTACATAGTCCTGCATCATCAACTTTTCTGCTACCTTCTGGTTTGAATCTTGATTCAGATTTTGAAAAACTTTCTGAACAGTATGTAGAAGAGACAAATATAAAAATTGCAGCAATTACAGTATAATCTTATAAGAGCAGACTGGTTTGAACAGATAAAAAAGAAAGCTAACAGATACGGAATAATCATTTTACCAGGGATTGAACTTGATGTTGGATTTGCAGGAGGTTGAACTGAAAGAAACTGAAACAGAGTTTATCCTAACTATACCAAAGAAAAAAGTTGATTTCTAAGAAGATTCTGAATGATTTGCTTGGGGAGGTAATAGATAATTGAAAGTAGCTATAATTGGATGGGGTTCTCTGATTTGGAATCCTGGAAACATGAATCTTGTTTTTGAAAAATGGAGAAATGATGGTCCCAAGCTGCCCATTGAATTTGCTCGTAAATCAAGGGATGGTAGAATTACTTTAGTTATTTACGAAAGATATCTTGACGTGCCTAATCTCTGGGTTAAGACATATTGGAATTTAATAGAAGTAAAGAATCTGGATGAGGCTATAGAGATTTTGAAAGAAAGAGAACGCACTATAAAGGAGTATATAGGATATGTTAGCGAAGATTTAAAATATGAAAAAATGCACCCTAAAATTTTAGAAGAAATCGAGCAATGGAGAAAATCGAAAGAATTAGACGGTGCTGTATGGACAGCCTTACCCTCTAATGTTAATAACACAGATGAGATAATTTCTTATTTACAATCTCTTACAGGTGATACATTAAACAAAGCCCGAGAATATATAGAAAAAACTCCAAAGCAAATTCAAACACCTTTAAGAAAAAAGTTTGAGGAAATTTTAGGATGGAAGTGCGTTTCAAAGGTGTAAAGTTATGAACTTTGAAAACTTCTTGGATGAAAATTCAAAAGGGATGGTGATGAAAACACTTAAAGAAATAGTGCAAATCCTCAGTGAACATAAAGCAGAACTTAAAAGGAAATACAAGATAAAAAGCCTCAAAATATTTGGCTCTTATGCAGAGGGCAAAAATACAGAGAAAAGTGATATAGACCTGATTGTAGATTTTTATGAAGTGCCAACACTTATTGAACTTGTAAGAATAGAGGAAGAGCTTAGCAAACTTTTGGGTTCAAAAGTAGACCTTTTAACAGAGGAAAGTATAAGCACTTTCATAAGACCGTATATAAAAAAAATTGAGGTAATAGGTGAAAAAAGTAAAACCATATCTTGAGCATATTTTACAGGAATGTGAATTTTTGAAGGAAAATTCTGAGGGACTTGAATATGATGATTTTATCAAAGATCCTGTAATGATGCGTGCTTTTGTCAGAAGTTTAGAAGTTATAGGAGAGGCTGTTAGAAATTTACCTCAAGAATTTAGAGAAAAACATCCAGATATTCCATGGAAAGAAATAGCAGGAATGAGGAATAAACTTATTCATGAGTATTTTGGTGTCAACTACAGAATTGTATGGGAAACAGTAAAGAGAGATATCCCAGAACTTAATGCCTAGCTGGAAGATATACATGAGAAATGGTGTAAGGCTTTAGGAATAAAAGAAGAGATATGTAAGGAGGTTAACAAAATAATAAACTCTATTATAACCAAGTCTTCAGGGACATATCTAAGGAAGTTAAGCTTAGTGAGCAAAAAATTAAAAAAGGAAGTCTTGTTTATGTTAAGTGGAGTATTAATGCAGATGATGCCAAGAAGGGAAGAATAAAAAGTTTTATTTCCAATGAAATGGAATTAAAAGAGCTGATTAACGAAATTAAGTTTTTAATTTTTCAATAACCTCTTTTAGTTTTTCTGGCTTCTGTGTTACTACAAATACTTCCTGAACACAGCCCCTGCTTAATGCAAGAAGCTTTGCACCTGTTTTTGTTGGATACTGAAATTTTACTTTAAGTCCTGCTGTTGCTCCTTTCTTTCTTTTTATAACCCCTGGAAATATTGCATCTACAAAAGGAAGAGGCTCTATATGTCTTTCAAGAAACTGCCTTAGTCCTTCTACCATATCATGCTCATACTTTATCTTTGAGCTTCCCCTGTGCTTGTATTTCATCTATCCCAGCTTCTTCAAATGTTGCCATCTCATTATATATGCTTAAAGCACTTTCTATTATATGCATTGCAAGAGCTGCTCCTGTTCCTTCTCCAAGCTTCATTCTTAGGTCAAGAATAGGTCTTTCACCAATCTTTTCAAAAAATATTCTGTGTCCTTTTTCAGCAGAAAGATGTGAGAAGAAAAGATAATCCTTTACATTTGGCTGAATCATCATCGCAACAAGTGCTCCACATGATGCAATAAATCCATCAACAACGACAATCATCCTGTTTTTTGCTCCACCAAGACACATTCCACATATTCCAGCTATTTCAAGTCCTCCTACTGCTGAAAGTGTTGATATGGGATCAGAAAAAAGATGTCTGTTTACATCAAGAGCTTTTTTTACAACATCTATCTTTTTCTTTAACACCTTTTCATCTATTCCTGTTCCTGTTCCAACGACCTCTTCTGGATCTATCCTTAGAAGTGCACAAAGGAGTGCTGATGATGCAGTTGTATTACCTATTCCCATATCTCCTGTTGCAATCATGCTGTATCCCATACTTTTTGCCATATCAGCAACCTCTATCCCTACTTTTATAGCATCTTCTGCCTCTTCCTTTTTCATTGCAGAAGTTTTTGAAATATTTTCTGTCCCTCTCCTTATCTTTCTCTTTATAAGAAAAGGACTTTCTTCTGAGATATCAGCATCAACTCCAATGTCAACAACAAATACATCTGCACCAGCCTTTCTTGAAAGGACATTTATTGCTGCAATACCTTTCAGGAAATTTCTTACCATCTCATATGTTATGCTTTTTGGAAAAACACTTACTCCTTCTTCAGTAACACCATGATCTGAAGCAAATACAAATACTGCTTTTTTTTCAATCCTTGGTCTTTCCTCTTCTTTTATTGCAACAACCCTTGCAGCAATTTCTTCAAGTATTCCAAGACTCCTTTTAGGCTTTATAAGGCTATCTAATCTTTTCCAGGCTCTTTTTATCCATTCTTCTGATAAAGGCTCTATCTTTGAGATTTCATCACATAGAAATTCTGAATTCTTCAACTGTCTCCTCCTCCCAATCTTCCCAAAGATAAACCTCATGTCTTTCTTCTGCAATAAGTCTGAATGCATATCTTATAAGGTCTTCATAAAATCTGCAGTATGGAGATGGACTTCTGAGATCTCCATAAAAAGAATATACCTCTGCAGGACATGGTGCACCACAGAAATTCCTTATTGCACATCTTTTACAAGGATCTATGTCTTCTACTTTCCTTTCTGTTACTGATCTGAAGACAGTGCTTTTCAGTGCATCTGATATACTGTCCCTGAATATATTCCCTCCACTGAATTCAGGAAATCCTATAAATTCACTGCATGGAAAAAGGTCTCCTTTTGCAGAAATTGCAAAAAAGCATCTTCCACCACCACATGGAGATATATCACACATAAGCTTTCTTGTTGTAGGACCAATTATTCCAGAAAGAATGTTTGTGAAGTTTGTTATTATTATTTTCTTTCCTGTTTCTGTATATATCTGATAAACTTTTTCAATTGCTTTCAGGAAGTTTTCAGAAAGCTCTTTTTCATCTGGCTTAAGAAGAGCTCCACCTTTCTGCGTGCATCTTACAGGATTCAGCATGATCATGCTGACATTATGCTTTTTACAAAAATCTATCATATCTGAAAGATACCTTACATTTTCCTTTGTAACAGTAGCTATCAGATTGAATCCATAATATGAACTTAGCTCATCTATAAGACCTACTATCTTTGAAAATGCTCCTTTTCCTGCCCAGTCTTTTCTGACTCTGTCTGCTACTTCCCTGTATGGTGCATCAAGGGAAAGTCCTATTCCCACATTATGCTTTATGAGAAAATCTATGTCAGATCTTTCAAGAAGTGTTCCATTTGTCTGTATTCCAAATATAAAGTCAGCAGTGTATCTTTCTATTGCAGGAAATATTGAATCTTTTGCAATCATTGGCTCACTTCCATGAAATATGACCTGTGCCTTTCCTTCTATCCTCAGCTCTTCGTAAAAATAGCTCTTTAGCCTTTCAAGTGCATCCTCAACTTCACTCCTTTTCATCGTCCTTCCTTCTTTCCTCATCTTTTCTGGAAGATAGCAGTATGTGCAGTTAAAATTGCATCTTTCTGTAGGATTAAAGTATACTGCTGAAGGCTTTAATCTGAATCTCAGATATTCCATCTCTTTTTTAAACTGCTCTTTTCTTTTCTCAAACTCATCCACAATCTCTCCTGAAAGAGCAGAACTTATTGAATCTTTTTCAACAATTGTCCAGAATGCAGTATCTGGTTCAATTACTGCCAATTTATCCTTATGAAATATGTCCAGTATAAAAAAATTTGGACCATAACCTGTATTTGCATACATCTTTCCTTCTCCTTAAAAAAATTAGGGATCAGGCATTTAAAGCCTGATCCCTAAGAAAATCTACTTCTTCTTTATAAGCATGATGTAATGTGAAAGACCTGTTCCAAGCATCCCCTTACAGACCCTTCTTATTGAAACTATCTTCTTCTTCATCTTACACCTCCTTATTGCTTCTCTACTCTAAGCTCTACTTTTACTCTGTTTTTGCTGTTTGGACATTCCCATACCATTACAGGAAATGATCCACCAAACTGAAGTGTTGCAATTATTCCAAAAAGATTATGATAGAAATAACCACAGAAATTACCACACTTATGGATGCTCAGCTCAAACTCATCCCCTACATTAAGACCAATAGTGCAATCACCCTGTTTTTCAATGACCTTTGCTATTACCTTGTTACCGAGTTTTGGATAATTTACAGCCATCTTAAACCTCCTTTTTTTAAAATCTTGATCCCATGCTAAAGTGAAGTTTACTTCTTGATTCCCAAGGTTTTTTATCAAGCTTATATCCCCATTCTATACGAATTGGGCCAAATGGTGAATACCACCTTATTCCGAATCCTATGCTCTTTCTCATATCACTGAAGCTATATTCTTCAGATGCCCTCCATACATTTCCTGTATCAAAGAATGTAAGTCCTATAAGGGATTTGTCTTTTGTAAGAGGAATTCTGTATTCAACATTATATATCATCATCTTTTCTCCACCAATCTTTTCCAGTGTTATAGGATCACGGGGAGAAATCTCATAATAGTTAAATCCTCTTACTGTGTCTATACCTCCTATAAAAAATTTTTTATAAACTGGCAACACCCCTCCAGATCTCTTCTGAAGCCTTCCCCATCTTCCCTGTATCATAAGGACTGTATCCCACTTTAGCCTGAAGAACCACGCACTCTGAAGATAATACTTATTGTATGCAGTATCCCCACCAAAGATTCCTCCAGAATATTCAAAATAGAACCTGTTAAGAGATCCCCTTGTAGGATACCTTATACTGTTTACTGAGATCCTTGTAAGACCAAAAGTTGCAGTGCTTTCTGTAAATGTCCCTTCCATTGCCCTTATTATATAAGCAGAAAAAGGATCTATGTCATATATCTTTGTTGATTCAAAGCTGTATCCTATCCATGCCCTTGTAAATTCATCTATTCTTTTCAGTGGAAAACCAAGTTCAAAACTTCCTCCTGTGCTTTTTCTTGTATATTCATCATATATCCTTCTCCACCTGAATACATGAAAATGCCCTGCAATAGGTCTGTCGTATATCCATGGCTTATAGTATGAAAGGTTATACTCGCTTACGATCCCTCCAAAACTCAGAATAAGCCCAATTCTTTCTCCAAGCCCTCTGAAATTGTCTCTTGAAACCTCTATTGTCCCTACAAGTCTGTTCATTGTGCTGAATCCTGCACCAAAGCTGAGACTTCCTGTTGGTGCTTCTTTTACTTTTACATCAAGTATCATACTGTCTTTTCTGCTCCCTCTCCTTTTCTCTATCTTTACATCTTTAAAGAATCCCAGCCTGTTAAGATTGTCTATGCTGTCCTGTATAGCCTTTCCACTATAATAGTCTCCTTCAGCAAGCTTAAGTTCCCTTCTTATTACCTTGTCCCTTGTTATGATATTTCCCTGTATGTTTATCCTTTCTATCTTTACCCTTGGTCCTTTAACAATCCTGTATATGAGATCTACAAGATGTCTTTTTCTGTCCTTGTGTGTTATAGGAATAACTTCTGCAAATGCATAACCTTCATTTCCATAAATCTTCTTTATCTCTTCCTCATCCTTTGTTATCTGTTCTCTGTTATACACATCTCCTTTTTTTATCTTTATCACCTTCATTATCTCATCTGCAGGCTTTATAAGATCACCTTCTACTGATACCCTCCTTATACGATACTGTGGTCCTTCATAAACTACAAATGTAACAACAAATCCATCAAGCTTCTTATCATATCTTACCTTTGGCTCTCCTACCTTTGCATCAATAAATCCATGATTGTGATAAAAGATAGCTATTCTGTGAACATCATATTCCAGCTTCCTTCTGTCAAGATAACCTTTTCCTGTAAGCCAAGTGAGTATGCCTTTTTCCTTTGTAAAAAGGACCTTCTTTATCTCTTTATCCTTTATCCTTTTATTTCCAACAATTTCTACCTTCTTTATATACACCTTCTTGTGTTCCTTTATCTTATACTTCACAGTTACCTGATTATTTGGCATTGGAATAACCTCATAATCTATCTCTGCATTATAGTATCCTATACTTGCATAATAATCCTTAAGCTTATTTACACTTTCTCTAAGCTTGCTGTAGTCAAGCATAGAATACTGTCTTATACCTATCTGTTCCTTCAGCTTTTCTGATCTTACTTTCTTGTTCCCCTCAAATATTATCTTTGCTATTATAGGCTTCTCCTTCACTATAAATGTCACAATCTTTCCTTTTTTTCCGTCTGTTACTTCTATCTTTACATCAGAAAAATATCCCATTCTGTATATGTCCCTCAGATCCTTATCAAGCTTTTCATAATCAAGCAGTGTTCCTGGTCTTGTCCTTATCACTGCAAGTATTGCATCTTTTTCTATCCTCTGATTCCCTTTTACTCTTACATCTTCTACTGTAACTTTTTGAGCAAATGAAAAGATTGGAAAAAACAGCAAAATTAGCAATACGAAAAATTCACTCCTCATGTAAGATACCATCTTTTAGCTCTAATCTCCTTTTCATCATTCCAGCAATTTCCAGATTATGAGTTGCAACGACAATAGCTATACCTTTTTTTCTGTTCAGGTTTAAAAGAAGTTCTGCTATCTTTTTTCCTGTAATCCTGTCAAGATTCCCTGTAGGCTCGTCTGCAAGAATGATCTCTGGTGACATGACAATTGCTCTTGCAATAGCAATCCTCTGTTGTTCTCCTCCAGAAAGCTCTCCTGGTTTGTGTCCTTTTTTTTCTTCAAGACCAACATCTCTTATAGCAGACATAGCCATATCAGATGCCTCTTTTTTTGAGTATCCTGCAATAAGTGCAGGGAGCATAATGTTTTCTATTGCTGTAAGTTCTGGAAGAAGATAATGAAACTGAAATACAAATCCAATATGTCTATTCCTTATAAGATTTATCCTTGATTCTTCCATCTTATATAGATCTGAACCAAAAAAATATACTTTTCCCTTTGTAGGAGGTTCAAGTCCTCCTATTATGTTCAGAAGTGTTGTTTTACCTGAACCTGATGCACCTGTAATAGCTATTGTATCAGCTTTTTCTATCTTTAAGTTTATCCCTTTAAGCACCTTTATTATGTGTGTCTTATGCCAAAAGTATTTGTGTATGTCTTTAAGCCTTACAATCTCATTCATACCTTAAGACATCTACAGGATTTACCTTTCCAGCATATCTTGCAGGATAGACAGTTGCCAAAAATGAGATAATTATTGCTGAGATGCTTATAATTAAAACATCACTCATCTCTACCTCAACAGGAAGTCTGCTTATGTAATACACATCAGCAGGAAGTGTTATAAATTTGTATTTCTCAAGAAGATAACATATACCCAGACCAGAAAAAATGCCTAAAGCTGTCCCTACTGTTCCTATAATGATCCCCTGAATAACAAATATCCTCATTATGCTTTTTGAAGATGCTCCAATAGCTCTAAGTATTGCTATGTCTTTTGATTTATCCATTACCATAAGAACAAGAGAGCTTATTATATTTAATGCTCCAACAAGGACAATCATCGTAAGTATTACAAACATCGTTATCTTTTCTATCTTAAGAGCAGAAAAAAGACTTTTGTTCATCTCTTTCCAGTCTTTTACGATAAATGGATATCCCAAAATAGCTTCTATTTTTTTTGCAACTTCTTCTGAATCTTCAGGATCTTTTATCCTTACCTCAATCCCTGTTATTCTATCTCCAATGTCTAAGAACTTCTGTGCTTCTTTAAGAGAAAGATACACAAAAGATGAATCATATTCATACATCCCTGATTCAAAAAAACCAACTACCTTAAAGCTTTCAGAATTTGGAATCCTTCCAAAAGGAGTAAGCTTTCCTTCAGGACTTATAAGAGTAACTATATCTCCAACAGATATGCTCAATCTTTTTGCAAGCTCTATTCCTATGATAATCCCTTTTTCTTTTACAAGATCCAGACTTCCTTTTTTTATCATCCTGTCTATATCCAGGACATCTCTTACTGATCTTACATCTATTCCTGTAAGGACTGCACCTGATGAACCACCATAGCCTTTTATCATAACCTGAGAATACAGGAATGGAGTAAATGCAACGATTTCATCTATCCTTCTAAGTTTCTCCTCTATTTTCTCATAGTCCTTGAAGCATCCTTCAACATTCAGGATCATTATGTGAGAATTTACTCCAAGTATCTTTGAGATAAGATCTTTTCTGAATCCATTCATGACAGAAAGAACGACAATAAGAGCCATAACACCAACACCAACTCCAATGACAGATATAAAAGTAATGAGTGAGATGAAAAAAGAGCCTCTTTTTGATCTGAGATATCTTATTGCAAGAAGGATCTCAAAAGACATTTCATCTCTTTCTCATATGAGGAAAAAGGATAACATCTCTTATAGATGGACTGTCAGTAAGAATCATTACGAGTCTGTCTATTCCTATTCCTTCTCCTGCAGTTGGAGGAAGTCCATATTCAAGTGCAACAATATAGTCTTCATCCATAAATTGTGCTTCTTCATCTCCCTGTGCTCTCATACGAGCCTGTTCTTCAAATCTTTTTCTCTGATCAAAAGGATCATTCAGCTCATTAAATCCATTTGCTATCTCAATTCCTCCAATAAAAAGTTCAAATCTTTCAGCAATATTTGGATCAGAATCACTTCTTCTTGAAAGAGGTGAAACATCTATTGGATAACCTGTTACAAATGTCGGATCTGTAAGATTTGGTTCAACAAAGTGATCAAATATCTTTGTAAGGATCTTTCCATGAGTATCTCTTTCTAAGATGTTTATCTTATGAGCCTTTGCAAACTCTTCTGCCTTTTCTCTATCTTTTAAAACAGCCTCACTTACTCCTGCAATCTCTTTAAGTATCTCAAAGAAATCTATTCTTTTCCAAGGTCTTTCAAAGTTTATCTTTTTCCCCTGATACTCCAATTTCTTCCTTCCATCAAATAGCTTATTCAGGATGTGCTCAAAAAGTTCTTCTGTAAGTTCCATAAGATCTTCATATGTTGCATATGCCATGTAGAATTCAAGCATCGTGAATTCAGGATTGTGCTGAGAGGAGACCCCTTCATTTCTGAAGTTTCTGTTAAGCTCAAAGACCTTTTCCATCCCTCCTATAACCAGCCTTTTTAGATAAAGCTCAGGAGCTATTCTGAGATAAAGTTCCATGTCAAGAGCATTATGATATGTCTTAAATGGTCTTGCTGCTGCACCTCCAGGAATTGGCTGCATCATAGGTGTTTCTACTTCAAGGAATCCTCTTTCTGTCAGAAATTCTCTTATCGTCTGAATTATCTTACTTCTGAGTATAAAAACCTCTTTTACATGATCGTTTACTATAAGATCAAGATATCTCTGTCTGTATCTTGTCTCTATGTCTGTAAGACCGTGCCATTTTTCAGGAAGTGGTCTTATTGACTTACAGAGAAGTTTATAGTCCTCTATCATTACTGTAAGCTCTCCTGTCTTTGTCTTAAATATCTTTCCTTTAACCCCTATTATGTCTCCTATATCTATGAGCTTAAAAAGACTGTATTTTTCATCTCCTACAATGTCTTTCCTTATATATCCCTGTATCTTTCCTGAACCATCTTTTATGTCAATAAACGTTGCTTTTCCAAAGCTCCTTATAGCCATTATCCTTCCACATATGGAATAGTAAGCTTCCTCTTTTTCAAGTTCCTTTTCATCCTTTTCTTCATATCTTTTTCTTATCTCTGCTATAGGAAGGTCTGGTTTAAAACCTGTAGGATATAGATTTATTCCCATCTGCTTAAGCCTTTCTGCCTTCTTTATCCTGTCTTCTATTACAGGAGATCTCTTCATGGCTTCTCCTTCCTTCTTTTATTTTTTACAATTCTTTCAATTTTTTTCAAAAAACTGTCTACTATAAGAGGTCTTTTATATATCTGAACATTTTCCTTCCTTACTTCGTTTATCCACATGTCTGGAGAAGTGTTTATAAAGAAGACATCACACCTCAGCCCTTTTATCTTCTGCATGACAGAAGAAGGTTTAAGCTTTGAGACGAGTTCAGAGTCAAGTATAGCCAACTTTACTTTGTATTTTTCTATACACCTTATCCCTTCATCAAATGTATTTTTGAATATTGCAGAAATTTTCTTATCAACCATAATCTGATAAATAATCCTGTTCAGCAAGATACTTTCTTCTCCTATTATAACGATGTCATAAGACTGCTGTTCTTTCACCTTATCTTCCAAAAAGCAGGTTTGATGAAAATTGCATTTTAACCTAACATATTTTCAAAAAACTTCCAATGGTAGGGAAAGATGAAGGGGAAAGGCTTTGTGCACCTTCATGTTCATACAGAATACAGTCTTCTTGATGGTGCAATAAGGATAAGTGATCTTATAGAAAAGGCAAAATCTTTTGGAATGAATGCTGTGGCAATAACTGATCATGGAAATATGTTTGGGACTGTGGAATTTTATGAAAAAGCAGTATCTGAAGGAATAAAGCCTATCATAGGCTGTGAGGTATATGTTGCACCTAAGAGCAGAAAAGATAAAGGAGCTGCAAGAAATGGAGAACCAAATGACTTTCATCTTACCCTTCTTGTCATGAATGAAAAGGGATATAAGAATCTTTGTAAACTTGTAACATTAGCTCACATGGAAGGTTTTTATTATCATCCAAGAGTGGATTTAGAACTTCTAAAAGAATACAATGATGGACTTATTGCACTTTCTGGATGTCTTAAAGGAGAAGTTCCATATTATGTAAGCTTGGAAAAGATAGACATAGCAGAAAGGAAAGCAAAAGAGCTTGCAAAGATATTTGACAAGGAAAGATTCTTTTTGGAAATTCAGGCAAATCTTCTTCCTGAGCAGATAAAAGTGAATCAGATATTAAAAGAAATTGGAAACAGACTTTCCATTCCCCTTGTTGCAACAAATGACTGCCATTATTTAGTAAAGGAAGATGCAGAAGCTCATGACATCCTCCTATGTATTCAGACAGGAAAGACAGTAAAAGACGAAAACAGACTCAGATTTCCTAATGATCAGTTCTACTTTAAGTCTGCTTCTGAGATGTATAAAGACCTTCCTGGATTTGAAGAAGCTCTGAAAAACACTGTATATATTGCTGAAAGATGCAACTGTGAAATAGAATTAGGGAAGTATAAATATCCAGAGTTCCATGTTCCTGATGGAACAAGTCTTGAAGATCTCCTGACACAGAAGGCAAAAGAAGGACTTAAAAGAAGACTTAAAGAAAAAGAAGAAAGAGAAGGAAGGATTCCTAATTCCAAGAAAGAAGAGTATTGGAAAAGACTTGAATATGAACTCAGTGTCCTGAAAGATATGGGATATGCTGGATATTTTTTGATCGTATCAGACTTCGTTGAATATGCAAAAAGATCAAACATACCTGTTGGACCTGGAAGAGGATCTGCAGCAGGATCACTCGTTGCATATGCCTTAGGTATAACAAATGTTGATCCAATAGAATATGGTCTTCTTTTTGAAAGATTCCTTAATCCTGGTCGTGTAACAATGCCAGACATAGATATAGACTTCTGTATGAACAGAAGAGATGATGTAATAAGGTATGTTTCGGAAAAGTATGGAAAGGAGAATGTATGTCAGATAATTACATTTGGAAGGATGAAGGCAAGGGCAGTAATAAGGGATGTTGGAAGAGCACTTGACATCCCTCTTAAGGATGTTGACAGGATTGCAAAGCTTGTTCCAGAAGGAGTAAACATAACACTTGATGAGGCAATAGAAAAAGAACCTGAGCTTAAAAGGCTTGCTCAGGAAGATGAAAAAATAAAAAAGCTTTTAGAGATATCCAAGAAACTTGAAGGTCTTACAAGACATGTATCAACACACGCATCCGGAGTTGTTATAGCTGATAAACCTCTTGTTGAATATCTTCCACTTTATAAAGGTCCAAAAAATGAGGTAATGACTCAATATGATATGGAAAGTATAGAAAAGCTTGGTCTTATAAAGTTTGACTTTTTAGGATTAAAAACACTTACAGTAATAAGACAGACACTTGATCTTATAAAAAAGCTAAGGGGAATAGAAGTTGATATTAACAGTATTCCTCTTGATGATCCAGCAGTATATCAGCTCTGTTCAGAAGGAAAGACAACTGGTGTATTTCAGCTTGAAGGATCTGGAATGAAGGAGCTTATGAAAAGACTAAAGCCAAAAGAATTTAGGGATCTCATTGCACTTATTGCACTTTACAGACCAGGACCACTTGGAAGCAACATGGTAGATGATTTTATAAAGAGGAAACATGGAGAGGTGGAAATTGACTACTTCCATCCAAAACTTGAACCAATACTAAAAGAGACTTACGGAATAATACTTTATCAGGAACAGGTAATGAAGATTGCACAGGTTCTTGCAGGATACAGTCTTGCAGAAGCAGATGAGCTGAGAAAGGCAATTGGAAAGAAGATGCCAGAAGTCATGCAGAAACACAGAGAAAGATTCATAAATGGTGCGGTTCAGAATGGGATAGAAAGAAAGCTTGCTGAAGAGCTGTTTGATGTTATAGAGAAATTTGGAGGATATGGATTCAATAAGTCTCATTCTACTGCCTATGCACTTATTGCATATCAGACAGCATATCTTAAGGCACACTTTCCTCTTGAATTTATGACAGCACTTCTTACACAGGATATGGGAAATCAGGACAAGACAATAAAGAATATTGCTGAATGCAGAAGTATGGGCATAGAGATACTTCCACCAGACATAAATGAAAGTCAGGCAGACTTTACAATAGTTGGAGAAAAGATAAGGTTTGGACTTGCTGCAGTAAAGAATGTTGGAATTAAGGCAGTAAAGGAGATTATAAAGGAAAGGGAAAAGAATGGTCCATTTAAGGATCTTGTAGACTTCTGTATGAGAGTTGACAGCTCAAAGGTAAATAAGAAGGTAATAGAAGGGCTTATACAGTGTGGTGCATTTGACTTTACAGGAATTCCAAGAGCAAGACTTTTTAAAGGACTTGACAGCATACTGAGATCAGCTCATGGTAATAACGAACTCTTTCAGCTTTCTATATTCTCAGAAAACAAAATGGAACTTCCTGAAGTAGAAGAATGGGATGAAAAAGAAAAGTTGAAGAGGGAAAAAGAGGCTCTTGGTTTTTATATAACAGGACATCCTCTGGAAGGTTTCAGGAAAGAGATAGAAAGTTTCTGCACATGTAAGATACAGGACATATATGAGCTTGAAGAAAAAAGTGATGTAAAAATAGCTGGAATGATAGAGGACATAAAGGTAAAAAGGACAAAGAAAGGTGAAAAGATGGCAAATCTTATCTTAGAAGACATGACAGGTTCAATAGAGGTTATAGTATTTCCTGATCTTTTTGGAAGATGCCAGCATATCTTAGAATCAGATGAACCTGTTTTTATAAAAGGATCAGTAGAATCTAATGAGACATCTATAAGGATTATTGCTCAGCAGATAGAGCTGCTTGAAAAGGTAAGAGAAAGGAACATAAAGGCTGTTGAAATTTGTCTAAAAGAAGATTCAATTACAAGAAAGCTGCTTCTTGATATAAAAAAGATCGTCTTTAAATACCCAGGAAACTCTGAGCTGAGATTTAGGATATTCAACAATGATAAAGAAATAGTTATTTTGGCTCATAGCAGCTATAGTGTCCTTCCATGTAAGGAGCTTATAAAGGAGCTTCAGCCTATTGTTGGAACCGATTCCATTAATCTTCTGGATGAATAATGCCAAAGTTTAAGATTGTTACACTTGGCTGCAAGGTAAATCAGTATGAATCTGCTTTCCTTTCAGAAAGTCTTCTGAAAAAAGGATGGGAAAGGGCTGAAAAAGATGCAGATCTCGTGATAATAAATACATGTATCGTTACACAAAAAGCCTCACATCAATCAAGACAGCAGATAAGAAAGGCTATAAGAGAGAATCCTAAAGCAAAGATAGTAGTTACTGGATGTTATGCACAGGTATACCCTGATGAGCTTTCAAAGATAAAAAGGATAAATCTTATCATTTCAAATACAGAAAAAACAAAAATCCTTGAACTTATAGAAAGGATTTCTCCTTCTGACAGCTTTATAGTCCACAGGAGATTTTCAAAAAAAGAAAAGTTTGAACAGATGAAGATATGCAGGTTTGAGGAAAAGACAAGAGCTTTTTTGAAAATACAAGATGGATGTGAAGCATTCTGCACCTACTGTATAGTTCCCTATGCAAGAGGACCATACAGGAGTCTTAAGCCAGAAGATGTTTTTTCTTCCATAGAGACTTTTATAGAAAATGGCTATAAGGAAATAGTTCTTACAGGAATACATCTTGGAAGATACGGAAAAGATCTGGATACTGATCTTGTAACTCTTCTAAAAGAGATAGGAAAAAGGAATTATCCTGTTAGGATAAGGCTAAGTTCAATAGAACCTATGGAAATTACTGAGGAACTTTTAGATCTTATAGCTACGCAAGATTGGCTTTGTAAACATCTTCACATCCCCCTTCAAAGTGGAGACAACAGAATACTGAAGCTTATGAAAAGGGATTATACGAGAAAGGATTTTTATGATCTTATAATGAAGATACACGACATGATGCCCTTTGCAGGAATAGGAACAGACATTATGGTAGGATTTCCAGGAGAAGACAGAATAGCATATGAAAATACTGTTTCACTTATAAAAGATCTTCCAATATCATACCTTCATGTATTTCCTTATTCTGACAGAAAAGGGACAGCAGCTTTTTATTTTAAGGAAAAAGTTCATCCAGAAATTGTAAAAGAAAGAGCAAGAAGGATAAGAGAGATAGGGAGAAAGAAAAAAGAGGAGTTTTTTAAAAGATGCATAGGAAGAAGTTTTCTTACACTTGTAGAGGGAAAAAAGGAAGGAGGATATCTCAGAGGCACAACAGACAATTACATACATGTCCTTATTCAGTCTGAAAAGGATGTGAAAAATGAGCTTGTTATGGTAAAATTAAGGAAGATTCAACAGGATGAAATGATTGGAGAAATATGAATAAAATTGTATTTTTTTCACTCCTTCTTATATCTCTCCTCCTTCTTGTCTCTCTTCTTTGGGCATATCTTCCTTCTGTAATCCTTGCACTTCTTATAACAAGCGTCTTTTATCCTCTTTATGTAAAGGTAAGGAAAGTAATAAAAAGAGAAGACATTTCAGCTATATTCATGTCTTTTCTTATATTCCTTATCCTGATTATACCCGTTGCATGGTTCATTAAATCACTTTCAAATGAGGCATTTGAGCTTTATAAGAGAAGTTCAGATGCTGTTTCTTTAAGGTATATACAAAAGAAATTCAGAGATCCTTTTTGGAGAGAAAAGATAGAAAGGATAAAAAAGAGGACAGGAATAGAATTTGATCCACAAAGTATTCAAAAAGCTGCAGCAACAGTAGGAAAAAAAATAGGTCTTTTTCTTTACAAACAGATAAGTTCTGCAGGTGCTAACATAATAAATCTCTTTATACACTTTTTCCTCATGATCCTTATCATATACGCCCTTTTAAGAGACGGTCCAAGACTTAAAGAATACATCCTTCAGCTTTCTCCTGTTCCAAAGGATCAGCTTGAGAAGATAGTTTCAAAATTTAATGAGATGGCAAAAGCAATCATTTTAGGAAATGGAATATCAGGGATCATCCAGGGAATTATGGGAGGCATAGGTTTTTTTATATTTGATCTTGGATCTCCTCTACTTTGGGGTTCTGTTATTGCATTTATGGCTTTTCTTCCTATTGTTGGTGCATCTTCTGTATTCATTCCTGCTACGGCTATCCTTATCTTTCAAGGAAAGACAAAGACTGCTATTTTCTTTTTCTTATACAACCTCTTTTATAGCTCTGTTACAGAATACATAATAAAACCAAAGATAATAGGGCAGGGAATGAAGATAAATCCAATTCTTGTGTTTCTGTGTGTAATTGGAGGGATAAAGCTTTTTGGTATAATGGGAATAATATACGGACCACTTATAATTACGATATTTCTTACTACAGCAGAGATATACAGACTTGAGTATAAGAGATAAGGAGGAGGGGCATGAAAAGGTTTTTAAAGATATCTGCAATAGTTTTTCTCTTCATTGTTTTTTTCTTTGTGGTTCTTCTTGTTGTGGCTCCTGTTTTTATAAACATAGAAAAATACAGACCAGAGATTGAAAAAAAGGTTTCAGAGGCTATTGGAAGAGATTTTTCTGTAGGTGAATTAAGACTAAAGCTTTTTCCTGTTGCATCTATAAGGTTTTCAAAACTGCACATAGGAAATCCAGAAGGATTCAGAGAAAAGGAGTTTCTTTTCATAGACTCATTTGATGTAAGACTAAAACTTCTTCCTCTTATCCTTTCAAGAGACCTTCAGGTAAAGAAATTTTATGCAAAAGGAACAAGGATTTTTTTGATAAAAGAAAAAAATGGAATGGTAAACTGGAGGTTTGAAAAGTTTGCAAAATCTAATTC
>Ga0190367_1000198_pt1 | contig 46732 bp, 44 predicted proteins | sample 4872181011_MG_FD_171838 | JGI IMG/M metagenome (GOLD analysis project Ga0190367, IMG submission 171838) | Hydrothermal vent microbial mat bacterial communities from Southern Trench, Guaymas Basin, Mexico - 4872-18-10-11_MG | ecosystem: Environmental > Aquatic > Marine > Hydrothermal vents >... | reverse complement strand
TGGGCTTGAAATTGCTGAACAGCTAAACGACCTGAGCTGGATTATTAAGCTTGAACATTGCGTCAGTGTTCCGCTTTGGGAGTTAGCTACAATGACTGGGAATGTTAGTGAGAGGCGTAAGCTTTTTGAAGAAAGCTTAAAGCATAAAAAGCGAGGGCTTGAAATTGCTGAACAGCTAAACGACCTAAGCTGGATTATCAGACTTGAGTACGGTATCGGTGGTCTATTCTGGGAGTTGGCTGGGATGGCTGGAAGTGCTGATGAGAGGCGTAAGCTTCTTGAAGAAAGCCTAAAGCATTTTAAGCGAGGGCTTGAAATTGCTGAACAGCTAAACGACCTAAGCTGGATAGTTAAGCTTGAACATGGTATAAGTTTTCAATTCTGGGAGTTGGCTGGGATGGCTGGAAGTGCTGATGAGAGGCGTAAGCTTCTTGAAGAAAGCTTAAAGCATGCTAGACATGGGCTTGAAATTGCTGAACAGCTAAATGACCTAAGCTGGATAATCACACTTGATTATAATATTGGTATTTCGCTTTGGGAGTTGGCTGGGATGGCTGGAAGTGCTGATGAGAGGCGTAAGCTTCTTGAAGAAAGCTTAAAGCATGCTAAGCGTGGGCTTGAAATTGCTGAACAGCTAAACGACTTAATGTGGATCGTTAGACTTGAATATAATATCGGAGGAACATTTAGAGAATTGGCTATTGTAGCTGAGAGCAGTAGTGAGAGGCGTAGGCTTCTTGAAGAAAGCTTAAAGCATGCTAAGCGTGGGCTTGAAATTGCTGAACAGCTAGACGACTTGAGCTGGATAGTTAAGCTTGAATATATCATCGGTACTTCACTCGAAAAACTTGCCAGAATAACTAGGCGTACTATTAAGAAGCGTGAACTTCTTGAAGAGAGCTTAAGATATTTTACTAACAGTCTTGAAATTGCAGAAAAACTAGGTGATTTGGTGGCTCTCTCTTATTTATACTGGAGTTGTTTTATAGGAAAAAGTTCTTTATTCGAGCTAGGTGTTATGGAAAACTTTAAAGAGATCATTTCCTTATGTGAGAGAGGTGCTAGGTGTTTTTACGAACTAGGGCGACTTGATCTAGCTGCTGAAGTTCTAAGGAGCGGTGCTAGATTTGTTTTCAGAGTCGGTGATGTTTTTGGTATTAGTCCTATTGAAATGCTTAGGAAGGCTTTAGAATGGTCCAGGAAAAGTGTTGAGTTTGCACAGAAGTATGGTGTTATCGTTAGTAGAGTTGATGAATATTTTCCCGTTTATGTTGAGGGCGTTTTGCTCGAATATGAGAGTATGCTTAGCGAGGCGTCAAAAAAATTAAGAGAATATGCAGATATAGTAAAGCCTATTGACAAGTGTTTAGCCAGCCTTGCAGAAGTTCGTGCATTGCTTAATGAGGTTAGGTTATGTCTTCTTGAAGGCAATTATTCTAGTGCTTATAAAGGATTAAAAGATGTCTTAAGAGTTATTTCTTTTAGTGGTGAGTGCTTATCTGACCCTGTTATGTGTATTTATGATATTTACTGCAAAGCTTCTCTTAAGGTTGTTGAATGTGATAAACTTATTTCAGATTTTATTAAGGGAGTCGCTGAGGATGTTGTTTTAGTAAAAGCTTTAATCATACTAGATACATGCTTGGATATTATTTCTAGCAGTGTTGGACTTTTTGGTAGATGGGAAGATAGATTACGTGGTATTAGAGAGTTTTTTGAACTAATTGTTAAAGCTAAAGGAAAATCTATTGAAGTCAAGCGTATTGGGAATCATAGAGAGGCTGCTAAGATATGGCTTGAGGTTTCTCGCTTACTTGAAGAGTGTATTAGAAAGAAAATTGTGTGGGGTATTGAGGAGAGGTTTATTCAAGGTGATGTTTATAGAGCTAAGGCTTTCTACTGTGTCCGTAAGGCTCTTTCTGTAGTTTCTAAAAGAGAGAAAGCTGAATTCTTTAGGGAGGCTGCAGAGTTTTTTGGCAAAGCTTCTGAGTTATATAGGGGCAAATTATCTTTTGTATACGACTATTATAAGAAATATTGCCTATTGTGGTCTGAGTATTATAAAGATAAAATTTCTAGAAGGACGCTTGCCGATAATTTGTTTAAAATCGCTAATGCTTTTAAGACTTTAAATTTAGTAAGGGTTAGGAAATTTACTGAGGGTGAAGCTTATGGTGTTTTAGGAGATTTTAAAAGAAGAGATAGTTTATTGGAAGAAGCTGGAATTATTTGTATTGATGGAGCTGATCTTCCTCTGAGTTACTTTGATAGAGCTGTTTCTGCGGCTACTAGTGTCTCTGGAGGATACTTAGATGTATGCCTTAAAATCATTGATGCTGGCGGTGTGAGATTCGTTAATCCCTATAGTAGGGAGTATGTTGAGTTATGTGAGAAAGTTTCTCGATATAGTTATTTTGATCCTAGTTTATGTGGTATTCGAGATGTTTGCTGTATTTTCAGGAATGTTTCTATTTTGTCTTCAGACTTTAGACAAGGACTTGTCTACATTAACGGTGAAAATTATCGAGTCAAGTTTAAAAAATCTATAATCAATAGTTTAAAGAGCATTATCGGAGAGTCCTACGAGCTTTCGTGTATGCTTGCTTTCGGTAAGTGTTATGATCATGTTTTTGAAGTTGAGTGGTTTGTTGTTGGTTCTGAAGAGACTCTGCGTAGGCTTCTTGGAGAATTGGGAAGGCTTCCTAAGTTCTCGATGCTTATGTGAGATTATGTATATAGTAGTGATTTTTCCTTTTAAATCCAATATTTCTACTAGAAAATTAATTGAAAGATTGAATAGGTCTCATGTTGCCTCTTTTAAGAAAAAGTTTATCGATTTCTTTGATGAGATTTTTTCTAAGAGACTTAGTTTAAAGTTCTATAAGGTTTCTTCAAGTGTTGTAGGGAGGGATTTGAAGAGATTTAATATCGTTGACTGTTATTTGTTATTTTTAGGTAAAGGGGGTTATGGGGGACTATGTTTGTGTTATAGGTGGGATAGAGATCTGTCTGATGATTTGCTTATTGAAAGACTTGGCTTGTTAAGGGATCTTATTTCCAGGGTTTTTAACGATATTTGTGAAAAGCTGTTTAACGATAGATGTTTTCTTCTTCCCTATCCTGGTTTTCTGGTTTGGTTTAAGCCTGAGGAGTTTGGAGACAGGGATTGTGGTAGGTTGTTGTTTTTGTCTCATGTTGGTTTTGATAAGAGTTTTAGTGAGAGGTTTTTGGTTGATGTTTGTCCGTTTAATGATACTGAGGTTTATGCTTCTGAGAGGGTTGTTGTGATGGTTGGTGGTGATTATAGGGTTTTTGAGGTTTTGTTGGCTATGGTTTGTTTTATTTATGTTTTTGATGCTATGTTGGTTGATTTGGATAAGAGGCTTCTTTGGGCTTTTGAGAGAGGTGATTATAGGGGTGTTAGGAGGCTTTGGTCTTTGCTTGGTGGTTATGTTCTTTCTGTGAGGTATTCTAGGAGGATGTTTAGTGAGGTTTATGACTATGTTATAGGAGGGCTTTTGGATAGGCTTGAGGTTGATCGGTCGCTTTCTATTGTTTCTGAGCGTTTGAGGTTTGTTGGTGAGTATTTGGCTGAGGCTGCGGGTAGGTCTATTGAGGTAGCTGTATTGGTGTTGTCTCTTTTTACTCTTATTCCTTCGCTTGTCGAGTTTTTCTTTAATGTATTGAGGTTTCCTGTTTTCTGGGCTTTTGTTTTCTCTGTTGTTGTTTCTGTTTTTTTGTTGCCTTTTGTGCTTTATGTGTGTAGGAGGGTTGCGTACTGGTGGTTGAGGAAGGACTAGTTTTGTTTAAGAAAATGAGTGTTGTTTTGAGTGATGAGTAGTGGTTGGTTTGACTGAAGATGAGGGGCTTTCTGTGCTGATTTAAAGCCTTTATTTAGGAAACTACTGTAGTTTATGTCACTGGCTGGCGTAGTTTCATTAATTTAGTCGATTCACTTATATTGTGTTAAGTTTGCTAGAAATGTGATGATGGGGGAATTTAAGGCTGTAGTTGTTTCTATAAGCTTTTTTGCAGCTGCAATTATAGTAGGGTCTATTGCTAGCAGTACTGCTTATATTTTGACGAAAAGCACTATAGTAGCTGGTGTTGTAGCTCAAATAGTATTCATAGTTTTCTCTATTTTCATAGTAGTGTTTCTACTTCACCGTAGTTTATGTGACTACGGCTTTAGGTGGCCTACACGCTATGGATTATCATCAATACCTATTTCAATAGCAGTGTCTTTACCTCTAGCTCTTATAGCAGAATACTTAAGTGAAGGCTATGTTTCTTCAATAGCTAAGGAAGACCTGCTTAGTATGCTTATTTTAGCGCTCTTTGTAGCTCCTTTAGGTGAGGAAACTATTTTTAGAGGACTCATAGAAAGCTATTTACTTGAGCATACGGACATGTGGATTGCTATAGTAGTGCCAGCAGTACTTTTTTCAGCTATGCATGTAGTACCATACTTTAACTCGCCTCCACTGACACTATTTTTTATACTGCTTAGTGCACTTATACTTGGTCTACTCGCAGGGTACTTTAGAGCTAAAGGCGAGTCACTTTTTCCTGCAGTAACTGCTCATATCGTATTTAATTTCACTGGTATAGTGATATGGAAAATACTGTAATGAATGCTTAGGGAACTAGTTTATTTTCGAGAGACTAAAGTGAGTTTATTTAGTGTAGCTAGGTCTTCATTATAGAGTAAGGCGTAGGCCGCTATAATTAGGTTACTGAAAGGTATTTTCTTACCCTTTAGTTAGTTCGAGGTCTAGTTGAAGTGTTTTCAACTAATTTCTGGCTGCCATAGTCGATTATATTTAAAGGTTCTATTTTTCTTTTCCTTTCTGTAAGTTCTTCTTCACTAATTTTTCTTACTGTTCTGTGTCCGTAGAGATATTCGTGTAAACTTATCCATGGAATAATAATTTTATGTACTCGGTTAGGAGATATACTAGGTCTTCTCGCCTTCTATCTAATAGCTCAATAATGAAAGATGTATCTAATACTACTTTACTATCACTCTCTGTTCTCAATTTCTTGACTGTTTCTTCAATTTTCTTCACTTCTCCTCCAGGTAAACGAGTTTCTTCAATAGGTTTCAAGGAGTAATGTTTATGTTCTTCGTGGAAAATATCTATAAGCTTGTTGATGGTTTCTCTAAAGCTTTTTGCTTTAAGTAGATTTTTGACTTTTCTAAGTCTTTCATATGTTTCGTTTCTAATAGAAATAATTCTCATTAGTTGTTTGTTCGTAAACACTATTGTATAAGTGTATTGCTAAACTAGTATAGTAGTATAGTAATATTGTATCTGCTGGAGAATTGTGGAGAATTATTTAGTGAATGATAGACTGCTATTTTATCTTTTCTTTCATGTTCTTTTTCAGGAGGAGTAGTGGGATTAGTGCTGTGGTGTTTGCTAGTCCTCCTGTTATTAGTGTGGGACGTGGACTTATTTTCGTCCATATTTCTCCGCCTATTAGTGGTGATGGTAGTGTGCCTAAGCCTACTAGTGTGTCTATGAGGCCTGATGAAGCGGCGATTTTGTGTTCTGGAGCTATTTTTGATACTAGTTTTCTGCGTGCGGGCAGGTCTAAGGTGAGGCTTATTCCCATGAATATGTGTACTGCTAATAAGTCCCAAAATCCTGTGGTGAGGCCGTAGGATACGTAGGATATTGTGACGAATATGAAGTGTGTGGCTAAAACAGGTATTCCTCCTATTTTGTCTACGAGAAGTCCGCTTAGAGGCTGTGATAGTATGTATACGAGGTTTCTGACTGAGACTAGTATGCTGTATTCTAGTTCATTTAAGCCTACTACTTTTTTCGCGAAAAGAGCTGTATACGAGGCTGAAATAAATACTGAGAAGTCGTGTACTACTACTGTAGCTGCGAGTAACATGAAGCTTTTAGACGAAAACAGTGTTTTAGCGAATTTCATGAAGCTTAAAGGTTTTTCTACTCTACGTGTTCCAGGAAATTTTCTATATGATAGGAGTGCTAGTCCTAGAGCACATATGCTTGCAGTAAAGTAAAGCACACTGTAGTTCCAGTAACTGACCATGATTCCTGCAGTAAGTGAGCCTAAGGTTTTAGCTATACCTGATACGGTATAGTATGAGGCGAAAGCTAGGCCTAGTTTTTCTTCTATTTTTGATTCAGCTATAATTTCCATGCTGGCTTGAGCGAAAAGAGCTATAGAGAAGCTGGCTGCTGTCAGGAAGGCTATGAGCTCGTAGAATGTTGATACGTAGACTAGTGAGAAAAGAACAGCTGAAAGTACTAGAGCGGAGAGTGTAACTGATATTCTCCACTCAAGTTTTTCTGCTATTAAGCCTGCTACGACGGCTACTACCCACGGAAGATTCATTACTAATACTACTGAGAAGCCTACTTCCCATGCCTCGAAGCCCTTTGAGTCAATGTAAAGTGGGAGAAGAGTTTGCCAGAGAGCGTTGATAAAGTAGTAAAGGAAGCTCAGTGCAAGAAGCCATGGATATGCTCTATTACTCACTTTTAAGATACTACGGGTTTCTTTAAAACATTTATTAATTCAGTATACAGGTGTAGAAGACAAGTAGAAGTCTTATTAAAGGTTATGTGTTTTTCCAGCTATGCTGTGGCTAATATTTGCCCTACTTTCAGCTTTCTTTGCTGCACTAGTAGCCATATTTGGTAAAATAGGTGTCCGAGGAGTAGATCCCACTGTAGCAACTGCTATTAGAGCAGTAGTCATGACAGTGTTCGCTCTAGTAATCGTCTTTGCCTCAGGAAAATCTCTACTCAATATTGATAGAAAGAGCGTACTCTATGTAGCTTTAAGCGGAGTAGCTGGTGTTCTCTCATGGGTATTCTACTTTGCCGCACTAAAATACGGGAAAGTATCACAAATAGTTCCCGTAGACAGAGCTAGCCTTCTCATAGCTATCGCCTTAGCAGCTATTTTCTTAGGCGAAAAAATTTCTCTAAAAACAGCGATAGGAGCACTACTAGTATTCCTTGGAATACTCATTATTTCTCTTAGATAAGCGAAAGTCGCTAAAATACTTGGCGTTTCTCATAAGGTTTGTAGCGATATGCTTATATGTCGTCTATATTTTATCGTATCTAGAGGCGACATATTATGTTACGAAAACAATTTATTGACAGGTACGGAGAGCTCGAGCTACTTGACGGGCTGTGGAATAGACCCGGTTTTTCCTTATTTATTTTATATGGGAGGAGAAGGATAGGTAAAACTAGACTTTTAGTAGAGTTTGCTAAAGGCAAAAAATGTGTCTACTATACTGCGATGGAGGGCTCATACGATAGAATTTGTCGAGAATTCTCAGAAACTGTGAAACGGGCTACAGGAGTACCTTTAGCAGGCGACGTTATTGAGATACTGGAGTGGCTGGCTAGAAATACTAAAGAAAAACTTCTCGTAATTATAGATGAGTTCCAGTATATTGTCGAAGCAGACCCTAGTATTGTATCTAGACTACAGAGAAGCATAGATAGTGTTCTTTCACAGAGCAACTTAATGCTTGTCCTCTGCGGCTCAGCAGTATCCTTTTTTAAGAGAAAATTCTTAGGCTACCGAAGCCCGCTTTTCGGCAGAAGAACTTCTTCACTTAAATTAGCTCCTCTTTCCTTCAAATATGTCAGAAAATACTTTTCTAACTATACTATAGAAGATGCTATAGCAGCATACAGTATAGTAGGAGGAACACCAGCATATATCATTAAACTTGATCCAGCTAAAAGTCTAGAAGAAAATATTTTATCGATAATAACTCCAGGAAGCTACCTATACGACGAAGCAGTGAATTTTCTGCGACAAGAAGTCAGAGAACCTAAAACCTACTTTAATATTTTAGCAGCTTTATCGGAAAAGTCGGAAAAAATGAGTGCATTAGCTTCAGCAGCCAAAGTAGATCCTCGAACACTGCCTAAGTACATAGAGTTACTAGAAGAACTAGACGTAATAGAGAAAATAAGAAAACTTGGAGGAAGAGCAGTAAAGATAGGCTTTAAAGACAACTACTTCAGATTCTGGTTCACCTACATCTACAGGCTACGATCACTGCTCGAAGCATACCTACTGGACGAAGCACTAGACTACATTTTAAGTACATTAGACCAGTACTTATCAAAAGTATTCGAGAAACTGTGCTCAGAACTACTACCAGAACTCTACAAGCATAATATAGTACCAGTAAGACCCGTGGAAAAGGGATCTTGGTGGGGTAAACAAGCCGAAATAGATATAATAGTAAGAGAACCTGGAAAAGCAACAGCCTTTATTGAAGTTAAGTGGAGAAGACTATCTCTAAGAGAAGCCGAAGAAATACTCGACCAGCTAGAAGAAAAGTCTTCGAAAACAGGACTTTCTTCTCCACAAAACTACTACATATTAATATGCAAAGAAGTAGAAGAAAAAACTCCAGTAAAAATAGATACATATAAATCAATAATAGATTTAAATATAATAGAAAAAACAGTAAGATATTAAGGTAAATTAAATAACGGCAATTTATGCAACAAAATATCATAATTTAGCACTAAGTGAATTTAAATACTCTTCGAAGAAAAAATACTGTGAAAATAGAAAAATAGTTTCTCGTCTAAAGGAATTCATACTAGAGAGAGCTTTTAAACAGGTCTCCCAAGCATAGCTATCTCACTTATAGTCAACGGAAAGGTAGTATACGAGAAAAAGAGTAAAGCAAAAATATATAAGCTAACAGAAAAAGGTTTAAAAGAACTAAGTAAACTTGAAGATGCCTTAAGAATACTAAGAAAGCTTGGATTAGAGTAGAATAAATTTATTTTTCTGACATAATAGAATAATTAGTGATGAAAGCAGTCGGTCTGATTGATGAAGAACTTTTCTGCGGCTGACTAGAAGTAGCTCCAATACAAACTTCCTCTCATTCTCATAGAGAATGAAGGCTTGTTTTCAGATATATACTTAATTACTAAACGCACTTGTTTCCCTGAAAATAGTTAACAATACAAGTAATAGTAGTCGCTAAACTAATAGTTCATTTAAATAATGGATTTACTTAAATTGAGGTTTTATATATCCTATGGCTATTCCTGTGAATACTAGAAAAAAGTAGTAATTATCTATAAAGATGCGAAGAAATGCACCTATAAGAACATCTATTATTGATATTATTCTCCATTGAAGTACTAGTACTTCAATTAGGCTTCCAATATAAGATCCTAGAATTAATGAAAAAATTATTGGAAGAAAATCTCTTTTTAAATTTACCCTTTTACCAATTAAGCTAAAAATAAAGACTAATACTATTATAATAAGCAAATATATGATAGCAATAAAGTAATTAATAGTAGTTATTGCTCTAGGATTAAAGTTAGCGCTCTTTAAAATATAAGATCTAAGATAGCTTAATAGAAAGTATGAGGCTCCAAATAATACTAAGTAAAGACTTAGAGAAGCTAAAAATACTAAAATAAAACCTTTTATATTCTTCAAAATCATCTTAACACCCTTGCAAAGTAGCGCTATCACTCTCTATGAACTATTCCTGAAGGCTCTATATATACGTACTTTCCCCCATTTAAATCAAGTATACATCTCAGAAACTTTTTCTTACCAGAATTTTTAGTGTTCAACGCGCACTTCTAATGTAGTTTGTACTAGTGTTTATTGGCTTACTCATTATTTCGCCTAAGTGAACTAAAAGAAGTTAAAAGCAGTAGCTACCGAAGAAGCTCCACTTAGCTCAACGTATTTTGGTAATTTACTGAAAGTATTTTGGGGAGACTGATCTACAAGAAATAGCCATAGCTTAAAGTGACTATAAATAGTTTTAGTGGAAAATATTATCGTGGAGGTAGAGGAAATAGTTGCTCGATTAGAGGAATTTATTCTAGAAAGAGCCTTTAAGACGGAGCTCCCAAGTATTGCTGTATCTCTTATAATTGACGGGGAAGTAGTATATGAGAGAGGCTTCGGCTACAGAGACGTGGAAAACAGGCTGCCAGCTTCTCCTCGAACAGTATATGGTATAGGTTCTGTAACTAAGTCTTTTACAGCACTAGCAGTAATGCAGCTATACGAGAAAGGCCTATTGAGTCCAGATGATCCCGCCGAAAAGTATCTTCCGTTCAAGCTGAGAGCTAAGGGCGAGCCTGTTAAGATACATCATTTGCTTACACATTCCTCGGGTATACCGGCTCTCGCTTACGCAGAGGCGCTGATAAGAGGTCTCGTAGGTGAAGCAGAGTACTGGCTCCCTGTTATTAGCTACGAGGATCTCTTCGCGTTTTTGAGAAAGGCGGCCGACTGGGCTGTAGCTAAGCCAGGTGAGAAATTCTTTTATCTAAATGAAGGCTATGTTCTCCTAGGATATATAGTTGAGAAAGTTAGTGGAGTCAAGTACGAGGAGTATGTTAAGAAAAATATCTTTGAGCCGCTTGAAATGAACGATACTTTATTCATAGGCGACAGCCTTGAAGGAAAAGAGGCTGCTGTACCCTACGTTATTCACGAGGGAGAGAGAATTAGGAGAAGTTATCCGCAGGGAGTAACTGCTGACGGCGGTATATTGAGCTGTGTAAAAGATCTCTCTAATTATCTGCTAATGTACATGAACGGGGGAGTATTTAAAGAAAAAGAGATAGTGTCAGAGAAGACTATAAGAGAGATGACTGAGCCCCATGTACCTATACCCTATTCTATCTTCGAGAAAGACGGTTATGGATACGGCTGGAGGATAACAGGTCTCTTTGGACATAAGCTAGTGAGACACAGTGGCTCAATACTAGTATCAACTGCTTTCGCGGGATACTTACCTGAGAAAAAGACTGGCGTAGTAGTACTCGCGAATGCTAGCGGCTATCCGCTGTCTTTTATAGGAATGTATGCTTTAACATTAGCTCTGGACAAAGAGCCTGAAGAAGAACTATACTTCATTAAAGCTGACAGAATTCTAGACAGACTTCAAGGAATATACGAGACCTATAGAGGAACAATGAGAGTAAATGTAGTTAGAAGAGGAGATGTACTCTACTTAGAGAGGAAAGGCAAGTATACTTCACTAAATATTCCTTTAATACTCGATAGAATTGAGGAAAATAAAGCAGTATTCAAGGCTCCTGGAATAGCTTCAAAACTAGAAGTAGAGTTCTATATAGAAGATAGCAAAGTAGAAATGTTCTACGAGCGCTATAAATTAGTTAAAAAACAGTAGCTACTTGAAATAAATATCAAAGTACACTTACTGTTTCTCAGCTCTCAGCACAAAACCTCTTCCATACTATTTTGATATAATTCCTCTTAATATTGAACACAGTACACTGACTTCGATATTAGACAGTACCTTAAGTTCGTAAAATACCTATAGTATCGATCAGAAGTACATAATGCTTATATTAGAAGCTTTTTCATATAAATTAATGAAAAAGATTATATTAGCGTTAAGTGTAATTATTCTAGTAGCTGTCCTCGCGGTAGCTACATACCTACTATTCCTTATGCCGAGTATAGAAAAAGAAGTAAAAATAGTATCAAAGGAGTCTATTTCATTTGAAGTTAAAGAAGTATCTACCAATAATGTGGTATTACCTAAGAAATGGAAGCTACTAAGCAAGATCTATAGCATTACTCCAAGTAAAAATCCTTCCTCTCCCATAAAAATAGTATTCAAGCTTGATTCATCTCAGCTAAAAGATGTAGATGTTTCTACAGTGCAGGTATTCAAGTGGGCTGAGTGGGCAGACGGACACGGGTTCTGGCTTCCAGTACCATCTAAAGTATACACTAGCAACAATACAGTTGTGGCAGAAGTAACGAAGTTCAGTACCTTCGGAGTATTCGCTAGATACAAGAACGTAGACTTCAGCAATATAGTAGAAGTCCTAGACACAATGCTAGACAAGCCTCCCAGCCACCCAGACTGCGTAGTAGGATTCTTTCTACTAATAGATCACGTAGGAGTATCCCAGCAAACATATCCCGAAATATACAGCCAAGTACTCAAAATAGTAGAGAAAAAAGCCTTACCTTACTTAAAAAGAGTAGGAGGAACAACACATACTCTCAGTGAAGCTACTAAAGAACACTTAATCCTAGTCATAGGATGTGAAGGAGACCCCAAAGACCCCTGGGATATACGCAGTGTCCACTACGACTTCGAGCACACGAAGATCATTAAGAAAGCCCACTGGCAGAAAATAACTAGTGTCAAAGAAATATACGAAATTCTAGTAGTATGGTACGGCGACTGCGGAGAAGACGCAATAGTCGAAGGCACAGTCTACACTAAGAAGGGTAAGCCACTAGAGGGAGCAGAAGTAAGAGCAGTAGACCCCTTTGGAAAAGAATACTCTACGACAACAGATAGTAGCGGAACATATAGGCTAAAGCTCCAGTCAGGACTCTACAAATTCTATGCAGTAAAAGACTGCTGTAGCGGCGAAAAAGAGTGCCTAATATGTGCTTACGGGAGACTAGCGACAGAGGAAGAAAAGCCGCCGAAAGTCAATATAGAAGTCTCAGGAGAAAACTCTATAATACTTGAAGGAGACTTCACTATAACAGCTTCAGGAAAGAAAGCCATCGTAAAAGACCTAATATACTCATTTAAAACAACAGTCCACGAAAAATACACGCTCGTATTCACTTACCATGTAGTCAATGAGACGAAAGACGGCTTCAAGTACTTTGAGGGGAAAGGCTACATAGTAATACACGATTACTCAGTCGACGCACTAAACATTTTTGAAGTAAACAAAAAGAACTTGTATATAAAAACAGAGCTCAAAATAACAGGAGATTTCTCGGAAACAGTCAACGTTACAGTCGCTGGCAGAATATCAATGACAAATGAGCTAGTAGACCTATACGTCTACCCCGGAGGAAATACTAGCGCACTTTTCTGTGATCCCTCAGGAGGAACAACTTACCTCCACGTACTAGTAATTACTCCAGTAATATCTAGTGAGCGAAAAGAAAGCAAAACATCAGGTGTACTAATGTACCCGAGAGATATAACAGTAGTAGTAGCTTGGGCAACACCTAAAATAGATGTAGCTGAGCAAACAATACCAGTAACCTTTACTCTAAACTCAGACGACTTCTTCATGCTCAACACTAAGGGAATACTAGCAGGAGGCACAACAACACTAAGACAAACAGTACCCGAAGCATCAGAAATACCAGAAATGACTCTAGGCTCAGAAAACCTCAAGTTCTCAGGAACACTTAAAGTAAAAACCTGTAGCTGCGACGGCTAGCATTAAGTAAGCAAACTTATAATAATATTAACCTACTATTTCTCTGTGAGCTTCATAGCAAAATTCTTCATGAAAAAATACATGAAGGAAGCCTACAAGCCAAAGAAGCTCCCCAAACTACCTACAATTTCTAGGAAAGAATGTTTTATAGAAAAGACTCCGTGGATATCCTATAAAGTATCCTACTGCTTCGCCTCAGCACTACAAATGGCGTGCCACTATTACGGAGAAAAGTGGATCGATTTAGGATACGTAAATTTCACACTAGGGTGGACCTACACGTGGGTATACATAAAGAACATTATACTCGGGGGAGGAGATCCCTTAGAAGCCATGCCTTTTGCCGCTCCCTACTTAGGTCTCAGCATACACTACTATACAACTAACAGTGAAGAAGCTTTCTTAAATGCTATTAAATACTTTATTTCAGAAAGGAAACCAGTACTAATCGAACTAAACCCGGAGATCGTTTACCGAGGAAAAGAGTCTGAGACAAGAGAGCCCCTAGGATTCTCTGCTCACGCAGAACTCTTTATAGGATACTCCGGCGAGAACTTTTACTTCTATGAGACTGCTGGAGAAGACAAGTACTTAGAGGAGGGCGGCGAAGGAATCGAAGTAAAGGCAGAAGACCTAGCTAGAGCAGTAGAGTCTGTTACTAAGCAAATGATGATGTCGTGGAAATATCACCTACATGTCCTCGAGAAGTGCGGAGAAGGAGTGCTTAGAGACTATAAACCTGTCTACAAGAGACTCAGCGAGCTCCTCATCGGAAGCGTGTATGGAGGATGGGTCTATCTAGGAGCTAAGGCCTTGAGAGAAGTAGCGAGTAAGAGAGAGATGCTTGGGTCTAATGTAGTCAAGTTCTGGCTACGTCACGCAGTAGACTCTAGGAGGAGAAACTCTGTGTTTCTGAGAGAATTTATTGAAGAAGAGCAGGGAGAAGTTCTCTCAGAGCTTATGGAGGAGGCTTCTAGCCTCTACTCTACTGCGCTGAAGAAAATAGATGAAAGGGACTTGGAAGGAGCCTCGAGAATATTGTTCAAGATAGCTGAGCTTGAAGAAAGAGCAGGAAAAATATTCCGAGAACTAGCTAAATAGACTCTAATATTCGTCCGTCAACTAGCCTGAGCACTCTAGTAGAATATTTGGCTACCAGCTCATCGTGAGTAACAACAATAACTGCTGTTTTCTTCTCTACATTAATTCTCTTAAGTAGCTCAAGCACCCTCAACTTAGACTCATAATCTAAGCTACCAGTAGGCTCGTCGCAGAGAAGAAGCCTAGGTTTATTCACTATTGCACGTGCTACAGCTACTCTCTGTCTCTCACCTCCACTCAGCTGAAACGGCTTATGCTGAGCCCCACTACTCAAACCGAGCCATTCAAGAAGCTCCAGCGCTCTCTTTCTACTCTCCTTGATGTCACCAGTAGCTATTATAGCAGGCAAAGCCACATTATCTAGTGCAGTCAAGTCAGGCAAGAGATTATGAAACTGAAACACTATACCAATATTCCTTAGTCTAAACCTAGCCAACTTTTCCTCAGACAACTTCGCTAAATTTAATCCACAGACCTTTACCTCACCTGAAGTAGGCTTGTCGAGAGCAGCAATAATATTCAACAGTGTTGTCTTACCGCTACCTGAGGGACCCATTATACACAAGAACTCTCCCTCAGAAACCTCTAAGTCTACACCCTTAAGCGCTTTAACAGCCAGCTCTCCTTTACCATAGACTTTAACTACTCTACTCAACTCAACTACTTTACTCAAAGCGCATCACCTCTGCAGGCTTAATAGTAGAAGCCCTGTACGCAGAGTAAGCGCAGGAAATAGTTGAAACAACTATTGAGAAAACTAAGCTCAGAAAACATAGCTCGCTATCCAGTATAAATGGAACAGTTATTTTCTCAGAGAGAAACTCTACAGATACTTCTTTCAGAGCCTCAGCTACAGCGACTGCTCCCACTAAGCCCACAAGGTAGCCGAGCACACCGTAAATAAGAGAAACCACAAAGTATATCGAGAAGATTTCACGTGAAGTAGCTCCAATAGCCTTAAGGACACCGATACTCTTTTTCCTAGACTCAGTGAGCATCAGCATAATATTCACTATACCGAGACTCGTTATAACTAAGACAGAGCCTATGAGAGCATTAGAGTAGAATCTCTCTACTTCAAGAAGTCTCAAAATATTACCAGCAAGCTTTTCCCACGAAGAAGCCCTGTAACCCTTCTCCTTAAGCCAGTCAGCTACCATACTAGCTTCAGAAGGATTCTTAAGCCTTAAAGCAACACAGTAAGTCTTATCTCCACCAAGCCTATTCTCGAGCTCACTTAAATCAACATATACTACATAGGAGTCTATCTCAGAAATACTGGTCTCAAAAACGCCTCTAATACGCAGCTTCCACAAAGAACCCGTAGGCAATAGTAAGTAAATAGACTCCCCTACACTTACATTCATTTTATCAGCGAGCACTACTCCAATAACACACTCATCGTCTCTAACACTCCAAGAACCGTCTACAATATAGCGGCTTATCTTCGATACTCTATTCTCTAAGCTGTACTGAATACCAATCACGCGTACACCTCTAGAAGACTCGCCTACAACTAAAAGTGAGTCACAGAGCAGTCTCGGAGAAAAAGCACTAATCCTCGTATCTGATTCAAGTAGCTCAGCTAGCTTACTATAGTCTCTTGGAGAAACTTCTACTTTAACATGAGGTACAGCAAGCCCTAATGTGCGTGATAAAGTAGCGTACTCTAGTCCACATAGCATAGAGTATGTGAGAGCGTAGAGGAAAACAGAGCCGGCAATAACTACCACGATTATAGCGGAGTGCTTCTTCCAGCTCACTAAATACCTTAAAGCTAGAAACCAGACAAACCTCCAGTTCACACCTATCACCTCTTGAGCATGGCAACTACCTCACCTACAATCTGGTCTAAATTCTCTTCAATACTCTTAGGAGAAATCATAGCTTGAAAAGACAAGCCGTCTAGAACAGCCATAAACAACATAGCTTTAACCCTAGGATTCTCGACACCATTTTCCTCAAAGAACTTTGTAAACACTTCCGCATACTTACCGTAAAAACTCTCAATAATCCAAGCCTTACCGAGCTTTCTCAGCTCCTCGTAAATATCAGCAAGTAAAAGCACAGCCTTAATATCATGCTTCAGCGTAAAGCCGACTGCAAGAGACACGATTCTCTCTATTTTCTTCTCAAAAGGCTCACTCGAAGAAAGTATCTTGTTTAGAGGCCTAGCGACAAAAATCTCTAAGAAAAAGTCCAGCACTTTTTCTCCTAAATCAGCCTTAGACTTAAAGTAATGGAAAATAGTACCCTTAGCCACTCCAGCTTTCCTAGCGATCTCATCTACAGTGACCTTAGAGTAAGGCTTCCTAGAAAACAGTTCGAGAGCAGCCCTAAGTATCTTCTCTCTAGTGCTCATATACATCAACCGACCATTCGGTCAATTAAAAAAATCTCTCGAACCTATTTAAAACTAACTCTTAAGACTAGACGTCTCTATACATTGCCTTGACATGATAAATATCTAAGCCAACCTCAGCTTAAGTGTAAGAAGAGTAAGTGAGATATTAATTGGTATTTTTAGAGTATTTCTCCTGCTCCCTAAGACTAATCGATTCTATATCTTTAGGTCTTAGGCAGGTAAACTTAGCTTCAGATATAGCTAACTCTATTGGGTCTACAATAGGCTCAATAATTATCTTTCTACCAGAAACTCTTAGCAATAAGCTATCACCTTCCCTTAACTTAAGAGCTCTGACAACTGATCTAGGTAAGTATATCGCGTACTTTTTCCTCACTCTCACTTCAAATACTAAATTCATCTATATTATCACAAGACTATTACATAAATTTCTGAAATATAAGGTTAAATTCTCTATTCACTTTAGAACACTTGATCTAGTTCTAGTAAAGACCATTTATTTATTTGAGCACTTATCTAAAAGAATATTCAGAGCTCAGCAAACTAAATTTATAGAATTAACATCAATTAAACTAAATTATTTAAAATGTTTCCTATAAATACTTACAAGATATCTCACAATCTCGTCTGCACCTGGACGCTCCCAAGCATATTTCCTTAAAGCACTAGAAATAATCTTCCTCAAATTACTGTCCTCAACTTGATTCACAACATCCTTTACAAGCTTCTCATCACTTATATCCTCACCATCAATAGACTCACCTGTCAATAAATAGAGTAATAAGTTTCCTAGCTGATATACGTCTATACGGTTTTCGTAGCCTAGCTCAATTACTTTTCTACGTAGATCAGAGTATCTTTGTTCTGGTGCAGCGAATCCTGGTGTATATGTGAATTTGCTGTAGTTGCTTGTTCTAGACAATAGTTTTACTAGTGCTGAAAAGTCTCCTATTTTCGCTACCCTATTTACGAAAAATATGTTTGATGGCTTAATATCACAGTGAACAAGCCCACGACTATGAATATAGCGTAACGCATCACCAATCTGAATACCAAGCAATATTACTTCTCTAAACAAAGGCACCCATCCCTCCCTAAGCTGATACTCTAAACTACCATAATCAGCATACTCGTAAACAAGCAAAGGATACTCACTACTATAATCAAGTAACTTAAGAATATTAGAATGATCAAGCTTCTTAATAACCTCAGCCTCACTAACAATACGCTTCATTAACTTAAGATTAACAGTTGGATACTCCCCCTCCTCAATAATGGATTCGTAGCCACGGGGAACTTTAAAAACTACTTTACGCTTATTTTGTTTAGCTAAATAAGCACACCCCCATCCACCACAACCCAATCTAACACAACGCCAAACACCACTAAATCTACTCAGACCACACTCAAAAGAAAAATCATTACTCCAATCAACACTAAGCTCTTCAACTAAATCTAATTGACTTGAAAGTAAATTAAGGTAGTTTAGCGGAGTAGTTTTAGCGGTAAATGGTTCTATTAGTAGAGTTGCTGGTTTAGCAACATGTTTAGTCAAAGAGTATCTGTCACTACAGATTATTTGAGGAGTCCAGTTAAAGACACTGAATTCAGATTCTTCAAGAACCTTTTTATTAATTAATTTAACTGCTTTAGACTCTAGTCTGACTATTGTAGGTCTCCACTCGTAGATTTTGGGGATCCATTCACCTATAGTGAGTCTCTGTCCACTAATTCTTATTTCACTACTACTATAGCCTTCAGACAGATGTACTAGTAGACTAGTCCACCCCCCGAAACCTCGCCAAGTACACCCGCCTAGAAGAAAACCACTACTAGTTAAGTAAATGCTATTAAGGCAGGTGTCTTTAACTAAATATCCTTCAATAATATCTCCACTATACTTATCTAGTACTAGAATAGAGCCATCAGATCCAGTACTGCCGACAACATACAAGTATTTATTATCAGCAACAATAGACCTCGCTATATCGTCTTCTGAACTACTATACACTCTAATCCATTCTAGTTCACCCTTTTCACTAAAACTGCCTACGAAAATATCTCGTCTACTAAAGCTAATACTAAATGTTTCTCCACACACATAAATACGGCTTAAATCACAGTAGGCAGAGTGAAGGCAATCACGTAGAGAGCCGCTGAAACCGACGCTCCACTTAGGCTCTAAACTGCTGTCAAGTAGACAAATAACGCAGTCCCTCTCACTTGATAGAAGCCTGCAGCTCTCTCCAGCTAAAACATACCCACTATCAGCACAGCAGACACCCCTAATGTCTAGCCAAGGCCACTCACCCCGCCTTCTCAAAACCTTAATCCTTTTCTCAGCAACTACGCCACTATCCGAGACAATAGCGAATTCGCCACCTGACCCAGCTAAAATTAGCTTACCACTATATGAACACATGTCATTAAACTTACCCTTCTTCACCCACTGAATCCTACCTGTATCTAGGTCGAAAAACCCTAAGAAGTCTTTACCACATACAGCTAGCTTTCCATTAAATAAACATAGCCTATAAGCAGAAGATGCTTCTCTAACTACTTTAAACCACTCGAGTCTACCTTCATGTAGACATCCGACAAAACCTCTCTTTACTCTATCAAAACTCTGAGTATCTCCACAGAAATACACTCTATTATCAATAGGTAGTATATCATGAATCCAGTCATCACTACTACCACCAATTAAGCAACCCCAGGACATATACACGTAGAATAGGTAACATGAAAATATAAGCATTACTTATTTATAGCACATGTACATTAATACTGTTAAAAATCATTTAATATTATCTAGTATTCTGTGTAGCTTTTCAAGTGTGATTGGCACTAAACTTAAGTTGTTTTCACGTGCTGTTTTCTCAATACATTTGATCAGTTTTTCTATTTTTACTCTATGTTTGTTTCCCGAGTCTGTGTAGTCTATGAAGTTATGTGTAAGTACTACGATTGTTTTTACTACTATATTTTTCTCTATGAGATGTTTAACCCACTGATCTACTAGACAGCATAGTTTTTCTGCAGAGTAGCCTTCTATCCTAAGATGCGTTGGGTCTCCTTTCTTAATTGGCTCCCATATAGCGGCTGTAGTAGGTACTTCTAAGTAGTCTCCTTCCTTCACGTGGTGTGGATAAGGATTCGCGTTTATCCAGACTGCATGGTACTTTGGAATATTTCTATTTGGGAGGTAGTCACTCCCCTGTCTAAAACCGAGTTTCACTAAAACAGAGTACGTATACTTGTTTGCCGAAAAGTTTCCTGGCCTAAAGCTTTCTGGCTTAAATCCTAGTGCTCTACTCCAGTAGTCGACAGCTAAGCTCAGCTGTTCTAATTGTTCGCTGTAAGAGTATTCTCCTAAGTACTTAGTGTACCTTCCGTCGAGAAAACTCTGCGGATGATAGTGCATACCTAGCTCGAATCCCTCGTCCTTTAGCTCGAGGAATAGGTCTCTATGGTACTCAGCTGTATTCGGGACTATAAATAAGGTTCCAGTATACCCGTAGTCTGTAAGCACACTCGTGTATCCTTTGATAGCTTTTTCGCTAAGCTCCCATGTTTCAGGCCCTCCTGGGGGAGAATACTTCCTTATACGCTCACAGTCCATAGTAAATACTACATATAGGTTCTCACTAGTACTCACTTTCTCTTAATATAGTTTAATGGAGTAAATATATGAGTTTCACTTATAATCTTCTAGGAAAATTGCCTTATACTCTCTTTTTAGACTGCCTTCTAATGATAATAATTCTTTTCCTCTCTTCTTAAATAATGCTGTAGCATTATATATTTTCGAGGCAGCTAAGACATAACAGTCTGTTAAAGCTATTCTATAATTATACTTAATTTTCCCTGCTTCAAGATCTAAGGAAAGCCCGCTTACTATCTGTATGTAGGGATGGTAGCTAAGCCACTTAACTAGTTTCTCTGCTCTACTAATAGGATTCTTTAATGCGAGTTCTCTGTAGAGTCTGCTTGCCACATAAAATACTTCAGCTAAAACTACGTGCGGTACTATAGCCGTCAGCTTGCCTGAATTAATAGCACTCATCACTAGCTCGGCTTGCTTGTGTAGTTCTCCTTTCCTATCTACATACTCTATTATTACACTGGTATCTAGTGTAACTTTACTCGACACCGAGATCCCTCAATAGTTTCTCTGCTTTATCTGAGCTCACTTTAGCTTCGCGTAGAATATTGTCTGTTAGCTCGGAGCCTGCTTCAACGAATATTTCTTCAGGAGGCTGGGCAAGTGGCTCAAGGATAATCTTCTTATTCTCTATTTTGACTAAGAAAACATCTCCCTTTTTCAATCCAAGCCTTAGTCTGACTTCTGCGGGGATAACTACTTGTCCTTTGCTTGAAAGCCTTGTTTTCCGCACAAATAGTAAGATTTTTATCTTACTTAAATTCTACTTTCTGAAGCCATTGAGTCAAGCGGAAACAATATCTCAGGGTTCTGCAATACTAGTTTGTGAGTAAAGTAAGTACTATAGGATACCACTATATTGTTGAGGCATCGGGATGCGACCCTAAGATTCTAGCAGACCCAGCTAAACTTAAAGAAATACTACTTAAGGCGGCTAAAATAGGGAAAATGGATATCCGAACAGTACATTTCTACAGGTTTTCGCCTACAGGTGTCAGCGGAATGGTCGTTGTGTCAGGGTCTCATGTATCAATACATACTTGGCCTGAGGAAGGTTACGCAGCTATAGATGTCTATATCTGCGGAACTAAGTCTGAGCCCGAGAAAACTCTAGAGTACATACTCAAAGAGATTGGAGCAGAGCACGCACACATAACTGAAATAGAGAGAGGAATAAAAGACAACGACGAATACACACACAGCATCCTCACATGGGATGAAATCCCAGGAGAAGAAGAAGAATAAAGTAATTAATTTTTCTAGCCAATAAGTAAAGCTAATTTTCTCAACAAACTTCCCCTCCAATAAAATCTTTTATCTTAACATAACTTGTAAATTCAATAACTATGTAAATTATTTACATTAAACCCCATTAAGCAAAAACTTACTGCAGCATACCTTCATCTTAAAATCAAAATATAGGTCATAAGAGCAAGAGGAAATGGAGCCTAAATCAAAACATGACATCTATATTTCCACTCAAGTATTGCTTGTATACTTAAATATTTTATTTCTTTTCCAAGTGAAAGTTTTATATTAAACAACAATGTACTGTTTAACGACAACGATGTTTCCCGACTCAATAACTATTATAGCAGGATACATAGGATAGAAGATATTTGCTGTACACTGATGTATCTCTAGAGGCAGCTTTACTCAAGAGGTCTCCGTTCACAACAGGTAAGTTCATTCTAGCCGTAATATATAGCACGACAGCAGTATCAGAGCCTCTGAGCTCGCATGCAACTACAGCTGAAACACGCTTACTTAACCCCTTTCAAGTTCCTTGAAGGCAGTCCTATTAAGATCACTTATCTCAATAGGTCTTCTCCTCTCAGCTGAAGGAGCTACTGTACCAACATAGTAGGGTGAGGCTATTATAGAGTTTACAGGAAGCTCTTCTATATCAATAATATTTATCTCGCCTCTAAGGCTAAGAATTTCCTTTAATAACTTTAAACCATAGCGAAGACTCCCGCCAACCATCTGTCATCACGGTTACCTTAAGATTAAGTCCTCTACTTCACTAAGCCATAGTGAAAACACTTACTTCTATACTCTAGTAAAAATAAAGTTTTCACTCACATAGCCTGACTCTCACTTAGAAAATATTTTAATAAATATTTTCTTTAATCCATATGCTATTAGTAAGGGCACAATATTCATTACTAAGAGTATTGGGAAGCCGAAAATAAATCCAAATACTAAGCCTCCTATAATAGAGTTTAATCGCTTTAATCCTTCAATAGAGCCTGTAATCAGTATGTAGCATATAGTTGCTATAAGTGAAGCTGCTAAACCTCTCTTTGCAGAAGAAGTAACAACGCCAGCTATTACTGGAGGCACTAACCATAAAAAGAAGTGTTTTTCAAACACTATTACTGGCGAAAAATAAAAAAGTAATTGAAGTAATAAGATTATTAAAATTTCTACTACCATAAATTTATCCCACTCAACTACTATTTAAGTTTAGTGAACAATATTGATCATCTCAGTCAAGTTTTAGGCGACCATTGTCTCTCAAATAACTTACTACTACAGAAATTCATAGCTGAACTCATATGACAGCAGGTAAGTCAATAGAACGGACTTACAGTACTAGTATAACTTAAGTTGAATGAGGCACTTAAATGCTTTCGATTAAAGGTAATCTCGAGGTTCTTTTCTGGGGATATCTAATCCGCCAAAATGTTTATCAAAACTTACTATTGCCTCAACTCCAAGCTTTTTTGCAACATAATACTGTAATGTGTCATCGAAATCTCTTTTAATTTTACCCATTAATATAGATGCTGCAATTTCATCTGAAATAGTCGTGATATATACGTATAGTCCTTTAGATGCCATTATGTTTCTTAAAAAACTTAAAATTGTGTCGGCTTCATTAATAATAGCTTCAATCGCATGAATAGTGAATGTAGTAACTATAGCCTCTAACTCTCCTCTAGCAATTTTATCAAGAAATTCTCTACACTCTTGAGCTCTGCTTTGATTTAAAAGTAATTCAAGGAATATACATGTGTCTACAAGTAACATAATCAATCAACTTTTCTCCAAGCTTCGTGCTGAAGCTCTACAGAAGTCTTTTTAATTTTAAGCTTACCTTGAAGCTCTCCCCAGTTTGCTTCTCCCTCATATACAAATCTGCTAATAATATCCTCTAGAGCTAATTTAAGAGCCCCCTTTCTATAACCGTAAATTTCCATAGCCTTTTTCCTAAATTTAAGCGCCAGTGCTTTATTAACTTCCGCCTTTATTACTTCACTCATATGTTAATTACTAGTATTTGTACTTATATACCTTTAGTACTTATGTACTTAATTACCCTCCTTAAGTACTGCTAGCAGGTTCCCACATAGCTCTTAACTATACTTAGCTGATAACGTGGAGACAAGGCGTTTGTTGTCTACAAAAGAAAATATGAGTTTCTAAGAAAATATCTCTCTTTAAGGAATTTTGTAGTTGTTTTATGTAAAAATCCCTAGTCTCAATGCATTTCACTGGAGAGTTTATCCGAGTATAGCTAAAGTCTCTAAATCACGCTATATTCCATATACATAAAGATTCCGTAAAATTTATGTTAAAATATTTATAGCCCTTAAAATACAATGAAATAATGTTATAAATGTTAAACTGCTTTAACTTCTTTTAGTCAGCTTATAGCAAAGTACTTACAGACTACTGGAATCCTATGTATAGAAATTTAGTTTTCTGTTAACTGAGCTTTATTCTTAGGGGAATTGAGACTGATCGCTCTATGGCGAAAGTCACTGTAGCTGAGTCGAGTCCCGCTAAAATTATTCCTAGGATCTTTTTCTTAATAGATAGTTCTGCTGAAACCGCTATCAAGAAGCCTTGTACTTATTTTCTTCGAGCACTTTTGGAAGCGCTCTGCTGTGGTCAGACTCCATGTGGTGTATAACCATATAGTCTATATCTCTAGGCTCAACAATTCTCTTAACAGCCTCTAAAACTCTTCAGAATATTTATGCTTCTAAAGTCCTCAACAACTTCATCAACAGTTATCTTCACACAGCATCATATAGGAAGTCATATATTTATCTAATATTTCAAATACTCTGGCGGAACATATCGCCCGACAGCAATGCTAGATTCTTTAATGCTAGGTAAAGTATTTTAAAGCAGACTACTCTATTTAAGTGGCGGAGGCGGAGATGTGTTCAGAGAGACATAGTCCGGCTGGGAGATCTGCTGGGTCACTTAAGTCCGCGAATCCGCCTCCCATAATTTTCGACTACTGTGTCTGTGGATTTGGAAGGAAATACGAGGAAAGATTTAGGTTACTTGGATTTAGTGTTCTCTTTGTAGGTGAGAAATGGAAAGATTTCGTAGTAAGAAAATATGTTGAAAAAAATAATGGTATTTTAGTAACATCTGATAAAGAATTTGAAGGCTATAGTAGGGCTATAGTTTTAGCTAAAAGAAAGTATGAGGAAATGTGGAGTGAGCTGTGGAGAAAGTGGAGAACTAAGAATCAAGTGTTTTCTTTAAGACAATAGGGTTAATTAAATATTATGAGATGTATTACTACTTTATGAGCATAGACTACGGCAAAGACTTAGAAACAGCATATAGGATAGCTTGCTGGAAAGACGATCCCTGGACAAGAGAAGGTAGAGAAAGATACACTAGTGCTCTGAGAAGATTTAAGCTCCTCTTAAAACATCCCTGGTTTAAAGAAATCTTAAGTAAAGATGTTGTCAAAATACTAGATCTGTGTTCTGGCAAGGGTATTGGAGGAGTAGCTTTAGCCAAAGTAATTCAAGAGAATACTGAAGTAGAGCTGAGTATGGTCGATATCAGAGAAGAAGCTGTTAAAGCCTCTCTTAGGTTTGCTAAAAGCGAGGGAGTATCTGCTAAAGCATTAGTTAAAGACGCTAAGAGTATTCATAAACTTGAACTATTTGACATAGTTTTAGTATATGGAGGAAGCCTAGCTCACTTCAATTCATGGGACTTCATTAAGTTACTAGCTTCAGCTACTACAGTCCTAGAGAAAGACGGAGTAATTATAGTAGAAGAAATGGATAGAGCTCATGTTCTCTTCACGAGAGGCTATAAAGACTTCATCGTAGAAAATCCTAATCCTCAAAGCCTAGCGATATCTATTCACATTAAATACGACCCCGTAACAGGATCCTACTATAGGAGGTTCATTAGGCTCAAGGACGAATACTCTGTAACTTTACCAATAAACTTCAGGAGTATCTCTACTATAGCTTCTATCTTATGGCTTTTTGTTAAAAACATAGATCTACTGTCAACTTCAGACGAGAACATATACCTCATAATCGGTAGAAGACCTCGTAGAAAAATAACACCTGAAGACTTAAGCGAGAGCCCCATTGTTTTAAAAAGAAGATCCATATATTCTCTGGGGGAAACAGATTTATAACAGTATTATAGGTAGCAGCGGAGAATGAAACTATAATAACCTAATTTAAGCTAATCTACTGCCTACAGCTTAGTGCTAAATACTCATTCACAATATACCTATTGGTGATCAGTTGACTAAACTCGCAATTCATGGAGGAGAGCCTGTTAGGAAAGAGCCTTTTCCTCTATACAGAGATATCGGCGAAGAAGAGCTCAGAGAGCTTAAGGAAGTAATTAAGTCAAAACAGCTCTTTAGGTATGGTGGAACTAAAGTCAAGAAATTTGAAGAAGAGTTCGCTAAATTCTATGGAGTAAGACACGCTGTAGCCTGTACTTCCGGTACTGCGGCAATACATATTGCCCTCGGCGCACTAGAGCTAGATGCCGGCTCCGAGGTAATTACATCACCTATAACCGATATGGGAACAATAATCCCTATTCTAGCACAAAACTGTATACCTATTTTCGCGGACCTAGACCCCTACACATATACACTTGACCCAAGCGACATAGAGAAACGAATATCTGAGAAAACTAAAGCAATTATAGCAGTACACTTATTCGGCTATCCCTGCGACATGGACCCCATAATGGAAATAGCAGAAAAACACGGACTATATGTCATAGAAGACTGCTGTCAAGCATACCTAGCCGAGTACAAGGGTAAGCGAGTAGGAACAATAGGCCACATAAACGCTTTCAGTCTGCAGATGTCAAAGCACATGACTACAGGTGACGGCGGAATAACTGTTACAAACGACGACGAACTAGGAAGAAAAGCTCGCCTATTCATGGACAAAGGCTGGGTAAGAGGCGTCCCTTCTTTTGCGAGAACATACATTATGTTCGGATTCAACTACAGAATGAACGAGCTGACAGGTGCGGTAGCACTAGCACAGCTCAAAAAACTGCCAAAAGTAGTAGAGAAGAGACGCGTGCTTGGAGAAAAACTGACCAAGCTCCTAGAAGACTTGGAAAACAGTGAGTACCTCTACTTACCGAAGTCAACTAAAGAGAGGAAACACTCCTTCTGGCTATACCCCATGAGAGTAAACACTAGTAAACTAAAGGTAACGAACATAGATTTCGCTAAAGCACTCAGCGCCGAAGGAATACCAGCTAGCGCAGGCTACATAGGTAAACCTCTCTACACAGTACCCTATCTCATGGAGAAAAGAGTATACGGGAAAACACACTGTCCCTTCGAGTGCCCCTACTACGGCAAGAAAATAGAGTACAAGCCAGGACTCTGTCCAACAACAGAGAAGATATTAGCCGAAATAATAACAATCCCGATAAACGAACATTTCACAGACAAAGACGTAGAAGACATAGCAGAAGCAGTAAGAAAAGTAACAGAATACTATGCTAAACAACAACCTTAAACACACAAACTACTCATAGCAATTACTTAGCTAACTCAGCGTTTACTACAACACTTTAATATAATCTCACCTCTATCCTCTCTAATAAAGTCAGTAGAATCACACTTAACTACTCTATCCTTAGCCCTACTCTCTATCCTATTTAAAAGCTTTAATAACTCATACTCTCTTATCTTTTTCTCAATAAACCTTCTTATTTCACTACTCCAGTTTATAGGAACTTTTTTCATCTTAAGCCTAATTTCCCTAGGCACACGTATATTAATTATTTCAGACACAAATACGACTATAGTACAACAATATAAATACAGTGTAATGTTCTTCCTCGTAGTAGTTAAATAGCCGTATTAAAGCAAATAATTCTATAAGTTTCAAAATAAAATATAGCAAAAGACAACTTAACTAAAGTCCCCCTACTTTACATACTCTTTCTCAACTCTTTCTTCACCCAGCTCTCTCGTAGGCTTAGTTAGCAGAGAGAGCTTGCCTTTAGTGAGCTTCTCAATACACTCACGGAGATTCTTACAGTCCGCAAAATATATCTCAATAAAATGGTCTCTGAGAGTATGAAAAGTTATCTCACCTATATGTCTAGTGACAACTGCCTCCACCCTATTCTCTACTAGCCAGTGAGCTAAAGTCAATCCCGCTCTCATTCTTTTAAACTCATAAGGATTCTTCAACACAGACACTTTCTCTAATCCTCTTCCGCCGATTTTCACTAAAGCAATGTAAGGAGCTCTCGCTAAGTGATCAGAAATAGGAGAATCCAGCCCCTTATCAGCACCCACTGGAACAGCGACAAGTGAAGGAGGCTTTCTAGCGGGCTCAATATGGACCGTCAAGTACTCTACCCTAGGCACTTTATTTTTAACAGCCTTCTCTATCTTCTCTGCTATCTCGTGAGCCCTCTTAATATCAAGAAAACCTTTAACAAGTATAGTTACTTCACCAAAAATAACTGGACCCGACACTCTAAGCTTAAGATCTCTATAGCCCTCAACACCCTCTACACTCTCAAGAACTCTCTCCACCTGCTCCTCTATCTCCTTCGACGGGCTAATATCCATTAAAGCCAATAAACTCCTATAAGCGTTCACCAAGCCTGTCTTCAGAATAAAAAGAGCTATAGCTACCGTAACTAAGCTCTCCACATAAGGCACACTAAACATAGATGAAAGCACAGCCACAAATACTCCAAGAGAAGCCAGCACATCTACAAGTGACTCATCTCCAAGAGTCTTAACCGAATACACTTCCAGCTCACTACCCTTCCTCGAAACCACACGCCATAAAACAAACGACACTAGAGAAGAAGCAGCAGCCACAGCTAAAGCATATACTCCAGCACCTAGCTCAAGGCTTCTTTCAGTCGAGGCAAGCCCCTCCCATATGAACTCCACACCAGCATAAACTATAGCCCCACTCACCAATAGTGATGCAATACTCTCAGCCCTATAATAGCCGTAAGGAAACCTCTCTGTAGGCTTCCGCCGAGCAATCCAAAGCCCTATCCAACATACAGCAGCTACAATAAAATCCGACAAACCGTGAAAAGCATCAACAACCATAGCTAAACTACCTGAAAACACTCCCACAACACCCTTAACCAAAGACATAGTAAAAGCAGACAAAGCCCAGTACTTAGTCCAAACAATACCTTCACTAAGACGCTTCTCAGTCTCTTCAAACACGAAAACTAACCCATTAACTAGAATATATTTCTGACTAACAGACAGCCAAACATGTTACACTATTACCGATACTAAAGACATTCTCTAAGAGCACTCCTGTAAGCAGGTATTTGCCAAGCATAGTACTCTCCTATCCCAAGCTCCTCGTCCGGAAGAGGAGTGTAGCCTAAACAAGGCCTATTTACAGGAACTATAAGATTCGCTTCAATAAGCCCCTTCTCTAAGTCAGGAAACTCAATAACTCTGTCAATATCCTCTACAACGTAGCGTAGCTGACTCCTATATCTAAAAACAATACTCCTTGAAGACAACCTAACATTCCTCACTACTTCACTAAACCAGACATCTACTTTCCACCGCTTAGCAGCAATCGATATAACTGCTCTAGGATTCCCTCCAGTAAGCACCCATACCTTCTCATAGAGTTTCTCAGGCGCGTTAAGAGCCTCAAGAAGCTTCTCAGTAGAGTCTCTACTCAAGTTCCATAGCTCACTTAAAACAACATAACTATGTCTAGCAAGAATACTTGGAGAACTTCCCTCACTAGTAGTAGCGATAATAAGCACGGACTCCGCTCCACGAGCCATAAGCCACTCTAGTAAATCCAAAAGCTTCTTAGCATAACTCTCAATAACATCTACACCAAGGGGGCGAGCTACATCATCTACAGCAATAACCACTCGCCTTCCCCTAAGTTTTCTCTCAAAAACCTTCTTCACAACTAAAGGCAAAACCCTAGCAACAAACCTACCTACAGGTTCAGAAATAGCTCCAGCAGCCGTGCTAAAAGTCTCTAAAACAACTGGTGGAGCACATACAGCCTCCTCAAAAGACCCTACACTCTGAGCATCTAAGTAAACAGTAATATAGTCACCTGGTTCTTCAATTGAGCTAATAAACTCCCTGAGAAGCCTAGTCTTACCGCAGCCCTCCGGCCCGTAGATAAATAGAACTGGGTAAAAACCATTCTCAGCATAATCTCTCAAAACACCCAGCTCTTCTTCACGATCAATAAAAGGATACTCAAACACAATATATCTCCTATTATATAATATATATCTAGTATTAAGTCTTATCTGAAGACCTCCTCACACGGATCTCTCCTATAAAACTAGCTTTACTAAGCACAAGAAACTTACTCACATGCTGAGGTATCTCGATCACTCTACAATTTATTATTTTCAAAACCCTTTTATCTATATCCCTTTCAGAAACATCGTCCTCAAATACAAGCTCACCAATACCATAAAACACTATAGGAGACCTAATCGAATACAAGTCAGCCTTACTTATATTAAGTCTCTCAATATGCTTAACCACATAAGGAGTAATACTCTTAATAGGCCCTGGAATAAGCCCCCCAATCCTCCTAGCAAGCTCTAATGGAATAAGTATGAGCCTAGGACCACCCTCAATAAGCGACACCAAGAGCCTAAAAGCCTCAGAAGCGAGAAAACCAGTACTCACCTTCATCCTCTTAGCCAGGTCAGAAAGACTCCTATAAGCATCTTCGTCAACACCCCTAATCAATACATCCTTCTTCTTCCTCCTCACTTCTTCCTCACTCATGACTCCTCACTCTTACCAAATCCTTCTCTAAGCTCCTCTAGTCTCTGAGAGAGCTCTTCTATTTCCTTAACCATACTACTATAGTCTTCTCTCTTAATAGCTTTTAAGCCAGTCTTAGCAAATAATACTAAAGGCGCTACAAGAGTCAGCAACAATAAAAGCCACAGATCCACTTCACCACTCTTCCCTTTATCCTCCTTCTCCTCTACGATGACATGTCTCCTCCAAGGCTTCTGAACCACAATACTATATACCTTAACCTTAACAATATCTGCCAGCAACCTCCCCTCAGCCTCCCTCCCATCCTCATACCTTACTAAAGGTTTTTCACCACTATAAATACTATCTAACTCCACTAAAGCATCTCTCTGACTCCTAAGACACTCCAGCCTCTCAGAAAGCTTCTCTTTCACCTCAGTCAGAAGAGAAAGCTTCTCCTCAATCAACAACACCTTCTCATCAATCTCACTCGCCCACTCACTAGCATTTAAAGCAAGCTCCTCAGCCATATCACTAGCATTATACAGCAGTACAGCAAGCTGACCCATATATCCCGAAGACTCCTCTAACTTCTCCCCAAGCTCCCTAGTCAAAACAGAAGCCTCATCAACGTCCTCTACTATTTCCTCAAGACGGTCTAAAATACTCTTCAATTCACGAAGCTTCTCTACAATATACTCCTTCTCACACAACAGCTCCTCTAATTCACTCTGAGACACATTAACTTCACTCAAATACTCCTCCAGCTCATCTAAGTATTCAAGCACAGCCTCTACTTCCCCACTATACTCCTCTAGCTCCCTCTTCAACCCAATGAAGTACTTAGCCTCCCTACTAATCTTAGAGAGAGTCCTAGAAAGCTCATAAGACTTCTCCGACCCCTCTCTGAGGCTCCCTGAAGCCTTAAGAGAGATATCAGCACAAGACCTTAAGAGAACAGAGTAGTTCAGCATACTAGTACTAAGATTCTTAAGTACACTAGACATCATTTTGAGAGCTTCAGTAGTATTAGAGGAAAGACACTCTATGAGCTCTAGTGCCCTCAAGCTTTCCTCAAGCCCAGTAATACTATCTTCAATACTAGTCAACATTGAAGAAGGGTCTAAAACTATATCTATTTGAGGCGACTGAAGACAAGCATCCCCCCACATACTAGTCTTCTTAACCACAAACACTACTCTAATGACAAGAGACTCATTGAGCATAGTAGACCACGTATACACTCTAGTCTCCCCAAAACCAGTCACTAGAGTAGGCTCTGGACTACAGTTCAGTACACTGAACTTCTCAGTATCAACAGCCCACGTAACTACAGCAAGCAATAGAGGCTTAGCACCAGCCAGCTCTAATTCATTAAATACTCTAAGCTCATACTCAATCAGATCTCCCTCCCCCGCCTCAACAACACAAATACCATTAAAGTACTTGAGCTCAGCTTCACTACCATTAACACATATTCTAGCCGAAACTCTTACAGGAATTCTATCTAGTGGAGCAGAATACTTCAAAGCAACTCTATCAGGCACAGTAAGCTTACTCCACTCTACTTCAGCAAAATACTCAGCCACATCAACTCTAGAAGGCTCAACACCATAAGTCCTAAGAGAAGAGTTTATGAAAGCAGTTCTATCGACAAGACTCACAGTACCCTTACCCTCAACTACTAAAGTCACTTGAGCCTCAGCTTTAACTACACTACCGCTAGGAGAAACAGTGATACTCCTAACTACCGTTTTCTCCACATAGCTCGGAGACGCGTATACACCTGCCACCAGCACTAGCACCAACAGAAGAGCAATGTATACTCTCATAGCCTCGATAAATTCGTATATCAAATATATAAATCTTTCTATCATAAATCACCATCAGAACAGAGCCTCTCAAGCCTACTAACACGAGCCCTCAGCTCAGCCAACTCCCTCTCCAAAACAGGTCTCGAAATATCTCCCTCTACAGCAAGTCTACGTAGAGCAGCAGCCCTAATCTCAAGTAACTTCACTTGAGCTTCTCTAACACTACGAGACCTCACCATTTTCTCAAGCTCCTCCCTCAGCTTCACTGAAAGCAAGTGCTCAGGAGGATTCTCATATATCCTACCATCCCTAATATAGAGAACTCGAGTAGCTATCTCAAGTAGCTCAGGATTATGAGTCACTATAACGAATGTCTGTCCATAAACCTCGTTAAGCCACTTCACTAGCGACACCACCTGCGCAGAAGACCTTAAATCGAGATTCCCAGTAGGCTCATCCATTAAAATAAGCTCAGGGTCATTAGCGAGAGCTCTCGCAATAGCTACTCTCTGCTGCTGTCCACCGGAAAGCTGTCTCGGAAACTTATGTGCATGCTTTTCTAAGCCAACAAGCTTCAATAACTCACGAGCCTTCTCCTCAGCCTCCTTAACCCTATATATTTTCGAAAGCAGCATAGGGAGCATAACATTCTCTAGCGCAGTCAAGTTCTTAATGAGATTATATGACTGAAACACGAAGCCAAGCTTACAGCTCCTAAAGAGAACTAACTCATCTTCACTCAGGGAAGTCACATCAACACCTCCTATGATCACTTTACCTCTAGTAGGGCGATCAAGAGTCCCTATTATACTAAGTAGTGTAGACTTCCCACTACCACTAGGCCCCATTACTATAACTAGCTCTCCTCTCCTAATAGTGAAGCTAATACCCTTAAGTACCTTAACAGAGTTTCCTCCCTCTCCATAAATCTTCCAAACATCAATTACCTTAAGTACCTCACTCATTCTTCAGCACCTCTATAGGCTTAACTCTAACAGCTTTCATAACAGGGTAAATCGAACTAGCCACACTAACCACAATAGCTGAAACAACCCCGAGGACAATTATCTCAGGAGACACTATCAACGGAACCTTAAACAATCCAGCAGACTCAACAAGACCTCGAGCAGCATCAGCACCCACTAATCCCAGCACAGCTCCAAGCAAGCCCCCGAGAGCACCAAAAACAGCCGCCTCTAAAGTAAAAACTAAAGCAACATCACTCGCCTTCGCTCCAATAGACCTCAATATAGCTATCTCCCTAGCATGCTCACGAACACTAGACATAACCGTATTAGAAGTACCAAAGACAGCTACAGTAACACCTATAGCAGCAACCGCGAAAAGAAGACCATCCACAACCCCCAAAATCTTAGTAACACCACTAAGCATCTCCTCCCTCCTATAAACCTGTGCTCCAGGAAAACGAGCTAAAATAGCCTCCCTAACCTTCTCGACATCACTCTCACTCCCCACCTTCACTAAAATCATCGACACATACCCCTCCCTCTCCAACATCTCCTGAGCACTCCTCAAAGGAACAACAACATAAGCTCCCCTACCAAAAAACCCCTGTAGCTTAATACCTATACTAACTACACCCACAACCCGATAAGAGTAATCAACAGTACTCACCTGAGGCTTAACAAAAACCCAGTCACCGACCCCAATACCATTTTCTTCAGCAAAACTCTCCTCAACTAAACACACATCACTCTCATTCACATAGAACCCCCTACCCCTAATAGTCGAAGAAACAAAGTACTCTAAGTCCTCCGCACGAACACCAAAAATAAACGCCAAAGCACCACGCGTATACCCAATAGTCCATACAACAGGAATAGCTTTCACAACACCAGGAACCCCCGAGACCTCTTCAGCAACAGTCTCAGGAATATCAGCCAACCCCTCACCATAAACAACAAGCTCCCCCGCAAAAAGCCCCTCAATAATATCCATTACAGCAGTCCTAGCACCAATACTAACAGTCCTCAAAGCAATCAACGCCGCAATACCACTCGCAATAGCGAGTATCGTAAGTACCGTAGTAAACTTCTTAAACCTCATATCCCTCACAATAAACCTCACTGCAAACCACAGTACACTCATATTACCCAGCATAACATGTATATCAAATATATAAATTTTACTCACATAAAACCACAACAAACAACAACCTAGAAACCAAAAATCACTTCTTCAAAAACACCATAAAAGCCCTGCCTACACCTCTCTTTTCCTTAAAACTAAACGGCTCCAACAAAACTACGGAGCTAAACCCAGCCCTCTTAGATAACTCAAAAACCTCCTCTCTACTAGGCGCGTAGAGAACAGCCCTAGATCTAAAAACAGTACTCCCACCACACACTAACTCAAGAATCTCAGTATAATACCTATCCTCAACAGACTCAACAACCCACCTAACCCTACACTCCCTACCCCTCCAAGCAGTACTCCACTCCTCACAAACACCAACTCTACCAGGAGACTCAACCACACTATCAGCAACATACACACCACCCCTCCTCAAAATTCTACACACCTCCCTCAAATGAATAAAAAGCTTTTCTTCTGAATCAAAGTGATTAAAAGTAGCCAACATACTATAAACACTATCAAAACAACAATCCCTAAAAGGCAACAACCCCCCATCACCCGCAACAACATCCAATCCCCTAACCCTACGAGCATAAACACACATCTCACGACAAACATCTAGCCCTAAAACACTATAACCCAGCCTAGCCAGTCCCTCAGCAACCCTACCAGTACCACAACCAACATCAAGTACTCGTTTGCACTTAACTGAGCAAAAGCTATGAAAAACGTTATCCAAGTACTCTGCCTCAGTTTCAGGATCCCAAGAAAACATAGCCTCGTATACTTCAGCTAAAGAATAAAGATCATCATGAGGAACCAAACCACACACAACAACAAGCACACCAAAATAAATAAACATAACCCCAGCAAATCATCATTAACAAAACAAGAGAACTAAAACCTAAACAAAACCACGCATATCCAAAATAATCCAAACAAATATCATCAGAAGAAACCTATAAGTATTCACCACCATTAATAATAAACGTGAAAACAACCATAACAATAAACCCAACACAACAACTACTAAACCAAGCCTTAAACACAGCAAACCAAATACAAGACCTCAAAGATAGAGCTTGGGCGTTACGCTATATAGCTGTTGCGATGGCTGAAGCTAAGCAGTTTAGTCAAGCACTGCAAGTAGCAAACAAGATACAAAACCCCCAAGATAAAGCTTGGGCGCTAGCAGGAATAGCTAAAGCGATGGCTGAAGCAGGCTTAAACCCAACACAGGCATTCAATCAAGCGTTGCAAGTAGCAAACAAGATACAAAACCTCAAAAAGAGAGCCTTAGCGCTAGCAGGAATAGCTAAAGCGATGGCTGGGACTGGCTTAGATCAAACACAGGCATTCAATCAAGCGTTGCAAGTAGCAAACAAGATACAAAACCTCAAAAAGAGAGCTTGGGCGTTACGCTATATAGCTGTTGCGATGGCTGAAGCTAAGCAGTTTAGTCAAGCACTGCAAGTAGCAAACAAGATACAAAATCTCCTTCTGAGAGCCTGGGCCTTAGCAGGAATAGCTAAAGCGATGGCTGAAGCTAAGCAGTTTAGTCAAGCACTGCAAGTAGCAAACAAGATACAAGTCCTCAAAGATAGAGCTTGGGCGTTGGCTGGTGTAGCTGTTGCGATGGCTGAAGCTAAGCAGTTTAGTCAAGCACTGCAAGTAGCAAACAAGATACAAAACCCCCAAGATAAAGCTTGGGCGCTAGCAGGAATAGCTAAAGCGATGGCTGAAGCAGGCTTAAACCCAACACAGGCATTCAATCAAGCGTTGCAAGTAGCAAACAAGATACAAAACCTCAAAGATAGAGCTTGGGCGTTACGCTATATAGCTGTTGCGATGGCTGGTTTTGGCGGTGATGTTGTTGTTGGTGTTGAGGGTGAGTTTGTTTATGTGAGTGTTGATGGTGTTTTCCCTGAGGTAGTTGTTGATATAAGTTGTTTTGGTTTGAGTGGAGTTTCTTTCAGGAATACTAAAGGTAGAGTAGAAAAGAAGTATAAGGTTAGGGAAGTTAAGTGTAGTGAAGTTAAGGTTAAGGCTTTTGGATTAGAGTATTCTAGTGAATTGCCTGTATTGAGTGAAGTCAGTGGGTGGATTGAAGAGCTTATTGGCCGTAGGGTTAAAGTTAAGTCTAGTGTTGTTCTGAGTCTGTTGGAAATACGTAGTAGGATTAATGAGATTAAAGAAGATAGAAGTATTTTTATTGAAGAAGAAAAGATTGAAAAGAGGATTAGTGAACTTGAATTTGCTTTAAATAAATATAAAGAAATATTAGAAAGAGGCGTTATCGATAAAGGTTTAGTTGAAGAACGTATTAAGAGGACTGAAGCTATACTCGAGTCAGCTAAAAAACAGTTAGAGCGTTTAGAGGAGGCTAAGAAGCTTAGAGAAGAAGTCTTAAAGGAACTAGAAGATAAAGCTAAAATAATAATACTTGACTCACTCGTAGGAATAGAGCCTACTGCAGTAGATCTTACATCAATTAAAGAAAAGTGTAGTAGAGTTAGGTCTTTAACTAGGATTAGCCCTATTCTCACAACTAGTGTTGAGGAGGAGTTTGCACGTAAATACGAGTTCATACGCCTACTAGGTGAAGGCGGGTTTGCTTCAGTATACCTTGTTAAAAGAAAAAGTGACGGTAGGTTGGTTGTGCTTAAGATTCCTAGACTTTGTGAAGAAGCTGGTAGAATATTCCTTAGAGAAATCTATGTGTGGAAGACGCTGAAGCACTCAAACATAGTTGAGCTATATGACGCAAATATTGTTCCAGCACCATATCTTGAACTAGAGTATGTTGAGGGTGTTGAAGTAAATAATAGGCGCTGTGTTTCGCTTAGAGAACTGCCTAAACCTGTGTCCGGAGATATTTTAGTTAAAATTATTATGGGTGTTGTCGCTGCACTAGAATATGCTCATGGTCAAAATGTATGGCATTTAGATCTGACGCCAAATAATATTCTGCTTAAGTCGGATTATACGGCTAAGGTGAGTGACTGGGGTTTAGCGAAAATAAAGATTGAGGAGTCTCCTTCACTAGTAGGCTTTACACCACAATATGCTGCACCAGAGCAATTAAGTTCTGAATTAGGAGAGATATCAGATAGAACAGATATCTATCAACTAGGCTTAGTGATATACGAGTTGACTGAAGGCAGAAAACCCTTTAAAGCAGAGAATGTTCATCAACTATATCAGAAAATATTGAGTGAAAAACCTGAAATAAGTCCTAAAAACAAGTACAAACATATAATAGAAAAATGTCTAAAGAAAAACCCTAATGAGAGGTACAAAAATATCAAAGAATTAAAGAAAGAATTCGAAGAAATGTTTGCCGATTTCTCGAAAACACTAGTTAAGTAGTTGTTTTATTTATTTTATAATGTTTATAATGGGTTTATGTAGGTATTATTGCTTATTTGGCGTGTTATATGTGGTTAAAGATCTGGGGCTGGTTCCATGGTATAAGAAATAAGTAGTTGTATTGTGTTATCGTGTCTGGGCTTGTGGTGTTAGCAAGGTAGAAAATATATTATTTTAGTTATTTTGGTCTCGGTCTGTTTGCGTGGGGTGTTGTTTGTTGTGTTAGTGTTTGATTTTTCTTATGATCTGGGTTGTTGTGGTTGCTGATAGGGCTATTAGTGTTGTGACGTAGGTTGAAGTGGATAGTGTTGTTAGAGTAGTGTTTTCTGTAGCTGTGCCTAGGAGTATTAGGAGTAGGCTTGTGGCTGCTGAGGCTGAGAGTATTTTGATTGCTTTTCTACCTCTTGTTTTCGTGATTTTTGTGGTGATGAGTGCTAGTGGTGAGAAGTATATGGCTCCTATTAGAGTAGATGCTATGAAGCCTGCAAAGACTGATGCTGCCTCAGGGCTTACTTCGAATAGTGGTAGGGCGAGTACTGCGGTTAGTTTGAGTATTCCTATGAGGGGGTATATTAAGGCTTTTATAATGGCTTTGGCTGGTTCTATGTTGCTTATTGTGGAGGCTACGTAGGGGCTCCAAGAGTAGTAGAAGTGGTCGAAGGCTATGTAGAATGATCTGCCAGTAAATGTGGCTAATATGAAGTTGTCTCTGAAGTGTCTTAGGAACTTTACTTCTGGTGCTAATTCAGATCCGAAGGTCACTGTTGCTATGATACATTTTTTCTCCTCTACTTCGACTGTGATTTCGTTTGAGAAAGATCTCCAAGTCTTGTCTGTTTCCTCTATTTCAGCGTATATAGTCCATGTGCCTTTAGTGTCTACTTTTAGGGTGTAGCTGAACTGTCCATTGGAGGCTGTGGCGGAATACTTTGTGGTTCCTTTGGGGCTTTGGACTGTGATTGTAATGGTGGCTTTCGGCAGCTGTGGGGATAGTGTGCCAGTTATTTTGATTTCGTCGCCGACGTAGGCTTTTGTTTTGCTAGCTGAGATGTTGATTTTTACTAGTAGCTTCTTTTTCACTCCCTTTACTTCTTTGATGTGAAATCTCCATACGGAGTGTCCTTCTGTTCCAGCGAATAGGTAGTTTCCTACGAGGAGCAGGCATCTGACTCTTCTTGTGAGGATTCCTTCAAGTGGTTTGAGTCCTTTTTCGAGGTGGTCTAGTTCGCCGTAGAGTACTCCTGGGTTTTCTGTATCGAATGTTGATAGGAATATTATTCTGTATTCCCAGTTGACTGCGAGGTCGGAGTAGACAGCCTTTGGTAGCTGGTACTCCCAGTCTTTGATGAAGTTTGTGAAGTGTATTATTTTTCCTTCTACTGTGAGTGCGACTAGTTCTCTGGTAGCCGTACTGTAGGCTATGTTTACTACTCTTTTGCCTCGGTAGATTACGTTGCAGGTGTCGTCTTTGTAGACGTAGATTGCTCCAGTAGTTCTTGGATCTTCGAAGAAGTAGCGGTCCGAGTTTTTGCTTCCGCCTTTGACTGTGAAGACTATTAGTGTGCCGTCATAGTATCTAACGTTGATGCCTGCTTCGTCGTCTGGTATTCCTTTGAGCTTAGTAACGCTGTAGGTTTTTAAGTCTACAACGTCTACGCCCTGATCCATTTTGCCTACGTAGAGAGTATTGCCTACAATTACTAGCTCGAAGGAGGGGCCTTCTACTATTCTCTTGAATGCTTTTCCTCCTTTCTTGGTGCGCGACTTGAGGGCTTCTGTGTCTACGGCGTAGACGCCGTTGCCTGTAAAGTCTGCGGGAGGATATCCTGTCGCGACTAGTAAGTCGTATTTGTCTTCGAGTTTCTTTTCGGGAGAAGCAGCCCCCCAAGCGTAGCCGGGTAGACCGTATCCTATGTCTCCTATGGTGAAGTCTATGCCTTCTTCCCATGTTTCACCGAAGTCACTGGTTATTTGTGTGCCGGAGACGCATGTGACGACTATATCTCCCTTACGTAGCCCTGTCTCAATGTAGGTTATCTTATTGATAGTGACTGCGTAGATACCGTTGTATGATCTCTCCCAAGTTTTTCCGCCGTCCATGGTTCTCTGAATATTTATTCCTCCCGGCATAGAGATAAATGCTATTCTAGCACCAATACCGTACTCTGTTTTAATGATGTATTTATCTATGCTTTCACCCTTTCTGTGCTTGACGATAGCGATGCTTGGGGCCCAGCCGCTCTTAATATGCAGGTCGTACCACTGACCGTTTATCCAGAACCCTACTCCTACGAAAGACCTCACCCATCTTTCTTTAGATCCAGTTTTGTAGAGTGTTCCTCTGACTCCTGTCTCGGTTCCGAACCATAGTCTCTGGGGATTATAGGGGTCTGGTATTATTACTCCAGCTACGTAGCATTTTTCGCCCGGTACTGTTATGTGCTCCCATTTCCACTTCCCGTTCTCGTAGAACATGCGGTAGTACCAGTCGCCTATGGTACCTACATACACATAGTTGTTCACATAGTCTATCGACACACGTGTAGTATTCTTAGCCAGTATTTTCTCCCAAGATTTTTTCGCGAAATCATATGCGTAGAGTCCACACCAGCTACTCGATACGAAGAGTAGCTCTCTACCATGGAAGTTTTGAGCATAAGCCAGCATTACAACTACGTTACCAGACGCCTTTTCGGGAAGCTCGTAAAACCTCAACACGCCACTATCATATTCGTAAAACCCGTGTCTTAGAGCCTTAAACCCCTTGTTATAGGCTCCAGGATTGATTCTGACAGCAAAGAAGAAGTGTGTCCTAGAGAGAGCCACTATTGAAACAACCTCATATTTAGGCTGCTCAGAGTCAAGGTCACTATCACCTAGAACTACTCGAGTCCAGTTAACCCCATCATCTTCACTCACCCATATACCACGATTACCACCACCAAATATGACGCCGTCAGCTTCAGCCATAGCCATAAAATTAAGGTCTATCCACTCCGGGTGATATATCAGCTTCCAGCTTTCACCCAAGTTAGTGCTCCTCCATACTCCTCCAAAGCCGTGGGAAGCAAATAGTATTTGCTTACTTGTTACATAGACAAAATGCATGTCTCCGCCATCAGGTCCAATAGACTTCCAGTCGCCTCTAATAGTTACTTGAGGCTCCTCTAGACTTAGGCTTGGAAACAGCGATACTATGATCAGAAGCGCTATAAAGTATACTATTTTCCTAGACATATGGAGGGGAATGACTAATTCTAAATATAAAACTTTTCTTTAGTGGCTAAACTGCTTATTACTGTATAGTATAGTGATTTTGTCTTTAGATAATTGAGATAAAATACTCTTTAAGTAGACTAGTATTTTATCGGCTACTTTAACACCTGCATAATTCTTCTGAACTTACTAGCATTATACCCTAGACGTTTGGTAAAGCCTTATAGAAGATTCGCGAGAGAAATATTCTAAGAGAACTATTAGTAATGTGTGATAGAATTAACTCGAGTTTCTACTAATTTAGTAAAGCCGGCTATCTCTTCATTAGTCCATAAGTAATCTCCGAGTACTCTACTCTAGTTTTACAAATACTTCTTCCTATAAGGTTCTAGGGCTGTAGGACTATTTACAACTAATATAGTTTAAGGCTTTCAGCACCTCTATTAACTAATATGATAACTCACTATTCTATTTACTCTTTAATCTAACTCTTAGTTTTACTCTTAAGCATTATTAAGAAAACTACTTTAATTAGTCTTTAAGTAGCTAACAGAAAATCTGTCCAAGATAGTCTGATTTAAGTTACCTTAATATACTTACTGGAACAATTTTATGTGAGAATGAGTAGTGCTGCTGAGATTGTTGAAATGTTCGAAGAAGATAGAAGTGCTTTAAAACGTTTAGTCAAACTAATAGTAACCGAACCAGAACTAAGACTAATAATAGTCGAAGCAGCACTACGCGAAATAACAACAAAACAAGACCTAGAAAAACACCACACAATGACCAAAAAAGAAATAGAAAAATACTACCAAGCATACAAACAAGATCTAAAAGAACTAGAGGAAAGATTAAGAAACGAATTTGATTACAAACTTGAGATGAAAATAGATGCACTTAGAAAAGAACTCAAAGCAGAGATTCAAGGCGTTAAAAATGAACTTAAATCGGATATTGCTGGATTAGCTAGGGAAATAGACAAGTTATACAAATTAGTAATGACATCATTACTAGGAATAATGATAACATTAGCAACAACAATATTATTAAAAATAATACCATAGAATAATACTAGCTGGCTCACTATATTTATCTATAAGTTAACTCATATATCATGATTGATTAATTAAGTCTCCTTACTTAGGCTTAAATAATATTTTATAGGATTTAATTCAGATTAGTTGTATTTTCGCGTACTCTATTTTGGTGAGATCCTGCCCGCTCACCGATGTTTTCTATTCAAGACTCCTGGTCTTAGACAATTGTCGAAAATAGAGGATCATTCAGAGGCTTACTGACTTATCTATATACTTTTATGTGTCAGCTATATAGCCAACACATAATATATATTGATATTAAATTACTATCGTTGAGAGGAAGATTACTATTCTTTAAATTTGCTTTACAGATTAGAGTCTTGTATAGGCGAAAAGTATATTTTATATTACTACATATAGGAGGGGGGAGTATATCAGCGGGCCGAATTTCGGCCGTTAGGATTACTTCCTAGCTCCTGTCCACCATTTATCATTTCCTTCGATGACATTTATTCTTTCTAGATTTATTTAAAGCTAATTGCACGGTATCCTCTACAATTTATATACTTCACTTATGTGAATTAAATTTATAAATGTTTCATGAAATAAATAGGATTAACAGAGTTTTTATAAGTAGTACTGGCATAAGGCGGAAGTACTTAATGGAAGTTATTGATATTAATCTATTGATAATAGCTGTTCCTTTTTCTTTTCTTCAGTCATTTTTCTTATGTTTATTCCCATCCACATCCTAGCGTACCATAGGAGTTTCCATGCTTCGAGGTACTCGCCGTACTCTTCTACTATTTTATCTGCTATCTTGTATAGTTCTTCTGCTTCCTCGTAAGTTAATGTATCTTTATCTAAAAGTTCTTTAAGTCTCTGCTTTTCATACTTAGTTAGTGGATTTGCTTCAATGAGTGCTAGTATTCGATAAATTTCTTTTTTAATCATGGTTGCGGACTCTACTTTAATTGCTCCTTCGAGGCTAAGGGAATCTATCATAAATTCATTAATACTTCTTATTGCGCGAGAAAATCTAGAGACTCTAGAGTCAAGTCTATCGAGCTTATATGTAGTTTCAGTGAGTCTCTGTTCAACACAACTAAGCCTATGTTCAATTTTCTCAACTCTCTGATTCAATTCACTTAAATTATTTTCAATTCTATTAAGCCTATTTTCTATTCTTTCAAATCTATCATCAATTTGTCTAAATCTTTCATCATTTTGCTTAAATCTCTCGTCTATTTGCTGGAATCTTTCGTCGATTTGATTGAATCTTTCATTTATTTTTTCGAATCTTTTGTCTATTTCAGAGAATTTTCTGCCTAGCCAGTAGGCTACACTGATAATTAAAGCTAGTCCACCTAGTCCTCCGATAGCTGATAGTAGATCTAAGATATCTATCATTTCTTACTACTATAGTAGTGTTTTTCACTCTATTATCTTTTATGTAACTAGCACTATAGCACTATTAAGCCGCCTACTAACTATCACTAAGTGATATTTGTCTCAAGTCGATTAGAATGACTGGTGTTTTAAGATAGTATGTTTTCACTGCTTTACCGCTCTTAGATATTACGGCTTCTTCCTGAAGAACACCTAATTTCTTTAGCTCACCTAGAATCCTTCTAACAACTTCTTCTCTACAGCTTGTTTCACAGGCTATTTCATGTACACAAGTCTTCCTAGATGCAAGTATCTTTAGTATCTTCCAGCGCTCAATACTTTTAAAAAGGGTTCTCAAAGTACTGTAATCAGTTACTGCGTAGACTCCTCTATTCTTCAAATAACCACGTAACTTTAGTTTAAATTCCCTGAAAATACTTGATAATATACTTGAAACATCGTGCAACGATATAGTGGATTTTCTTTTAGCGAGCTCATAGAGCTTACTGCTAATAGCTCTCTTAACACTATTTATTAGGAGGCTTGGCTGAACATAAGGGTAATTTAATACAATATAGTCTGTGAATACAGCTAACATAAACTCTCCTATGGAAGACAGGTCGATAAGCCCACTAATCGATAATTCTTCTACATTAAATTGTTCTCTCCACTTAAGGCAAACATACTCTTCTAGTGAGACTAATTCAGTCATATAGTGTAACTAGATTGGTCACATAGATAAAACTATTGCTGATGTGACTACTTATAGGTATGTTTTGGTGGATACTATAGCTGACTAGTATACACATAAAGGTACTTAAACACTATAATGTAAGTTAAAGCGAGAATATGGTAGATGCGGAGGAAATAGTGAAGCTGTTAGAAGAACTGATTTCAGTTAAACTACAAGCAACAGAAGTATGTACAAGGTGTCTGGGATGCAGATCATATTTGAGTACAGATAGAACATTAGCAGTTGCTCCTGAAGGAACGTGGGAAGAAAAGAAGAGCAAGGGACAGTATACTGAGGTAGATTTAGCAGACTTAGAGCCAGAAATCATTAAGTACGGTACCGAGACAGAACACAAGGTTCTGTACTTAAAGTATAGGTACCGGAAGCCAGTCTACAATCCCTTAAGCAAGAATACTGTAACTGAAGTTAGCTATAAGGCTGAACTAGTGTTAGCAGCAGCACATGCGATTAAAAGGCTTTACAACAGACTATATGTATACGTGAATACTGAAGAAGTAGCTCCAATAATAATACGTCCAAATAAGCTAGGAGAAAACAAAGACTATGAAATAATAGTAGCGCCAAGAATACCTTAACAAGCACTCTTACACCCATCTTCTAACAAACACTATTTAATTTAAGCAAGAGTAAGACTTTCGAGTATTCCTACAATTTAAACTATTTTTACACTACTCAATTTTAATTAATTAAAATACTCTAAGATAGCTAGGTAGGAAAGTCTCTATAGAAACACTTAATATTAATGATTTCTTGATTTAACTGGAATGTCTGAAAAAGCTTCAGTGGAAGATGAGTTCGAGAGAAGTATTAGGCGTAGGTATGCTGACTGGAACTTCATAAACAGCCAACCAGCTAAAATAAAGATGGCGTTAATGCTATTTATTGAAACAGGAGACTCATATAAGGCTGCTAAGCTCGCAGGACTAACTGTAGATGAGTTTGAAGAAATACGTATTAAAGCAAAGATACCTAAAGTCGTTATAAGAGAGGATTAGTTTGATAGCAAGTATCGATACATGCTTTATTATAGATTGGTCTAAATATAGAAAGAATTATCTCTTAAAGAAAGTATTTAAATATATTTTCATTACTGAAGAAGTATTAAATGAAGTATCTTCGGAAAGAACACTAGAATTCGTAGCAAATCTAATGATAGAAGGATTTCTTGTAATTTATCCACTTAAAGCAGAGCTTTCACCAATTATTAGAAAGATCTTAGACATATCTATGTCTGATCCCAGAATACCTTCACTAGATCCTCCTGAAGCCTACAGCTTTGCTATAGCATATAAGGAGAACTGTATATGCTTAACTGAAAATAAAGGAGTACTAAGGCTTACTGAATACTACAATGAATTTAAAGAAGTAAGAGTTTGGAGAAGCCTAGAACTCCTTAAATACTTACACTCCATAAACTTAATAGAAGACCTTGAAAAAGAACTAGAAAACTATAGTAGGGATACAGGCCATGTCTTTCCTAAGAAAAGATTTAGCTAGAAAAATAGGCGTTAAAGAAAAACATATTCTTGAAGACGAGTTTGAGCGGAGTATTAGGCGTAGGTATGCTGACTGGAACTTCATAAACAGCCAACCAACTAGAGTGAAAATAGCACTAAAACTATATATAGAAACAGGAGACCTTAGACTAGCTCAAAAAATAGCTAAAATGAATATAGAGGAATTCTATGAACTAGTTAAAAAAGCAAAAATACCGATAGTAATCATTAGAGAAGAATAACATATAATATATTTAAGAAAACTCCTCAATATATCACACTACACCTACTTACTCACCTAACATAAGGTAAATGTTAGTCATATCATGTGAGTAGTCTACATAAATACTATATTTCAAGTATCTTTCCTCTACACTCTATTTTCAGCTTATCTGCCAGCTCCTTAGCTCTTTTTCTTATCGCAGGAGATACTATAAGCATCCTAGGCTTTACTCCAGTTACTTTTTCATATAACTTACCTATCCTGTAGAGTTCTGCTACATCGCCTCTATCGACTGAAGCCTTATACTCAACTATAATGTGTTCCTGGTCTCTGATCAGTACATCAACGTCTATAATTGAGGGATGATCATATACTAGTCCTTCACTATCATAATAAGTCCACTTAGTCACACTATATTCTTTCAGTAGATCTTGAACCAAATACTTTATAGATTCTCTAAATGTTTCTTCAGTAAGTATACCATACCTAGTGCCTAGAGCATTTATTGTCGCCGCTAGTTTTTCAATAGCTTCTGCATGCTTCTCTAATATTTCACCGTGTCTTTTTATCTCTTCTTGAAGACCCTTGACTTGATTTTGAAGCATTTTTACTTGCTCTTGAAGACTACGAATCGCTTTGCTATGTTCAGCCACCTGCTTTTGAAATGTAACTATTTCCTCCTGAAGTACTTTGACCTGATTCTGTAGACTTTCTAAAGACTTTATAACAGTATCTAGTCCAAGATACCCTAACACAGCATACCTAAACTCCGTGTCTTCTCTCAGTAGTTTAAGAAACTCTTGCTTAAGCTTCATCTACTAGCTACTTTACGGCACTTCTATTTAATCTTGTCTATCAAAATACTTTACTAAACTTAAGTATCAGTCCATGAAAATAAAGCTACTTAAGTGATTCTAGCGACTCATATTC